>JAESFG010000210.1_pt1 | contig 158692 bp, 119 predicted proteins | sample 9269371 | NCBI WGS metagenome assembly JAESFG01 (sample SAMN14506227, study PRJNA617093) | algae metagenome | isolation source: Aetokthonos hydrillicola CCALA 1050 (B3-Florida) and co-occurring... | place: USA: South Carolina | collected 2013-01-01 | reverse complement strand
TTCGCTGCTTCAACCCCACGGCCGATCTCAATGAGGTTGGGCAGGCTCAGGCCATGGCCAACAACGGGATCGACACGACGCATTGGGCCGACGGCTTCGAGAGCCGGATCGCCACGCGGCTGCTGGAACTCGCCGGCATTGGGCCGGACTCGAGCCCGGAGGCAGCCCGCTGGGCTGCGCACGCCTCGGCGGCCGCGGGCGACCTCACTCCGCAGCAGATGTTCGAGGGCAATCCCCGGCTCATCGCGCATGCGGATCGCGTGTTTCTTCCGCTCTCCGGGATGAACGCCTCGCTGCTCGCCACCCTCAAGGCCGAGAAGAAGCGGGTGCCGAACCTCGACACCCTGCTGGCCGCGGGCGAGCGGCTCATGGGCGACGACATCTACGGCGAGCTGCAGCGGGACTACCTCACGGTCGAGGCGCTGACCAAAGCGAGCTCGCACGGATCGCTGCCCGAGCAGAGGTTTCTCGATTTCCCCTATTTCGTGCAGCGCTCACTCAACATCGCGCGAGGCCTCGATCTTGCGGGCAGCAAGTCGCGCCGCATACTCGAGATCGGGGCGGGGGCCGGGCACCTCGGTTTCGTCGCGCGTCAGATGGGTCACAGCTACCTCGGCACCGACTACGGGCTCGGGTCGATGCTGGACGGCGAGGACCGTAACCTCTTCACCGACCTCAATGCGCTGTTTCAGAACCCGACGCAGCCGCTCGCAATCAAGGCCAAGGAGCCGCTCGCGCTCGATGGCCGCTTCACCGACATCGTGTCGATCTCGAAGCCCTTCTGCCGCACCATCACGCCCGACGGCGGCAAGCACCCCTGGCAGTGGCGCGACTGGGTGTTCTTCCTCACGAACCTCATCGAGAGCCACACAACGCCGGATTTCCGGCTGCATTTCCAGGTCAGCCGGACCTACGTGCCGGCCGACGTGTGGGCTCACATCGAGCGTCTTTCGGAGGCCTGCGACCTTGCCCGCGTCTCATTCCGGTTTGGACCTTCGCTGACGCCCGACAAGCTCAGCACGAGCCTCAAGGCGGCGTGAGCCTCTTTGATGAGGCCTATGATTCGCGCTTCGGACTTTTTCGCCGCTGCCGATTCACGTCGCGCCGGATAGGCGGCGCGACGATCGGAGCGGTAGGGTGCGAAGCGATCGTGGTCTAGAGCAGGCTTTCGCGATAGCCGCCGGTGCTGCGCGAGAGGATCTCGTAGATCATGCCCATGATGTTGCGCGGGTAGTGCAGATAGCATTTGGACCAAAGGTCCATCTGCGCGCGGGCGGCGTGGAAGATGTCGTCATCGAGCAGGCGTACCATGGCATCGTAGCAGGTGTCGACGCTGTAGGCATTGATGGCGGGGCAACCCTGGCCATACTGGCTATCGAGGTAGCCGACGTCGATCGACTTCACCAGCATGCTGCCGACGGACATGCACTCGCGGCCGACCCCGCCGAGGCCATCCATCGTGGCACACAGATTGTCGAAGACGACGGCGTTGTCGAGCCCTAGGTAGGCGAGGAGATCGACGTAAGGCTGGTGGTCGATCCAGTCGATATGCGGGTTAAGGCCATAGTCCGCGACAATCTTCTTGAATGCGTCGGCGTCGAAGCCGTGCTGGCCGATGATGAGGCCAATGTCATCGAGGCCGCGCTCCTGCTTCAGGCGGTGCAGCGCACCGGCAAAGATCTCGGGCGCCTTATAGTAAGGCTGGGACGGGTCCATGTTGAGCCGGCTCGCCCACACGAAAACGCGCTTCTTGCCGCCGTAGCGCTGCATGAGCTGGCGGCGGAGATCCTGGTTCATGCGCTTGCGGTTGCCGAGCACGTCCTCGGGCATCGACCACGAGATGATCTTGTCGCCGAGCCCGTGCTTGCGCAGAACATCGATCTGCGGCGGGAAATCGCTGAAAATCCCCTTCATGATGTCGAGGTTCTTGCGATAGCGGAACTGCGCAAGCTTGACGTGAAACTTCTCGATCTCCTCGATCGGCTTCCAGGGATTGGTGGTGATCTCTCCCCCGAGCGCGTAGTGGAAGATGTCGGGCACGTTCAGGAAGTGGGCCACGCGCACGCCGACGCTGCCGCTTGTTATCGCGACATTGGTCTTGCGGCAGATGGCGTCGAGCTCCTTCTGCTTGTTGCGGACGATGCCCGGGCGCCCCTCGACGACGTGTATCCAATCGGGATACCCGCCCGACAGCTCGGGGTCGACAAGTTCCGGGAGAGAGCGCTTTCCGCTCGCCTCGACGTTAATAGAGAAATGATAGAGCTCAGCGTCGACGCCGACGCTGCGCATCCATTTGCAGATGCGATAGTTGTTGTTGTCCTGGTTGCATACGAATGCGACTCTCATGAGTTTTCCTCGAACTTCCCTCGTGCCGCAGTCGTTCTAAGCATTTCTCGGCGCCGTCGAGAATCTGCCGTTGACGGATTTCACCACTTGGCTCGGCACCGCGTCCTCGCCGTCGACGATGACGCTCAATACCTCCAACGCGGTGCTCTGGCCGCAGGAGACGACGATTGATCTCTCGTTTCTCCTTAGCACCTGGCCAGGGGTGCCGAAGTAGATCGCGTCGACCGGCCTCGAGCGCGCGATCCTGAGCTTGGTAGCCGTGACATACGAGAACGCGCAGGGGTAGGGCCGCGCCTGGGCCCGGATGAAGTCGTGAACCTCCAAGGCGCTCCGGGTCCAGTCAATCAGCCCGTCGTCCTCGCAGCGCTGGCCGCAATAGGTGGCGTCGCTCTCATGCTGCTCCTGGAGATCGGCACGCCCCTCGACCAGGTCGCGCCATTTCGGGGGCAGCTCGTCGACCAGCGCGGCCTCAATGCGCGACAGCACCTCGGCGATCGTATCCTCGCGACCCAGATCGGTCCTGACCTGATGCAGGATAGGCCCGTCGTCCATTCCTTCGGATATGCGAAACACGCTCGATCCCACCTGCCTGTCGCCGTTGATGATCGACCAAACGAGAGGCGCTCCGCCCCGGTACTTCGGAAGCAGCGAGTTGTGAATGCCCCAGAGCCCGTGCGGGAAGCGCTCCAAAATCACACGGTCCAGGAGCCAATACCAGCCGCAGACGAAGCCGATGTCCGCCTCCGTTCGCGCCAGAACGGCCCTCGCCTCCGCTGGCGAGGCGACGATCTCGAGTGGGAAGCCGCGCCGGCCGGCCAGTGCTTGAAAGGCCGCCAGTTCGCTCCGCCCGTCCGCCTTGTCGTCCGGATGCACCAGCGCCCACTTGAGGCCGGGCGTCGTCTCACCGAGGCAGTTGAAGATCGCGAGCCCCAGGGCCTTCGATCCAAGGAAAACAGCGTTCTGAAGATTCACTGCAACCCCCGCAATCGTGCAGCCGTCCTGGCGCAGAGCACACGCCGCAGCATCGATCTACCCCAGTGCCGTTCGGGTATTTGACGCCGCCATGACGTCGAGCTTCGGCACCGCCGCGGCATGGCTGTCCTTCAAAAACGCGCGGCTGAACTCGTCGAAATAGAGGAGCGACCAGATCAGGAGCCGGCGGTTCGATTTCCCCGACACGTGCTCCTCGACAAGCCCCTTCACGACGGAGAAGTCCATGTGGTCATAGATGGCCGCGGAGCTGTCGAACAGGCGCTCGCGCACGAACTCCAGGCTATCGCCCTTGAACCAGGCCTCGTCGGGCGCGCTGAAGCCAACCTTCTCCCCTTCAGAGATTTCGGTCGGCACGATGCGGCCCAACATGCGGCGCAGGAGCAGCTTGCCGTCGCGGCGATTGATGCGCCGCTTTCTCAGATCGTTCTCATCGGCGCGAAGGTCTCCGCTCACGGCACCAAGCTTGTGGCGCACAGGCAGCGCCATGGCGAAGTCGACCAGATCGTTGTCGAGGAACGGCGCACGCGTCTCGAGGCCATGGGCCATGGACAGCTTGTCCTCGACGACGAGGAGGCCGTGCAGGAACGTGCGCGCCTCGAGATAGAGGGACTGGTTGACGTAATCCTCCGGCGTCTTCGGGTGCGGGTTGTGCGATTGAAGGACGTCGCGGAAGATCTCGCGGGTGTCGACGCGGACCGAGGGGTCCTCGGAGGCCGGAACGCAGCGGCGAATCAAGTCGTCGGGCAGGAGGCGCTGCCAGAGATCATAGTAGAGGTCGAAGAAGTGGTCGGCGCCCGAGGCATCGAGCGCGCGCGAATAGCGCCAGGGATAGCCGCCGAACATCTCGTCCCCGCCAGCGCCGCACAGCACCACCTTTGAGAAGCGGCTCGCCAGATGAGCGGCGTAGTAGTTGGGGTAGCTCTGGCCGACACGCGGCTCCTCGAGGTGCCAGACGAGCTTCGACAGGCAGCGCTCCATGTCGCCGGCCTTGAGCACCATCTCGTAATGGCGCGTGCCGAAGAGATAGGACATGTGCTCGGCGCGCTCTCGCTCGTCGATGGCGATCTCGAGGCCGGACATCGAGTGCTTGTCAAAGCCGATGGTGAAGGTGTGCAGCTCGCTCGTGCGCCGCGACGCGATGGCGGAGACGGCGCCCGAATCCATGCCGCCCGAGAGATAGCTCGAGACCCCGCAGTCGGAGACGAGCTGGCGCTCGACCGCGGTGACGAACAGGCTCTCGAGCCGGTCCGCGAGCTCATCCTCGGAGCCCTCCACCTCGCCCTCGACGAAGCGATAGTCCCAGTAGCGGACCGGATTGGGCACGGTGCGCGCGGCGGCAACCGTGAGCGAGTGCGCAGCCGGAAGCAGCGTCACGTTGCGGAAGAGCGTGCGGGGGGTGAAGAAATTCTGGAACGTGAAGTACTCGACGAGGCCCGCCTGATCGAGATCGAAGCGCGTTGCCGGATGACCGAGGAAAGCCTTCACCTCGGAGGCGAACATCAGAATGCGGCCCATGCGGGCGACGTAGAGCGGCTTCTGGCCGAATCGGTCGCGCGCGAGGACCAGGCTGCGCTCGCGACGGTCGTAGAGCGCGAGCGCGAACATGCCGTTGAAGCGTAGGAGCGCGCCCGTTCCCCATTCTATCAGCGCGTGCAGCACCACCTCAGTGTCGCAGGTCGAGCGGAAGCGCCATCCGAGGCTCTCGAGCTCACGCTTCATCTCGCGGTAGTTATAGAGCTCGCCGTTGTAGAGAAGCACGTAGCGGCCATCGACGCTCAGGAAGGGCTGGTGGCCGCCGGGCGAGAGATCAATGATCGACAGGCGGCGGTGGGCCCCGGCGAAGGACGCCTCGGCGAAGGCGCCGGCATCGTCCGGGCCGCGGTGAGCAATGAGGGCACCCATGGCATCCGCCACGGCGGCATCGGCCGGCGCGCCGTCGAGGTTCACATAGCCGGCAAATCCGCACATCGGACGCTTACCTCAATCGCCTGCGCCTGCCTCTGGGCCCACGTGGCCCGCTTCACTCAGAGCGAGCGAAGTGCCGCGATAACCCGTTGATAGTCCTCGGGGGACATGCGGTTGTGCAGCGGCAAAGCTATGGTGTTTCTCGCACAGTCCCTGGCGCCCGGCAATGCATCGGCGGCGATACCCAGACGTTCCTTGTAGTAGTCGAGAAGGTGAATGGAATGGGTGCCGGGGCGGGTGGCAATGCCTTGGGCCTGCAGGCGGCCCATGATCTCGTCGCGCGGCAAGGGCGCGCGATCGGGATGAACATAGGCCACATAGGCCTGCCAGGCGTGGCGGCCTTCCGCCGGCTCGGCGGGGAGCGACAGCCAGCCGAGATTGCCGAGGCTTTCCTGATAGACCTTGGCGGCCTCGGCGCGCTCGTCGATGAAGCGATCGAGCTTGCCGAGCTGGACGAGGCCCACGGCGCCCTGCAGGTCGGTCATGCGGTAGTTGAAGCCGAGCACGTCGAAATCGGGAAGAATGTGAGGGGCGGGGCCGCGGTGGCGCTCCTCCTCGCTGACGGACGCTCCGTGATTGCGCAGCACGCGCACGCGGTCGGCTATGGCGTCGTCGCCGGTGGTCACCATGCCCCCTTCGCCGGTGGTGATCGACTTGCGCGGATGGAAGCTGAAGGCCGCGGCCTCGCCCAAAGTGCCGGCCGAGCGACCGCGGAGATGGGCGCCGGCGGCGCAGGCCGCATCCTCGACGATGGCAATGCCGGCGGGAAGAGCCTTGCGGAGCGCGTCGACGTCGACGCAGAGCCCGAAGAGGTGCACCGCCATCACGGCCTTGGTGCGGGCCGAAACAAGGCTCGCGGCGTGGGCGATGTCGATATTGTTGGTCGTGCGGTCGACATCGCAGATGACCGGCGTCGCGCCACAGTACAGAACGGCGTTGGCGGTCGCGATCCAAGTGAACGAGGGAACGATGACCTCATCGCCGGGACCGACGCCGAGGGCGGCAAGGCAGAGGTGCAGCGCCGTGGTGCAGGAGGTGGTCGCAAGCGCATGGCGGGCGTCGTGGCGCTTGGCAAAGGCCTTCTCGAAGGCCGCGACCTTGGGGCCTTGGGTGAGCCAGCCGGTCTGCAGAGGCTCGCGCAGGGCGTGCCATTCCTCGTCGTCGAGGAGCGGCTCCGATATGGCGATGCGCTTCACGTTCTTGGCGTCCATGGCGTCCTTTCGATCGGCGCTCACAAGGGGTCAGGCGCGGCGCGCGCTCTGCTCCTTGTGCCATTTGCGCCAGGCGACGAGCTCCTTGAGACCGTCCCTCAGGGGCACCGTAGCCTTGAAGCCGAGATCTCGCTGGGCGTTCGCCGTGCTGCCGACGCGGTTCTTGACGAAGGTCATGCCTGACGGCTCGTGCTCGATCGGCTGGTTGGTGCCGGTGACGTCGACGATGAGCTCGGCGATCTCCTTGATGGAGGTCTTGAGGCCGGTGCCGACGTTGTAGAAGCGATTGGTGGCGGTCGCCTGCATGGCGCGGACGTTGGCGGCCGCGCAATCGCCGACGTAGACGAAGTCGTAGGACTGGCTGCCGTCGCCGAACACCTTGATGGGCTTGCCGCTCTCGATGTTGTCCAGCATCTTCATTATGACAGCGATGTAGGCGCCCTTATAGTCCTGGCGCGGACCGTAGACGTTCATGTAGCGCAGGCCGACGAAGTCCAAGCCGTAGCGATGATGCAGCGCGCGAGCCATCTGCTCGCCGGCGATCTTGGTGGCGCCGTAGAAGTTGGTGTTGAGGAAGGGGTGGTCCTCGGTCATGGGTTCCTCGACGGCGTCGCCGTAGACGGAGGCCGACGAGGAGTAGACAAGGCGCTTCACGCCCTTCTTGAGGCAGGCCTCGAGCACGTTGAATGTGCCGCGGATGTTCACGTCGAAGGCGGCGCGCGGGTAGTCCCAGCACTGCAGCAACCAGAGCGCCGCGAAGTGGAACACGCCGTCGGCCTTGTCGAGGGCCGCCTCGAGGATGTCGGTCTGCTGGATGTCGCCGCCGGCCTCGAAGATCTTGACGCGCGGATCCTTCAGGGCGCTCTCAAGGTTCGCCATGCTGCCGCGCACGAAATTGTCGTAGATGACGATCTCGGCCACATCCGTCTTGAGCAGCGCGTCGACCGTGTGCGAGCCGATGAGGCCCGCGCCTCCGATGACGACAACCCGCTTGCCAGCCAGATCCATCTCGTCTCCTCAGGGCCATGGGAAGGGGCCAGCGAACAGGGCCACTACCGAAGCCGGACTCGCGTGCGTTTCCCCCGGCCGTATGGGGCCCCGCAAGTCTCGTAGAGGCCCGTACGAGGGGTTGTCAATCGGCACGCCCTAGCCTTAACCCCAAGTATCTCTTGTGCACCGGGACGAGCCCCGCCGCGGCCCATGACAGACGGGGATTTGCCTGCTAGAGCATCCTCCGATCCGATAGTATCGGATCAGATGCTCTACGTTTTTGATGAGACCGATGATTCTCGCTTCGGACTGATGGGGTCCGAAGCGATCATGGTCTAGGTGTCGCGGTTGCATGCCCCGGCTGGCGATGGACAATCTGCAGCCACTCCACGGAGGGCCGCAGGCCGGGCCTGTGCTGGGGGATCTGGGGAACGCCATCGGATGACTGCGGCCAAGACCTTCGGACTGATCGGAGCCGCCGGATACGTGGCACCTCGCCACCTCAAGGCCATCGCCGACACGGGGGGTGTTCTCGAGGCTGCCTTCGACCCCGCCGACTCGGTCGGCATCCTCGACCGCTACTTCCCCAAGGCCCGCTTCTTCTCGGAGTTCGAGCGCTTCGACCGCCACGTGGACCTATTGAGGCGGAAAGGGACGCCTCTCGGCTACATCAGCATCTGCTCCCCCAACTACCTGCACGACGCTCATATCCGCTTCGCGCTCCGCTCCGGGGCGGACGCCATCTGCGAGAAGCCGCTCGTTCTAAACCCGTGGAACGTCGACGCGCTCACGTCCCTCGAAGCCGAGACCGGGCGCAAGGTGAACGCGATCCTGCAACTCCGCCTGCACGAGGCATTCAAGACGCTGCGCGGGACCGTCAACGGCGAGGCCGCGGGCAAGAAGCATGACGTCACCCTCACCTACGTCACCGCTCGGGGCGGCTGGTACTACGTCTCCTGGAAGGGAAACGAATCCAAGTCCGGCGGCGTCGCGACCAACATCGGCATCCATTTCTACGATGTCCTGAGCTTTGTGTTCGGGCCTATGATCTCGAATGAGGTGCATCACCGCGCCATCGACTGTGCGGCGGGGCTCATCGAGTACGAGCGCGCGCGGGTGCGCTGGTTCCTCTCCATCAATGCGCGCGACCTGCCGCGCGAGGTCGTGGGCGAGCGAACGACCTTCCGCGAGATCGCGATCGACGGCGAACCCATCGAGTTCTCCGAGGGCTTCGCGGAGTTGCATACGGAAAGCTACCGCGAGATCCTGGCCGGGCGCGGGTACGGCGTGGCGGACGCCAGGCCCGCCATCGAGATCGCGTCCGAGATTCGCACCAAGCCGCTCACCGGCAATCCCACGGATTGCCATCCGTTTCTCGAGAAGGTCCTGAACGATGGCGCGCGATACCAATTCGGCTGGCCTGTCTGAGGGCGTGTTCGTCCACGAGAGCGCCTACGTGGACCAGCCGACGAGCATCGGCGCGGGGACGAAGATCTGGCATTTCTCGCACGTGCTATCCCATTGCGAGATCGGGGAGGGCTGCACCATCGGGCAAAACGTGGTGATCGGGCCGCGGGTCAAGATCGGCGCACGCTGCAAGGTGCAGAACAACGTCAGCCTCTATTCCGGCGTGACGCTCGAGGACGGCGTCTTCTGCGGGCCGAGCTGCGTCTTTACCAACGTCGACAACCCGCGCGCCGAGATCGAGCGCAAGAGCGAGTTCCGCGCCACGCTGGTGCGGCGCGGCGCCACCATCGGCGCCAACGCGACCATCGTGTGCGGACATGAGCTCGGGGAATACTGCTTCATCGCGGCGGGCGCGGTCGTCACCAAGGACGTGCCGGCGTATGCGCTGATGGCTGGCGTGCCGGCGCGCCAAATCGGCTGGATGAGCAAGGCCGGCGGCAAGCTCGGCTCCGACCTCGTCTGCCCCATCGACGGCAGCCGCTATCGCAAGCGCGACGACGGCACGCTCGAGGCCTTGGGCGATGTCTGACAAGACCTCCCCCATTCCGCTGATCGACCTCGGCGCGCAGCGCCGCGCCATCGCGGCAGACATCGATGCGGCGGTCGCGCGCGTGATAGCGCATGGCGCGTTCATTCTCGGGCCTGAGGTGGCGGCGCTCGAGCGGGCGCTCGCCGGGCGGTCCGGGGCTGCGCATGCGGTGACTTGCGCCAACGGCACGGACGCCATCACCCTGATCCTGATGGCCTGGGGCATCGGGCCCGGCGATGCCGCGATCTGTCCGGCCTTCACGTTCACGGCCACACCGGAGGCGCCGGCGCTCCTCGGCGCGACGCCCGTGCTCGCCGACATCGACCCCAGCACTTTCAATCTCGACCCTGCCGGCATCGCTCCGGCGGCAGCACATGCCCGCTCGCTCGGGCTCTCGCCCAAAGTGGTGATCGCGGCCGATCTCTTCGGCTTGCCCGCGGACTATGCGGCCATCGAGGCTGCAGCCGCGCGCGAGGGCCTTCTGGTGCTCGCCGACGCGGCGCAGAGCTTCGGCGCGCACGCCCATGGCCGGCGCGTCGGGACCTTCGGCGCGGCGACGGCCGTGAGCTTCTTTCCGTCGAAGCCGCTCGGCTGCTACGGCGACGGGGGAGCAGTGCTTACGAGCGACAGCGAGACGGCTACGACCATCGAAAGCCTGCGGGCGCATGGCAAAGGCGCGGACAAGTACGAGAACGTGCGCATCGGCATGAACTCGCGCCTCGATACCATCCAGGCCGCGATCCTGATCGAGAAGCTTAGCATCTTTGACGACGAGATCGCCAAGCGCCAAACGGTTGCGGCGCGCTACGGCGAGGGGCTCAGAGGTGTCGTTCTTGTGCCCGAGGTGCCGGCGGATCATCGCTCGGTGTGGGCGCAGTATTCGATACGTGTGCCAGGCGGCCGGCGCGATGGGCTCATGGCCGCGCTTAAATCCCAGGGCATCGCGTCCGCCGTCTACTATCCGACCCCGCTGCACAAGCAGACGGCCTATCGGGACTTTCCGGTGGCGCCCGGCGGGGTGCCAATCTCGGAAGCGGTCTCGGCCGACGTGCTGAGCCTTCCCATGCATCCCTATCTCGACACGGCGACGCAGGACCGCGTGATCGACGCAGTGCGGCGCTTCCTCGGAGCGTGAGCGCCCTCACGCGGCCTTTGGGATCCACTCGAGACGGACCCACGGGACGGTGACGACGGTCTTGTTCTCGTCCCCCACGAAGTGGCGGGTCACGGGCAGGCTCTGCCCGTTGGCCAGCGCGACCTCGAGATTGACGTTGCCGGGTGCCGAGAAGCTCAGTCCCTGCGCCGTGGCAGCCGTGACCGGCTGCTCGCCGTAGGCCGGGCAGACCACCTTGTCGAGCACGATGCGTGCGCCGCCTTCGATGCGGGAGGCGGTATGCACGAGACCGCTGCGGGCGCGCACGAAGTCGAGAAGCCGGCGCGTCGTCGTGATGAAGATCTCGCCCTTCTCCTGACGGTCGGCAAGGAAGCGCCAGGCCCAAACACCGTGCTCGTCGAGGAGGGGGGCCGCCGAGTGGCGGTCCGAGCGGGTATCGGCCGCAGCACGGCCCATGGCGTGCCAAAGGCCGAAATGCTGGTAGACGATGACCGAAGCCGCCCTAGCGACGAGCTCGTTCAACCGCGCGGCGTTGACCTGATGCGCGAAGGTGCCTGAATCGGGCCGAAACTCTCCGCGATAGCGTTTGAACGACAGAGCCTTCCTGCCGTCACGCATACGGTGGGGAATGAGAATGCTGCTGACAAAGAGGTCGACGGCGGCGTCAGGTTTTGCCACGCCAAGCGCATCGAGCACGGGCTTGTTGTCTGCCTTCGGGATGAAGTGGCTGACATCATAGTCGAGCTTCAGGACCTTCAAGTCACGCGCGCTGTAGGTGACGTCGTCCCCGAACTTCTGGATCTCGACAAATGGCTCCGACCAGAAGTAGTCGAAGCCCGCCGCGCGAAGAAGGTCGAGGCAATAGGCAGCGCTCTTGGGATCGTCACCACAATCTGCTGCTCCCCAGACGCCCCCGGGATTGCTTGCGCGGCTGCCGGGCCCGCCGACGAACACGGCCGGCCGGATGCCCTCAGCCGCAAGGCCTCCTAGCGCGTCCTCGACGGCAGGGCGATCGACGCCGCCTTCTCTCGATCCAAATCCGTTCAGCGTGTCGAGCCATCCCGCCGCGGCGAGCTCGCGAATGCGCTCGTACTCCGGGCTCTTCGCGCCGCCGCCCTCCTTCGACGCGCCGTGGAACAGCGCGAACTCGCCAGCTTTTGACCAGACCCGAAAGCTGTCACCCACCTCCAGGCCGAGACCCTTGCCGTAGGGCGTCTCTCCGGCGCCATTCACGAAGGCATGCCAATCCTCGAACCCGCCAGCGTTCATGTAGTCCGTGTCATTGGAGATGGCCAACGCGCTCTTGTAGGGGTGCGGATACTTCAACAGCGTCACGTCGGTCATGCGGAGTTCCCGGTCAAGGAGGGCGACAGCGGCATTCAAATGGGCCATTTCAAGCGCTGCCAGGGGACCATTACGATGGTGCGATCCTCCGCAGCAAGATAGGTCCGCTGCGTTGCGATCGGGGCTTGGTCGGCTGCGCGCACGACGACCGCGTCGACATTGCCTTTGCACACAAAGCTCAAACCCTGCACGGCCTCGCTCGTCACAGGATGGCGGCCATAAACGGGGCAGTCGATGGCCTCGAGCGCGATGACGCGCCGGCCACCCTCCTCTGCAATGAAGTAGACGATGTTCTCGCGCATCCAGAGATAGTCGAGCAGCCTACTCGTCGTTGCCACGAGTATTTCGCCACGTTGCTGGCGCTCGGCGAGCGCTCGCCAGGCCCACAGCGCATGCTCGTCCAGGACGGGACACCTGTAGTTGACCCAGGCGCGCCAGTCGCGTCTGGGCGAGCTCAAGCCGCGCCACACGGCGATGTGCTGATACACAATCACCGCCGCCTCACGCTCCACGAGCTCGTCAAGGCGCGCGTCGCTGATCTGTATGCCCAATGATCCCGTGTCGGGTGGATACTCACCCCGGAATCGCTTGAAGTTGATGACGTTGGTTCCATCGCGCATGCGATTGGGCACGAGCACCGAGTTGGACAGCATTTCCACGGCCTCGGCTTTGGTCGCGACACCCAAAGCCGGCAGAACTATTGCCTCGCTCGCCGCGGGATCGAGATCGCGGAGGCGCAAGAACCGACGCGAATTGTAGCGCTTGTGAAGCTCGGCTCGCTCGTCATCGCGATAGACGGCGTACTCCCCGAATTTCTGGCTCTCGAAAAAAACGTCGGTCCAAAAGTACTTGAAGCCCGCCTTGCGCAGCAGATCCATCGAGTACGACACATGATCCGGTGCATCGGCGTATTGGTAATAGCCCCATACACCGCCGACGCTGCAGGACATGTGCAAGCCGCCGCCATGGTTGACGAAGATCCTCGGCTTTACGCCGATGCCATCGAGCTCAGCCAGGGCGTCCTCGATCTCGGGGCGCGTCAGCGTATAGGGATTGATCCACGTGCCGAAGCCATGCATGGCGTCGATCCATCCTTGGCGATGGAGATCGACGATCATCTCGTATTCGGCGCTCTTCGTCTTGCGACCAAAGGCAGGGCTATTGTGATAGAGGGAAAACTCCTCGGTATCGGACCACACCCAGAAACTGTCAGCGACCTCGAGCCCCAGTCCCGGGCCGTAGGGCGTTTCCCCGGTGCCGCAGACAAACCGATGCCAGTCGAGGAACGTCCGTTGCACGGTTCCGTCGATGTCGTTGCTGACGGCGAGCGCGCTGCGGTAAGGGTAGGGGTACTTGAGAAGCTCAACGCCGGAGGATGGCGGAGCGCCGGGCGACGCCAGGGATGTGGCACGGATAGATCCGGACCGGCTCGCGCCCTCTACGGTCGCCACGGATGCGTCTCCGATTCCTGCGCCATGAACTCCCAGACCGGATAGAACCGCTCGGTCGGAACATCGATCACGGACACCCCGAACGCTTCCGGGAACTCGAGCGTTGTCCACTGCGCTTCAATGCTCTCGAGGTCGCTCCTCATGCGGCCGTGCGCTCGGACGCGGATTTGGGGGCCGGAAGCGACCACTTGAGACGGCGCCAGGGCACCATGACGACGACGCGGTTCTCGGCTTCGACGACGCGGCGCTCGCTCGCCAGACGCTCTCCCGAGTGCGCCAATGCGATCTCGACATGCGTCCCGGCTCCTTTGACGGAGAAGCTCAGACCCTGAACGTCGGCCGCCGTGAGATCGGCGGTGCGCCCGTAGGCCGGGCACTCGATGGCGTCGAGCACGATGCGATATCCATTGCCCAAGGGCTCGACGCGGTAGACGATGTTTTCGCGCATGCGCAGGTAGTCGAGGAGCCGGCCCGTGGTCGTGATCAGAATCTCGCCTCTGTCCTGGCGCTCCTTGAGCTCGGACCAAGCGGCGAGGCAGTGGTCGTTGAGCACCGGCTTGCGCGCCCAACGCCAGGACCGGTAGTCCTTATGCGGGGAGCCGAGGGCGCGCCAAATGCCAAAATGCTGATAGACCGCCACGTTGGCCTCGTGGGCGACAAGCCAGTCGAGATTTTCCGTGGTGGCTTGCAGCGCAAACGAGCCCGAGTCGGGCGGATAATGCCCTCGGTAGCGCTTGAAGCACAACACGTTCGTGCCGTCGCGCATGCGGTTGGGAATGAGCGTCGAGTTGAAGAGCAACTCCTTGGCGGTCACGGCCGAGGTCGCGCCGAGTGCCCTGACCGCAATCCTCTCGCCCTCATCTGTCGACTTCTCACGCAGGCGCAGAAACCGCCGGTCATTGTACCTCGCCAAATCGCGCTTGATTTCTTTCGCGTCGTATTGCGCGTTCTCTCCGAACTTCTGGCTTTCGAAGAAGACGTCCGTCCAGAAATAGCGGAAGCCGTTGCGAAGAATGAGATCCAGACAATAGGACTCGTGCGCCGGATCATCGGCATGCTGGTAGTAGCCCCAGATGCCCCCCACGTTGCACGACATGTGCTTGCCGCCCCCATGGTTCACGAAGCAGCGGGGCCGGATGCCAGCCTTGTCCATCTCCTCCAGCGCCGCCTCGATCTCGGGGCGAAGCAGCATGATCTGCTCCTGCCAGCTGCCGAAAGAGTGCATGGTGTCGAGCCAGCCCTCGCGCGCAAGCTCTACGATGAGATCGTAGTCGGGCGATTTGCTCTTGCGGCCAAGATGCGGGACGTTGTGGTAAAGTGACAGGCGATCAGAGCTCCAGATCCAGAAACTGTCGCTCACCTCGAGGCCGAGACCCTCGCCGTAGCGGGTCTCGCCGGTGCCGTTGACGTGGCTGTGCCAGTCAAGGAATGTATCTTGGCCGGTGCCGTCGATGTCGTTGTTGATCGACAACATGGCACGGTAAGGCGCGGGGTATTTGAGCAGCACGGGCTCGCGCGACGACAAATCCACCGGCGCCGCAATCGGAGCGGCGCGCCGCGGCGCGCCGGACGCCGGGCCGGGTCGGATCGCATCGCCTCGAAACGGCGCCAGCACTCTGGTCAGCAAGCCGTCGGATGCCGCCTTTGCCCGCGCGACCAAGCCGGCAGCGACAGGCGCCGAGGCTTCCAATGCGGGCCGCACGGGAGCTGCCGCGGGGGGCGTCTGGACGGCCGCGGTGGGCTTGGATGTCTGCTCCTCGGTGCGACGGGTATCCGTTGCGCCGCGCAACGACTTGTTGACCGTGAACTCCCAGACGCAAAGCTTGCCGTTGAACTCGGATTGCATGATCGGATCAACGGCGACATCGGTGCCGCCCGGCCCAACGAGATGCCCTTCGCCCGCCCACTTGAAGTTCTCAAATTCGTTCTCTTCGACGATGCGTGCGACCTCGCCAGGCTCGTAGCATCGTCCGGCATTGGCGTGTGAGAACGCCGTGGTGCGCCCGGAGACAAGGTTCAGCAAATCGAGGGCAAATGTCGACGCGTAGTCGTCACCGCACGCCGATCGAATCTCGTCGAGCGTCGCGCGGAACTCGGGGTTGGGATAGCCGGCCGCGTCGAACACCTCGTCCACGAGCGCGGTGAAGGCTTCAGACTCTTCCCGCGACGGCTGACCGGTAACAGCTCCTACGAGCTTGGCCAGAATTCCCGTGGAATAGCGCCTTCCAGAGATGTATCCGATGCTCCCGATCTCCTGGCGGGTCACGAGATCCGAGATCAGGGCTTTGGCCTCGCTCGCCCCGATTTTCAAGCGGGACGCCAGCGCCGCGGAGACCTCCTCGCGCGCCGCGTAGTCGACCAGCAGGCGCGAGAACAGGTCTGCCACCTCGCCATATCTCACGCGGCAGATGGTATTGAAGAGACCGCGCCGGCCGATGGTCGCATAGCTCGAGCTCGCCTTGCCTCGCTCGTCGCGCAAGTATTCGGACCAGCCGCGCGCGTTGAGGCAGACATATGCGACGCCACCGGGCTTCAGCACCCGATGGAACTCGCGCATCATCAAGCGAAGGGGCAGGATTGAAACGATGACGCCGTAACAGAAGACGAAATCGACGCTCTCGTTGGCGCATTCCAAGTTCGTAATGTCGCCGCAGGAGACCTCGACGCGCTCGCAGCCATACTTTTTTCCGACCCAGCGGCCGGCATCGATACGGGCACGCGTCCAATCGACGGCGATGACACGATCATAGAGCTCGGCCAGCGGATAGCTCCAGGCTGCGCTGCCACAGCCGGCGTCGAGAGCGACGCCGCCGCCCGGCGTCAGCCTCTGAAAGCGCTTTAGGAAGTAATCAAAGGGACGCGCCTGGAGCTTCCTCGCGTAGTCGCTCCCTTCTCCGAAGACCGGCGGAAACGGCATCGCGGTCCAGTTGTCTCTGATTGCCTTCAGGTCATCCCGCATGTCCCAAATCCCTCGGCCACTAGCCCCCGATTACCACTTCTCAAAGCTTGCGGCAGATGAATTCCCAGACGCACATTTCGCCGTTGAACTCGGCCTGCATCATCGGCACGACCTTTGCGTCAGCGCCGTCCGGCGCCAAGAGCTTGCCCTCGGCAGCCCAGCGAAAATCTCCAAAGCCCACCTGGCCGAGCACGCGCTCAACCTCCTCGGGGGTATAGCCGCGGCCGGCCCTGTGATGCGTGAACGTATCCTTGCGGTTCGACAGCAGGTCGAGCAGGTCGGTTCCGAACTGGGTGACGTACTCCTCACCGCAATCGCGGCGGATGTCCTCGATCGAGCCCGTGAAGGTGTCGTAGGGGATGCCAGAGGCCGCCACGAACGCGTCGAGGACGGCCGCGATGCGGGCGGCGGCCGGCGCGCCATCGCGCATAAGGTGACGGATACGTGCGGGCGCCTTCTCGGCGGTGAGATCGGTGAACATCTCGTCGAGCTGCTCCGCCGCAAGACCCAGCTTCTGAGCCGCAGTTGCGCGAAACGTCGGGTCGAGCGTGTATCGAACGACGAGGCGGGAAAGCAGCTCCGGGCAGCTCGGGTGGCGGACGCTCACAATCGTATTGTAGAGGCCGCGGATGCCGGTGACCTTGGTGGTCGCGCTGGTCTTGCCGCGCTCGTCGCGGAGATAGCGCGACCAGGCCGGCGTGTTGAGGCAAACGTATGCCGTGCCACCCGTCTTAAGGACGCGGCGGAATTCGCGCATCACCTGGCGCAGGGACAGCATGGAGATGATCACACTGTAGCAAAAGACGAAGTCGACGGAGCCCGCAGGCACGTCGAGATCGGTCACGTCGCCATAGGATACGCTCACCCGATCGCAGCCGGAGCGGCGCTGCAGCCAGCGGCCCATGTCGACGCGCGAGCGCGTACGGTCGACGGCGATCACGCGGTCGAACAGCTCGGCCATCGGAAAGCTCCACGTGGCGGTGCCGCAGCCGGCGTCGAGAGCAACGCCACCGCCCGGCGTAAGGCGGCGCAGGCGGTCGAGGAAGTAGTCGAACTTGCGACTGTGCAGCTTGCCGGCATAGTCCGAGCCCGTGCCGAGCGTCTTGGGGAACTCGAGGTTCATCCAGTTCTCTCGGATGTCGACGAGGTCTGCCTTCATGTCCCGCTTCCCTGCCCTACGTTGCCGACGCTTGAGCTCGGCTGCAACACTTCATGCGCCGGCGTTTTGCACGTACCACAGCACGGATTCCCTCAAGCCGTCGCGGACGGAATGGGTGGGGCTGTAGCCCAACAGCTCGCGGGCCTTGGTGACGTCGGCCAGCGAATGGCGGACATCGCCCTTGCGCTCGGCGCCGTACCGCGGCTCGCTCGGCTGCTTCAGCGCGCCGACGTCCGCGAGCCCGTCCTGCAGCAGACCGGCGAGCTGCTTCAGGGTCGTGCGCTCGCCGAAGGCGATGTTGTAGACTTGGTTCAGCGCCGCGGGCGCGTCCGTGGTCGCGGCCAAGATGTTGGCCTGCACCACGTTGTCGATGTAGCAGAAGTCGCGGCTCGTCTCGCCGTCACCGAAAATCTCGATGCCCTCGCCCTTCAGGAGCTGACCGATCCATTTCGGGATAACGGCGGCATAAGGGCCGTCAGGGTCCTGGCGCCTTCCGAACACGTTGAAGTAGCGCAGGCCCACCGTCTCGAGGCCGAACACGCGGCCGAACAGCTCGGCGTACTGCTCGTTGATGAGCTTGGTCAGCGCATAGGGGCTGAGCGGCTTGCCGATCTTATCCTCGACCTTGGGCAGCGTCGGGCTGTCGCCGTAGGTCGAGCTCGATGCGGCGTACACGACGCGGCGGACGCCGGCGTCCTTGGCTGCAACGAGCACATTGAGGAAGCCGTCGACATTGCAGCCGTGACTCAGGAGGGGAAACTCCATCGAGCGGGAAACGGAGCCCAGCGCGGCCTGGTGGAGGACGACGTCCGTTCCCGCGACGGCGCGCTTGCATGTCTCCGGATCTCGAATGTCGCCCTCGACTAGGGTGAAGCGGTCGCTCTCGCCATTGAGACCGGCGCCGGTCAGCGCGCCCTCGATGTTGCGGCGGTGGCCAGTCATGAAGTTGTCGAGGGCGACGACGCGCTGGCCGGTCGACAGGAGGGCCTCGAGAAGGTTTGATCCGATGAAGCCCGCTGCCCCGGTGACGAGCCAGGCACGGGGGGGACGAGATGCGAGGACTTGCCTGAAATCTTTCAACAAAACTCTCCCCACGCGCGTCGTCCGGGTACGGTCAGAGGTCCCGCCGAAACGTCTCAAAACGATCCGCGCAATACCATGCTGGCATGAAGCCGGGCAAGCCAAAGCTCCGCGGGCTGGCGGATCGGCCGCCGATCAGCCGAGAGAGAAGGTGCGGGCCGCCCGATCGAAGGCCGCCGCCCGCTTCTCGATAAAGCCGCTCGCCGATTCCGACCAGTATCGGCTCCCGACCCTGATCGAGATCGTGCCGCCGGGCTTCAAGTGGCGCGAGAGCAGATCGTCGATGAAGAACTCCCACTCCTCGGCCGACCAGGGGACGGTGCCACCGTTGGGCTTGGTTCGCGCCGAGAACGCGCCCTCCAGGCAGACGATGGCGTCGAACGGCCCCGGGACGTCGAGGGTCCTCAAGGGCTCGATGCGGCGGCAGATGCGCGGCACGGCGAAGAGGTCAGCGAGGTCATCGGCCAGATGCTTCTCGACGCCGGGCACCGTCGAGACGAGATCGGCATCCAGGCCAAGGTAGTCATGCCCCAGGTGGGCGGCGACGAGGCCGAGATAACCTGCGCTGCAACCCAGCTCCAGGACGCGCAGCGGGGGCTTGTCACCCCACTCGAAGCGCCGGGCCGCGTTCCATCGCTTGTGCAGGAAGAACGGAAAGTCGAGATACTTCAGCGCCTCGCCGGCCTCCTTCTGCTGGCGGGCATAGGTGAGCGCCTCGGCGTCGAGATGGATGGCCTGGAGCGCCTCGAAATCCGCCGGGTCGAAGCGCGATGCGGATGCGGCAATAAGCTTTCTCAGAGGCACCGCCCGCTTCCCGGCGGCTTCCAGCTCACCCAAGTAGCTCTCGATCATTTCCGTGAGAGGGAGCGCGATACGCTCAGCATGGGGGGCGAGTGCCGGAATGGCGGCGATCATGTGCGCGGGAGTAGCAGTGTCCTCCGCGCCCTCGCCCGCAGAGGCCTTCCTCAGCCGCGCCAGAGCGGCCTCGCCGAGGCCGAGCCGCTCGGCGAACACACGTGCCAAGTGCTCGGTGAAGCCTGGCGTATAATGCGCAAGGTCGCGGCCGTCCTTGGCCATGGCCTTGTCCTGGCCGAAGGCCTCCTTATCGGCGGTCGGGTCATAGACCTCGATGCCAAGCGCCGACGCCTCGCGCTTGACGTCGGCAATGACCCTATCGCGGGCAAGCAACGGCCCGCCGCCGGGGAGCGTGGCGCCGACGTGGGTGACGAGCAGGAAGGGGGCATCGAGCTCGGCCGCGATCGCGGCGAGGTCGGACCGCAAATAGTCCGCCGTGATGCGGTGCTCCTCGAGGGTGCGCAGCAGACGCAGCCGATCCGGCGAGATGCCGGTGCCGAGCGCGGCCATCGCGCTTTGCCGAGCTGCCGGATCAGAGCCAGGCGCCGTCGTGGCGAGGTAGGCGTTGCGGGCTTCGGGCGAGCCGAAGATGCCGTCCAACACCCGGAACAGGAAGTTCTGCTGCAGCTCGAAGCCCTCGGAAACGAAACGCTTCGCCGACGAGATCTCCACCACGTAGCGCGAGGGCGTCACGTGCGGCACCCTGCAGCGGGGATGGGCGACGAACTGGCCAATGACGTCGTGGAGATGGGGCGGATAACTGATGGATCCCAGCATGAAGCGGATCTGCTGCACCACCTCGCTCGACGTGTGCACGAAGCCGGTGAGCCGGCGCTGATCGAGCTCGATCAACTGGCGCTGCGCGAGAAGACGCAGGGGATTCGTCACGCGGCAGGTGCCGATCGACTTGACGCTCAGCAAGATCAAAAACTCCGATCAGACGCTCTCGGTCTTCTCGCGCTGTCGCCGGCGGCGGAGCACGCGAAAAGCGCTCAGCCGCCGGGCAAGGCCCGCGCCACCCGCTTGCACACGAGATTGCGCAGTTTCAAGGGCGGCGCGCCCGGCATCCACCATGCGCTCGAAGCCGGTCGGCTGGGCCGAGCCCCTCAGCCGCCTCAGCGCTCTGGGCTCGACGGCGAGCTTGCCAGCATAGACGGCGGCCAGATGCTCATTGAACTCGGCCGTGAAGTGAGCGCTATCGGTGCCGCCTTTGGCCATGGCGCGCTCCTGGCCGAAACGCTTCATGTCGTCTGTCGGATCGAAGACATCGAGGCCGAGAGCCGCGCCGATTTTTCTTACGTCGGCCATCAACTTCTCGCGGCTCAGGATGGGCGCGCCGTTCGGCAATGCCACGCCAACGTGGGTCACCAGCAGGAAAGGCGCATCGAGCTCGTACTTGATAGCTGCCAGGTCCGCGGCCAGCTCATCAGGAGACTGGCGATGCTCCTCGAGAGTCCGGAGCAAGCGCAGGTCGCCCGGCTCGAACGTGCGCCCGGTGCTTTCAATCATGGCTTCGCGCGCCTGGGGGTCCTCGAGCGCGATGGTGCCGAGAAAGGCCGTGCGGGTGGCGACGGAGCCCAGAATCTTCTCCAGGGCCCGGAACAGGAGGTTGATCTGTAGATCGATGCCCTCGGAGACGTAGCGCTTGGCGGACGAGATCTCGACGACGTAGCGGTGTGGAGGGACGTGGGCCATCTCGCAGCGGGGATCGCCCAGAAACTGGCCAATGACTTTGTGGAGGTGCGGCGGATAGGCGATCTCGCCCTTGAGATAGCGGATCTGCTGGCGCACTTCGGCCGAATTGTGCACGAAGCCGGTGATGCGACGGCGATCGAAAGTGATCACCCTTTTTTTCGCGAGCACGCGCAGGGGATTTGCAATTCTGCAGGTGCCGATCGGAGTGATAGCCTGTGGCACGCGATCCCTTTCTGTCCCGAGCCATTGCCCAGGCACCTCAGCGTAGCACAATCTGCCTCGAGCGAGGCAAGCCAACGGCGGGTGATCGCGCCGGTTGGATCGGTGCGATGACCCCGTGGAATACACAATGTATTTCCGCTGCTTGCATTTTGGTCTCGCCGCCCTCGTTGCACGGGCGGCACCGATCCGGCGCTTCGCAGGCGGCCAAGTCCGTGGGTGATTCTGACACACGCCTGCCCCGTCGCGCGGCTGCATTCCTGCGTGCGCTGACGAGCCGCACGCTTTTTGCGGTTTCAGGGGAGTTGCCCGGCGGCCGGACCTGTGCTCTGCAAAGGCTCTCGGACAAAAAGGATGGGTGGGATGGTTCAGAAAGTTGGGCGGCGCAAAATCGCCGTCATCGGCCTCGGCTACGTTGGCCTTCCGGTTGCCATCGCCTTCGCTAAAGCCGGCTTCGAGGTGGTTGGCTTCGACATCAACAAGAGCCGAATCGAGGAGCTGAAGGCCGGCAACGACCGCACCCTCGAATGCTCGCCGGAAGAGCTGTCCGAAGCCCCAATCGACTATACCATCGAGCCCGCCGCGCTGGCCAAGAGCGACTTCTACATCGTCACCGTCCCGACGCCGATCGACACTGCGAACCGCCCCGACCTCGGCGCGCTCCTCTCCGCGAGCAAGCTGGTCGGCTCAGTGCTTAAGAAGGGCGACGTCGTTGTTTACGAAAGCACTGTCTATCCGGGCGCGACCGAGGACGACTGCGTGCCGGTGCTCGAGGCCGCGTCCGGCCTAAAGTTTCACAACGATTTCGGTGTCGGCTACTCTCCCGAGCGCATCAACCCCGGCGACAAGCTGCACCGCTTCGAGACCATCAAGAAGGTCGTCTCGGGCTCCGACGATGCGACCGCCAAGATCGTCGCGGACACCTACGGGGCCGTGGTCAAGGCCGGCATCTACTGCGCGAGCTCGATCAAGGTCGCCGAAGCGGCCAAGGTCATCGAGAACACCCAGCGCGACATCAATATCGGCTTCGTCAACGAGCTTTCAGCGATCTTCAGCAAGCTCGGTATCGATACCCACGACGTGCTCGACGCTGCCGCGACCAAATGGAACTTCCTCAACTTCCGGCCAGGGCTCGTCGGCGGCCACTGCATCGGCGTCGACCCATACTACCTCACGTTCCAATCGGAGCGGCACGGGCATCACCCCGAGGTGATCCTCTCCGGACGGCGCGTCAACGACGGCATGGGCGCACGTATCGCGCGCGAATGCGTGAAGCTGTTGCTGCGTCACGGCCGCGGCCGGTCGGACCTGCGCGTGACGGTTCTCGGGCTGACTTTCAAGGAGGACGTGCCCGACATCCGCAACAGCAAGGTCGTCGACATCATCCGCGAGCTCGAGAGCGTCGGCATCGCCGTGCAGGTCTACGACCCGCTGGCGGACGTCGATGCCGCGCACCACGAGTACGGCATCTCGCTCACCCCCAAGGACAAGCTTGCAACCTCGGACGCCGTCGTCTTCGCAGTTAAGCATGAGAAGTTCCTAGACCGGAGCTGGGATCTGGTACGCGGCCTGCTGCCCGAGGACGGCGGGATCGTTCTCGACGTCAAATGTGCCCTCGACCGGGACAAGGTGCCGAAGAACGTCATCATGTGGCGGCCCTAGGCCGGCGCTCGCCTGATTGGCCAATCCCCGGCGCTCGGGCTAAGCTTCCTGCCGGAGGTTCCCATGTGCGGTCTTGCGGGCTTTGCCGGCTTCGACGGAGCGGACAATCCGAGGCTCACGGCCGAGCGGATGGCAGCGGCGCTTATCCACCGCGGGCCGGACGCCAGCGGCCTATGGCTCGACGCCGAGGCGGAGGTCGCGCTGGCGCACAGGCGGCTCTCGATCGTGGACCTGTCGCCGGCCGGCGCGCAGCCAATGGTCTCGCACGCCGGCCGCTTCGTCCTCAGCTACAACGGCGAGATCTATAACTTCCGCGAGATCGTGGCGGCGCTCGAGCACGAGGGACACGTCTCCCGGTGGCGCGGGCATTCCGACACCGAGGTGCTGCTCGAGGCCATCGCCGCGTGGGGTGTCGCGCGCGCGCTCGAGCATGCTGCCGGCATGTTCGCCTTCGCGGTTTACGACAAGCGCACGCGCCGTCTCACGCTCGCCCGCGACCGGCTCGGCGAGAAGCCGCTCTACTACGCGAGGCTCGGACGCGCCTTCGTGTTCGCCTCCGAGCTCAAGGCGCTTGCGTGCCACCCGGCCTGGAGCGGCGAGATCGATCGCTGCTCGGTTGCGGCCTTCATGCGCCACAACAACGTGCCGGCTCCGCGCTCGATCTACCGCGGCGTGCGCAAGCTCAAGCCGGGGCACATCCTCGAGCTCGACCTCGAGACGGGGCGCGAGACCGAGCGCTGCTACTGGGACCCGCTCGCGCGGGCGCGCCAGGCTCCCCGTTTCGAGGGCTCACCCGAGGAGGCGGCGCAGGAGGCCGAGACGCTGCTCCGACGCTCCGTTTCCGGGCAAATGGTGGCCGATGTGCCGCTCGGCGCGTTTCTCTCCGGCGGCATCGACTCGTCGACCGTCGTCGCCCTGATGCAGGCCGAATGCGCGCTCTCCGTGCGCACCTTCACGATCGGTTTCGATGTTGCCGGCTATGACGAGGCCCCGCACGCCGCAAAGGTCGCCCGGCATCTCGGTACCGACCACACGGAGTTCTATGTCACCGAGCAAGACGCGCTCGACGTGATCCCCCAACTGCCGCAGATATTCTGCGAGCCGTTCGCCGACTCCTCGCAAATCCCAACCTTCCTGGTCTCGAAGCTTGCCCGCCAACACGTCACGGTGGCGCTCTCGGGCGACGGCGGGGACGAGCTCTTTTGCGGCTACACCCGCTACGACGCGGCGCGGAGGGTCTGGCCGTTGCTGTCGCGGCTGCCCGTGGGGCTGCGCGGCGCCGCGGCGGGCTTCCTCACGCGCATCCCGCCTCAGGCTTGGGACAAAGCGGCGGGGCTCGGCGCGCGCCTCGCACGCCGCGAGCCCATCGCCCGCTTCGGCGACAAAGTCCACAAGTCAGCCTCCGTCATCACCGCCCGCGACCCCACCGATCTCTACGCCGCGCTCGTCTCGCACTGGCACGATCCCGCTGCGGTGGTGATCGGTGCGAATGAGGAGGACGCTGGCGAAGCACCGCATCTCGGTAGCGCCGTGCGGGACATGATGTTTCGCGATCTTGAGGGCTATCTGCCGGACGACATCCTGGTCAAGGTCGACCGTGCGGCCATGGCGGTCTCGCTCGAGACGCGGGCGCCCATGCTCGACCATCGGCTCGTGGAGTTCACCTGGACGCTGCCCGAGAGCATCCTCACGGCGAGGGGAAGATCGAAGTGGCCGCTGCGCCAGATCCTCGGTCGATATCTCCCCACCGAGCTCATCGAGCGGCCCAAGATGGGCTTCGGCATTCCGCTCGACAGCTGGCTTCGCGGGCGGCTGCGCGACTGGGCGGAGAGCCTGTTGGCCGAAAAACGCCTTCGCGACGGCGGCCTGTTCGAGCCCGGCGTCGTGCGGGCGGCCTGGGCCGATCACCTGTCGGGTCACCGCAATCTGCAGTACCAGCTCTGGAACGTGCTGATGTTCGAGGCTTGGCGGCAATCCATCGGGGGCAACCGGGTGTCCGTGCCGGAACCTTCCAAGCTCCCGGCCGTCAGCAGCGCATAGAGCAGCCCGATGACCGACAGCGGGCGCCGGCCCAAGCTCCTCTTCCTGGTCTCCGAAGACTGGTACTTCGCCTCGCACCGGCTGCCGCTCGCGATCGCGGCGAAAGCCGAGGGGTTCGAAGTGGCGGTGGCGACGCGGCTGAACGGCTCGCAAGCGCACCGGGCGATCGAGGCGGCGGGCGTGCGCGTGATCCCGATCGCCTTCGAGCGCACGCGCCTCGGCGTCCTCGACGAGGGGCGGACGATCGCCGCGCTGATCCGTCTCTATCGCGCCGAGAGGCCAGACATCGTGCACCAGGTGGCCATCAAGCCCGTGATCTACGGATCGCTCGCGGCTCGCGTTGCCGGCGTGCCGGGCGTGGTCAATGCCGTGATGGGGCTCGGCTACGTGTTCTCCTCGAACGACGCCAAGGCGCGGGTGCTCCGGCTCGCCGTGCGACCCATGCTCGGCGCCGCGCTGAAGGGGCCGAACACGCGGGTGATCGTGCAGAATCGCGACGATCTCTCGCTCTTTTCCCGCGAGGGTCTCTCAGACTCCCGGCAGATGCGGCTCATCCGCGGCTCGGGTGTCGATCCGGCGCACTATTCCGTGGAGCGCACACCGGGTGAGGTGCCGATGGTCGTGCTGCCGGCGAGGCTGCTGCGCGACAAGGGCGTGCTCGAGTTTGCCGACGCCGCTGCCAAGCTCAAGGACCGCGGTGTCAAGGCGCGTTTCGTGATCTGCGGGGCGCCTGACCCGCTCAATCCGGCCTCGCTCACGGACGATGACATTGCAGCGCTCGGGCGTGCGGGTGACGTCGAGCTATGGGGCTGGCAGAAGGACATGGGGCCCGTCTGGCGGCAGGCAGACCTTGTCTGCCTACCTAGCTATCGCGAGGGCCTGCCAAAGGCGCTCCTCGAAGCCGCCGCGAGCGGACTTCCCGTCGTCGCAACGGATGTGCCGGGTTGTCGGGAAATCGTGCGACCGGGTGAAAACGGCTGGCTGGTGCCGGCGCGCGACGGCCGGGCCCTTGCGGACGCGCTGGCCGAGGCCCTCGCGAGCGAGGGCCTCAGACGCCGGTATGGACGGCGCGGACGCGAGATGGTCGAGCAGGAGTTCGCACTCCCGCTCGTTGCCCGCCAGACGATCGACCTCTATCGCGAGCTTCTTGCCCGCGGAGAGCCGCGGTCTAGAGAATAAAGTCGTCCGCGGTGAGCGTCCTCAGGCCCGAGAGCTCGATGCTGAACTCGGCCGAGCTCGCCCATCGCCGACGTTTGGCCCTCAGCATATGGCCGTGGCGCTTGCCATTTCAGGCTTTTGGGCCGAAACACGGGGTCGTTGTCGCGCCCTTCGGAAATGCAGGCAGCTGAGGCTGGAGCACCTTGAATGACCTCCGAGACGTCCGAGGCCGTCCCGATTCTCGTCACCGGCGCCGCCGGGTTCATCGGCTATCACGTGGCCGAGGCGATGCTGGCCAAGGGCGCACGCGTCGTCGGCGTCGACAACCTCAACGCCTATTATGATCCGGCGCTCAAGGCGGCGCGCCTCGCCCGCCTCGAGGCGCGGGACGGCTTCACCTTCCACCGCCTCGATCTCGCCGAGCGCGACGCCACCGCAAAGCTGTTCGACGTGGCCAGCCCCCGCGTCGTCATCCATCTCGCGGCGCAGGCCGGGGTGCGCTACTCGCTCGACCATCCCGCGGCCTACGTCGATTCCAACCTCATCGCCTTCGGCAACATCCTCGAGGGCTGCCGCCAGACCGGCGTGGTCCACCTCGTCTATGCCTCGTCGAGCTCGGTGTACGGCGCCAACACCACGATGCCGTTTTCCATCCACGACAACGTCGATCATCCCGTGAGCCTCTACGCCGCCACCAAGAAGGCGAACGAGCTCATGGCGCACTGCTACAGCCACCTGTTCCGGCTGCCGGCCACGGGGCTGCGCTTCTTCACGGTCTACGGACCGTGGGGCCGCCCCGACATGGCGCTCTTCAAGTTCACGAGGGCAATCCTTGCGGGTGAGCCGATCGAGGTGTTCAACGAGGGCCGCATGCGGCGCGACTTCACGTACGTCGACGACGTGGTCGAGGGCGTGGTGCGGGCCGCCGACCGGATCGCGGAACCCAACCCGAACTGGAGCGGCGCCTCGCCCGACCCCGGCTCGAGCAACGCCCCCTACCGGATCTACAACATCGGCAACAACACGCCCGTCGATCTTCTGGAAATGATCAGTCTGCTCGAGCGCGCGCTCGGCCGGGAGGCGAAGAAGATCTGGTTGCCGCTGCAGCCCGGTGACGTGCCGGAGACCTGTGCGGACGTCGAGGATCTTGCGCGCGACGTCGGCTACCGTCCGTCCACGCCGCTCGCGGATGGCATTGCCCGCTTCGTCTCCTGGTATCGCGAGTACTACAAAATCTAGCAGCTCGCTGGACCAGATGGCGCACGCCGCGCCGCCCCACACAGCGGTTTCTAACCCCGCCCGGCGCCTTGACACGGAGTGGGCGCGGATGGTGAGTAGCACGTCATGACCTCCCAGCCTGCCAAAGCGGCTCAGGACGAAGCGGCCTCGCGCGCCAGCCATGTCGCGGAGACCCTGAAGCGCGCCCGCAACATCATCGACCAGGAGATGGAGGCTCTCGCGCTCCTGCGCGACACCTTCGACAACCGCCTCGTCAAGGCCTTGAGCCTCATCCAGTCATGCACCGGACACCTCGTCGTGACGGGCGTCGGCAAATCGGGGCACATCGGGGCCAAGCTCGCGGCGACTTTCGCCTCAACGGGAACGCCGTCGTTCTTCCTGCACGCCGCCGAGGCCTCGCACGGCGACCTCGGCATGATCACCAGCAACGATGTGGTGCTCGCGATCTCGAACTCGGGCACTACGAAAGAACTCTTCCCCGTGCTCGACTTCTGCACCGCCAACGGTGCTCCCGTGGTTGCCATGACCGCCAACGAGACGAGCCGGCTCGCGCAGCAGTCCACGGTCTGCCTCCTGCTGCCCAAGGTCAAGGAGGTGTGCCCGAACAACCTCGCGCCGACGTCGTCGGCCATCATCACGCTGGCGGCCGGCCACGTGCTCGCGGTTTTGCTCATGGAGCAGCGCCAGTTTGTCGATGCCGACTTCGGCCGCCTGCATCCGGGCGGACGTCTCGGGCTGCAGCTTTCCTCGGTGCGCCGCTACACGGACGAGTTCAAGGACGTCGTGCCGACCGTCACCCCCCAGGATCTGCTTGGCCATGTCGTCATCCGCCTTGCCGAAGGGCAGCGCGGGTGCGTGGTGGTGACGGAGGAGGGCACCAAGCGGCTGCTGGGCCTCATCACCGACGGCGACCTCAGGCGCGCGCTCTCGCCCGACATGTTCTCGAAGTCGGCGCAAGCAATCATGACGACGCGCCCGGTCACCGTTGGCGTGGACGATCTCATGAGCACCGCCGTCTCGATCATGAAGGAACGGCGCATTGCCAACATCGTGGTAGTCGACGGCGACATGGTGGTCGACGTCCTGCACAGCAAGGACCTGATGCAGCGCGGCTATATGTGAACGGCCGCGATCTTCCCGCCGTCAGCGAGGGGCGAGAACCTGGGCGTCAAGAACGACAAAACCCCGGGCCACCCGACCCGGGGTTTTCAATTGCTGTGGCGCGGAACAAGATCAGGCGGCGACGGGGGTCGCAAGCGCGAGGTCGATCTTCTCCTTCAAGACCTTCTCGTTGAAGGGCTTGATGATGTAGCCCGAGACGCCGGCCGTCTTGGCGGCGTTGATGTTATCCTGCTTCGATTCCGCAGTGACCAGAATGAAAGGCGTCTTGCCCATCGCCGGATCGGCGCGGACGACTTTCAGAAGCTCGTACCCGGTCATCGGCTCCATGTTCCAGTCGGAGATGATGAGCCCATACTGCTTGGCCTTAATCTTCTCGAGCGCCTGCTCGCCGCTCGCCGCCTCGTCTACGTTCTCAAAACCAATCTGTTTCAGTAGCTTGCGAATGATCCGAACCATGGTGCTGTAGTCGTCCACGACGAGTACAGGCATGTTGTTCACGCTCATAAATATCCCCTTCAACCACCACGCGTGCCGTCGGCCCATCCGCGCGAGGACCAAGTGCACTAGGCTATTGCCGATGCGCTCTGGAGTATGCCTCCACATTGCTTGCGATAGTCTTAATGCTCCACTCGGCGAGGGCACGATCTGGTGCCCAAAGATGAACCACAGCAAAATTACCCGCTAACCGTTCGGCTCGACGCGGCGGACGCTGGCGGTGCGCTGTAACGGAATAGCAAGGAATGCCTGTTAACTATGTGTTACAACTCGTGTAAAGCGCGCCTCGATTCGTCCGGAGGCGCTCCAAAAAATAATGTTCGGGGGCCCAGGCGAGCCCTCACAAGGAAGGAGCCTTATGACCGCACCCATTCGTGTGCTGGTTGTGGACGATTCCCCTTTCATGCGGGGCGTTTTGCCTCCGAAGATTGAGGCGGACCCACGTTTCAAGGTAATCGGAACGGCATCCGATGGTCGCGAGGCCGTCGAGAAGACGCTCAGCCTCCATCCCGACATTGTCACCCTCGACATCGACATGCCGATCATGAACGGCATCGATGCGCTGAAGGAGATCGTGCGCCAAAGTTCGGCCTCGGTCATCATGCTTTCGGCCCGGACCGAGCAAGGCGCCGCGATCACTCTCGAAGCGCTGGCGCTCGGTGCCGTCGACTTCATCCCGAAGTCGCGCGGCGTGGAGCGCATCCACGACAAGCTCGCCGCCGCCATGGAGGCGAAGACCCAGAAGACGCGTGCAACGGCCGGCGGAGGCAAGGCCGCCGTCGCCGTGCGCCCCACCGCTGCACCACGTGCGGCTGGCGGAGCGCGCGTCAACGCCAAGATCTGCATCATCGGCTCGAGCACCGGCGGTCCGCAGGCGCTTCAGACAGTGCTGACGCAACTTCCGGCCAATATGCCGGTTCCGGTGGTCGTCGCCCAGCACATGCCGCCAAACTTCACCAAGGCCCTCGCCCAGCGCCTGAACGACATCTGCAAGCCGACCGTAGTCGAGGCCGAGGACGGCAAGCCACTCGTCAAAGGAACTGTCTACATTTCACCCGGCGGCATGCAGACGCGCGTTACCGCGACGGAAATCAAGATCGCGCCCGACCAGGGCGAGAGCCTCTACAAGCCCTCCGTCGACGTGCTCGCGGAAAGCGCGCGCGGCGCCTACGGCAAGAACGTGCTCGGCGTCATGCTGACGGGCATGGGCGCCGACGGCGCGGCGGAGTTCACCAAGCTGCGCAAGATGGGCGCTTATAATATCTCGCAGGACCAGAACTCCTGCGTGGTCTATGGCATGCCGCGCTCGCTCGTGGAGGCAGGAGGGGCGGACGAGGTACTCCCGCTCGACCAGATCGGCGCGCGCATCCGCTCGGCACTCGGCGTCTGAACGCGTTGCTGTTCGATGCTCGCGCCTGCGGGTCGGACCGAAAGGTTCGAAGCGGCCTCAGAGACGCGGCTCGGCGTCCTCGTCCTCGAAGTCGCTAAGCTCGGTCTCGCCGGCGAGCAGCGAGAGGATCAGCGCGTGGCTCTTGTTCGCCGCGCCGAGCTTGCGCTTGATGTTCTCGATGTGAACCCGCACCGTATTCGGGCTGATGTCGAGCTCCTGCGCGACCTCTTTCTCCGAGCAACCGCGCCCGCTCAAGACAAGACAATCACGCTCGCGCCGCGTCAGAACCTCACGCCGCCTCGGGACTGCCGAAGTCTCTTCTAGGATCGTCACGCGGGGCGCCTCTCTCGGCTGGCGGTTCTTGTTGCTCGATGCAGCAGACTCAACGCTAATTTGATCGACTGATCTTGGCTAAGGGAACAGCCTTATCCGAACCTGTCGCTGCGAAAGCGCACCGTCACGCGTGGCGTGCGCAATATGCGCGCCACAGCGCGCGATAGGCGCTCTCGACCTCGCGCGCGAGACCAGCGCTGTCGCCGCCGATGGGCGAGGCCTCGAACTTCGCTCGCAACACGCCGCGAAGATCCCTGAGCGCAGCAAGGTTGCTCGCTGCCGTGGCCGCACGTGCCACATAGGAATCGACATCGTGCGTGACCCAGCCGTCGAGACCGACGCTGCCGAGGATGGACGCGCCGAAGCGGCCGACCGGCGGGCGGCTCGCGAGCGACACCACGGGAACTCCGAGATAGAGCGCCTCGATGGTCGTGGTGCCGGCGTTATGCGGGAAGGGATCGAGCGCAATGTCGATCGTTGAATAGGCGTCCCAGGTGCGCGGCTGAGGGCTCGTGTAGACAAGCTTGACGCGACCCGGCTCGAGCCCGTGCGCTGCAAAGCGGCCATGCCAGGCGACGCAGCTTTCGTCCTCGCGGAAGGGCTTGCTGTTCAAGACCAGGCGCGAACCCGGAACGGTCTTGAGGATGCGCACCCAGGCAGCGATCACGTCGTCATTGATGCGGGCCGGGCGACTGAAGCAGCCGAAGGTCACATAGCCGTTCCGCAAGGCCGGCAACGGCGAGACAGGAGGCATGCCGGGCGGCGGCACGTAGACATGCGGCATGCGCGAAAGGCGGATCGGCTGCTCGGAGAAGTATTTCTCAGCGCCGAACGGCAGCAGCGCCTCGTTGATCAGGAAGGCATCCATGGCCGAAAGACCGGTGGTCGTTCCCGACCCCACCATGTGGGCGACCTCGATCGGCGCGGGCTTGCGCGCAAAGGTCAGGAGGCGGTTGCCCGACGTGTGGCCGGCAAGGTCGACGAGAACGTCTATGGCGTCAGCGCGGATCAGCTCGGCGAGGTCTGCGTCCGACATGCCGACGGTGCTGCGCCACCGCGAGGCCGCGCCCTTGAAGCGCTCGGTTACCTGATCGGGATTGGCAACCTCGGCATAGCAGGTCACCTCGTAGTTGTCCTGGTCGTGGGCCGCGAGCAGAGATTCGATGAAGAAGCTCACGGCGTGATAGCGGAAGTCCGGCGAAACGTAGCCGATGCGCAACGGCCGATCCGGATCGCGCGTGCCGAGATAGCTGGGATTGGCAGGGCGCAGAGGCTCAGCATGGGCGCGGTCCCATTCGCGATAGGCCGCGAAAATCTGCTCAGACGACAAATCGGTGCGGTAGTTGAGGCAGAAGAGATAGTTCGAGTGGGCGATAGCAAAGTCGGGCTTCAGCTTGACCGCCTGCTCGAAACAGTCGGCCGCCTCGCGCAGGCGGTCCTGCTGCATCAGCGACGTGCCGATGTTGTTCAGGGCATTGGCATCACGCGGGTTGAGCTCGAGAGCATGACGGGCGGCGACCTCCGCCTCGCGGGCGTGGCCGGCGAGCGTGAGAGTCCAGGCCAGGTTTGACCAGGCATCGGAGTAATCGGGCTTTAGCTTCACGGCTCGGCGCAGATGCGCCTCAGCCTCGCCGACGCGGCCCATGTCCTTGTATACGGTCGCCAGATTGTTGTGGGCCTCGGGCGCGTTGGGCGCGAGGCGGACGGCCTCTCGACCTTGGACCTCTGCCTCGGCGAGGCGACCCAGCATGCGCAGCATGGGCGTCACGTTCCAGCGGAAGTCTGCCCGGTCAGGCTTCTCCCCGATGGCGTGCAGGAGATCGGGCACGGCGTCGCGCAGGCGGCCCAGGCGATAGAAGACGACGGCGCGCAGGTGACGCGTCTCGGTCTCGTTCGGCACCGCTGCGAGGATCGCATTGCAGATCTCGAGCGCGCGCGCATAGCGGCCGGACTGGAATGCAGCCAGCGCGTCGTTGAAAGCGCCGGGCGGATCCAGCTTGCCGCGCGCGGGATTGCGCGCCGCGCACCACTCGATCCAGAGCGAACGGAATGCGGCCTCGAGGTCGCGGGCGAGGCCCTTGCCGTCGCCGAGCGGAGAGGCCGCCACGCGCGCCCTGAGGCCCGCCCGCAGCTTGGCCAGACCCGCAAGGTCCTTGGCCTTCGCCGCAGCCAGAGCAACATAGGCGTCGACGTCCGAGGCAACCCAATCCCTGAGACCCACAGCCCCCATGTTGCTCGCCCCGAACCGGCCCACCGACGGACGGTCCAGAACAGACAGCACCGGTACGCCAAGCCACAGCGCCTCGATCGTCGTCGTCCCCGCGTTGTGCGGGAACGGGTCGAGCGCGATGTCAACCTCCCCGTACGCCGCCCACGTCTTGGGCTGCGGGCTCGTGTACACCATGTGCAGACGATTGCGAGCCACACCCGCTGCCGCAAACCGCGACGCCATCAGGTCGCAGAATGCCGCCTCCGAGAACGCCTTCGAGTTCAGCATCAGACGGCTCTGCGGAACCGTCCGAAGAATCCGCGCCCACGCCGCAACAACACGATCGTTGATCCGCTCCGGCCGGCCGAAGTAGCCGAACGTCACGATCCCCTTCTCCAGCGCCGGCAACGGCCGCACCTCCGGCATGCCGTCCGGGGGCTCGTAGGCAACGGGGATGCGCGGGAGCCGTACGATCCGCTCCGAGAACAGGTGCTCGCTCCCCACCGGCGCCATCTCGGCGTCCGACAGGAAAACGTCAACCGACGACATCCCAGACGTGTAGCCGTGGCCCAGATGATGGGCGACTTGTATCGGAGCCGGACGGCGAGCCATCACCAACAGACGGCTCGACGACGTATGGCCGCCGAAGTCAACCAGGACGTCGATCGTATCCTCGCGAATGAGACGCGCTACCTCGTCGTCCGAGAGGCCAACCGTGGACCTCCATCCGTCGGACATGGCCTTGAACGATGCCGTCACGTGATCGGGGTTGGCCACCTCGGCGTAGCAGACGACCGCCACCTTGGACCGGTCCAGATGCTTCAGGATCGGCTCGATGAAGTGGCGTGCCGCATGCTCGCGGAAGTCCGGCGACAGGAACCCCACGCGGAGCTTGCGGCCTGGAGTGGCATCGTTGCCGTACACCGGATCCGCCGGCACGTGCGGCTTGGCATGCACCGCATCGAAACGCCGGTACTCGGCGAAGATGTCCTCGGCGCTCCGGCTCGGATGGTAGTTCAGGCAGAACAGAAGGTTCGCGTGCGCAAGCGCATAATCCGGCTTCAAAGACAGAGCGCGACGGAACAAAATCTCAGCCTCGTCGTAGCGGCCAAGGTCCTGCAGCAGGAGCGCCTGGTTGCCGGTGGCGCGCCAGTTGGTCTTGATCTGCTCGGCGATGCCCGAGTAGATGCGCTCGGCGGCGACCGGCTCGCCCTTCTGGCGCAGGAGCTGGGCGAGATTGTCGAGGATGTCGCCATCGGCCGGCCGCAGCTCGGCGGCCTTGCGCAGGAACTGCTCTGCCTCGATGCCCTTGAGCTGGCGCATGAGGCAGAGGGCAAGGTTGCGGAGTATAGCGGCGTCACCCGGCGCGAGCTCGTGGCCGCGGCGCAGCTCTGCCTCCGCCTCCTTGAGGCGGCCGCGGCCCTGCAGGAGATTGCCGAGGTTGCCATGCGCGCTCGCGAAATCGGGCGCGGCGTCGATGGCACGACGGTAGGCGGTCTCCGCCTCGTCGAGGCGACCGGCAGCGCGCAAGGCAGCACCTAAATTGGAAAGCGTGCTCGCGCGCGGCGAGCGGCGCACGGCATCCTGGAACAACTCGACGGCGCGGGTCGCGTCGCCGCGGTTGTAGGCGCGGCCCGCCGCCTGCTGCAGCGTCTCAATGACGGCCTCGCGGTCGCAGTAGCGGCTCCACAGGCGGTCGTAGACACGCTCGAGCTCGTGAGCGAGACCCTTCGCGTCGCACAGCGGAGAGGCAGCCATGCGCTGACGCAGGCCGGCGCGGAGCTTCGACAATGCGTCGAGGTCGCTCGCGCGCAGGATCGCCATAGCGACATACTCCTCGCGCGTGTTGACCACCCAGTTGGACAGTCCGAGCGATCCCATGATGGTGGCGCCGAAGCAACCGGGCGAGGGACGCATGCGCAGGCAGACCGAGGGCACGCCGAGCCAAGCGGCCTCGATGGTGGTGGTGCCGCCGTTGTGGGGGAAGCAGTCGAGGGCGATGTCGATCTCGCCGTAGGCCTGCCAGGTCTTGGGCTGGGGGTTCGTGAAGACGAGGTCAATGCGATCGGACGAGACGCCGTGGCTGGCGAACAGATCGCGGTAGCGGCGCTGCACGTCAGCATCGAGGAAGGCGACGGTGTTGAGCACAAGGCGCGAGTGCGGCACAGCCTTCATGATCTCGCACCAGGTGGCGATCACCCCTTCGTTGAGGCGCACGGCACGGCCGAAGTTTCCGAACGTCACGTAGCCGTTCTTCAAGGCCGGCAGCGCCGACACCTCCGGCATGCCCTCCGGCGGCTGATAAGCCACGGGCATGCGGGGGAGGCGCTCGACGGGCTCGGAGAAGAGATGATCGGAACCCTCCGGGGCGAGCTGGTCGTCTGCCAGGAAAGCGTCCATGACGCTGAGGCCTGACGTGTAGCCATGGCCGAGGAAATGGGCAACCTGCACCGGCGCAGGCTTGCGCGCGAAGGTCAGGAGGCGGTTCCTCGCAGTGTGGCCTCCGAGGTCGACGAGCACGTCAATCGCATCCTTGCGGATGAGGCTCGCGAGCTCATCGTCGGAGAGACCGACAGTGCCACGCCAGTGCTCGGCGAGCGCTTTCAAACGATAGGTCTCGGCGTCGGGAGCCGGCACCTCCGCGTAGCAGAAGATCTCGACTTTGCTGCGATCGTGGCCGACGAGGATCGGCTCGATGAAATGGCGCGAGGACTTGTTGGCGAAATCGGGAGAGACATAGCCGACGCGCAGTCGCCGCTTTCCGGTGCGGTCGTTCGGCCAAACCGGATTCTTGGGCGCGAAGGCCGCGGCGTGCATGTCGTTCCAGCGGCGGAAGCCGGCGAAGATCTGCTCGCTCGTCAGTCGCGGATGATAGGTCAGCGCGAATAGCATCATGCCGTGGCCGCGCGGGTGGTTCGGCGCCTTGGCGAGCGTCGCTTCGAAGATCTCGACGGCCTCGGCGACGCGGCCCTGGTCCTGTACGGCGTTGGCGAGATTGTAGCCCATCTCGACGAGATCGGGACGCAGCGCGAGCGCCGCACGCAGATCCCGCTCAGCGGGCACGAGCTGGCCCCGGCGCATGAGAATCAAGGCGCGATTGTTGAGGGCCTCGGCGTTGTCCCGCTTGTTCTCAATGGCCTGCGTGAAGGCGGCCTCGGCCTCGGTCAGGCGTACTTGAGCCGAGAGCGCGTTGCCGAGCGCGTTGGCGGCAGACGCGTTCCTGGGCGCGACGGTGAGCGCAGCGCGGGCGGATTTCTCGGAGAGCGCGAGGCGGCCGAGCCGGCGCTCGACGTCGGACAGGTAGGAGAAGCCGTCGACGTCGGTGGAATCGGCGGCGAGATGACGCGCCATGATGTCGGCGGCCTCCGTGAGGCGGCTCTGGCCGTCTGCGCGCTGCGCGGCGGATAGAGCTGCCCAGCGCTGCTCGAGAACCTGTTTCGTCGGCGGCTGCTGCTGGGGCTCCTGTTTCCGGCACCACTCGATCCAGAGCGTACGGAATGCGGCCTCGAGGTCGCGGGCGAGGCCCTTGCCGTCGCCGAGCGGAGAGGCCGCCACGCGCGCCCTGAGGCCCGCCCGCAGCTTGGCCAGACCCGCAAGGTCCTTGGCCTTCGCCGCAGCCAGAGCAACATAGGCGTCGACGTCCGAGGCAACCCAATCCCTGAGACCCACAGCCCCCATGTTGCTCGCCCCGAACCGGCCCACCGACGGACGGTCCAGAACAGACAGCACCGGTACGCCAAGCCACAGCGCCTCGATCGTCGTCGTCCCCGCGTTGTGCGGGAACGGGTCGAGCGCGATGTCAACCTCCCCGTACGCCGCCCACGTCTTGGGCTGCGGGCTCGTGTACACCATGTGCAGACGATTGCGAGCCACACCCGCTGCCGCAAACCGCGACGCCATCAGGTCGCAGAATGCCGCCTCCGAGAACGCCTTCGAGTTCAGCATCAGACGGCTCTGCGGAACCGTCCGAAGAATCCGCGCCCACGCCGCAACAACACGATCGTTGATCCGCTCCGGCCGGCCGAAGTAGCCGAACGTCACGATCCCCTTCTCCAGCGCCGGCAACGGCCGCACCTCCGGCATGCCGTCCGGGGGCTCGTAGGCAACGGGGATGCGCGGGAGCCGTACGATCCGCTCCGAGAACAGGTGCTCGCTCCCCACCGGCGCCATCTCGGCGTCCGACAGGAAAACGTCAACCGACGACATCCCAGACGTGTAGCCGTGGCCCAGATGATGGGCGACTTGTATCGGAGCCGGACGGCGAGCCATCACCAACAGACGGCTCGACGACGTATGGCCGCCGAAGTCAACCAGGACGTCGATCGTATCCTCGCGAATGAGACGCGCTACCTCGTCGTCCGAGAGGCCAACCGTGGACCTCCATCCGTCGGACATGGCCTTGAACGATGCCGTCACGTGATCGGGGTTGGCCACCTCGGCGTAGCAGACGACCGCCACCTTGGACCGGTCCAGATGCTTCAGGATCGGCTCGATGAAGTGGCGTGCCGCATGCTCGCGGAAGTCCGGCGACAGGAACCCCACGCGGAGCTTGCGGCCTGGAGTGGCATCGTTGCCGTACACCGGATCCGCCGGCACGTGCGGCTTGGCATGCACCGCATCGAAACGCCGGTACTCGGCGAAGATGTCCTCGGCGCTCCGGCTCGGATGGTAGTTCAGGCAGAACAGAAGGTTCGCGTGCGCAAGCGCATAATCCGGCTTCAAAGACAGAGCGCGACGGAACAAAATCTCAGCCTCGTCGTAGCGGCCAAGGTCCTTCCGGGTGACGCCGAGATTACTGATCCAGCGCGCCTCCTCGGGCGAAAGCTCGGCGGCGCGCGCCGTCGCTTTCTCTGCAGCGACCGCGTGGCCCATGCGTATCTTGAGGGCGCCGAGGTTGCCGTGGGCGAGCGCCGAACCCGGGTCCATCTCGATGGCCTTGGTCAGCAGCGCGGCCGCCTCATTGAACTTTTGCAGCGCCATCAAGGTGGCGGCGAGATCGGAGGCGATGTCGGCCCGCCCTGGACGCAGCGCGAGCGCCCGCTCGAGCGCCTTCAGGGCCTCCCCGGGCTTGTCCTGGCGCTGCAGGGCGACGCCGAGACTGTGCCAGGCCTCCGGATAGCTGTCGTTGACGGCGACGGCCGCCCGGTAGCAGGCCTCCGCGTCGGCGAGACGCCCTGCGTCGCGGGCGAGGTTGCCGAGGTTGTTCAGGGCCGGAGCGAACTTGGGGTCGGCGTCGAGCGCCGCTCGGTAGGCAGCCTCCGCATCGGCCAAGCGGCCGGCGCTTCTCAAGACGACGCCTAGGTTGGCGTGAAAATCCGGCGCCTTCGGGTTCAGCGCGATGGCACGGCGTCCGGTCTCGATTGCCTCATCGAGGCTGCCGCAGCGATGGAGCGCTACGCTCAGAACCTCCCAGGCCAAGGCATCATCCGGTGCAGCGGTTGCAGCATCACGTGCCAGTGCGGCAGCCGACGTTGCATCTCCGCGATCCAGCGCCTGCATGGCGCGCTGCACGAGCGAAGGAGCGTCGGGCGCCTGGGCCCGGTTGGCGATCGCGTGCCGCTGCTGCATGACCTACACCCGCCTCAGGAAACCTTGGGGCCAGTAGGTCACCCGCTCGGTGACGACGCCCTCATTGAAGGGAAACGGGGGCTCCTCGAGGACGAACTCGGGATGGCTGGCCGCGAACTCGGCAGCCGCGTCGAGCGGGTTGTTCCATCCCCAATCAGGAGCCGTGCGCGGAGCGCCGACGACCTCCTTCATGATGCCGTCGGTGGCGACGATGTAGGACCCCTGAGTGACGAGCGGCCCATACGCCTCGAGCTCCGCCAGCACATGGGCCTTGGTGTGGTTGCTGTCCAAGAGCACCAGCACCGTCTCGCCGGGCTTCATCAGGCCCTTGACCTCGGCCACTGTCTCCGGCGCCACCGAGCTGCCCTCGACCAACGTGATCAAGGGCTTCATCTCGTGGGCCTCGATGGCGCGGCGGTTGTGGGGGCGGATCTCGATATCGATGCCGATGACCCGGCCCTTGCCGATCGCCGTGAAAAGGCTGGCATAGAAGATCAGGGAGCCGCCGTGGGCGACCCCGGTCTCGATGACCACATCGGGCTTCACCCGATAGATCACCTCCTGAATGCGCAGCATGTCCTCGGGGAGCTGGATGACGGGACGGCCCATCCAACTGAACGAATAAACGTATTTGGTGTCCCACCCGCAGCGTAGCCACGCCTTGGAGACGAGCCGGAAGGCCTCGGGACTGTCCATCCGGTGGACGGCCTCGCCGTCGGGCCCGTCAGCGATCACGACGCCGCGGACCTCGTCGATCTTGAGCATTTGGGTGAACAGCCTCTCGTGACGGGGATTTCGAGGCTTTCATCTCCACGTGATTTGGCTTGCCCCAAACTGAATTTGGGGGGCGGCCGGACAGCATGAAGCGGCCGCATCGGAGGATGCCGCCGCCTCGCCTTGTATCACCTTCCTACCGGGACCCGCCGATTCACGCGAGGCCCGAAAGGGGGCCTCGCGATCGGGGCATTCTCTCTGGCGCCGCCGATTCACGCGAGGCCCGAAAGGGGGCCTCGCGATCGGGGCGCTAGACATCGATGAACTTCGTGAAGTCGTAGGTCCAGGGCGTCGTGCCGTTGGTGGTGATGACGCCGACCAGGACGCCGCCCGAGGTGAAGTCGCCGTTCGAGCTGAAGTAGAGCTCGCCCGTGTTCTGCTGGTAGACGAAGCCGCCCTTGCCGCCGGTCGACAGCGTGGTCGACAGGAGCGCGGTCTGGTCAGCAACGGCCTTGATGTTGCCGTTGTTGGTGAGCGAGCCCGTGGTGTCGTACGTATTCGTGTTGACGGTCGAGCTGACGTCGGTGTCGAGACCGATCTTGTCGCTGCCGGTGCCCATGTTGCGGACGACCATGTAGCTGCCGGTCGAGTTCTGGTCGAAGACGAAGGTGTCTGCGCCCGAGCCGCCGGTGACCTGGTCCACACCGCCGCCGCCGCGGATCTGGCTGGTGCCAGCCGTGACAGTGATGGTATCCGCATCGGCGCCGCCGATAACCGTCTCGGTGTTCGCGACCGAGACCGTGTTGGCAAAGTCGCCGAGAGTCAGCTTGTCGGAGCCGTTGCCGAGGTCGATCGAGGCGTTCGAGACCTGAGCGCCCATGGTGATGGTGTCGGCACTCGTGCCGCCCACCACGCTGTCGACATTCATGACCGTCGCGGAGTTCGAGAAGTTGCCGAAGGTCAGCTTGTCGGCGCCGGACACGAGGTCGATGGTGCCGTTCACCACCTGCGTGGTGTAGGTGACCGTATCGTTACCGGTGCCGCCAACCAGGCTCTCGACGTTCGCCACCGAGCCGGTGTTGGTGAAGGCGCCGAGGGTCAGCACGTCCGATCCCGCACCGAGGTCGACCGACATCGAGGTGGTGAGAGCCGAGCCCAAGGTCATGGTGTCGATGCCGGTGCCGCCGACGATGCTTTCGACATTCGAGATCGTCGCGACGTTCAGGAAGTTGCCGAACGTCAGCTTATCGGTGCCGGCGCCGAGATTGATCGAGGCATCCACCATCACGGTTGTGAGCGTCACGGTGTCGGCGAGCGAGCCACCAACCACCGTTTCCGCATTGGCGATCGAGACCGTGTTGGCGAAATCACCGAGGGTCAGGCTGTCGAGGCCATCGCCGAGGTTGATCGAGCCCTTCGAGATAAGCGCCGCGAGCGTCAGGGTATCGGTGTCCGCGCCGGCGATGATGGTCTCGACGTTGGAGATCGTCGCCGTGTTGGCGTAGTCGCCGAGCGTCAAGGTGTCGTTGCCGGAGCCGAGGTCGATCGAGGCGTTCGAGACCTGGGCCGCGAATGTGATCTGATCGATGCCTGTGCCGCCCGCCACGATGTCAACGTTGGACAGCGTCGCCGTGTTCGTGAAGTTCGCGAACGTCAGCGTGTCGGTGCCGGAGCCGAGGTCGATGGTCACACCTGTCGCCGCCGTGGCGTAGGTGATCGTATCGGTAGTCGAGCCGCCGACGACCGATTCGACGTTGGAGAGCGTCGCCGTGTTGGCGAAGTTGCCGAACGTCACGGAGTCGGAGCCCGAGCCAAGGTCGATCGACATCGAGAGCGCCTGGCTGGCGATAGTGATCGAGTCGGCGTCGCTGCCGCTTACCACGGTCTCGACGTTCGAGATCGAGCCCGAGTTGCTGAAGTCGCCGAGCGTCAGCTTATCGGAGCCGGAGCCGAGGTTGACGCTATCGGACGCGCCGAGTGCAGAGCCCAGCGTGATGGTATCGCCGAGCGAGCCGCCGATCAGCGTCTCGACATTCGAGACCGTCGCCGTATTGACGAAGTCCTTCAGCGTCAGGGTGTCGCCGCTGTCGCCGAGATCGATCATGCCCTTAGAGACCTGGGTCGTGACCGTGATCGTGTCGCCGAGAGCGCCGCCGATGATCGTCTCGACGTTGACGATCGAACCAGTGTTGGTGAAGTCGCCGAGCGTCAGCTTATCGGAGCCGGAGCCCAGATCGATGCTGTTCGAGCCAGCGAGTGCACTGCCGAGCGCGATGGTGTCGGCCAGCGAGCCGCCGGTCACCGTCTCGACGCCGGAGACTGTGGCCACGTTGGCGAAGTTGCCAAGGGTCAGGACGTCAGAGCCCGAGCCGAGGTCGATGGTCGATTCCGAGGCCAGCGCCGAGAGGGTGATGGTGTCGGCGGCAGATCCGCCGAGGATCGATTCCGCGTTGGCGATGGTAACCGTGTTGGCGAAGTTGCCGAAGGTCACGCTGTCGATACCCGCACCGAGGTCCACAGAAGCGTTGAGGCCCTGCGTAGCGAAGGTGATCGTATCAGCGTCGGAGCCGCCGATCAGAGTCTCGACGCTCGAGACCGAGCCCGTGTTGACCAGATCAGCCAGCGTCAGCTTGTCGTTACCGGAGCCGAGGTTCACGCTGTCGGTGATGCTCAGGCCAGAGGCGAGGGTGATGGTGTCACCCAGCGAGCCGCCAACCAGCGTCTCGACGTTCGACACCGTCGCGACGTTGGCGAAGTTGCCGAGCGTCAGCTTGTCGTTGTTGTCGCCGAGATTGATCGAGCCCTTGGAGACGAGCGTGCCCATGGTGATAGTATCGGCACCCGTGCCGGCAATGACCGTCTCGATGTTGAGCAGCGTGCCGGTGTTGGTGAAGTCGCCAAGGGTCAGGACGTCGAGGCCACCGTCGAGATCGATGCTGTTGGAGGCAGCAAGAGCCGAGCCGAGGGTGATCGTGTCGCCCAGCGAGCCGCCGACCAGCGTCTCGACGCCGGAGACCGTCGCGATATTCACGTAGTTGCCGAACGTCAGCGTATCGTTGCCGCTACCCAGGCTGATGGTGGCATCGGTGACGATCGAGCCCAGCGTGATGGTGTCGGCGACCGAGCCGCCGGCGATCGATTCCGTGTTGGAGATGGTCGCCGTGTTGGCAAAGTCACCAAGGGTGAGCGAATCCGTGCCCCCGCCAAGGTTGATCGAGGCGTTCGACACCTGCGTGGCGTAGGTGATCGTGTCGACGTCCGCACCGCCAACCAGGGTTTCCACACTCGACACCGAGCCGGTGTTCGAGAAGTCGCCCAAGGTCAGCTTGTCGGCGCCCGAGCCGAGGTTCAGCGAGCTCGAGGCGGTAAGGGCCGCACCGAGAGTGATCGTGTCGGTGGTCGAGCCGCCGACCAGAGTCTCGGCATTCGAGACCGTAACGGTGTTGGCGAAGTTGCCGAGAGTGAGCTTGTCGTTGCCGTCACCGAGATCGATCCAGCCCTTGGAGACCTGAGTCGCTATGGTGAGGGTGTCGGCGCCGGTGCCGCCGGTGATGGTCTCGGTGTTGGATACAGTTGCCGTGTTCGCGAAATCACCGAAGGCCAGGCTGTCGGACGAGGCTCCGAGGTCGATCGAGCCGTTCGACACTTGGGCCGAGAAGGCGACCGTGTCGATGCTGGTGCCGCCGACCACGGTCTCGACGCTGGCCAGCGTGACAACGTTGCCGAAGTTGCCGAGCGTGACTGTATCCGAGCCCGAGCCGAGATCGATGGTCGCGTTGGAGGCCACGGCACCGAGCGTGATGGTGTCGTTGGCCGAGCCGCCGAGGATCGACTCAACGTTGGAGATCGTCGCCACGTTGGCGGTGCTCGCGAGAGTGACCGTATCGGAGCCGCCGGCGAGGTCGATCGAGCCGTTCGAGACCTGGGTCGTGAAGGTGATCGTGTCGGCGTCGATGCCGCCGACCAGAGTCTCGACGCTCGCCACCGAGCCCGTATTGGCGACATCGGCCAGCGTCAGCTTGTCGGAGCCCGATCCGAGGTTGATGCTGTCGCTGCTGCCCACGGACGTGCCGAGGGTGATCGTGTCAGCGGCAGTGCCGCCTACGATGGTCTCTGCGCCGGAGATGGTGGCGGAGTTCGCGAAGTCGCCGAGGGTGATCTTGTCGGAACCCACACCGAGGTTGTAGAGCGCCTTCGAGAGCAGGGTCGCGACAGTGATGGTATCGTTGTCGGTGCCGCCGACGAGCGTCTCGACGTTGGAGAGCGTGCCCTGGTTGACGAAGTCGCCAAGGGTCAGGGTATCGGAGCCAGCTCCGAGGTTGACGCTGTCGGAGCTTACGAGCGCAGAACCGAGCGTGATGGTGTCGGTCGAGCCGCCGCCGATCAGCGTCTGGACGTCGGTGACGGTGCCGCTGTTGACGAAGCTGCCGAGAGTGAGCTTGTCGGCGCCGGAGCCGAGGTCGATGGTGCCATCATCGAGCTGAGTAGCCAGCGTGATGGTGTCGCCACTGCTGCCGCCGAGGATCGATTCGACGTTGGAGATCGTGACCGTGTTGGCCGCGCTCGAGAGCGTCAGCGAATCGATGCCGGCGTCGAGGTCGACCGAGCCGTTCGAGAGCTGGGTCGAGATGGTGATGGTGTCGACCGTAGAGCCGCCGACGACGGTCTCGGCGTTGGAGATCGAGCCGGTGTTGGTGAAGTCCCCGAGAGTCAGCTTGTCGGAGCCCGAGCCGAGGTCGATGCTGTCCGAGCCAGCGAGCGCGGTGCCGAGGGTCAGCGTATCGGCCGCGGAGCCGCCCACAATCGTCTCGACATTCGTGATCGTTGCCACGTTGGCGTAGTCGCCGAGGGTCACCTTGTCGCTGCCCACGCCGAGGCCGATAAGGGCCTTGGACAGGAGCGTCGACACGGTGATGACGTCGGCGGCCGAGCCACCGGTCAGGGTCTCGACATTCGACACAGAGCCGGTGTTGGCCGCATCGGCGAGCTTCAGGGTGTCGGTGCCAGCGCCGAGATTGATGCTCTCGCTGCCCGCGAGCGCCGCACTCAGCGTGATGGTGTCGTTTCCGGCGCCGCCGACGAGGCTTTCAACACCGGCTATGGTGGCGACGTTCGTGAAGTTGCCGAGCGTCAGCTTATCGGAGCCCGTTCCAAGGTCGATGGTGGCGTTCGAGAGCTGCGACGAGATCGTGATGGTATCGTTATCGGTGCCGCTCAGCAGGCTCTCGACGTTCGCGATCGTGGCGACGTTGGCGAAATCACCGAGCGTGACCGTGTCGGTACCAGTGTCGAGATCGATAGAGCCCTTCGAGACAATGGTCACGAAGGTGATGGTGTCGGAGCCGGATCCGCCGATCAGCGTCTCGACATCGGAGACGGAGCCGGTGTTGGTGCCGTCGGCCAGCGTCAGGCGATCCGAGCCGGAGCCGAGATCGATGGTCTCGGTGCCGGTCATGACCGAGCCCAGCGTGACATTGTCGGCCGCAGAGCCGCCGGTGAGCGTCTCGACGTGCGATACGGTGAGGGTGTTCGTGAAGTTGCCGAGGGTCAGCTTGTCGGCGCCCGAGCCCAGATCGATGGTGCCGTTCGAGATCAAGGTCGCGACAGTGATGTCGTCGGCCGCCGTGCCGCCGGTGACGGTCTCGATGTTGGAGACGGAGCCGGTGTTGGCAACGTTTGCCAGCGTCAGGCTGTCCTGGCCCGCGCCGAGATTGATGCTGTCGGTGTTGCCGAGCGCCGCACCGAGCGTGATGGTGTCGGTGCTGGCGCCGCCGACCACGGTCTCGACATTCGACACGGTCGCAACGTTGCTGAAGTTGCCGAACGTCAGCTTGTCGGAGCCCGAGCCGAGGTCGAATTTCGCGTTAGAGACGGCGGTGGCGAGCGTGAGGGTGTCATTGTCGGTGCCGCCAAGCACAGACTCGACGTTGGCGATCGTCGCAGAGTTGACGAAGTTGCCGAGCGTGATGCTGTCTACGTCGTCTCCGAGGTCGATCTGACCCTTGGACACGACCGTCGCGAAGGTAATCGCGTCAGTAACCGAGCCGCCGGTGACCGTCTCGACGTTGGACACAGAGCCGCTGTTGGCCACGTTGGCGAGCGTCAGCTTGTCGGAGCCGGCGCCCAGGTCGACGCTGTTGGAGCCGGAGAGGGCGGTGGCAAGCGTGACCGTATCAGCCGCGGTGCCGCCGACGATGCTCTCGGCATTCGAGACTGTGATCGAGTTGGCGAAGTCGCCCAGGGTGAGCTTGTCGCTGCCGGCACCCAGGTTGACGGTGACGTCGTTGGCGAGGCTCGAGATGGTGATGGTGTCGGCCGCCGTGCCGCCGACGATGCTTTCGACGTTGGTGACGGAACCGACGTTGGCGAAGTTGCCAAGGTTCAGGACGTCGGAGCTTGCGCCGAGGTCGACCGAGCCATTCGAGAGAATGGCTCCGAGCGTGACCGTGTCGACGTCTGCTCCGCCCACGATGGTCTCGACGTCCGAGACCGTGAGGGTGTTCGTGTAGTCGCCGAGCACCAGCTTGTCTGCGCCAGAGCCGAGGCTCACGGACACGTTGGAGACGCTCGAGCCGAGGGTCACCGTATCGCCAGACGAGCCGCCGACTACCGATTCGACGTTTGCCACCGTCACCGAGTTGACGAAGTCGCCAAGGGTGACCTTGTCCTGGCCGCCGAGCAGATCAATCATGCCCTGCGAGATCTGGCTCGCGTAGGTGATCGTATCGGCCTGTGCGTTGCCGGTCAGGGTCTCGACGTTCGAGACAGTGCCCGTGTTGGCGAACGCGGCCAGGGTGAGGTCGTCGTTGCCGGCGTTGAGGTTGATGCTGTGCGAGGTCGTCAGAGCGGTGCCCAGCGTGACGCTGTCCGCCGCCGATCCGCCGACAACGCTCTCGACGTTGGAGATGGTCGCCAGGTTCGAGAAGTCGCCGAGCGTGACCTTATCCGTACCCGAGCCGAGATCGATGACGTTGGAGTTGTCGAGCACGGCGCTGATGGTGACGATGTCCGCGCCGGTGCCGCCGGTCAGCGTCTCGACGTTGGCAACCGTCAGCGTATTGGCGAAGTTGCCGAGCGTCAGCTTGTCGGAGTCGCCGCCGAGGTCGACGGAGATGTTCGAGGCCTGAGTCGAGAGGGTGATGGTATCGGTCAAGCCGCCGCCGATCACCGTCTCGATGTTCGACAGAGAGGCCACGTTGGCGAAGTCGCCGAGCGTGAGCTTGTCGCTGCCGGAGCCGAGGTCGATGGTGGCCTTGGACGCCTGGGCACCAAGCGCGATGGTGTCGTTGGCCGAGCCGCCGGTCAGCGTCTCCACGTTCGAGACGGTGCCGGTGTTGGCGAAGTTTCCGAGAGTCAGCGCGTCGTTGCCAAGGCCGAGATCGACCGTGGCGTTCGACATCTGCGTGGCGATCGTGATGGTGTCTGCCGCCAGGCCGCCGAGCACGGATTCCGTGTTGGAGACCGAGCCGGTGTTGGTGAAGTCGCCCAGGGTCAGGGAGTCTTCGCCGGCGCCGAGATTGATGGTGCTCGAGCTCGTGAGCGCGGCACCAAGCGTGATGGTGTCGGTTGCCGAGCCGCCGGTGACGGTCTCGACGTTCGAAACGGTTGCGATGTTATCGAAGTTGCCCAGGACCAGCTTGTCGGTGCCGCCCTTGAGGTCGACGCTGACCGCGCTCTGGAAGGAGGTCAGGAAGGTCACCGTGTCGTCGCCCGAGCCGCCGATCACCGTCTCGACGTTCGAGATGGAGGCTGTGTTGGCCGAAGAGCTGCCGAAGGTCAGCTTGTCGTTGCCATCGCCGAGGTCGATGCTGGTGTTAGAAGCCTGAGTGGCGATCGTGATGGTGTCGGTGTCTGTGCCGCCGACCAGTGTCTCGACGCTCGAGACCGAGCCGGTGTTGGCAAAGTCGCCGAGGGTGAGGACGTCCGAGCCCGAGCCGAGATTGATGCTGTTGGTCGCGCCGAGAGCCGAGGCCAGCGTGATGGTGTCGGCAGCCGAGCCGCCGATCACGCTCTCCGTGTTCGACACCGTCGCCGAGTTGACGAAGTCGCCGAGCGTCAGCTTGTCGTTGCCGGAGCCGAGATCGAAGACCGCGCCCGAGGCCTGCGTGGACAGCGTGATGGTGTCAGCGTTGGAGCCACCAGTCACCGTCTCGACATTCGAGATCGAGCCGTTGTTGGTGACGTCAGCGAGCGTGAGGCTGTCCGCGCCCGAGCCGAGGTTGACGCTGCTCGAGGTGGTGAGCGCAGAGCCGAGGGTCAGCGTGTCGGCAGCGGAGCCGCCCACGATGGTCTCGACATTCGAGATAGTGCCCGCGTTATCGAAATCGCCGAAGGTCAGCTTGTCACTGCCGCTCTTGAGATCGATCGTGGAGGTGTTGGTGAGCGCGGTCGCGAGCGTCAGAGTGTCGGCAGCGGTGCCGCCGGCCACGCTCTCGATGTTCGAGACTGTCGCCGTGTTGGCGGAGTTGTTGCCGAAGGTCAGCTTGTCGGTCCCGTCGCCGAGGTCGATCGAGGCGTTGGAGGCCTGGGTCGAGAGCGTGATCGTATCCGCGTCGGTGCCGCCGACGAGCGTCTCGACGCTCGAGATGGAGCCGGTGTTGGCGAAATCAGCGAGTGTCAGCTTGTCGCTGCCCGAGCCGAGGTTGATGCTGTCGGCCAGGCTGATGGCCGAGGCCAGCGTAATGGTGTCGGCGCCCGTGCCGCCAACGAGGCTTTCGGTGTTCGACACCGTTATGGAGTTGGTGCCGTCGGCGAGAACCAGCTTGTCGGAGCCAGAGCCAAGGTCGAACGTGCCGTCGGTGCTGACAGCGCTGAGAGTGACCGTATCGGAGCCGGTGCCGCCAAGCACGCTCTCGACGCTGGTCACGGTCACCGTGTTGGCGAAGTTGCCGAGCGTCAGGGTGTCATTGCCGGAGCCGAGGCTGACGGAGCCCTTGGAGATGACGGTCGCAAACGTGACGGCGTCTGCATCGGAGCCGCCGACAATGGTCTCCGTGTTGGAGATCGTCACCGTGTTGCTGAAGTCGCCGAAGGTGATCTTGTCGTTGCCGCCCGCGAGATCGATCGACTCGCTGCCGAGGAGCTGCGTGGCGACCGTCACCGTATCGGCGCCGGTGCCGCCGATGAGCGTCTCGATGTTCGACACGCTCACGGTGTTGGCGAAGTCGCCGAGGGTAAGTTTGTCGTTGCCGGCACCGAGGTTGACCGAGCCGTTGGAGAGCTGGGTCGCGTAGGTGATGGTGTCGGCACCCGTGCCGCCGGTCAGCGTCTCGACGCTCGAGACCGATCCGGTGTTGGCGAAGTCACCCAGGATAAGAGTGTCGGAGCCCGAGCCCAGATTGATGCTGTTGGCACCGCTCAAGGCCGAGCCAATGGTCACCGTGTCGTTGGCGGAGCCGCCGGTCAGCGTCTCGGCGCTCGAGACCGTGACCACGTTGGCGTAGTCGCCAAGGGTGAGGACGTCCGAGCCCGAGCCGAGGTTGATCGACACCTCGGAAGCGAGGGCGCCGACGGTGACGGTGTCGCTCGACGAGCCGCCGGTCAGGGTCTCGACGTTCGAGACGGTGAGGACGTTGGCAAAGTTGCCGAGCGTGAGCTTGTCGGTGCCGGAACCGAGGTTTACCGAGCCATTCGAGATGACCGTAGAGATGGTCAGAGTGTCCGAATCGGAACCGCCGACGATCGTCTCGACGTTCAAGAGCGAGCCGGAGTTCACGAAGTCGCCGAGCGTGATCTTGTCGGAGCCGGAGCCGAGGTCGATGCGCTGGCTGCTGGTGAGGACCTCCGACAGGGTTACGGTGTCGTTGCTGGTTCCGCCCGTTACTGTCTCGATGTTCGAGACGGTCACGACGTTCGAGAAGTTGCCGAGCGTGATCTGGTCGAGGCCGATGCCAAGATCGATCGAGCCGTTGGAGATCTCGGTTCCGAAGGTGATGGCGTCTGCACCGGTGCCGCCCGTCACCGTCTCGACGTTCGAGAAGGTCGCGGTGTTGGCGAAGTCACCGAGAATGACCGTATCGTTGCCCGAGCCGAGGTTGGCCGTGCCGTTCACAAGCTGGCTGGTGTAGGTGATGGTGTCGGCACCGCTGCCGCCGACGACGCTCTCGACGCTCGAGAGCGAGACCGAGTTGGTGAAGTCGCCGAGGACGACGGTATCCGAGCCCGACCCCAGATTGATCGCGCCATCCGAGATCTGGGAGCCGATCGTCAGGGTATCCGCCAGCGAGCCGCCGGTGATCGTCTCGACGCTCGAGACCGTGGCGACGTTGATGAAGTTTCCGAGAGCGAGGCTGTCGGAACCGGAGCCGAGGTTGATTGAGGCGCCCGAGGCCTGAGAGGTCAGCGTGATCTCATCCGTGCTCGAGCCGCCGATGATCGTCTCAACGCCGGTGATCGAGCCGGCATTTGCGAAGTTGCCAAGGGTCAGCTTATCGATGCCGGCGCCGAGATCGATCACGTTGGTGAGCTCGAGTGCCGAGCCGAGCGTGATGGTGTCGACGTCGCCGTTGCCGGTCAGGGTCTCGACGTTGGAGATGGTGGCGGTGTTGGCGGCGCTCGACAGCGTCAGGCTGTCGGATCCGGCCGAGAGGTCAACCGAGCCGCCTGCAAGCTGAGTCGTCAGCGTCACGGCGTCGTTATCGGCGCCGCCGACGATGGTCTCGACACCCGTGACCGTCAGCGAGTTGATGTAGTCTGCAAGAGTGAGCTTGTCGTTGCCGGACCCGAGATCGATCGAGCCATTCGAGATCTGCGACGACAGCGTGATGGTGTCCGTATCCGTACCGCCCGTCAGCGTCTCGACGCCGCCGATCGTAGCCGTGTTCGCTGCGTTCGCGAGGGTGAGCTTGTCGCTACCCGAGCCGAGGTCGATGGAGTTCCCGGATGCAACAGCCGTCGTAAGAGTGATGGTGTCGGAGCCCGAGCCGCCAATGAGAGTCTCGGCGCTCGAAACTGTGATGATATTGGTCGAGTCGGACAGGGTCAGCGAGTCGTTACCGGAGCCGAGGGTGATGACGCCCTTGTTGAGCGCGGCCCCCAGCGTCAGCGAGTCGTTGTTCGAACCGCCGGTGATGGTCTCGATGCCTGACAGCGTTGCTACGTTGACGAAGTCGCCCAAGGTCAGCGTATCAGTGCCGCCGCCGAGGTTGATGGATGCGTTAGAGGCTGCGGCGCCAAGCGTAATGGTGTCGGCGCCGGTTCCCGACGTCAGGGTCTCGACGTTCGACACCGTGGCGGTGTTGGCGAAGGCGCCAAGGGCCAGGACGTCGGCGCCCGAGCCGAGGTCGAAGGTGTAGTTGATGGCCACCGACGACACGGTGACCTCGTCCGACGACGAGCCGCCGAGCACGCTCTCGACATGAGACACGTCGAGCGTGTTGGCGAAATCGCCCAGCGTGATGCTGTCGTTGCCGGCCACCAGGTCGAACGAGCCCGAAGAAACCTGGGTGAGAACCGTAATGTCGTCCGCGCCGATGCTGCCAAGCACGGTCTCGACATTCTTTATGTTTGCGTCGTTCGAGCTGCCGCCGAGAACGAGCTTGTCGGCGCCGGCGCCGAGGTCAACGCTGTCACTCGACGTCAGGGCAGTGCCGAGCGTGATGGTGTCCGTGTCCGAACCGCCGATCAGGGTCTCGACGTTCGACACAGTCGCCGTGTTGGCAAAGTCGCCGAGCGTGACCTTGTCCGAGCCAGACCCGAGATCGATCAGGCCCTTGGACATAACGCTCGCGAAGGTGATCGTGTCGGCATCCGAGCCGCCCGTCACGCTTTCGATGCTCGACAGAGTGGCCGTGTTGACGAAGTTACCGAACGTGACCTTGTCATTGCCGGCGCCGAGATTGATCGACATCGCACCGGTGACCTGAGAGCCAAGGGTGATCAGGTCGGCGCCCGAGCCGCCGACGATCGTCTCGATGTTCGTTGCCGTGATGGTGTTTGAGAAGTTGCCCAGGACAAGCTTGTCGGAGCCCGATCCAAGGTCAACCGATCCGATCGCGACGGTTGTGAACGTCACGGTATCTCCCGTGGAGCCGCCGACCAGCGTCTCAACGTTGGATACGGAACCGTTATTGACGACGTTCGCCAGATTCAGAGTGTCACTGCCGACACCGAGATCGATGCTGTTGCCGGTCGTCAGTGCTGTCTGGAGCGTGACGGTGTCGGCGGCCGTGCCGCCAGTGATGGTCTCGACGTTCGAGAAGCTGACGACGTTGGCGAAATTCTTGAGCGTAACAACGTCGGCGCCAGAGCCGAGATCGATCTTGGCGTTCGAGGCGATCGTGTCGATCGTCAGAATGTCGGCGCCGGAGCCGCCGGTGATCGTCTCGACGCCCGAGATGGTGCCAGAGTTTGCATAGTCGCCGAGCGTCAACTTATCATTGCCGGAGTCGAGATCGACGGAGCCCTTGGAAAGAACCGTTCCCAGGGTGATGTCGTCGGCAGCCGTGCCGCCGGTCAGCGTCTCGACGTTCAAGATCGTCGCCGTATTGGCGAAGTCGCCCAATGTCAGCGTGTCGGTGCCGGCCCCGAGATTGAGCGAGGCATTGGACAGCTGGCTTGCGTAGGTGATGGTGTCGGAGTTCGACCCGAAGACGACAGTCTCGACGTTCGAGATGGTCGCGGAGTTGGCGAAGTTGCCGAGCGTCAGCGTGTCGTTACCCGAGCCGAGATCGATCGAGCCCTTGGAGATGGCCGCCCCGATCGTGATCGTATCGGCGCCCGAGCCGCCGACAATGGTCTCGACGTTCGAGAGCGTGGCGGTATTGGCGAAGTTGCCGAAGGTAACTTTATCGCTCCCGAGCGCCAGATCAATGGAACCACCCGTGACAACCGTCGAGAATGTGATGGTGTCAGCGCCCGAGCCACCGACAACGTTCTCGACGTTCGAGAGCGAGCCCGTGTTGGCGCTAACATTCGCCAGGCTAAGCTTGTCGGAACCGGAGCCTAGATCGACCGAGAGCGAGCTCGAGAGGGCCGATCCCAGAACAATCGTATCGGCGCCCGTGCCGCCGACAATGGTCTCCGCATTGGAGACCGTCGCCGAGTTCGTGAAGTCGCCAAAGGTGACCTTGTCGGAACCCGAACCGAGATCGATCGAGCCGTTGCTCACGGAGGTGAGAAGCGTCAGGGTATCGGCACCGGTGCCGCCCACCACGCTTTCAACGCCGGAGAGCGAGCCTGTGTTGGCGAAATTGCCGAGCGTAAGCTTGTCGGAGCCTGAGCCGAGGTTGATGCTGGTGGATGCGCTGAGAGCGCTCGCGAGCGTGACTGTATCCGAGGTCGATCCGCCCGTCAGAGTCTCGACGTTTGCCACCGTGACGTCCGCATTGAGCAGATTGGCGAGCGTCAGCGTGTCGCTGCCGGAGCCGAGATCGTAGCTGCCTCCGGAGACGGCCGACACCAGTGTGATCTGGTCGTTGGCGCTGCCGCCGATGACGGTTTCGATGTCGACCACGCTCGCAGTGTTGGCAAAATCACCGAAGGTGATCTTGTCGGCGCCTGCGTTGAGATCGATGGAGCCGCCCGAGAACTGGGTCGTATAGGTGATGACGTCGTCGCCCGTGCCGCCGACCAGCGTCTCGACGTTGGCGACCGAGCCCGTGTTGTCAGCATTCGACAACGTCAGGACGTCGCTACCCGATCCGAGATTGATAGTCGACGACGAGGTGAGGCCCGCGCCGAGCGTTACGGAATCGTTGGCCGTGCCGCCGATCAGCGTCTCGACATTCGACACGGTAATGCTGTTCACGAAGTCGCCGAGCGTCAGCTTGTCGCTGCCGCTGCCGAGATCGACCTCACCTTTCGAAGCCTGAGTGAGGAGCGTGACGGTGTCAGCAGCCGAGCCACCGATGACGGTCTCGACATTGGTCACCGAGCCTGTGTTCACGACGTCCGCAAGCGTCAGCTTGTCGGATCCCGAGCCCAGGTTGATGCTGTCGCTCGCGCCGAGCGCGGTGCCCAGCGTCAACGTGTCTCCAGCCGATCCGCCGACGATGCTCTCGACGCCCGAGAGCGTCAGGGTATTGGCGAAATTGCTGAGCGTGATCTTGTCCGAGCCGGATCCGAGATCGATCGAAGCCTTGGCAGGAGCCAGCGATACCGTGATCGTGTCCGCGCCCGAGCCACCGACAATGGTCTCTACGTTGCTGACCGTCGCAGTGTTGGCGAAGTTGCCGAAGGTGATCTTGTCGTTGCCAGCCTCGAGGTCGATCGATGCGTTCGAGGCCTGGGTGGAGAGCGTGATCGTGTCCGCGCCGGTGCCGCCGATCAACGTCTCGACGCTCGACAGCGAAGCTTCGTTGGTCGACTTGTCGGCGAGCGTGATCTTGTCGCTGCCCGAGCCAAGATTGATGGACATCGACGACGTCAGCGCCGAGCCGAAGGTCAGAGTATCGTTCTGCGAGCCGCCGACGAGGGTCTCGACGTTCGAGATCGTGGCGACGTTGGCAAAGTTGCCCAAGGTCAACGTATCGTTGCCCAGATCCAGGTCGATGGACGCATTGGAGACGACAGCGCCGAAGGTGATGGTATCAGTGCTTGTGCCACCGATCAGCGTCTCGACGTTGCTCGCAGAGCCGGTGTTGGCGAAGTCGCCGAGCTGCAGCGTGTCCGCGCCCGAGCCGAGGTTGATTGTCTCGCTGCCGGTCAGGGCGCTGGCGAGCGTGATCGTATCGCCCGACGAGCCGCCGGTAATGGTCTCGGCATTGGCCACGGTGGCAGAGTTCACACCGTTACCGAACGTCAGCACGTCGGAGCCAGAGCCGAGGTTGATATAAACCCGGTTCGCGACCGGGCTCAGCGTGATGGCGTCTGCGGCGGAGCCGCCAAGGATGCTCTCGACGTTGGTGATCGTCGCGGTGTTGGCGAAGTTGCCGAAGGTCACGACGTCGGAGGCCGTGCCCGAGGAAGACAGATCGATGGTGCCGTTCGAGACCTGCGTCGCAAAGGTGATCAGGTCGGCGCCCGATGCACCGAGCACCGACTCGACATTCGAGATCGTGCCGGTGTTGGCGAAGGCGCCGAGCGTGAGGCTGTCGGCGCCGGTGCCCGAGGACCCGAGATCAATAGAGACGCCCGTGGTCAGAGCGGTGCCGAGCGTGACGGAGTCGATCCCGGCGACGCCCGTGACCGTCTCGACGTTCGACACGGTCAGAATATTGGCGAATTTGCCGAGCGTCAGCGTGTCCGCGCCCGAGCCGAGATTGACCGCGCTGCGCGAGGCTACGCCTGACAGCGTGATGGTGTCGGCCAGGCTGCCGCCGATGATGGTTTCGACATTGGAGATGGAGCCTGCGTTGGCGAAGTTGCCGAGCGTCAGCGTGTCGCTGCCGGAGCTCAGGTTGATGGTGTCGCTCGCGCCGAGGGCGGTTCCGAGCGTGATATCATCGTTGGTTGCGCCGCCGAGGATGCTCTCGACGTTGGACACGGTCGCGCTGTTGGCCGAATTGTCCAGCTTCAGGGTGTCGGTACCGACGCCGAGGTTGATCGATGCGTCGGAGACTGCCGTATCCAGAGTGACCGTATCACCCAGCGTGCCGCCGAGGATCGTCTCGACGTTCGAGATCGTGACGGTGTTGGCGAAGTCGCCGAGCTGCACCTTGTCGGCGCCGCCCGCAAGATCGACCGTACCGTTGGAGACCTGGGTCGTAAACGTGATGGTGTCAGCGCCCGTGGCGCCGAGGACGCTCTCGACGTTGGCGACGGAGCCAACGTTGCCGGCAAAGGCGCCAAGCGTCAGCGTGTCGGCGCCGGTACCCGAGGAGCCGAGGTCGATGGTGCTTCCCGACGCGAGAACATTCCCGAGCGTGACATGGTCGATACCGCTACCGCCAGTCAGAGTCTCCACGTTGGAGACAGTCAGGATGTTGTTGAAATTGCCGAGAGTGAGCTTGTCGGAACCTGAGCCGAGATTGACCGAGCCGTCGGAGATGAGCGTCGACAACGTGATGGTGTCGCCGGCCGAGCCGCCGATCACCGTCTCGACGTTCGAGAGGGAGCCCAGGTTCGTGAAGTTGCCAAGAGTGAGCGAATCGCTACCAGAGCCGAGATTGATGCTGTAGGTCGACGCTAACGCAGATCCGAGCGTGAGCGTATCGGCGGCGCTGCCGCCGATGATCGTCTCCGTATTCGAGATCGTGGCGCTATTGGGCAGGCCGCCAAGGGTCAGGACGTCGGACCCGGACCCGAGGTCGATCGATGCCTTCGAAAGCGCTGCCGAGACAGAAATCGTGTCGTTGGCCGAGCCGCCGATGACGGTCTCGACATCGGCAACCGTGGCCGTGTTCGCGCCTGCGTCGGAGAACGTGACCTTGTCGGAGCCTGCGCCGAGATCGATGCGTGCGTTAGAAACCGTGGTCGTCAATGTGATGGTGTCGCTGTCCGTTCCGCCGATCAGACTCTCGACGTTGGCGACAGAGCCAGAGTTGGTGAAGTTGCCGAGCGTCAGGCGATCGGAGCCAGTGCCCGAGCTGCCGAGATCGATCGATTGACCGGAGGTGAACGCCGCGCCGAGCGTGATCTGGTCGATGCCGGTGCCACCGGTGACGGTCTCGATGTTGGACAGGGTCACGACGTTGTTGAAGTTGCCGAGCGTGACCACGTCGGCGCCAGCGCCGAGATCTATGAGGCCGTTTGAAACCAGGGCGCTGAAGGTCAGCGTGTCGGCAAGGGAACCGCCAACGATGCTCTCGACGTTGGCAACGGAACCTGAGTTGACGAAATCGCCCAGGGTCAGCTTGTCGGAGCCAGCGCCGAGATTGATGTTGCTCGATCCCGTGAGCGCCGATCCCAGCGTGATGGTGTCACCCAAGCCGCCGCCGGTCACGCTCTCGACGTTCGAGACCGTCGCCGTGTTGGCGAAGTTGCCGAGTGTCAGCTTGTCGGAGCCGGCGCCGAGGTCAATCGACGCCTTGGAGGCGACGGTGGTGAGGGTGATCTGGTTGTTGGCCGAGCCACCGACGATGCTCTCGACGTTCGACACCGTTGCCGAGTTGGCAAAGTTGCCGAGCGTGAGCTTGTCGACGCCGCCGCCGAGGTTGATGGTGCCGCCGGAAATCTGCGTGGCGAGCGTGATGGTGTCGTTGGCGTTGCCGCCGAGCACGCTCTCGACGTTCGACACCGAGCCGGTGTTCGCAACGTTGGCGAGGGTCAGCGAGTCGGTGCCGGCACCCATGTTGATGCTCTGGCCAGCGGTCAGAGCCGTGCCGAGCGTGATGCTGTTGTTGGCCGAGCCGCCGATGATGGTCTCGACGTTCGACACCGTAAGACTGTTGTTGGCGAAGTCGCCGAGCTGCAGCGTGTCTGCACCGGAGCCGAGGTCGACAAGGCCCTTGGAGATGACGGATCCGAGCGTGATGGTGTCCGTAGAGCTACCGCCGGTGACGGTCTCCACGTTGGTCAGCGTGCCCGTGTTGGTGAAGTTGCCGAGCGTCAGATTGTCGGAGCCGGCGCCGAGGTTGATGCTCGTGCTGTTGCTCAGAGCCGTGCCGAGCGTCAGCGTGTCGCCCAGAGAGCCACCGGTAATGGTCTCCGTGTTGGAGACCGTCGCGGAGTTCGTGAAGTTACCGAGGATGAGCTTGTCGCTGGCCGCGCCGAGATCGATCTGCATCTTCGACGCGCTGGCGCCGAGCGTGATGGTGTTGTTGGCAGCTCCGCCGATCAGAGTCTCGACGTTCATCACCGTCGCGGTGTTCGCGCCGGCGCTCGAGAGTACGAGCTTGTCCAAGCCGGCGCCGAGATTGATGGAGCCGTTCGAGATCTGGGTCGTGAAAGTGATGGTGTCGGCCCCACTGCCGCCGACGACCGTCTCGACGTTCGAGAGCGAGCCGGTGTTGGCAACGTCGGCGAGCGTCAGCTTGTCCGAGCCGGAGCCGAGGTCGATCGCGTTCGTGGCCTGGATGGCGGTGGTGAGAGTGATGGTGTCGGTCGACGAGCCGCCGAGCAGGGTCTGGACGCTCGAGACTGTGGTCGTGTTGGCAAAGTCGCCGAGCTCGAGCCTGTTCGCACCTGCACCGAGATTGATCGACGACTTGCTCAGCGCCGCGCCGATGGTGATGGTGTCGTTGGACCCGCCACCGACGATCGTCTCGACGTTGAGCATCGTCGCGGTGTTCGCCGCGTTCGCGAGCGTGACCTTGTCCGATCCGCCTTTGAGGTCGATGTAGCCGCCGGAGATGCCGCCGGTCACCACGACCGTATCGGCACCGGCACCGCCCAGGACGGTGTCGACACTCGATGTCGTGTACTTGTTGGCCGCGTTTGCGTTCGGCAATGTGACGACGGACATTTTTGACCCCGAATTAGATTTTCGTGCTCACCACGAAGCGACTTCCGTTGTTGTTCACGCCTACCTGCACCGGTGCCCATTTCTTGATTTTCGGCGATGGAGCTGCTTTGAGTTTTCGACTTGCAGCTACCGACGATTAATCAGAAACATACCCTTTACGGGCTTCTGGACCGTACTCTCCCTATTAAATGCACTCGTATTGTTTCTTTTTGGTAAATTACGAGAAACAACTTCAAATCTCACCTCGAACAAATCTGCTAATTGAAACCAGCTAGTTCGCAAGGTTGCACAATCGGTTTATGCTGACGCCCCAATGCTCTCGATTAGCTCGATTTTCTCACGTTGCTAGCACAAGCCTAAAAGAACAATAAAAACCGTTTGTAGAGTTGAATATGAATCTCGTAATTTCCCTTCCATTCTCGTGCGCAAAAACCTGCATCCGCAACATTGAAGCGGTTTAAGGTGCTGAACGAAGGGAAATGGGTAAGCGTTGTCGGCGTGGCGTATTGATTCGCATCCAACGCAAAGGTCAGATTCGGACAAATGCCGCGCGCCTTCTCGCCTGTACTCACCGCCGGACTCGCCGGCTATAAGCGCTACCTGGCCTGGGCTGCGGCCTTCAGCGTTGTCGTGAACGTTCTCACGCTTTCAATCCCACTCTATTCAATACAGGTTTTCGACCGAGTGCTTCCAAGCGGAAGCGGGGCCACATTGGTGGTGCTCACGGTAGCGGTGCTCGGCAGCATCGGAGCCTCGACCGCACTAGAGGAAATCCGAGCTCGCATCCTGGTGTCGCTCGGCGTGCACTTCGATGCGCAACTTGCGACGCAGATCTTCGAGCGGCTGATCGAGCGCGACGGGGACCAGGCGGCCGGGGGCGCCGTGGTGCGCGACCTCGACACGGTGCGTCACGCGCTCACCGGCAGCGGAATCATTTCGCTGTTCGACCTGCCCTGGACCCCGCTTTTTCTCGCTGCCTGCTTCTATCTGCATCCGCTGATCGGCATGCTTGCGCTCGGCGGCGTTGTGATCGTGGTCGGGCTCGCGATCCTCAACCAGATGTTCGTCGCTGGCCCGCTCTCGAAGTCGGCCCAGCTTACGGACCGCAGCTACAAGCTCACCGACGGTGCGATCGGCAACGCGGAAACCGTGCGCGCCATGGGCATGCTGCCCGAGCTCTCACGGCGTTGGACCGCAACGCGCAACGCGGCCATTGCGCGCCAGGCGGATGCGAGCACCAGCAACTCGTCGATCTCCGCAATCATCAAGTTCATCCGCTACACCTTGCAAATCCTGATCATGGGGCTTGGCGCGTGGCTCGCCGTCAACCGCGAGATCTCGCCCGGCTCGCTGTTCGCCGCCTCGCTCATCTGCACACGCGCGCTGATGCCGATCGACCAGCTCGTCGGCGTCTGGCGCCAGCTGTTGCAGGCCTGGGTGGCACTACAGCGGGTGGAGGCCGTGATCGCCCTGCCGCTGCGGCAGAAGACGATGCAGCTTCCGGTGCCCGAGGGGCGCCTTGTCGCCGACGGTCTCTCCTTTACCGTGCCCGGCGCACGCGCGCCGACGCTCTCGGCGGTCACGTTCAACGTCGAGCCCGGTGAGGCGCTCGGCATCGTCGGTCCGTCCGCTGCCGGCAAGTCCACCCTCGCGCGCCTCATCGTCGGCGCCATCAAGCCCTCGGCGGGCAGCGTGAGGCTCGATGGCGCCGAGACCTGGTCCTGGGACCGCGCGCAATTCGGCACCCACGCCGGATACGTGTCCCAGAATATCGAGCTTTTCGAAGGGACAATTGCCCACAACATCGCCCGCTTCCGCGAGACCGACAGCCAGGCCATCGTGGCGGCGGCCAAGCTCGCCGGAGTGCACGAGATGATCCTCGCGCTCCCCAAAGGGTACGAAACGCTGCTGCTTCCTTCGGGCGCGCCCCTCTCCGGCGGCCAACGCCAGCGCATCGCGCTCGCGCGTGCCGTGTTCGGGGACCCGAAGCTCATCGTGCTCGACGAGCCGAACTCCAATCTCGACGGCGAAGGCGAGGCGGCCCTGCAAGGCCTGATCAACGCCCTGAAGCGGCGCGGCACGACCGTGGTGATGATCGCGCACCGGCCCAGCGTTCTGGTTTCGCTGGATAAAGTCTTAGTTCTTACCAACGGCACGGTCGCCGAGTTCGGTCCCATCGAGCGCGTCATGCCGCGCATCGCTCCGGGCTTCCCGGTCGGCCAGAAGCGTATCGCGGGGCGCGCATGACACAGGCACTGGCCAAGCTCGAGCTCCTCAAGGAGGAGTTCTCCAAGACGGCGGAAGGTGCACCATCCGATGCCGCGCCGGCATCAGTGGATGCACCGGCGGCTCCGGCACCCGCTCCCGAGGCCAAGACCCCAAAGACGACTGCGGCGGCAGCCTCGGCCGGCCCAGAGTTCGGAGACGCGACGCGGCTCGTGCGCGGCGGGCTTCTCATCATCGCCGGCTTCTTCGGCTTCCTCGGCGGCTGGGCTGCCTTCAGCCCGATCGACAGCGCCGCCATCAGCTACGGCGTCGTCGGCGCCGAAGGCAGCCGCAAGGCCGTGCAGCACATCGACGGCGGCGTCGTCAGCGCCATCGACGTCAGGGAAGGGGACCTGGTCCAAGCCGGGCAGGAGCTCATCCGCGTCGACGAGCTGCAGGCCAAGGCCGCCCTCGAGATCTACAGCGCCTCGGTGGTGACCCTCTCCGCAGTGCTCGCCCGCCTCGAGGCCGAGGCCAAGGGTGCCGATACCATCGACTTTCCCAAAGACCTCCTCAAGCGACGCGACGAGCCGGCAATCGGCGAGCTTCTGAGTTCGCAGGAGCAGCTCTTCGACGCCCGTCGCTCGGCCAACGTCACCCAGGTCGCCACCATCCGCGAGCAGATCAAGCAGGCCAAGAGCCAGATCGATATTCATCGCGGACAGGCGGACGTGGCCGCGAATCAGTACAAGATGGTCAATGAGGAGCTGGGGCCGAAGCAAATGCTCTACGACAAGGGCTACGCCACGAACTCGCCGGTGCTTCAGCTCAAGCGCATGGCGTCCGCCCTGCTCGGCCAGCAGCAGGAATACCTCGGCAATATCGCCCGTCTCGAGCACACGATCGGCCAGCTAGAGAGCCAGATCGGCCAGATCACAAGCGACTACAAGCTGAGGGTTGCCCAGGAGCTCGAGGACACGCGGACCAAGATGACGGACGCTCGCGAGCGGGAGCGCGTGGCAAAGGACGTGCTCGAGCGCACAGTGATTCGCGCGCCCGTCGCCGGCCACGTGCTCGGCCTCAGGGTCAACACGATCGGCGGCGTGATCGGCAAGGGCGAGCTTTTGCTCGAAATCGTGCCCGCTGCGGGAGCCGTCTCGATCAAGGCCCGTCTCCGGCCCACCGACGCTCTCGACGTTCACGAGGGCATGCACGCGGAGATCCGCGTGCTGACCGCCCAGGGCCGCACGCTCCCCGTGCTGCACGGCGTCGTCACCAACCGATCTGCCGACGCGCGCTCCGACGCCGACGGCCAGCAGCTCTATTTCGAGGTCTCGATCGGCATCAATGCCGCCGAGCTCAAGCCGCTTGGAGACTTCAAGCTCTCACCCGGCACGCCGGTCGAGGTCATCATCCCGACAGGCTCGCGCACGGTCCTCGACTACATTCTCGAGCCGATGGAGCAGTCCATGCGTCATGGACTGCGCGAAAAGTAGGGATTTTCATGAATTCCTTGAGACGACTGGGGGCATTCCAATGGACGCACTGATTCTCTGCGGCGGACTCGGCACGCGCTTGCGCGAGGAAACCGAGTTCAAGCCCAAGCCGATGGTCGAGGTGGGCGGGCGGCCCATCCTGTGGCACATCATGATGCACTATCGGCACCACGGCATCGGCCGCTTCGTGCTCTGCCTCGGCTACAAGGGCGATGCAATCCGCGACTACTTCATCAACTACCACCACCGCTCGCATGATCTCGAGATCGACATCCGCACCGGCGGGATCTCGCCCCGGCACTCGCCCAATACGGACCGGCTCGATGCCCGTGTCGTGCTGGCGGAGACCGGTGCCGAGAGCCTCACGGGCCGGCGCATCCTGAAGGCTCTTCCCCACGTCGAGGGCGACACCTTTCTCGCTACCTACGGCGACGCCGTCGCGGACGTCGACATCGAGGACCTCATCGCCACGCACAAGCGCATGGGCCGGCTGGCGACGGTGACCGCCGTCCACCCCTCGTCGCGCTTCGGCGAGCTTGCCATCGACGACGGCATGATCACGAGCTTCGCCGAGAAGCCGCAAGTCACGCAGGGCTGGATCAACGGCGGCTATTTCGTCTTCAATCGGCGTGCGTTCGACATGCTGGACCCCGACATCAACGAGCCGCTGGAAACGGGACTGCTCGAGCGGCTCGCCGGCATGGGGGAGCTCGCGGTGCATCAGCACGGCGGCTTCTGGCAGTGCATGGACACCTATCGCGAGATGCAGCTCCTGAACGATATGTGGCACTCAGGCAAGGCGCCCTGGCGCGTCTGGCACTAGAAAGCTGATCCTCCCATGAGCACAGAGCCGCTTGCGCACGCCGTCTGGTCCGGACGGCGCGTCTTCGTTACAGGACACACCGGCTTCAAAGGCGGCTGGCTGATGGCGCTTCTGAAGCGTCTCGGGGCCAGGGCGTCCGGCTACGCGCTGGCCCCCTACTCGGCGCCCAATCTCTTCGAGGCCGCAAACATCGGAATGCTCGGAAGCTCGGCCATCGGCGATATCCGTGACGGCCCTAGCCTCAGCAGGGCCATGGCAGAGGCGGAGCCCGACGTCGTGTTGCACCTCGCCGCGCAGGCGCTGGTCCGGCCGGCCAGGACCGAGCCTATCGAGACCTTCTCCACCAACGTGGTCGGCACCGCGCAGGTGCTGGAAGCCGTGCGGATCACGCCGGGCGTCAAGGCGTGCGTCGTCATCACCAGCGACAAGGTCTATGACAACGTCGAGTGGCCTTGGGCCTACCGCGAAGGCGATAAGCTCGGCGGCAAGGAGCCTTACGGCGCCTCCAAGGCCTGCGCCGAGATGGTCGTCGACGCCTACCGGCACTCCTACTTCTCGGGGGAAGGTGCGCCGCCGCTCGCAACAGGACGTGCCGGCAACGTGATCGGAGGCGGAGACTGGGCTGAGGACCGCCTCATTCCGGATGCCATGCGCGCCTTCTCTGCGGGCGAAAGGCTGCTCATTCGCAATCCCTCAGCCGTGCGGCCTTGGCAGCATGTGCTCGAGCCGCTGTCAGGCTACCTCCGGCTCGCGGAAGCCCTTCTCAAGGGCCAAGCGCTCCCGCAGCCGCTCGCATTCAACTTCGGTCCGGCACAAGAGGATGCAGTGCCGGTACGAAACGTTGCAGATGAGATCGCCGGCCGTTGGGGCAATGGCGCGGCATGGGCGCCGGACAACCGCTTCCAGCCTTACGAAGCGCGCCTGCTGGAGGTCGACAGCGCGAAAGCGCGCTCGGCTCTCGGCTGGCGTCCGCGCTGGCGGCTCGCAGAGGCTCTCGACCGCACGGTTGCCTGGTATAGGGCTTTCTATGACGGCGCCGACATGCAAGCATTGACGCTGCAACAGATCGACGAGTACCTCCATGGTTGAGGCCCCGCCCACCCTATCCTGCCGGGCCTGCGGCACGCCCCTTACGCACATCTTCGTCGACCTCGGCATGTCACCGGTCTCGAATGCCATGCGCCACCCCTCTCAGGAGCGGGAGGCCGAGGCCTTCTACCCGCTGCGGACATTCGTCTGCGAGAGCTGCAAGCTCGTTCAGATCGACGACGTGCAGCCGGCGGAGACGCATTTCCACGGCAACTACACGTACTTCTCGTCCTACTCGAAGTCCTGGCTCGATCACGCGCGCCGCTACGCGGACATGATGATCGAGCGATTCGGGCTTGGGGCAAACTCGAAGGTCGTCGAGGTCGCAAGCAACGACGGCTACCTTCTGCAATACTTCAAGGCTCGCAACATCCCGGTGCTCGGGATCGATCCGGCCGCCAATTGCGCTGAGGTGGCAGAGCGCGAGCGCGGGATTGCAACGCTCGTGCGCTTCTTCGGCCAGGCGACGGCACGTGACGTTGCCGAGAGCGGCAAGGCCGACGTGATCGCCGGCAACAACGTGCTGGCGCACGTGCCCGATATCAACGACTTCGTCGCCGGCTTGCATCTGCTGCTCAAGGACAAAGGCGTCATCACCATCGAGTTTCCGCATCTTCTGCGGCTTATCGAGGCCTCCTACTTCGACACCATCTATCACGAGCACTTTTCGTATCTCTCATTGCTCGCGGTGGAGCGGCTCTTCGCGCGACACGGTCTCGCGGTCTTCGACGTCGAGGAGCTGCCCACGCACGGCGGCAGCCTGCGCATCTTCGCCGGCCACGCGGGGACGACGCCCGCGCCCTCGGACCGGCTGGCCGCCTTCCGCGCGCGGGAGGCAGCGGCGGGGCTCGACGAGCTCGCCACATACTCGACCTTTGCCGCCAAGGTTCGCCATGCCAAGCGCGAGCTGCTCCGCTGCCTCATCTCGCTCAAAGAAAAAGGTTCGAGCATCGTGGCTTACGGCGCCGCGGCCAAGGGCAACACGTTGCTCAACTACTGCGGCATCCGCAACGACTTCGTGGACTATGCGGTCGACGCCAGCCCGCATAAGCAAGGGTTGCTGCTGCCAGGTTCAGCATTGCCAGTCTACGCGCCGGAGCGCATCTTCGAGACCAAGCCGGACTACCTCCTGATCCTGCCCTGGAACCTCAAGGACGAGATCATGGCACAAACGGCCGCCATTCGAGATTGGGGCGGCCAGTTCATCATCCCCCTGCCGGAACCGCAGATCATCCCATGATCTTTGAAGAGACACCGCTGCCGGGCGCCTTCGTCATCGTGCCGGAGCTGCTGCCCGACAACCGCGGGTTCTTTGCGCGACTCTACTGCCACACCGAGTTCACCGAGCGCGGGCTCAATCCGGCCCTCGATCAGATCAGCATGTCGCACAACGCCCATGCTGGGACGGTGCGAGGCATGCATCTGCAGCGACCGCCCGCGGCCGAATGCAAGCTCATCCGCGTAACCGCGGGCGCCATCTTCGACGTTATGGTAGATCTCAGGGCCGGATCGGCTACCTACGGCCGCTGGTTCGGAACCGAGCTCTCCGCCCAAAATCGCAAGCTCCTCTACATTCCCGAGGGATTTGCGCACGGCTTCCAGACGCTCGTTGCAGGCGCCGAGATCACCTATCACATCTCGCGGCCGCACTCGCCCGAGCACGCGACCGGTATTCCTTACGACGACCCGGACCTGGCCATCGCCTGGCCGCTCGCTGGACCGATCACGATCTCGGAGCGCGATGCGAACTGGCCGCCGCTCAAGAGCTTCACGCCGGTTGCCCTCCCGTGACGGAGAGGATCGCCGGAAAAGCGACGGTGTTCGGCGCGCACGGATTCGTAGGACGGGCACTGGTGCAGCACCTCGCGCGCCAAGGCTATGCGGTCACGGCAGTTGCGCGCGGGGACACGTCGTGGCGCGGCACGGACCTCGGACATGCGTTCTATTGCATCGGGCTCACTGCGGACTTCCGCTCGCGGCCGTTCGAGACGATCGACGCACACGTGAGCCTGCTCACCGACGTCCTGCAGGGGGCTCGCTTCGACTCGTTCGTCTATTTGTCGTCGACGCGCGTCTACGGACCCGCAGCCTCGACCGACGAGGGCACGGCCATTCCCGTCAGATCGGTGGATCCCGACCACCTCTATAATATCTCGAAGCTGATGGGGGAGGCGGCCTGCCTCGGCTCGGGCCTCGCCAACGCGCGCGTCGCCAGGCTTGCGAACGTGTTCGGGCAGGACCTCGCCTCGGCCAACTTCTTGACCTCGATCCTGCGGGAGGCGGCGGAGAGCGGGCAGGTGCGGCTTCGCACCAGCCTTGCCTCGGAGAAGGACTACGTGTGGATCGGCGACGTGGTGCGGGCGCTCGAGACCATCGCCATCACAGGCGGCGATCCGATCACGAACGTCGCCTTCGGTCGCAACACGACGCACCAGGAGATCGTAGAGGCCATCCAAGCGGCGACCGGCGCGCGCTTCACGGTGGAACGAGACGCGCCGACCGTGACGTTCCCGCCCATCGCCACGGCGCGCCTCGACGCTCTCATCGGTCCAGACCGCACGCCCCTCACTGCCAAGCTCCCTGAGCTCGCCGCCGCGTTCGGGCGGTCCACCTGATCGCCGGCGACGTCATCGTCCCGAGGAGGACGCTCGCCCACGATCAGTTCAGATCCTCGGGCAGGCGGGGCACCGGGAAGCAGGCGATGCCGTCCTCGGCCAGCTCGCGGACCTCCTCGCGCGAGGCCTCGCCGTAAATGCCGCGAGCAGAAGCCTCCTCGAAGTGGATCTTGCGCGCCTCCTCGGCGAAGCGAGTGCCGACATACTCGGCGCTGCTCTCAACCTCGCTGCGGATCTTGCGCATAAGGCGTTGGATCTCGTGGGCGGGGATGTTCGCCACCGTGTTGTCGGCCGAGGCCGCGCGCGTCGACACGGCCGGCGCCATCATGGCCTTGCCAACGTCGTGGGTGCCGCACTGGGGACAGGAGACCTGCCCATGCGCGGTCTGAGCTTCATAGGCCGCGCCGCTCTGAAACCAGGCCTCGAACTCGTGGCCGCCTTCGCAGGCGAGACGATACTTGATCATGTCGCAACCTCCGCGTCGGCCTTGCCGCCCGCGTGAATCACGTCGAAAGGCCTGTCGTGCCTCAAGGACGGCACACGCGACCTGGCCTCGTCGACCGCTGACAATTCAACATCAGCGAAGATGACTGATGGCTGAACGCCCCCTTCCGCCAGAATTTGACCCCATGGCGACACGATGAGACTGTGGCCGAACGTCTCACGTCCGTGCTCGTGCATGCCGCCCTGGGCGGCCGCGAACACGAAGCACTGCGCTTCGATGGCGCGGGCGCGCAGGAGCGTCACCCAGTGGGCTTCGCCGGTGACGCGGGTAAAGGCGGCCGGCAGCGCGATGAAGCGCGCCCCATTCTGAGCCAGGGCTCGAAACAAGTGCGGGAAGCGCAGGTCGTAGCAGATGGCGAGCCCGAGCCCGCCCCAGGGCGTCTCGACGACGACAGCGTGGTCGCCCGGCGCATAGTTCTTGCTCTCGCGGTAGGTCTCGCCGTTCGGCAGGTCGACGTCGAACATGTGGATCTTGTCGTAGCGGGCCACCACGTCACCCGCGGGCGAAAGCACGAACGAGCGGTTGGCGAGCTTCTCGCCGTCCTCGGTGAGGACCAGCATCGAGCCGATGTGCAACCAGATGCCGAGGTCCTTGGCGACAGTCCGGAAGTGGTTCAACGCGGCGTTGGCGTGCTCCGGCTCGGCAGCCTCGAAGAGACGCTTCCTCTCGAGCTCCATCAGGGTGGTGACCTCGGGCGTCTGCACATAGCGAGCGCCGCCCGCCGCCGCCTCGCGGATCAGCGCGGTGGCATCCTGCAGGTTGCGCGCGACGTCGCGGCCCGAGCACATTTGCACGAGCGCAACGCGAAGTGTCTCAGGCGTGCCTGCGGTCATTACTCACTCCCCGCCCTCACTGGCTTGCGCTGAGGAGGGTGTCCAACTTGCCGCTGCGCTCGAGACACATGAGATCGTCGCAGCCGCCGACGTGGCGCTCCCCGATCCAGATCTGCGGAACCGTGTTGCGTCCGCCGGCCTTGCTGCACATCTCGGCGCGGAGGCCCGACTTGCCCGTGACGTCCACCTCGTCGAATGCCACGCACTTCGAGCGCAAAAGCTCTTTCGCCATGTGGCAATAGGGACAGAGGATCGTGGTGTAGATGGTGACTTTGGTCATGTCTCCGTAGCTTCCTCGACGGACCGGCTGATCCGCTGATCAGGTTAGCCGCTCCATACCGCACCGCAAAGTGCAGTCGGGCATCATGTCACAACGATTTGTGACATTTTTCCAGCGCAGAGAACGGTTTCAGGCCGGAATCATAGCCCGATCGGTGACCAGCGCGAGGGCCAGGACATCGATGCGGGCCGCGCCGCGCCGACGCAACGCCGCGGCGCAGGCTCCGACGGTCGATCCGGTGGTAATGACGTCATCGATCAGGATGATATGGCGGCCCATCACCTGCTCCTCGAGGCGGGCGGGCACGGCGAAGGCACCGGCGACGTTGTCCCTCCTCTGGAGGCGGGTGAGGCCGACCTGGCTCGCCGTCGCGCGCGTCCGCTCGAGCAGCAGCGGCTCGTAGGGGAGACCCGTGAGCCGCGCCAGCTCGCGGGCCAGGATGGCGGACTGGTTGAAGCGGCGCATCAAAAGCCGGCGGCGCGCGAGGGGCACGGGCACGACCATCTCTGCGCCGGGGAGAAGGTCGCGGGCCGTCTCGAGGAGCCAGCGGCCGAAGAGGCGGCGGACGTCGTGGCGGTCTTGGAACTTCAGGGCGTGCACCAGCTCGCGCATGGCCCCCGCGTGGGCGGCGACGGCGCGGGCGCGATCGTAGGGCGGAGGATTGGCGGCCGCGGCAGCGGAGATCATGATGCCGCCGGTGTCGAAGGGCATGGGCAGGCCGAGGCGGTCGCAAAGCGGGGCGCGGATGAAGTCGATCCTGCGCCAACATGCAGCGCAGAGCGTGTCGTGGACCGCAACCGGCGTGCGGCAGGCCAGGCAGACCGGAGGGATAACGAAGTCCGAGATGGCCGCGAGCGAGCGCCGAAACGGCCCCGGCTCGCGCGTGGCTTCCTGCAGACCAATCGACCTCTCTGCTCTGAACATGCAGGCTCCCGCTCTGATGCAGACCTTGAACGGACAGTGGGGATGTCTTCCGGCGCAATGCTCGCCGCTTTTTTCCCCTCGCTATCGGCATGACGACGCCGGCAAGGAGAGGAAGTTGGCTTGGTGCTGGGCGGGCCGATCAAGGCTCTTTCCACCAACTTCCCTGACGGGGAGGGAGAGTGGGAGCATATCCAAGCATTTCCCGACATGCTCTAAGGTCATCCTCAAGACCCCGACCGGCGGAGCGCCCACTGATGGCGGAGCTTCCTAATATTTTCGACAGCGAGCTGCTCGCCCGCCGGCGCAACCGTGTTGCGGCGCGAGCGAGCGCGCACGATTTCCTGCTCCGGCGGGTGGCGGAGGACCTCGCCGAGCGGCTCGCGATCGTGCGGCGGGAGTTTCCGCTGGCGGCCGATATCGGCACTCACCATGGCGTCGTCGCCAGGGCGATCGGCGCCCTGCAGCACGTGGGGCAGGTCATCTCCTACGACCCCGCGCCGCGGCTGCTGGCGCAGGCGCCGGAGCCGCGCGTACAGGGGCCGCTCGAGGTGCTGCCGTTTGCCCCAGGCTCGCTCGACCTCGCGGTGTCGGGGCTATCGCTGCAACTCGTCGACGACCTGCCGGGCGTGCTGGTCCAGATCCGCCGGGCCCTCAAGCCGGACGGGCTCCTGCTCGCGGCCCTGCTCGGCGGGCGCACGCTCCTCGAGCTGCGCGAGGCATGGCTCGCTGCAGAGGACGAGGTCTCGGGCGGTGCCTCGCCCAGGGTGGCGCCGTTCGCGGACGTTCGCGATCTCGGCGGGCTCCTGCAGCGGGCAGGCTTCGCGCTGCCGGTCGCCGATTCCGACACGGTGACGGTGACCTATGCGACGCCGCTCGACCTGATGCGCGAGGTGAAGGCCATGGGCGCGAGCAACATGCTCGCGGCGCGGCGGCGGGTGCCGGTGACGCGGCGGCTCCTGCTCAGGGCGGCCGAGATCTACGCGCAGCGATTCGGCCTTGCCGACGGGCGCGTGCCGGCCACGTTCGAGATCCTGACGCTTACCGCGTGGGTGCCGCACGAGAGCCAGCAGAAGCCGCTCGCGCCGGGATCGGCGAAGGCACGCCTTGCCGACGCCCTCGGCGTCCCCGAGCGCAAGGTGTAGGACCCTTACCCGAGAAGGTCGCGGAGCCAGGGGATGAGGGGCGTATCGGCCGGGGGCATCGGATAGCCCGAAAGCTTGTTGGCCCTTACCCAAGCCACCTCTTGGCCCTCGCGGGGCAAGATCTCGCCCTCCCAATTGCGGCATAGGTAGAGCGGCATCAGGAGGTGGAAGTCGTGGTAGGTATGGCTCGCAAAGGTAAACGGCGCGAGGCATGTCTCGCAGACGTCGATGCCAAGCTCCTCCGCGAGCTCGCGGATCAGCGCCTGCTCGGGCGTCTCGCCGGGATCGACCTTGCCGCCCGGAAACTCCCACAGGCCCGCGAGCGACTTTCCCTCCGGCCGCTTGGAGATCAGCACGCGGTTGTCGACGTCGACAAGCGCGGCGGCAGCGACGAGCAGGATCGGCTTAGTCATGGGGTGATTTGGACCTTGTGCGGCAGAACGCGGGATCTATAGGAAGAGCGCATGGGATCGACTCTTTTCGCGCTCGGACACTATGCGCCGGAGCGGCGCGTGACAAACGCCGAGATCGAGGCGCGGCTCGGACTCGAGGCGGGCTGGACCGAGCGGCGCACGGGCATCCGCGAGCGACGGTTCGCCGCTCCCGACGAGGCGCTCTCCGATATCGCCGTCAAGGCGGGCGAGCAAGCGCTCTCGCGCGCGGAATTCGACCGCTCGCGGATCGGACTCCTCGTGCTCGCCACCTCGACGCCGGATCATCTGCTGCCACCCTCGGCGCCGCTGGTAGCCTGTCGGCTTGGCCTCAACGCCGGCGCGATCGACATGGCGGGCGCGTGCGGCGGCTTCCTCTATGCGCTCACATTCGCGGACGGCTATGTCAAATCGCAAGGCGTACCGGCTCTCGTCATCGCCGCGAACATTCTCTCGCGGCGCCTGAACCTCGACGATCCGAAGAGCGCGGTGCTGTTCGGCGACGCGGCGGGAGCGGCACTGCTGGTGCCCGACGAAGGCTCGCACTCGGGCGTGCGCGGCGTGCATCTTTCATCCGACGGCAGCGCCTACGACCTCATCAAGATCCCGGCGGGCGGAAGCCGGCAGCCGTTTGCGCCGGGACTCGCGGCGGATGCGACATTGATGCAGATCTCGAACGGGCGAGCCGTGTTCACGCGGGCCGTATCGATGATGGTGCACGCGGCGAAGACGGCGCTCGCGCGCGCCGGCCTCACGCTTTCCGACATCGACCGCTTCGTGCCGCACCAGGCGAACTCGCGCATCATCGGCGCCGTGCAGCGCTCGCTCGGCGTGCCGGACGAGACGCTGGTGTCGACCGTTGCGCTCTACGGCAACAGCTCGGCCGCGACGATCCCGTTCTCGCTCTCGATGGCGGCCGAGGAGCGCGCGCTCGCGCGCGGCGAGCGGCTATTGCTCTGCGCGGCGGGCGCGGGCCTGACCGGCGGCGCCGTGGTGCTCGAGGTGTAGTAGCTCATTCTATGCCCATGGCAGAGCCATGCCTCAGATAGACGGGCGGGGCGGTGAGCACTCCGACGCTGCTAACGGACGACAGCAGACGGCGTGATGCCGGCGATGGGCTTCACCGGCGCTTTGGCCGGGAGCAGCGAGGGCATGGGGTTCTCGCGGGCGTGGCCGGAAAGATCCTCAAGCAGGATCTCGAGGAGAGGGGCGGCGACATCGGCAGCGTGCACCTTGGTGGCCCAGGGCTCGGACGCGGAGCCGGTGCCGACGAGCACCACATAGGAATAGGCGGCGCCGTTCGCGAACTGGAGACCACCCGCGGTCCACACGTCGACGGTCGAATTGGGATCGGCTGTCACCTGCGTGCCGGTCTTGGCGAAGTGGAGGCGGAGACCCGCGCGCCGAGACGGGCACCAGGACGCGAGCGACCTCAAGGTTCCGGTGGGCGCGCCGCCCGCCGTGTAGCAGAGAGGCGCCGAGAGCAGGGCCTTGAGGAGCGGCGCTGCCCAGCGGCGGATGAGCCGGTTCGGAATGATCGGCGCTCGGAGATCTGGGATCGCACGCTTTCCAGCGTCGGCGTGGGTGAAGTCGTAGCTCTTGACCAGCGTGGGCTCGCGGACCGGCGCGGCGCCGCGGCCGATCAAGGATGCCAGCACCACAGCTGCCATCTGATGCACACGGCGGGGCGCGCCCGAGATCTGGCCGAGCACGACCGCCGTCGAGGGCGGCGTACCGTGACCGCTGGCGTCAGGCGGCGGCATGGCGAAGCCGAACGCATCGACCAGCGTACGCACCCGCTGCTGCCCGGCCAGCGCCGCGCGGTTCAGGAGCGGCGCGTTGAGCGAGCAGGCGAAGGCGACGATGGCCTTGCGACCGAAACGGCCGTTGCCCTTGGCGCAGGTGTCGAGGCCGCGCTCGGGCGCCTCGGTGTCGACGTAGAGCGAGGCGGTGCTGTCGCGCCCACTGTTGGCAATGGCGATGGCCGCGATCATCTTGCCGGTCGAGGCGATCATGCGGGGATCGCGCGCGGGGTCGTAGAGGCCCGTCGCCCTGTCGCGGGCCACGGGCGCGCCAAAGTAGGCTGCCGTCTCGCCGGCCTCGTAGTAGCGGACGATCTCCCCTTTCGCATTGGCGGCGACGACGACGACGTTCGGAACCTTCAAGTCTGAGCCGGCGCGGGCGGGATCGAGCGTATAGCCGCCGAGGAGCTTGGGGCGCACCACCGCGTCGATCCTGGCCAACCCGGCCTTCACCTTGTCGTGAAAGGCGAGGTTGGCCGCGGCATCGAGCGTGGTCGTCACGCCGCGCACGTACTCGCGCCAGCCGAAGCCGTAGCGCTGCTTCATCTCCTCGCGGATACCGAAGCGGGCCGAAGGCAGGAGAGCGTTGGCGCGGACAACGGGATTGGCCTCGGCGCGCTTGGCCTCGGACGGCGCGTAGCGCTCGAGCGCCGCCTGCAGCCGGGGGCGCACCTTGGGATCGGGCGGGCCGCCGGCCATGGCGATGAGCTCGAACAGCACCTGCTTCTTCAGCTCCTCGTCCTCTATCAACGTCTCGGCGCAGATGCGGGCGCGAACCTCGGTGATGAAGCGCCAGCGATCGCGGCGCACCTCGTTCAGGCGCTGGTTGCCCTCGAGCAGGATGATCGGCTTGTTGACGGCGGAGGCGAGCACGAACTGCTCGGCGATCGAAAGGTCGCTCGCATCCTTGCCGAAGACGACGCGGCTCGTGAGCTCGACGCCATGCAGGGGCTGGCCACCGGTGCGCTGCGCGAGCCAGAGGTGGTTCGCAGCCCACTGCCTCAGGGGCGCATCATCGCCGCCGTACGTCAGCTCGCGGTAGATGACCGGCGCGAGCCACCATTCAGAGAGCTTGCGGCCAAGCTTGGTCATGGCGCTCTCGCCGGCGTGCGGGGGCGTGTTGTAGATCACGCGCGCGAACTGCATGGGCAGCGTCGAGCCGCCGACGCCGAGGCTCGGCCGGCGGAGCGCTATGGAGCGGCGGATCGAAGAATAGGGAATCTTGAGGACGCCGACGAGGTCGATGCCGAAGGGATTGAGCCAGCCGCCGATGTAGCGGTCCTCGTGGTAGACGAGGCACTGCCAGTAGTAGGGCGGCACCTCGCGGACGGGGATCGACTTGTGGTCGGGGTTGGCCGTGTAGTCGCCGACGTCGATGGGGGCATCCGTATAGTTCACATCGCGCAGGCTATCGAGGCGGGCGTCGAAGGTGCCTGCAAAGGCACCGCTCCGATCGTAGATGGCGGTCGCGAGCCAGCGCTCGGCGTCGTAGCGGATCTTGTCGGCAAGGGCGTAGTGGCCGGCGAGGCCGCGCAACGGCGCCACGACGTACACCAGGGCTACCGCAAAGGCGGCATAGCCCGCGGCGGCAAGCGCGACATAGCGCAGAGGGCCCAAGCGCGGGTTGAAGGCGACCCACTCGCTGAACAGGCTCGCGATTTTCATCGGAACGCTGATCAGGAGCTCGCGGACGCGCGCAAGCATGCGAAAGACGAAGAGCATCGCACGACAAAAGTCGGAGTGCGCCGCGTCGGCACCGATCAGCGGCCTAGCTTTCCTTCTAGCCAGCGTTTATGGCGGAAGGGGGGAGAGAAATGGACGCGCGCACCACGGCCGTGTTCTGGCGGCGGATAGCCTTCATCAGATCCGATGCGCTAACGCCACGCATGGCCCATGCCACCGGCACGACGAAGGTAGCCGCCAAAGACGCGGAAGATTAGCCGCACTTTCCGAGCGATAAAACCTCGCTCCGGCGCTCACATCGTATTGAGGAGGACGAAAAGCCCGACTCCGACGACCGGCCCCAATAAGGTAGCCACGACAAGCATCACAAACGATTTCGCAATCATAACGCTACAGACCCCGCACTTTCACACTGCCTCAACGAGACCGCCCACTCCTCGTTGCTGCGACTCACTGTCCATCCGCGCGCGTGCCCCTCAACACCCGCGAAGATGGTGGATATTACAACAAGAAAATTATTCCCACACGTCATATTCCCAAACTTGCCACAATGTAATTTCGCGCCTGCGAGCAGTAGATCCTGCATTGCAGCATCGGTTCGTGCGTGAATCCCGGAATATCCACAGAACTCAATTCTCTTTGTTGCCCGGCTGAAAAAGAAAAAAAGATGCAAGCCCACGTGTGCGGTCGGCCGCAAGCCGGTGCCGACGGGTGCCAGACCGCATTTTTGTGGCCTTGATGCAACACGCGCCCGCTTGACAGCGCTTCAGCGGCGGGCGGCCTTGGCCACCGGATCGAAGAGGCGCAACTGGCGCTCATCCTGGCCCTTGGTCTCGTGCGCGAGCTGCTCGATGCGGTCGAAGGGCACCTGCTCAGCCTCGATGAGAGAGCGTTGCGCCTTCATGCTGCGCACGAGCCCTTCCTGAACGAGGTGGAACTCGCCGACGGTCTGGCCCGGCAGCACGGCCGCCGGATCGAGACCGCTCTCGCTCTGGAAGGCGGCCTTGAGCTTGCGGAGTGCCGTATCCTCGCGCACGCGGCCGATGAACCAGCTCGTAATCTGGTCCCGGCTCTTGTAGTCGAGGTCGCCCGGCGACTGGGTGGCGAGCAAGAGACCCAGGCCCGCGGAGCGGGCGCGTTTCAAGAGGCTCTGCAGCGGCTCGGCGGTTGCCGGCTTGGCGTTGGCCGGGATGTAGAGGTCTGCCTCGTCGAACATGACGACGGCCTGCAGTTCATCGTTCGGGTTCCTCTGGCAGAAGCGCAGCGCCTCCGAGAGGAACTGGGAGACCCAGAACAGGATGTTCTCGTTGTCGCCGAGGAAGCCCGTGTAGATGATCGAGAGCCGCGTGCGGCCGTCGCGGGCGTAAGGCCCGAGGCCGAGCAGGCTCTCCATGCGCAGGCTCTCGCCGCCGCCCTCGAAGAGCGCCGCGTTGCGGTGACGGAGGCTGTCGAGCTGGGCCACGAGATCACGGCGGATCTTGCCCGAGGGGTCCATGCGCTGCGTCAAGTCGGTGAGCTCGGGATCCTCGTCCTCCAGGAGGTGGATCAGGTCGCCGAGGGTCACCTCGCGGCTGTGGCGCGAGCCCAGGATGCGGAGGGCGACCGAGAGCGTGCCCGACTGCTTCTGGTGCGTCGCCGAGTTCTTCAAGTGCAGCATGTCGCCAAGCGCGGCCGCCGACAGGTTGGCGAGAAGCTGCTGCTCGTGATCGGGCAGCTCGCTGATGCCGTTCGGCAGCAGCGTGATGGAGATCGGGCGGCCGGAGGAGCGGCCGGGCGTATAGACGGCCACGTCGATGGCATCGGCCAGCTTCTCGCGCTCGCCGCGCCGCTCGGTGTACTCCTCCTCGTTGGCGCGCCAGACGTCAGGGTTCGCGTAGCTGCAGAGGTCGCCCTTGCGGTCGATGAGCACAGCCGGGATGCCGCGCAGCAAGAGCTGCTCGATCAGGCAGAGGGCGAGCGTCGTCTTGCCGGAGCCCGAGCCACCGAGCACGGCGCCGTGGCGCTTCAGCACGTTCATGTTGAGCGTGACCGGCTTGCCGCGGTTGCCGTTCTCGCGGCCGGCGAGGATGCTCGTCGCGTTGCTGCCGGTCTCGTCGAGAAGCACGGAAAGGGGGAGCTCGTCGTCATTGGCGGGCAGCGGCTCGGTGCCGCCCGTGCCGAGCGACCAGGGCGGCGGGAGGAGCGTATTGTCCTGGGAGCGCGTCTCGCTCGCGGCAGGCGCAACCGCCTCGGGCGCGGCCTCGGCGTCGGCGGGCGCGGCCTCGCGGGTGACGCGCGGCAGCGTGCGTCCCAACAGGTCGAGGCGCAGGATCTGGATGATCGAGATGATATTGGAGAGGAGCTTCGCGCCCTCGAACCAGGCCTCGAAGCCGGGGTCGTTCTTGTAGTGGGCGTGGAACTCGCGCACCATCATCATGCGCTCCCATTCCGGGATCGGAATCAGGAACTGGCGGCCGCCGCCGTCGCGGAACTTGCGGAAAGCCTGGGCCGTCTGGTTCTTCTTGTTCGGCGGATAGTCGCTCGCGCGCAGCATGACGCAGCTCTTGCCGGCGGTCATCGGCAGCACCTTGTCGAGCTGGCGCTTCAAGCCGCCGCCCTGGGTCGGGCGGTTGCAGAGGAAGACGCGCGTGTCGCTCATATGGCCTGACTTGTGGCTCACACGGATGTCGATGGCGGGCACCTCGTCCGAGATCTCGAGGCGGGCGACATTGATCTTGATCGAGCTGCCCCACTCCTCCCTGGCAAGGGAGAGCGCGGAGGAGAAGACGTCGAGCAGCTCGTTCTCGTCGGAGGGAATCTCTGCCTCCGAGGCGTTCTGGAAGCGGTCCCAGGCCTCGCGGTAGTCGACCGAGGGGCCTCTCGGCGCAGGGGCCGGGGCCTCCGGGTTTCCAAAGATGCCGCCTAGCACGGATGCCAGAGTGGAGGTCCAGGAGCGGTCAACCTCCTGCTCGCTCCCGTCGCCGTCGCTGTCGCCAGGGCCGGCCTTTGCGCGCAAGCGGTTCTGGGCATGCTCCAGGAGGCGTCGCGTCGAGAGGCCGCCGAACTCCTCGAAGAAGTCCGGGCCAAAGAACTGCGCGGGGTTGGGGAAGCCCAGGCCGCCGCCGCTCGTCTCGGCGATGTGCTCGATGCGCTTCGCAATGATGAGGCGGGCCTCCTCGGGCGTGCGCGTCTCGAGCAGCGCGACGGGCCCTGCCTTCTCGATGCGGTCGATGTAGGACTGGGCCAGCACGCCGCGCACCTGCCCGTAGAAGTCCTCGAGGCAGGAGATGATGATGATGGCGTTGGGCAGCCGGTTGGCGATCTGAATGAGATCGCGCGCAGCCTTCTGGAAGCGCTCCTCGGCGTCGTCGAAAAAGCGCAGGTCCTCGACCTGGTCGATGGAGAAGACGAGCGCCGCGCGGTCGACGGTCCACATCAGCATGCCGAGCGCGGTGATGATCTCGAAGGCGCGGTCCTCGCCCGTGTTGGGGTCGAGCGCCGCCACCGCCTCGCGGGCGAGCGGCGTCAGTTGGCGGGCGAACAGGTACTGGCGGACGCGCTGGTCGATGCGAGGGTCCTTGCGCTCGAGATAGAGGAGCGCGCGCACGATGTTGATGTCGAGCTCGAGATCACGGAACTTCGGGCTGGCGACGACCTCGTCGGCCAGGCGCAGGATGAGCGTCGCGAGCTTGTCGTCCGCGAGCGAGCCGTCGCGCAGCTCGGCGAGATCCGCCTTGGTCAGGACAGCGGAGTTGCTCACGAGATGCGCAGTCAGGCGGGAGAGCCCGCTCACGCCCTCGTTGTCGGGATCGTAGGGCTTCTCGAGCGAGTGCACGAGACGGCGTAGATAATAGTCGGCATAGTTCGAGACGTCGGGCGTCATCTGGGCATAGCCGAAGTAGGCCTTGCCCTCCCTGTGGGCCGCGGTGCGCAGAGCGCGCAGAAGGTGCGTCTTGCCGGCGCCGGACTGGCCGTGGAACAGCAGGATGCGCGATTGCGTGGCCGCGCCCTTGCCGGACGTGACAGACGTAAGCAGCTCGGCGAACTTGCGCCGTGCCTTGATGTGCACCTCGGCGACGTCGACGGGATCGGCCCGCCAGATGTCGTCCTCCCAGGTGATGCTGTGCTCAAAGGCGTGGGACAGCTTATCGGTTGTCCCGGCCTCGCCGGCTTCCTGATGCATTCTTGACCAATCTCCAACGCGCGCGGGCGCGCTACTCCTCGACCCGCACGAAGTGCCAAACGGTATTCTTGTAGGGAACGGCCGAGCTTTCGATGTCCGCCATGCTCTTCTTGTCCTTCAGATCAGCGTTGGCGAGGACAAGGGCGCCGAGGCGGTGGGCCTCGGCCAGCATGCATTTGAACTCGATCTCGGAAAGGCCCCAGGCGGGCTCGCCCGACCTAATCTGATCCCAGACGTGCGAGATGTAGGCCTTGCGGCTGCCAGCCCAGCCTTCGGCGCGGGCGGCGGCGGCCTTCTTGACGGCGCGCGAGAACTGCTCGAGGTCGGGGCGAGCCGTGACGGGAGCGCGCACAACCGGGGCGCGATCGTTGGCGGCGGGCGCGAGCTGGGGAGCCGGCTCGGTGACGCGAACCGGCATCGGTGTGCGGGGCGCCTCGGCCGGAGCCTCGGAGCCGGCGTCGAGCGCGGACGCTCCGAGCGAACGGAGAATGCCGACGCGCAGGCCATCGAGGCTTGCGTCCGTCGCGCCGACGCTCTCGGCAGCGAGCTCCGAGATGAGCTTGGCGTCGGTCGCAAACGCGCGCGGCTGGATCGAGAGCTGGCCCGCGAGAAGGCGGCCGGCTTTGGCGGAGAGTGCCGAGCCCTTGCCGAAGCCCGCCTTGATGCGGTTGCCGAAAGCGCGCTCCAACGCCACCACGGCAAGCTGGGCGCGGAGCCTGGTCGGCGGAGGGTTCTTCTTGACCGAGAGGCCGAACGCCTTCTGCACGATCAACGTGCGCAAGCCCTCGACACGCGCGAGCGGCTTCAGGCGTGCCGCCGTCTCTTTCTCGAGACCGAGGCCCTTGGCAACGAGGAGCGTGTCGCGGAGGTCCGGCCAGGCGGTCGCCGCGAGGGCCTTTTGCCCGAGGAAGCGCGCCACGGCGGAAGCCCCAGCGTCGGTCGGCGAGAGGCGGCCCTTGGTCTCCGCCGCGAGGCCCGCGGCAATGAGCTGGCCGATCTCCTTCTCGGCGGTCCGGCGCCAGTCGGCCGGCGACAGCTTGTGGGTGAAGAGGGGGGCGAGATCGGAGGCGACCTCGGCGCGCGTGGCGCCGCCAGCCGCGGCGATGCGGGCGAGAATCAGGCAGCCTATTGCCGATGCGCTGCCGCGCCGCGGTCCAGCCGCGGGCGCACCGCTGCCAAGCGCCGACATGTCTCACGCCTCCTTCTTGGGCAATGAAGTGACGAGAAAAGCCGTACGCGCGAATCAGCGGCCAGATTCCGGCAGTGTGAGGGAGAGTGCTTTAAGTTCCAAGGGATTCGCGGCCACCCGCCGGCTTTTTTGATCGCGAGTTGCGGGTGAATCCCGACGCTGCCGAGCACCTTGGCGCGGCCGCCTGCCATTCCATATGCAACGCTGCCCGCTTTCGCCCCGTGATCGCCCAATTGGCGACACCTTCATTGGGAAAATGGTGAGCGGGCTTCGGGGGATGCATGGCTTGCCAGCCATCCCGCGCAGCGATCACTGGGGGAACCCTTCTTAGTCTTAACGGCGAGTTAACTCCTTACTGCGATGTTGACTCGTCTTACCGCCACTTGCGGGAGTTAAGGGAATGTATCGCGTCGCCCTCCTGGCTGTCCTTGCCGTTGCGCTGCAGGCTTGCAGCCTCAACACGGCCGGCATCTCGTCAGGCTTCAACGATCTCGACAGCTCGTCCTCGGTGGCCTCCAGCCCGACTACGACGGGCTCGATCGGCTCGACAACCTATGGCACGGCGTCCTCCAAGGGCACCCAGGTCGCGGCGCTCGGAAATCCGGACAAGGCGCCCCAGGGATCATTCGAGAAGGCGCCGCACGGCGCGCTCTCCGACCGCGACTATTCCGGCACCGCGCTCAACCCCGAGATGGCGCGCGACCTCATCAACCAGTACCGCCACGAGAAGGGGCTCAAGCCGCTCAAGCTCAACGCCGAGCTCACCGACGCGGCGAAGGAGCACTCGCGCGACCTCGCCAAGTGGGACCGCATCTCGCACTACGGCTCCGACGGCTCGAACCCCTGGGACCGCGTGAAGCGCACCGGCTACAAGCCGCGCCTCGCTGCAGAGAATGTCGGCACCGGCCAGGTCTCGTTCGAGGAGGTGCTGCGCGGCTGGAAGGAGAGCCCCGGCCACAACAAGAACCTTCTGCTCTCGGATGCCCGCGACATGGGTCTCGCCCTGGTCCAGGACCCCAAGACCGAGTTCAAGAGCTTCTGGACGCTGGTCATCGGCACGGCGATGTAAGGCAGAGCGGCCGCGCTCTCACATTTTCTCTCACGGCGATCCGGCTAGCTCTTGCTTCTTCTCCTCCAGAGGAGCGGTAGCTCGCCGTGCGTGACGGGCAGGCGATCGCACCCACATTCCTTCATGCCTCGACCGATCCCTTCGCGCCCGCCGACCGCTGGATCCTCGGCATAAAGCCGAGGATGACACTTGAGGTTCGTTTCCCCGCAATCCGTCGTGGCCGTGAAGGCGGCCATCCGCGCAAGCTTCCACCAAGGCGACGCTCAATAGAGAGGTGCCCTGCCGGCGCCAGTCCACCATGTTCATTCTGCTGGTTCGCATCAGGCTTGCCTGCCCTCGGCGAAGGCCGAGTGTCCCGAGAATACCAGCCGCCGTCTCGCTCGACCGATCCCTTCGCGCCCGCTGACCGCTGGATCCTCGGCCTAAAGCTCAGGATGACACTTGGTGCGACGGATGGCGGGTGATTGAGATCTCAGCAGGTGCACCGCAAACTCCTTGACGCTTCAGTCTTAGATACTGGCATGGATAGCCGCCTTCGCGGCCAACACGAAAGAATGCGAGCCTACTGCGGACAGATGGGCTAGTTGCCGGCGGCGGTTTTGGCCTTGGAGGCGGCTGGGGCGCGCTTCAGAGCGAACTGAAGAAGAAGCGTGCGCTGCAGGAGATGGTTGAAGTTGTCGTCCGACATGATGGTGATGAGCACCTCGTCGGCGGTCTCGCGCACGGCCAACGCCTCGAGGTTGTCGATCTCCTTCGACTGATCGGCGTCGAGCAACACCTCGCCGGTGACGTTTCCGCCAGGCTCGAAGCCTTCCGCAGCCAGGTGGCGCAGCCTGATCTTGACGCCGTCGGTCCAGCGGAAGCGGCGCTCGAGAATAAGAACGCTGCCGTCCGACAAGGCCGCAGCATCGGTGACGCCATAGTCGCCGATGCCGGGAACCACGAATGCGTTTGGCTTGTCGCCGATCCAGATCCAGCCCTTGTGCTGCGTGTCACCCGGAAGCGCATTCTCGGCGAAGGCGACGAGCGAGCCCTTGTGGGGGCCACCCTTCAGGACCGTCAGGCCTTCGATGCCGTCCATGCGCATGCGCCGGGCGTCCTTCGGCATCTCGAGATAGCGCGACGGCGCGCTGATGCCCTTCTTGCCGATGGGGTAGACGCCGATGCGGTCGTTCTGCTCGAAGGCGATGTAGACGCTGCCAACCGCGATCGAGCCGTCCTCCAGGGTGATGCCCTCGGCGTCGCGGTCGCGATCCTTCGCGAGCGGCTTCGACCCCTTCGCGAGAATCGCACCTATGCGCGCTCCCTTGATGCCTGCCGGCTTGCCGCCGTCATAGGCGATCTCGCCGGTCATCCAGGTGCCGGAGTCCGAGATGGCGACGAAGCCCTTGCCGTCATTGTCGAGTGCGAGGCCCGACCAGCCGCCGAAGTTCTCGGACGGAGACGTGAGCTCGAGACCGCCGCGAAACGCGAGCTTGCCCGTGCCGCCGGGTGCGCCACCCTTGTCGAAGGTTGCAAGCGGGTGCGCGTCGACCTCGACGGACTGCGTCTTGATGCCGGCGGTATCCGGCTTCACTTGAGCCAGGGCGGCGCCCGCTTCGAGTGCGACGGCGGCCAGTGCGGCCGCACTCAACAAAGAGAAAATTCGCACAGAGCGGTCCCTCACATTCGTGTCCCTATTCCACCCGCGAAGTATGGCGAATTTCTCGATCATCACGCCTGAGCGGTGCGCCGGATCGAGCGCCGCCACCGCCCACGTCCGGCAGCCGGCACGGCCTTCGGGGCCTCCTCGAACAGCTCGACCAGCTTGTCTGTCATGGCTCCCGCGAGCTCGCCCGGGTCCGAGATCGTAACAGCGCGCGCATAATACCGTGTGACATCGTGGCCGATGCCGATGGCTATCAGCTCCACCGGCGAGCGCTGCTCAATCTCCTCGATCACCTTGCGCAGGTGCTGCTCGAGGTAGCTGCCAGAGTTTACGGACAGCGTGGAGTCGTCGACCGGAGCGCCATCGGAGATCATCATCAGAATGCGACGCTGCTCGGGCCGCGCCATGAGGCGCTGATAAGCCCACGCGAGCGCCTCGCCGTCGATGTTCTCCTTCAGGAGGCCCTCGCGCATCATGAGAGCCAGCGATCGCTTGGCGCGCCGCCAGGGTGCGTCCGCCGTCTTATAGATGATGTGGCGCAGGTCGTTGAGGCGGCCCGGCGCGTTGGGCTTGCCGGCGGCGAGCCAGGCCTCGCGCGACTGCCCGCCCTTCCAAGCGCGCGTCGTGAAGCCAAGGATCTCGACCTTGACGCCGCAGCGCTCGAGCGTGCGGGCGAGGATGTCGGCGCAGCAGGCCGCCACCATGATGGGACGGCCGCGCATGGAGCCCGAGTTATCGAGCAGGAGCGTCACCACCGTGTCGCGGAAATCGGTGTCGCGCTCGCGCTTGAAAGATAGCGGGTGCATGGGGTCGGTAATTATGCGCGTCAAGCGCGCGGCATCGAGCGCACCCTCCTCGAGGTCGAAATCCCAGGCCCGGTTCTGCTGCGCAAGCAGGCGGCGCTGGAGACGGTTCGCCAGGCGTGCGACGACGCTCGCGAGCGATTTCAGCTCCTTGTCGAGGAACGTGCGCAGGCGCTCGAGCTCGTCGGGCGTCGAGATGTCCTCGGCGGCGACCTCCTCGTCGTAGGTGCGCGTATAGACTTTGTAGCCGAACGGCTCGGGATCATCGAGGACGGAGATGTTGGGACGCCAGGGCTCGGACGTCTCGATGTCGTCCTGATCCTCGACCTCGCTCTCGAAGTCGTCGCGCTCGCTCTGCTGTGCGGAATCCACGGCCTCGCCGGCGTCACCCTCCGTGCGCTCCTGCTCGCGCTCCTGCTGCTCGCCCTCGCCGCCGTCCTCCTCGCTCTCGGTCTCCGCCTCGCCGCCCTCCGACGTCTCATCGGCGGTCTCCTCGGTCTCCTCGGGCTCAGCCTCGTTGAAATCGTCGGCGAGATCGAGCGCCTTCAACAGATCGCGCACGAGGCGGCCGAAGCCCTCCTGATCCTCGGCGAGGCCCTCCATGCGGCGCAGGACCGTGTCGGCCTTCTGCTCGATGAGCGGCCGCCAGAGATCGACGATGGACTTGGCGGCTTTCGGCGGCGCGCGTCCGGTGAGGCGCTCGCGCACCAGAAGGGCCAGCGCGTTGCCGAGCGGCGCGTCGGCTCGGTCGCTCACCCGCTCGAAGCGGCCATGCGCATACTCGTCCTCGCACTTGGCGGAGAGGTTCTCGGCCATGCCGTGCATGCGGTTGGCGCCGAGCGCCTCGATGCGCGCGCGCTCGACGGCCTCGAACACGTCGCGGGCGGCGCCGGCGGCGGGTGCCATGCGGCGGTGAACCGCAGCATCGTGACAGGCGGCCGTCAGCGCCAGGCTGTCGGCCCAGCCGCGCAGCACGGCGATCTCGTGGGCGGATGGGATTCGCGAGGGCTCGGGAAGGCGCACCTGCTTGCCTTCGAGCGCAGGCTTGGCGGGACCGTACGCGACCTCGATCTCGGGATCGGCGGCGATGGCGCGGACGGCAAGGCCGACCACGCGCTTCAGCGGCTCGGACGGGCTCTCCTTGCGTTTCGGGCCCTGGCTCATGCCCCGCTATCTCCCCGTCTGACGGCGGACCAGGCGCCGCCATTCCTTGTCGTCCAAGATCTCGCGGGCCTCGATATTGCCTTGCCAGACCTTCACGGCGCCGACCACGATGCCGAGCACGGCGCCGGCAGCGGCACCGCCAGCAGCGGTCAGCGTGTCGTGACCGGGTCCAGCGAGTACATTCAAGCCGATGGCGAAGACAACGGAGCCGAACAGCGCGCCGGCAAGCGCGAGCACGAGGCAGAAAACGACGGCGCCGCGCGCGCTCGTGTAGCCCGCGGCCTCGAGGGCCTCACCGTCGTTGCGCTCATCCGAGAGATCGCCCATGGCGGATTCGCCCAAGAGGCCTTGCCCCTCCTCAGCCGAGCGCGACATTGGCCGCGCTCTCCGGCAGATCCTCGCCGAACGAGCGTTGGTAGAACTCGGCCACCAGCGGGCGCTCGAGCTCGTCGCACTTGTTCAGGAAGGTCAGGCGGAACGCGAAGCCGACATCGCCGAAGATCTCTGCGTTCTCCGCCCACGTCATCACTGTGCGCGGGCTCATGACGGTCGAGATGTCGCCGTTGATGAAGGCCTGGCGCGTCAGGTCGGCGACCCGCACCATGCTCGAGACCGCCTTGCGCTTGGCCTCCGACTTGCTCCACGACTTGACTTTCGAGAGCACGATGCGCGTCTCGTCGTCGTGGGGAAGGTAGTTCAGCGTGGCGACAATCGACCAGCGGTCCATCTGGCCCTGGTTGATCTGCTGTGTGCCGTGATAGAGGCCCGAGGTGTCGCCCAGACCGATTGTGTTCGTGGTTGCGAACAGGCGGAATGCCGGATGCGGGCGGATGACCTTAGACTGGTCGAGCAACGTCAGCTTGCCCGAGACCTCGAGCACGCGCTGGATCACGAACATCACGTCGGGGCGGCCGGCATCGTACTCGTCGAATACGAGCGCGGTGTTGGACTGGAGGGCGTAAGGCAGAATGCCCTCGCGGAACTCCGTCACCTGCTTGCCGTCCTTCAGGACGATGGCGTCCTTGCCGACCAGATCGATGCGCGAGACGTGGCTGTCGAGGTTGACGCGGATGCAAGGCCAGTTGAGGCGCGCCGCCACCTGCTCGATGTGCGTCGACTTGCCGGTGCCGTGGTAGCCCTGGATCATCACGCGGCGGTTGTGCTTGAAGCCCGCGAGAATGGCGAGCGTCACCTCGCGGTTGAAGAGATAGTCGGGGTCGAGATCCGGCACATGCTCGTCGGCTTTCGAATAGGCCGGAACCTCGATGTCGCTGTCGATGCCGAAGACCTGGCGCACCGAAAGCTTCATGTCGGGAAGGTTGGGTGCCTGGGCCGGGGCCGTGGTGGGTTGCGCGCGCATTTAGACCTTTGTGTAGGCAAGTGGCGGCCAGCACCGATCGCCGGCCATGGGTGTCGCCATCCCGCTACCGAGCCCGGGATCGCACTTCTGATGGAACGCTGTGGGTGCTCGCCGTCTGCATCCAGCCGCTCACGCCAAGGGCCGATGCCAAGACTATCAGACGAGGCCGGCCTTCTTCAGATAGTTATAGGCTTGGATAATCTCGCGCAATGTGTCCTCGGACCGCGTGTCCCCACCATTCGAATCCGGGTGGTGGCGCTTCACCAATTCCTTGAATCTGGACTTGATTTCCTCTTTCTCGGCAGTATCGGGGAGATGCAGCGTCTCCAAGGACTTGCGCTCAATGGGCTTCAATTGGCGCCGCCGCTCGGCCGGCTGCTGGCGCGCCTCGCGTGCCCGCTCGGCAAAGAGCCCGTGGGGGTCGTGGTTGCGAAAGCCGTCGGTGCTGCCCTTGGCGCTCGAGCGGCCGGCGTTGGTGCCATGGGCCCACGAGTTGGCGCCGACCTTCCACGTCGGCCGGTGGCCGGTCATGGCGTCCTTCTGGAAGTCGGTCACCTCGGCGTCGCTCATGCCGTCGAAGTAGTTGTACGCCGCGTTGTACTCCCGCACGTGGTCGACGCAGAACGCGTAATACTCACCATCCTTGCCGCGGCCCTTGGGCGCGCGATGGGGCGCGGGGCGGCCGCAGCCTTTCCATTGGCAGGGCGGATGCCTCTCTTTCGCTTCCTCCTCGCGCTCGCGCTTCGGCGCGACGCGGATCGAATCGAAGTATTTGGAATTGAGCTTCATATCCTAGAGTATGATCTCAGAGCCCGGGCGAGACAAGACGTTCCGGAGCCAAGTGCATTTCCAGTCGACCGTCCGATATGGTCGGCTCACCAACGGTCGCGCGAAATGGTTGGAGAAGCGTCAATGTCGGCTGAAGCACGTCTGCGCGAGAAGCTCATGGTGGCGCTCGAGCCGGTGCGGCTCGATATCGTCAACGAAAGCGAGCTGCACGCTGGGCATCGCAACTCGCCGGGCACGGGCGAAAGCCATTTCCGCATCCTCGTCGTGTCGCCGAAGTTCGCAAACGTCTCGCGCGTCGGCCGCCACCGCATGGTCAACGAGGCGATCGCCGACGAGTTGCACGGGCGCATCCATGCGCTCGCGCTCTCAACCTATGCTCCGGGCGAAGCCATCAGGTAGGGATCTCGGGCACGCGGCGCAAGGCCCCGAGGCGTGCCTCGAACTCGGCGAAGCTCACGCCGCCTGCTCCGCGGCGATGGAAGTAGATGTGCTGGGCCAGCCGGCGCACGGGCGCCATCCGCAGCGCGATATCGATCAATGCATTGGATGGAGCGACGTCGAGCGCGGCGCGCATCACGTGCTTCAAAGCAAAGCGCGGCATCTCGGGCGCGAGCGCGACCTCGGGGGCGGGGCCCAGATCCTGCAAATGATCGGCGATCACCTGGGCCGAGCGCCGTCCAAGCTCGAAGGCAAGCTTGATACCGCCGCCGGTTGCGGGCGAGACCTGTCCTGCCGCGTCGCCGACGAGCAGCACGCCGTTGGCCGCCCACGGCCTCACCAGGCCGCCCGCCGGGATGCGTCCCGATCGGCGCTCGACGGGGCGTGCCTTCGAATAGCCAAACAGCGGCTCGGTCGCGGCGAGGAATGCCTTGAGGTCCGGCCTGCGTCCCGGCCCGACGGCCAGGCCGGCCTGCGTCACGTGCGGGCCGGGTGCGACCCAGCCAAGGTAGCCAGGCGCGAGCCTCGAATCGAGGAAGCAGTGCAGGAAGCGGGGATCGGCGCCCGCGAGGCCTTCGAACTCCATCTCGAGGCCAACGAGAAATCTCTCGTTGCGGCCGAGATCGAAGGCGCGGGCGACCGCGGAGCGCGCGCCATCGGCGCCGAGGATGTAGCGTGCCGCGATGTTGAGGCCCTTGAAGCGGAAGAGGCCGTCGCTCCGCACGGCGCCCTCGAAGCGCGCGCGGTAGAGGATCTTGGCGCCGGCGCGCATGGCCTCGCTCGCGAGCCAGCGCAGCAGATTTGCCGTGTCCGTCGTCAGAAAGAAGTAGCCCGGGGCGAAGAGATCGATGTGAGTCTTGCTCGGCGCATAGAGGCGCACGCCGTGCACACGGCGCGTCAGCGTATGTGGAATGTCGATCTCGTCGGCCGCCTCCTTGACCAGGATGCCGGTGGTGGCGACACGATGGCCGGCCTCGGGCTTGGCCTCAAGCACGGCGACCGAAAGCCCGCGCATGGCCGCCGTGCGCGCGGCGACGAGGCCCGCGAACGACGCGCCGACGATCGCGAGATCATAGGGGCGGGCGGCCTGGGTTTGCATCTCGCTCTCCTTGGTGGAGGAGCACCGAGCATGGCTCGCGAATGTGGCGCCCTCACGCCGCGGGCAGGGAAACGGTGCGATGGCAAGCCAATGACCGCTCAATGGCGGGTGATGGAGGCCGGCTTGGCCGCGGCCGCCATGATGCGGGCGTCGGCGTCGAGGCTCGGCAGCCTCTTGATGCGCACGGCCGCGATCTTGTTGCGGCTGCGGCGCAGGATCTCAATGCGGTAGCCATAGAAGGTGAAGACCTGGCCAGGCTCGGGAATCATCTGCGCCTCGTGCACGACGAGGCCGGCGATGGTGGTGGCCTCGTCGTCGGGAAGGTCCCAGTCCATGTGGCGGTTGAGGTCGCGGATGGGCACGGTGCCGTCGACGTTGACGGTGCCGTCGGCCTGCGGTCGGATGTGCATGTCGGCGGTATCGTGCTCGTCGGAGATCTGTCCGACAATCTCCTCAAGGATGTCCTCGAGCGTGATAAGGCCCTGCACCTCGCCGTACTCGTCGACGACGAGCGCCATCTGCGCCTTGCGCTTCAGGAACTCGTTCAACTGATCCTTGAGGCTGGTCGTGTCGGGCACGAACCAAGGCGTCGCGGCGATGCTCATGATGTCGAGCTTGGAGACGTCCCAGCCGGAGCGGGCCAGCGCACCGAGCATATCCTTCGTATTCAGGACGCCGATAATGTTCTCCGGCTCTTCCTTCCAGATCGGCACGCGCGTGTATTGCGAGCGCAGAACCTCGTCGATGATCTCCTGGGGCGGGTCGTCGGCGCTGAAGGTCTCCATCTTGGTGCGATGGATCATGATGTCGGCGACCTGGAGATCGGTCAGGTCAAGCACGCCACCCAGCATGTTGGCGTCGTGACGGGCGACCGTGCCCTCCTTCGTCTGCAGATCGATGGTGCCGCGAATCTCCTCATGGGCAGCGAGAATGTTGGCCTCGTCGTCCTTGGTCGACGGCGTGAAGGCCAGTATCCAACGTACGACCACCTCGATCGTGCGCGTGAAGGGGCTCAGGATGAAGATGATCGCGCGCATGGCCGGCGCCACGAACAGGGCGACGCGGTCCGAGTAGGCGAGCGCATAGGTCTTGGGAAGGACGGCCGCAAAGATGACGATCAGGATGGTAACGATGGCGGTGGCATAGACGACGCCGACCTCGCCGATTAGGCGGATGGCGAGCGCGGAAGCAAGTCCGGCGGCCAGCACGTCGACTAGCGTGTTGCCGAGCAGCACGGCACCGATCATCTTCTCGGGCGAGGCGAGGAGGCGGTTGACGAGGCTCGCCTTGGCGTTGCCGTCCTGCTCGAGCGCGTGCATGCGGGCCCGCGAGGCGGCGGTGAGGCCGGTCTCGCTCAAATTGAAGAAGGCGCTCATGGCGATCAGCACAACGATCGCGCCGATCATCAAGGCGATGTCAAGAGACATGGATTTTTCCAATCCAAGCTGGAGTTCCAGATGTCGGGTATATAGGGGATCGCTGCGAATTGTCTAAGGACGCAGTGCCGCCGGTTGGGGGCAGTTGCCGCTTCTTAGCCGGCCTTAGCCGGCGATCTCCCCCTCCAGGAAGGCCAGCACCTCGTCCGCGCCGACATCGCGGCTGACGAAGGCCGCGCCGATGGCGCGGACAAGTATGAACGTCAGGCGGCCGTCGCGCACCTTCTTGTCCTGGCCCATCAGGCGCACGAGCTCGGCCGCGTCAGCCTTGCCGCCCGGGATGTCGGCCAAGCGCGTCGGCAGCCCGACGGCGGCGACATGGCGGGAGACGCGCTCGGCCGTGCCGTTCGGGCAGAGGCCGAGGCGCTCGGAGAAGCGGAAAGCTAGGCACATGCCAATGGCGACGCCCTCGCCATGCAACAGGCGGTCGGAATAGCCGGTCCAGGCCTCGAGCGCGTGGCCGAAGGTGTGGCCGAGGTTCAGGAGCGCGCGGTCGCCAGTCTCGTGCTCGTCACGGACGACGATGGCGGCCTTGGCCTTGACGCTCGTCTCGATGGCCGCGACCAATGTCTCCCGGTCGAACTCGAAGAGGCCGGAATAGGCCTGCTCGAGGAAATTGAAGAAGCCGGCGTCGCCGAGTAGGCCATATTTCACGACCTCGGCGTAGCCCGCGCGCATCTCGCGCGGGGGCAGCGTTTTCAGAACGTCCGTATCGGCAATGACGAGCGCCGGCTGGTGGAAAACGCCGATCAGGTTCTTGCCCTGGGGCGTGTTGATGCCGGTCTTGCCGCCGACCGAGCTGTCGACCTGGGCGAGCAGCGTGGTCGGGATCTGCACGAAGCGGATGCCCCGGCGCAGGATGCCGGCGGCGAACCCAGCAAGGTCGCCGATGACGCCGCCTCCGAACGCGACCACGAGGTCGCCGCGCTCGAGGCCCATCTCGAGCAGGCGCTCGCAGAGGGGGCCGAGCTCGCGGAAGCTCTTGGTCGGCTCGCCGGGCTTCAGAATTATGGTGCCCTTGTGACGGCCCTCAGCGCGCAGGCTCGCCTCCAGCGCCGCCAGGTGATGGCGGGCGACGTTCTCGTCGGTGACGATGCCGCACTTGGCCTTGCCGAGCCGCCCGGCGACGAGGCGCCCGGCCTCCGTCAGCAGATCCGGGCCGATCAGCACGTCATAGGCGCGCCCGCCCAACGGCACGTTGACGGTGCGTGCGGCCCGGGTGGTGGCGGCCATGGAATGGGCGAGGGTCGGCATGAACTCTTTGTGGGCTCCGAAACGGCGGCTTGCCAGGACTGGCCACTGGTATCAGATCGGCGGGGATTGCGCCAAGGAGGGATGCTTCAGAAGCGCCTCGATGATCTCGGTCACAATGGCGTCATGGGGCACATCGCGGCTCTCGACCATGATATCGGCCTCGGCATAGATCGGATAGCGCTCGGCCATGAGCCTCCTCATGACGGCCTCGGGATCGGCGGTCTTGAGCAGCGGGCGGCTGTCGCGCTTGCCGACGCGGCGCATGAGCACGGGGAGCTCGGCCCGGAGCCAAATCGAGATGCCCCGCTCCCTGATCTCCTGGCGCGTGCCGGGGTTGATGAAAGCCCCGCCGCCGGTCGCCAGCACCTGGGGCCCGGCCGCGAGCAGGCGACCGATGACCTTGCTCTCGCGGTCGCGAAAGAAGGGCTCGCCATGGTCGGCGAAGATCTCGCTTATCGATTTCTGAGCAACGCGCTCGATCTCCTCGTCGGCATCGACGAACAGGAGCCCGAGCTTCGCCGCCAGGCGCTTGCCGATCGAGGACTTGCCGCAGCCCATAAGGCCGACGAGCACCACAGGCCGCTGACCCAGCGCCCGGCGAACCCTGTCGACAATGTCCTTTTCCTGTTGCATCAGCTTTCGGTCGTGTCAGTCTCCGGCGCACGGCGGTACTTCGCGCGCGTCGCGTTCCTCATACTCGAACTCGGCGCCGCCAGCGAGACCAGGCAGCGCGGAAGGTGTTCGAGTTAATGTCGTGCTCGCTCGCAACAGCCATAATCGCGCCACCTTGCGTTCCGTAATAATCCCGCGTGCTGCAGCGTTAACCTCAAGCTGTCGCAACTCCGACGGTGGCCCCGGCCATCGCCGACTTTCCGGGGCACGCTCTCTCGATGCCGAGCCTATTCCGATTTCTCTTCACCGTCGGGACAGCCATCACCTTAGTGTCCGTCACGTTGTACGTGCTTGCGGTGCGCTTCGAGCCTCCGACGCGGGAGGTGGTGAAGGTGGTGCCCGGAGTGAAAATTCGAAAGCAATGAGCATCCGGCCCATGCGCCCGCTCCGGCCCGCCTCCGCGCTTGCAAGGCCGTCCCTTCTTATCCTGATCTTACTTATGAGCCTGATGCTCACGTGGCCGGCCGCAGCGCAGAGCCCCGATCCCTTCGGCGAGCCGGAAACGGCGCGCCCCGTTCCACGCGAACCAATGACGGCGACGGAGCAGAAGCCCTATCTCTCGCCGATGCGGGGCGAGGGCACGTCGGGCGGAGCGCAAGGAGTGACGCGTGAGGAGCTGCCGTCATCGGCCGCACTCGAGGAGCGGGAGCGCGGCGTCGAGCGCGGCGAGCTGCAGCCGGTGATGGCGGCCGATGGATCAGGGTTGCCTTACGAATTGTGGCAGGGGCTCACCGTGGAGCAGCTCGGCCAGCACATCGCAGCGCTCACTCTGCCCCCCAGATCGCCGGTTCTGCACGGGCTCTGGCGCCGGCTCATCACCTCGGACGTGACGCCACCCTCAGGCACGGCTAGCCCGGTGCAGTTCACCGCACTGCGCATCGAGGCGCTCGACCGCTCCGGCCTCATCGACGAGGCGGCGCAAGCGTTGGCCAACGAGCCGGCCTCGACGAGCGATCCCTTGCTCTCGGTGCTGCTCGCACGGAGCGAGATCGGCCTCGGCAACCGCGAGCGCGGCTGCGAGATCGCGCGCGGCAATGCCGCGAGGCCGACCGGGCTGCCGAAGCCCATGCAGGCGGAAGCTCTGCTCATCAACGGCTATTGCGCGGCGGTGCGTGGCGACACGGGGGCCGCCGAGCTGCAGGCGGGGCTAGCTCGCGAACTCGGCTTCACCCAGCTCGCGGGGCCCGACCTTCTCGACGGCGTTGCGGCGGGCGTGGCGCCACAGGTGCCCGCGGGCACCAAGCTCACCCTCCTCGACTACCGCATCGCCGAGCTCAAAGGCAGCCTCGCCAATACGGATCTCATCGGAGCAGCCTCGCCGGCGCTGCTCTCGGCGCTGGCACATGGGCCACAGACCCCGCCGGACCTTCGGCTTGCGGCGGGCGAGGCGGCCGCGGAGGCCAATACGCTCACGGTGGCGGAGCTGGCCCAGCTCTACCGCGCGCCAGGCGCTGGCGGCGATGGCGGCTCGATCGAGCGCGCCGGCCTTTTCAAATCGGCGGAGAGTGAGCGCACGCCCCAGAAGAAGGCGCGCCTCATCCGCGCCTATCTCGACGAAGCTCTGCGCGCCGGCCTCACCTGGCCAGCCTACGCGCTGATGGCAAAGCCCGCTGCCGAGCTGCAGCAGGCTCCCGAGATCGGCTGGTTCGCCGAGACAGCTGTCGAGATCGACCTTGCGACCGGCAACTACGAGGGCGCGCGCTCCTGGGCACGCTTCGGCTCGACGCCGGGCTTCTCCAATCCGACCGAGCGGTCGGGGCTCGGCCACTGGATTGCCCTCGCCGACATCACCGATCCGGCGCTCACGAGCGGGCGCACCCAGAGCCTCGGCGAGATCGAGGCGCTGGCACATGGCGGACGCATCGAGCCGGCGCTTCTGCACCGGCTCCTGACCGTGCTCGACGCGCTCGAGCTCAACGTGCCCATCCCGCTCTGGGACCTTGCGAACCGCGCGCCGCAGCCCTCGACCGGGCATCTGCCCGACACGGGAGTGCTCTCCGAGCTCGCGGAGGCCTCGAAGCGGCGCGAGTTCGGGCGCACCGTTCTGCTGGTCATGCGCACGCTAGGTCCGGACGGCGCGGGAGGCGCACACATGATCGCGCTTGGCGATTCGATCCGGGCGCTCCGGCGCGCCGGGCTCGAGGTGGAAGCCCGCCAGCTGGCACTCGAAGGTCTGTTCGCCGCCTGGCCGCGAACGGTCAGCCAGTGAGCCTGGAGCGGGCATGACGAGCGACGATCAGCGGCACATCGGCGCGTTTCTCGAGATGATGACGGCGGAGAAGGGCGCCGCGGCCAACACGCTCGACGCCTACCAGCGCGACCTCGAACACTTCGCCGTCTTTCTCGGCCGAGAGGCCGTGAGCATCGCCTCCGCCGGCAAGGCGCAAATCTCGCGCTACCTGCAATCGCTGTCGGCGGAGGGCCTCAAGCCCTCCTCGCGCGCGCGCCGGCTCTCGGCCGTGCGGCAGCTCTACAAGTTTCTCGCTGCAGACGGCATCGTGGCGGCCAACCCGGCCGAGGGCGTGGCGGCACCGGGCAAGGCACGCGCGCTGCCGAAAACGCTCTCGGTGGCGGAGGTCGACCGTCTGATCGAGGCCGCTGCACGGGCGGCGGAAGGCGTCAAGGGGCGCGACCTCGTGCGCGCGGTGCGCCACCACTGCCTGATCGAGATGCTCTACGCGACGGGCATGCGCGTTTCCGAGCTGGTGTCGCTGCCACGGAGCGTGCTCACGGGCGATCCGCGCGTGCTCACCATCCGCGGGAAGGGCGGGCGCGAGCGGCTCGTGCCGCTCAACACGGGCGCGCGGGCGGCACTCGACCGCTACCTGTCGCTCGGCTCGGCGCCCGAGCACGGCGTCACGCCGATGATCGCGACGCGGCAGCTGTTCCCATCGAAGAGCGGCGACGGGCACCTGACGCGCCAGCGCTTCGCCCAGGACCTGAAGCAGACCGCCGTCGCCGCCGGGCTCGACCCCGAGCGCGTCTCGCCGCACGTGCTGCGCCATGCCTTTGCCAGCCACCTGCTCGAGCGGGGGGCGGATCTGCGCAGCGTCCAGAGCCTGCTCGGGCACGCCGACATCTCCACTACCGAGATCTACACCCACGTGCTCGAGGAGCGCCTCAAGCGCCTCGTCACCGAGCACCACCCCCTGGCGAAAAAGGGCACGTGAGGCCGCCAAGGGTCTCCAGGCACCGGTCCAATTCCGTTCTCGATCCAGTGTGCATTTACGAATATCCAGGCGGGCCTTGACAGGGGGGAAGAGGGAGGGTCAACGTGCCCCCGAACTCCCCGACCGAGGGCCGCCCCAAGAGCGGCCAGGATGAGGCTACGCCTTGGAACCCAACAAGTCCGACCGTCCCGTCACCGTCCGCACCTACCTCGACTTCGAAAAGCCGATCGCTGAGCTCGAAAGCAAGGTGTCCGAGCTCAAGGCTCTCGAAGGCGACGAGGGCGTGTCGATCTCAGACGAGATCAAGAAGCTCGAGCAGAAGGCCAAGTCGGCGCTCGCAGACACCTACAATAAGCTGACACCCTGGCAGAAAACCCAGGTGGCACGTCACCCGGAACGGCCCCACTGCCTCGACTACGTCAACGCGCTCATTGAAGATTTCACGCCGCTCGCCGGCGACCGCTACTTCGCCGAGGACGAGGCGATCATGGGTGGGCTCGGCCGCTTCCGCGGCCGCTCGGTGGTCATCATCGGCCACGAGAAGGGCTCGGACACCGAAGGGCGCATCCGCCACAACTTCGGCATGGCGCGGCCCGAGGGCTACCGCAAGGCCGTGCGCCTGATGGAGATGGCGGACAAGTTCAATCTCCCCGTCATTACGCTGGTGGACACGGCCGGCGCCTATCCCGGCATTGGCGCCGAGGAGCGCGGCCAGGCCGAGGCCATCGCCCGCTCGACCGACAAGTGCCTCGAGATCGGCGTACCCCTTATCGCCGTCGTCATCGGCGAGGGCGGCTCGGGCGGTGCCATCGCCATCGCCACCGCGAACCGCATCCTCATGCTCGAGCATGCCATCTACACCGTGGCCTCGCCCGAGGCCGCCGCCTCGATCCTGTGGCGGGACTCGGCCAAGGCCATCGACGCCGCCACCAACATGAAAATCACGGCCCAGGACCTGGATACCCTTGGCGTCATCGACGTCGTGATCCGGGAGCCCGTCGGCGGAGCCCACCGCGACCGGGAGGGCACGATTCAGGCTGCCGGAGACGCCATCGCCAAGGCGCTCGCCGAGTTCGAGGGGAAATCCCCAGCCGAAATCAGGTCGTTACGCCACGACCGCTTCCTCAGCATCGGCCGCGGCCTATAAGCTCAGCGCAAGATCCTGATGCCAAAAGGACGCCCTATTCGGCGGCAATGATGCGCCCGCCTTGACACCGGCGCCCGCCCGTTGAAAAATTTGAGGAAACCGTAACGTTAATGAGATCTTTACGGGTTGGCCGGATGGTCTTTCGTATGCGCCAAGGGGGATTGCGTATGCGTTCCATCGTCCTCAGTGATGCAGCACGCGCGAGCCGCGCTCTTTGCGCGGTGTTCGTTTGCGCATTGCTTTCGGCCTGCGGCAGCCCGTCGGCCCTCCTCCCGCCCTCGGAGCAGCCGATCTCGCACGAGACGGAAATGCTGCTCGGCAAGAAGGGCATGAACCCGTCCGCGCCGATCTTCGTGCGCATCTTCAAGGAAGAGTCGGAGCTCGAGGTCTGGAAGCAGCGCGACGACGGCCGCTTCTACCACTTCAAGACCTATCCGATCTGCAACTGGTCGGGCGAGCTCGGGCCCAAAGTCGAGCAGGGCGACAAGCAGGCGCCGGAAGGGTTCTACACGATCTCGCAGTCGCAGCTGAACCCGAACTCGAAATACTACCTTGCCTTCAACATCGGCTATCCGAATGCCTACGACCGCTCATGGAACCGCACGGGCGACGCGCTGATGGTACACGGCAAGTGCAAGTCGGCTGGCTGCTACGCCATGACGGACGCGCTGGCGGAGGAGATCTACGGCCTCGCACGCGACGCCTTGCGCGGCGGGCAGGAGAGCTTCCAGGTGCACGCTTTCCCGTTCCGCATGACGCAGGAGAAGCTCGACCGCTTCAAGAAGCACAAGTGGTACGCGTTCTGGTCCACCCTCAAGCAGGGCTACGACTACTTCGAGGTCAACCGCGTGCCGCCGCCGATCCAGGTGTGCGAGCGCCGCTACATCGTGAACGCCACGCTCTCCTCGTCGCAGCGCGTGGACCCCAATGGGCGCTGCCCGCGCTTCGAGCGGCCGCAACTTGAGCCGTTCGCGCCGAAGCCCACCGAGTGGCAACTCGCCTCTGAGCGCTTGACGGTGCCGGGGCCGAAGACTCGCGACGCGTCCGAGGTCGCCGCGTCTACCACGCAGGAGCAGGATCTCTACACGGCCTCCATCCCGCCGGTCGAGAGCCGGGGCATGCCGCCCGGGGCCTCCGCGCTCGGCTTCAACCAATAGCGCCGGTGCTCAGGCTCCTCATCCGCCTCCTGCTCCTCATCGCGATCGCCGTACCTGTCGGCGCGCTGATCTACGGCGTGGCAGCTCCGCTCGCGGCAGAGCGGGAATGGATCGGTCTCCAGCGCTACTGGCGAGCCACGGTGGCGGGCTTCGGCTTAGCGCTGCCGGGCACGCCAGACCTCGCCAACCTCGACCAACGTCTCAAGGCGCAGGGGCTCGCCGCCGGCGATCCCGTTTTCTTGCGCATCTTCAAGCGCGAGTTCGAGCTCGAGCTCTGGATGATGCACGGCGACCGCTTCGTCCGTCTCGCCACCTATCCGATCTGCAAATGGTCCGGCAACCTCGGGCCCAAGATCAAGCAGGGCGACAGGCAGGCGCCCGAGGGCTTCTACACCGTCGACGAGACGGCACTCAACCCGAACAGCGCCTGGCACCGCTCGTTCAACCTCGGCTTCCCGAACGCCTATGACCGCGCGCACGGGCGCACGGGCTCGCTTCTGATGGTGCACGGCGGATGCGGGTCGATCGGCTGCTATGCGATGACCAACGACGTCATCGACGAGGTTTGGCGGCTCGTCACCGCAGCGCTCGGCAACGGGCAAAAGCGCTTCCAGGTGCAGGTGATGCCGTTCCGGCTGACAGAGAGCAACCTGTCGCGCCTCGCGGAAAGCCCGGATGCAGCGTTCTGGCAGAGCCTCAAGCCGGGCTACGACCTCTTCGAGAAGAGCCAGACGCCGCCCAAGGTCAGCGTGTGCGGCGATGCCTACGCGTTCGCAGCCGGCGGCGCTGGCTACGACGGCAGCCAGCCAATCGAGGTGGGATGCCCGGCTGCCGGCCAGCCGGCGGCCAAGACCGAGGCCGCGCCGTAACACTTTTCGCCTTTTCCACACTGCTGGACGGCCACATCGAGCGCGAATTACCGATACCGTGACGGGCAGGGTTCCGCAGTCCGGGCCGATGTGCTTTCACTAGCTTGCGTTAAGATGTGGGTGCTCGGAATGTCTCGGGTCCGGCTGGGCTTCTGCAGAATTCTAGGTTGCGCGGCCCTGGCCACGTGGTCCGTCGCTCCGATGCCTGCTTCCGCGGTCTCTATCGAGCTCAAGGACGTCGCCTCCGACCGCATCGAGCGGCAACGCGCGTTCGTCGAGGGACGGCTGCCGCTCGCCAACACGCCGGACGTGAGCCGGCTCGAGCAACGCCTCGCCGACAAGGGCCTCAAGTCCGGCGCGCCGATCCTGATGCGCATCTTCAAAGAGACCTCCGAGCTCGAGGTCTGGATCGAGAAGGACGGCGCATTCGTCCATTTCGCGACTTATCCCATCTGCCACTGGTCGGGAACGCTCGGGCCCAAGCTTCGGGAAGGCGACAAGCAGACGCCCGAGGGCTTCTACACCATCACCAACCGGCAGCTTCACCACATCGGCCGCTGGCCGCGCTCGATCAACCTCGGCTTCCCGAACGCGTACGACCGCGTGCACGCCCGCAACGGGTCCTACATTCTCATGCACGGGGGATGCTCGTCGGTCGGATGCTTCGCGATGACCAACCCGGTCATCGGAGAGGTGTACGGCCTCGCCAAGGCGGCAATCCGAAATGGCCAGCGCTACGTGCCGATCCACGTGTTTCCCTTCCGCATGACGGACGCGGCGATGGCGGCCCATGCCGACAGCCCGTGGAAGGAGTTCTGGTCCACGCTGCAAGCGGGCTACCGCTCGTTCGAGCGCACGCGCCGGCCGCCGCGCGTCAGCGTCTGCGCGGGCACGTACCGCATCGACGACGCGCCGCCGCCCACGGCCGGCGCGAGCGCGCCCGCGCCGGATCGGGGTGGGAAGCGCAAGGATCGCAGCGAGATGATGCTCGGCGCGGTGCGGGACTCTTGCCCGGCGCCAGTCGTGGTGACAGCGGACGGCCAGGCGGGCACGGGTACCGCGACGACCGGCGGCATGCAGGTCGCCGAGCCGCACTGAGGCTCTGGCGGATGCCGATTCCTTAAGTAGAACCGCATCTGATGCGGTCATTCGCCGACGTGGCACTGCTTGCCGGGGCCGCTTTCGACATGCCATACAGCCCTCAACGGCTTTGACCAGAGAGAGGCGCGATGAAGGATAGCATAAGCGGGAAAATCGAGTACGCGCTCGAGACCCTGGTGTTCGCGAGCCGGTGGATTCTCGCGCCCTTCTATCTCGGCCTCGCTCTCTCGCTCGTGGTGCTGCTCATCAAGTTCCTCGGCGAGCTCTATCACATCGCGGCGCACGCCTTCACGGCCACAGAGAGCGAGGTCATCCTCGGCGTGCTGGCGCTGGTAGACCTCACGCTCACAGGCTCACTGCTCGTGATCGTGATCTTCTCTGGCTACGAGAACTTCGTCTCGAAGATCGATCACAGCGGCCATCGCGACTGGCCTGAGTGGATGGGCACCATCGATTTCGGAGCGTTGAAGCTCAAGCTGCTGTCCTCGATCGTGGCGATCTCGGCGATCCAGCTCCTCAAGCAGTTCATGTCGATCCAGAACGTGGGCGAGCGCGAGATCTTCTGGCTCGTCGTCGTTCACGTAGTATTCGTGGTCTCGAGCGTGCTGCTCGCGCTCTCGGACCGGATCGCGGGCGGCAGCCACGGCGCGTCCGCGAGCAAGACCGTGAACGGCAGCGAGGCCTCATCACACTAGCCCGCCAGGCGACGCTTGCGCTTGGCGATGAACTCGAGCAGGGCCTTCTGCGGCAGCGCCTTGCTGAAGAGGAAACCCTGGCCCTGCTCGCACCCGATGAGGCGCAGGCAGGCCAACTCCTCAGACGTCTCGATGCCCTCGGCCGTGGTGGTCTTGCCGAGCGTCTGGCCGAGGCCGACGATGGCGCGGACGACGGCCTGCTGCTCGACGTTGCTGTCGATCCCGCGGACGAACGAGCGATCGATCTTGATCTTGTCGAAGGGGAACGTGCAAAGGTAGCCGAGCGACGAGTAGCCCGTGCCGAAGTCGTCCATGGCGATGCGCGCGCCAAGCTTGCGCAGCTTGGCTAGCGTATCGAGAACCATATTCGAGCGATCGAGGAACAGGCTTTCCGTGATCTCGAGCTCGAGGCGCGCGGGCGCGAGCGCGGACGCCATCAGCGCATCGCTCACCATCTCGTGCACGCTCCCGCAACGGAACTGAAGCGGCGACAGGTTGACGGCCACGCGCATGTGCTCCGGCCAGGAGGTCGCGTCAATGCAAGCGCGGCTCAGCACGAGGTTGCCGAGCCCCCAGATCAATCCCGCATCCTCGGCGATGGGGATGAACTCGGTGGGCGAGATGTAGCCGCGATCTGCGTGGTTCCAGCGGACCAGCGCCTCTGCCGCGACGATGCGGCGGGTGGAGAGGTCGACGAGAGGCTGATAGTGCACCTCGAGGCGCCGCTCGTCGATGGCGTTGCGCAGATCCCGCTCGAGGCGCCGGCGCTCCTGAGCGCGCGCATTCATCTCGGCCTCGAAGTAGCGGAACGAGCCCTTGCCGCGCAGCTTCACCTGCGAGAGCGCGAGGTTGGCGTTCTTGAGGAGCTTGCCGGCCTCGTCGCCGTCGCCGGGGGCAATGGCTATGCCGATGCTGGCGCCGACGGTGGCTTGCTGGCCCTGGATCACGTACGGCGCGCTGACGACGTCGATCACGCGGCGGGCCACAGCGCTCACCTCGTCCGGCCCGACGACGTCTGGGATCAGGATGCCGAACTCGTCACCGCCGAGGCGGGCTGCCATGGCGCCATCGCGCAACGTTCCCGCGATGCGCCGCGCAACGGCCTGAAGCAGAAGGTCGCCGGCGGCCGGGCCCATGGTCTCGTTGACCGACTTGAAGTTGTCGAGACCAATGCAAAGCGATGCGCCGCCCTGGCCACCTCGGCTCATGGCCGCAATCATCTCCTCCGCATGCTCCAGGTGGCGTGCGCGGCTAGAGAGGCCGGTCAACGCGTCGTGCTGGGCGAGATAGGCAACCTGGGCCTCCGCGCGCCTCCGCTCGGTGATGTCGACGGCCGCTACGAGCACGGCGGGAGCGCGCTCGTGCATGATGGCCTGCGAGAAGATGGCCACCTCGATAATGTCTCCCTCGCGCTTCAGGTGGCTCCAGATGTGATCGGCCAAGATGCCGGGAGCGGCGCTATAAAGCTCCTCCAGGCGGCCATGATCATCCTGCAGGTGCAGACAGTGCACCGGCCGCCCGATCAACTCATTGCCGGGATAGCCGTAGTGATCTCGCGTGGCTGCATTGGCCGAAAGGATCGTCTTGCCATTTTGGGCAACGACGTACATCGGCACGGGGTTGGCCTCGAAGAGCAGCCGGAACGAGGCCTCGCGCTCCTTGAGCTCGGTGATGTCGACGCGCAGGCCGATGATGCCGCCGTCGCGCGTTGCGCGCTCCTCGATCAGGATGCAGCGACCGTCCGCGAGCCACTGCTCGTGGCGCTCGCCAGGGTTCATCATCTTCGTGAGGCGCTCGGCGATCCACTCCTCCTCGCGGCCCCTGGCGGCGGGATAGTCGCCGCGCATCACGCCGATGCGGAGCGTGTCCTTCAGGCGAGCGCCAACCTGGAAGAGATCGGCCGAGCGGCGATAGATGTTGGCATATTGCTCGTTCCACAAAACGTAGCGGCCGTCGGCATCGATGAACACGATCCCCTGCGGCAGGATGTCGATGGCCTCGCGCAGACGCGCATCTGCGGTGCGAGCCTCCTCGACAGCTTTGCGGGCGGTGTCGAGCGCGGTCTCGAGCTCGGAGATCTGCGCAGAAGGGTCCGCGCCGTGCCGAGTGGCGACATCGCCGCTCAGGATCTTGAGCGCAGCGCGCAACGGGCGGCGCGCTGCCGGCGCCGAAACCCTTGCCACCTTGCCTTTGATCGGTCGCATCCTCATCCAGCCCTCGTCGAATCGCGCACGGATCGGATAGTGTGAGAGAGCATTTAATGAGGTGTTTCCGGCACATGTGGCGCACTCCTGCATGGCATTCCGAACCAAGTAGGGGCTGCCTCAAAAACGGGCAGGCAATCTCTAAAGGGCGATGCCTTATTGGTAACCGCTGCGAAACGACTGGCGCCGCGTTAGTCAAACTGCGTGCTGTCGCAAGCCTCCAAGCCTTTTAAACATCGCTCACCGGATTGTTGTGCCCAAATGGCTCGCAGATGGCGCGGCACGCCGCACCTCGAATTATGTTTAGTGGCGAGTTGTCGCTCGTGCCAAATATGCAAGAAAGCCACGTGAGGAACACGACACAGTCAAGATCGTCAGTGCTCGTCCTCGGTGGTGCTGGAGCCTTCGGTGCACGGATCGCCGAACGTCTGGCGCGCGCGGGCGGATTTGAGATCGTGCTCGCCGGCCGCACGCCGGCGGCACTCGAGAAATCCGCTCGCGATCTCCTCAGCACCACCGGAGCTCAGGCGCGGGTGGCCGTGCTCGACGCGCTCCGTATCACCGCTGCCGACCTGTCTCGACTCAGTCCGAGCATTGTCATCAATGCATCGGGACCGTTCCAGCACAGCGACTACGGGGTCGCGCGCGCGGCCGTCGCTGCCCGTTGCCATTACATCGACCTCGCGGATGCGCGCGGCTTCGTCGGTGGCTTCCGTTCGGCGCTCGACGCCGAAACGCGGGCGGCGGGCGTGCTCGCGGTCTGCGGCGCGAGTTCGGTGCCGGGGATCTCGTCAGCCGTGGTTGCCCACCACCGCGAGGAGTTTGCCCACATCCGCGAAATCGCCATCGCGATATCGCCGGGCAACTCGTTCGATCCCGGCGTGGCCACGGTGCGCTCCGTGCTCGGCGGCGTCGGCCAGCCTATGCGCGTGCTTAGCAACGGGGAGTGGCGGACCGTGCACGGATGGCAAGGGCTGCAACGCGGCACGTTCGGCGCCGCAGGGAGGCGTTGGCTCGGCCATGTGGACGTGCCCGACCTCGATCTCCTGCCGGCCCACATCGCCGGGGTCGAGACCGTGCGGTTTCAGGCGGGGCTCGAGATCGCGTTGTATCACCTCGGCCTTTGGGCCGCTTCGTGGCTCGTCCGGACAGGCGTGGCGGCAAGCCTCGAACCACTGGCGGGACCACTGCTCGCCGTGAAGCGGCGCCTCTCGTGGCTCGGCAGCGATTGCGGGGGCATGACCGTCGCGCTCAAGGGGATCGGGCGGGATGGCAAGCCGAAGGCGCTCACGTGGCTGCTGGTGGCGCGCAGGGGACATGGGCCGTACGTGCCGACGCTCGCGTCTGTGGCGATTGCCAAGCGGCTCGTGTCCGGCGTCGAGACGCGGCGCGGCGCTCTGCCCTGCCTTGAGCTCGTCAGCCTCGAGGACCTCGCAGTGGAGACGCAGGGCCTCGAGATCTGCTGGACGGTGTCATGAAAAAAGCCCCGCCGGTGTCCCGACGGGGCTCGCCGTTCTAGGTAAACAGCCTCACGTGCGCCAGGGGTGTGCCGGCAGATCCGACACGCCGACGACCTTCACGCCAGCGGCCGCTACCTGGTGGTCGTTCTCGACCGAGCTTCCCGAGACACCGACGGCGCCGACCAGCACCCCCTCCTCGTCGACGATCGGAAGACCGCCGGGAAAGGTGATCAGGCCCTCGTTCGAGTGCTCGATGCCGAAGAGCGGGCCGCCCGGCTGCGAGAGCTTGCCGATCTGGCCGGTCGGCATGCCGAAGAACACCGCCGTCCTCGCCTTCTTGATGGCGATGTCGATGGAGCCCACCCAGGCGTCGTCCATGCGGTGGAAGGCCTTCAGGTTGGCGCCGCTGTCGACCACCGCGATGCACATCTGCGTCTTCGTGCTCTCGGCCTCCTTGCGGGCGGCGGCGATGATCTTCTGGGCGTCGTCGATCGTGACATGCATGACTTTGTCCTCCAACAGCGGGGCCGGGGCCGAGACTTCTCGCGCGGCACGCTGATATCGCGACTCTGCCCCCAGTTTTCAATGGCTTGGGCGGGATCAGACTATTGCATCCTTGCCGCAGGGGGCTCGCCCTCAACGAAGCGCTCGAAGTCGGCCCGCGTGCCGCGGAAGACGTCGAGATCCAGGCGACCCCTCACTCCCGGGCGGCGGCCGCGGCTATGGTACTGCCAAATCACCCACCGGTCGCGCCGGAACAGGGGAGGCAGGACGAGGCTGCGCAGCCAGAAGCGCTCGCGCTCGAAGCGGCCCGCCAGCATGCCGCGGTCGAACTCGGGTGTCGTATAGATGATGGGCCGGCGGCCGTAGTGCTGCTCGAGCACGTCGAGAAGCTGGCTCAACATCTCGAGCTGGTCCTCCTCGGTGAGCGTCGCCGTGCATGGTCCGATCACCTCGACGTCGACCACGGGGGGCAGAGCACTCGGATCTTTGGGAACGGTCTCGGTGAAGTTCCTCGCGTCCTCGGTGACGCTGCAGAACCTGTAGAAGTGGTAGGCGCCGCGCGGGATGCCTGCGCGCTCGGCCTCGGCCCAGTTGCGGGCAAAGCTCTTGTCCTTGAAGTCGCCGCCCTCGGTGGCCTTGATGTAGGCGAAGCCGATGCCGCTCCGCTTCAGTGCCGGCCAGTCGATCTCGCCCTGATGGTTCGAGACGTCGACGCCCACGACCTCGTGGAGCAGCGGAGCAATCTCGACGTAGGGGTAGAGACGCGGGGCTGCGGCCACTGCCACGCCGACGGCCAGGACGAAACCTGCGATCCAGACGGCCATTCGCAGCACGCGCAGCCCCCGATACAAGAAGTGCGAAGGCCCGCGGCTTGCGCGGCGGGCCTTCACATCCTCAGGTCTGATCCGACGGCTTGTCGGGGCCAAGCTTGTAGAGGTTGGTCAGCAGAGCATCGAAGCCGCCGGCACCGGCACCGGTGTGGAGATCGATGCGACCCACCTTCTCGACCAGCTTCTCCAGCGCCTCGAGCTCCTTCAGCCGAAGCAGGAGCGGGTTGTTCTCCATGAGCTTCGACGTGTTGAGTAGCGAGCGCGTCGCAGCCGTCTCCTCCTGGCGGCGGATGATGTTGGCCTTGGCGATGCGCTCGGCCTCGACCACCTTGTTCAGGAGCTCGCGCACGTCGCCCGGCAGGATGACGTCCTTGACGCCGATCTCGCCGATCTCCGCGCCGAGCGCCGCCGCCCGCTCCGTGACGTAGGCCCGGACCTCGCGATCGATGGTGTCGCGCGCGGCCAGGATCTCGTCGAGCGTGCGTGCCGCCACCGCCTCGCGGATCGCGAACTGCACGAGCCGGTAGAGCGTGGCGTTCACGTCACCTGCCGCGAGCACCGCCTTCTCGGGATCGACGATCCGCGTGAACGCGGTCAGCGTCACGCGGATGCCGACGCGATCCTTGGTCAGGATCTCCTGCGCCGTCACCTCGAGCGGCTGCGGGCGCAGTTCCATGCGGGCGATGCGCACCGTGCGGCCTACCGCCCAGAACGCGTGGCGGCCTGGCTTCAGGCGCTCGGTCAGCACGCCGTCGACGAACAGGAGGCCCGCCTCGTGGGCGTCGATCACCGCCATAACGACGGAGCTGCCTGCGCGGCTGACGTCGAGCTTGTCCTGATGCCGCTTGTCGATGCGCAGCTCCGACGCCGTGTCGATCAGCTCGACGTCGACGACCGTCAGCGCCTTCCAGAACGCGCGCGTCGTGTTCGGCAGCACGAGATGCTTCGGCTCGCCGTCCATCGAGACGATGGCGACCTCAGTCGGACCCGGCTGCACGATGGCGAAATTCTGCGCGGCCACGTCCGGGCACGTGCGCTGGATCAAGAGCGCGCGCTCGGGCACGATCTCGGCGCGCAGCACCTTCACGACCTCGAGCGCAAGCTCACGCAGCGGGTCGAATTGCACGAACCGGCCCGGCCCGAGCAGGCGCTCGAAGCGGCCGTTGCGGGTGAGGAACGCGCGCTCGTCATCCTTGATGACCGCCGTGATCCAAAGGCTGAACCGGGACATGGTGAAAACTCCAAGTACTCGAACTCAAGTGCATGCAAACAAGCGTGCCGATGGTGGCTCCTTCAAGGGTTACCGCGAGCAAGGGTTACTCGATCGAGGGTCGCTTGATCGAAGGTCGCTGGCCGCCACGCCACGACGATGACACGGGCCCCAGCTTGAGCCAGGCCGCCTCGGCCTTATCGCCTCGTGTGCCACCCGAGCTGTCCCCGAGGAGACGGCGCGGGCTTTGCGCGAGGCTCGGGCTTCAGCGGCGAGGCGGTATCCGCTGGAGCGCGGAGCGCATCGGCGCTTGCCTTCCACCCTCCTCCCTCGGCCGAGGCCTCGAGAGCAGAGCTTGGGCCGGAGCAACGGCCAGCTTCCCGGATGAAGAGATCGCTTGGAGGCGATTGGCGAGGGATTCGAACCCACGACAGCGAGATTAACAGTCCCGTGCTCTACCCATTGAGCTAGCCATTGGAGAAGCTAGAGAGAATCGAACTCCCGACCTCCCGGCGAACCGGGCGCTCTGCCACTGAGCCACAGCCTCGATTTGCTCCCGAACGACGCGGAACACGCCACCGCAAAGCGGCGCGCGCCAGCCAGGACTCAGCGAGCCCGGACACAAGGCGCCATGATCAGGAGACGCGCACTAAGCAGGTGATTGGGGCGGAATTGCAGTGTGCGGTTGAATTCAGTGACGTGTCGTTAATGCGCGGAGCCGCGGAGGCCGTCATCCCTATGCCGTCATGGCCGCGAAGGCGGCCATCCCCGTAAGCTTCCGCGATCTCTCAAGCTGAGCTTGAGTTCCAACGCTGCAACGTTGGCGCCTAACTGGAAAAGAGCAGCCGTGGAGATTGGCGTAGATGGCCGCCTTCGCGGCCATGACGTTGCTGGGTGGCAAGCGTCATCCTTCGACAAAAAGTGCTTCCCGGCCGGAGCGGGGCGGAGCGCCGCGCAGAGCCGGGATCTTCCGGGGTGGTTGTCTATCGCTGACGGGGAAGGTCCCGGCTCTCGGCAGCCTCCGCTGCCTCGGCCGGGAATGCGAAGTGGAGGGGATCTCGCTCGCTCCATTTACGTCTGCGTTGCCGAGATCCTTCGACATGATGCCTTCTGCCTCCCGGCCGGAGCGGGGCGGAGCGCCGCGCAGAGCCGGGATCTTCCGGCCGGTTATCGATCTCCGACGGGGAAGGTCCCGGCTCTCGGCAGCCTCCGCTGCCTCGGCCGGGAATGCGAAGTGGAGGGGATCTCGCTCGCTCCATTTACGTCTGCGTTGCCGAGATCCTTCGACATGATGCCTTCTGCCTCCCGGCCGGAGCGGGGCGGAGCGCCGCGCAGAGCCGGGATCTTCCGGCCGGTTATCGATCTCCGACGGGGAAGGTCCCGGCTCTCGGCAGCCTCCGCTGCCTCGGCCGGGAATGCCAAGTGGAGAGGATGATCCCGCTCATCACATTTGCGTCTGCGTTGCCGAGATCGTCGTCGCCGATCCGGCGGGTCAGGCCGCCTCGATTCTGCTGATGAACGTCAGGGTCGGACTTGCGCTAGTTGCAAACTATTCCTAATTGCACTAAAGTTATCGTCATGGACAGGATCGCGCAGTAGCCCGATGGACAAACCGGTGTCAGACGAGACCGTTACGGTTCCACCAGTCGGGAGCCCCGGATGGCGCGGCGTCTCGGAGGCGCCGCCGCTGGCGGAGATCTTCCGGAGCGTCCGGGTGCCGGTCACGGGATCGGGCATCCGCAAGCTCGCCGCGTTCGTCGGGCCAGGCTACCTGGTCGCCGTCGGCTACATGGACCCCGGCAACTGGGCGACGTCACTCGCCGGCGGCTCTAAATTCGGCTACGCGCTGCTGTTCGTCGCGCTCCTCTCCAATATCATGGCGATCATCTTGCAGTCGCTGTGCGCACGGCTCGGCATCGCCACCGGGCGCGACCTCGCGCAGGCGTGCCGCGATGCCTATCCAAAGCCGGTCGCGTGGGCGCTGTGGGCGTTCGCCGAGCTCGCCATCTGCGCGACGGACCTCGCCGAGGTGATCGGCACGGCGATCGGCCTCAATCTGCTGTTCGGGCTGCCGCTCGAGATCGGCGTCGTCCTGACCGCGCTCGACGTGTTCCTCATCCTCTGGCTGCAGAACCTCGGCTTCCGCTGGATCGAGGCGCTCATCATCTCGCTGCTCGGCGTCATCGCCGCCTGCTTCGCCGTGCAGATCGCGCTCGCCGACCCGGTATGGAGCGAGGTCATCGCCGGCTTCGCTCCGACACGCGATATCGTGAAGAACCCGGACATGCTCTATCTGGCGCTCGGCATCATCGGCGCCACCGTGATGCCGCACAATCTCTATCTGCATTCGGCGATCGTGCAGACGCGGGCCTATGGGCCCTCCGTGGACGAGAAGAGGCAGGCGCTCACCTACGCGACGATCGACTCGACCGTGGCGCTCATGTTCGCGCTGCTCATCAACGCGTCGATCCTGATCCTCGCAGCTGCAAGCTTCCACGCGACGGGGCGCACGGATGTCGCCGAGCTCGGCGATGCGCACTCCCTCCTGATGCCGCTGCTCGGCAGCGCCATCGCGCCCTCGCTATTCGCGATCGCGCTGCTCTGCTGCGGCCTGAACTCGACGGTGACGGCGACGCTCGCGGGCCAGGCCGTGATGGAAGGCTTCATCAACTTCCGGCTGCCGCCCTGGCTGCGCCGGCTCGTCACACGCGCGGTGGCGATCGTGCCCGCGGCGCTGGTCACGATCCTCTACGGCGAGAGCGAGACGGCGAAGCTGCTGATCCTGTCGCAGGTCGTCCTGTCTTTCCAGCTCCCGTTCGCGGTGGTCCCACTCGTGAGCTTCACAGCAGACCGGGCAAAAATGGGCGCTCTCGTCGCGCCGCGCTGGCTCACGGGCATCGCAGCGGTGGTTGCGGCGCTCATCATCGCGCTCAATGTGAAGATGCTCTACGATCTGGTTTTGGGCGGTTAACCGGGCCCCACCCTCAGCATTGCGCCGGCAGGCCTCCGGGAGTAACCAACCTGCCTGGGGGCGTCCCGCAGGGAACAGCGAAGAGCCGCGCAATCGCGTTGCTGTCCGCCACCCGGCCGACGGGTATGCATGAGAGAGGGTGAAGCATGACACGATTGAGCCGCCCGACGAGCGCGCTGAAGCAGCGCTACGACGTGGTCGTCGTGGGCTCCGGCTACGGTGGCGGCGTCACGGCCTCGCGGCTCTCGCGCGCGGGCAAGCGCGTCGCCGTGCTCGAGCGCGGACGCGAGATCCTGACCGGCGAGTTCCCGCAGAAGTTCGGCGAGCTCAAGGGCGAATTCCAGGTCATCGGCAAGGGCTTCCGCACAGGCGGCGACCAGGCCCTCTACGACGTGCGGCTCGGGAGCGACATGCACGTGCTGGTGGCGTGCGGGCTCGGCGGCGGCTCGCTCGTCAATGCGGGCGTCTCTCTGAGACCCGACAAGCGCGTGTTCACCGACGCCGTCTGGCCCGGCCAGATCACGCAGGACGGTACCCTCGACGAGGGCTACCGCCGCGCCGAGCAGTGGCTCAGGCCTTCGAGCGATCCGCGCGCCGCAGAGATGACGAAGTACAAGGTGCTCGAACGGGCCAACACGAAGCTCGGTCACACGCTGATTGCTCCGCGCGTCGCGGTGAGCTTTGCCGACAACGTCAACCCGGCCGGGCTCGCACAGGTGGGCTGCACGCGCTGCGGCGACTGCTGCGGGGGGTGCAACGTCGGCGCCAAGAATACCGTCGCGCTCACCTACCTTCCCGACGCCGTGCGCCACGGCGCCGAAGTCTTCACGGGGCTCAAGGTGCGTCACGTGAAAAAAGGCGCGGACGGCCTCTGGCGGGTCACGGCGGCTGCGACCGGGGACGGCGCGGCGCATGTCATCGAGGCGCCGGTCGTGGTGCTCGCAGCCGGCTCGCTCGGATCGACCGAGATCCTGCTCCGCTCGCGCGAGGAAGGCCTGGCCGTCTCCGACCGGCTCGGTGCGCGCTTCTCGGCCAACGGCGACATCGTCGCCTTCGGCTACGGCGCAAAGACGACCGTCAATGCAGTCGGCGTCGGCTATCCGCCGAAGGTCGAGGGGCTCGAGGTCGGCGCGGCCGTCTCGGGGCAGCTCGACGTCTTCGATCCCGAGACGCTGGCCAACGAGCTGCACGTGCAGGAGGGCGCACTGCCGTCGGCTTTCGCATCCGTGCTGCCGGTGCTGTTCGTGCCGAACGGGCGGCTGCTCGGCGCGCTTTCGAGCCTCGTCAATGGCGTCTACAAGGGACCCTTCGCGAGCCTGCAGACCTTTTTTGCCGTGTCGCACGACAGCGCCTCGGGCCGCTTCTCGCTCGACAACGATCAGCTCTCGCTCGCCTGGCCCAACGCCAAGGACGAGCCGGTCTACGAGCGTCTCGACGCGGTGCTTGCCAAGCTCGTCTCAGAGAGCGGCGGCGACTACGTGAAGAATCCGCTCGCCGGCACCGTCATGGGGCACCAGCCGGCGACGGCGCACCCGCTCGGCGGCTGCGGCATGGGCCGCGAGCGCGGCGACGGCGTCGTGGACCACAAGTGCCGCGTGTTCTCGGGCGTGAAGGGCGCGGGCGAGACGGCGGTGCACGACGGCCTCTACGTCATCGACGGCGCAGTGATCCCGCGCTCGCTCGGCGTCAACCCGCTGTTCACGATCACGGCGCTGTCGGAGCGGGCAATGCTGCACTTCGCCGAGGATCATGGGCTCCGCTACGACACGGCGCCTGCGCAAGGCCCGGTGACGACACCGACAGAGCCCGGCCTCGCCGCCGCCCACGCTTGAGCTTCGACAGCGCATGCGCATCGAATATCATCGCACGCTAATCGCCGATCGTGTCCGTAACGACGCGTTTCACGCCGCGCTCTCGCGCGTGATCAAGAAGGGCGAAACGACGGTCGCGGACATCGGCGCGGGCACGGGGCTGATCGGCCTCATGGCGGCGAAACTCGGCGCGCGCGAGGTGATCCTCTACGAGGCGGCCGAGGTGGCGGCTGTCGCCGCGGAGACGTTGAAAGCCAACCGCGCGAAATCATGCCAGCTGATGCCGTGCCACTCGACGGAGATGCAGGAGCCGCCGCGCGTCGACGTCGTCGTATCGGAGACGCTCGGCAACTACGCCCTCGAGGAGAACATCGTGGCGACGCTCGCGGACGCGCGGCAGCGGCACTTGAAGGATGGCGGCGTGATCATCCCAGCGCGCATCCGCCAATACGTCGTGCCGGTCGTCTCGGACCGCATTCAGAAGGAGCTCCTGGCCTGGGACGAGGTGGGCTTCGGTCTCGATCTCTCGGCAGCGCGCGAGATGAGCCTCAATAACGCCTACGTGCGGACCTTTGCCGCCGACGAGCTCCTGGACGGCGGGGCTGCCGCGAAGGAATGGGACGTGGTCGAGCTCGGCTCGGATGCACGCGCCAACCGCAAGGGCGAGGCGGCCTGGAAGCTCGAGCGCGCGCAGGCCATCCACGGATTCGCCTACTGGTGGGACGCCGATCTCACCCATGGCATCACGCTCTCAACGTCGCCGCTGGCGCCGCGCACGCACTGGGAGCAGCTCTATTTTCCGCTTCGCAAGCCGCTGGCGCTCGAAGCCGGCGAGAGCGTGCTCCTGACGCTGCGCTCGCGATCCTCGGAGGAAGCCGGCACGCATCTCGCGTGGACCGCCGTGCGCTTCGATCGCGACGGCAAGTCCATCGCGCGTCAGGCGCTGGACCTCGACAAGGGATGGATTCCGTAAGGGGGTTTTCTCCTCTCCCCATCGCGCTCTCTTGCGATGGGGAGAGGGAAGTCAAGAGTGATCGTCGGTGGAGTCGGTGTTCGCCGGGGGCGCGTCGAGACGGCTTACGCCGTTGAACATCAGGCTCGTTGCCAGAGACCAGATGCGGAACGGCGTGGACCGGCGCGCGAGCTCGGCTGCGCCTGACCGCGACACCCGCGTCTCGGGCGCGGGCTCGGTGTCGTTGGCCGGCGCGAAGGTGAAGGCGACTGACGACGGGTCCGGTCTCCGCGCGTCTCCAGCGGACGCAGGCCGAGGATCGGCGGGCGCCTGGACGGGAAGGAAATCGCCACGCGGATCAAACGCGCGCACGAACGACGCGATGCGCGGCGCGATCTCGTTGCGAAAACGGGAGCCGTTGAAGATGCCGTAGTGGCCGACGCCCGTGCCCACATAGTGCAGCCGCTGCTGCTCGGTGAGGCTCGAGCAGAGGTCGTGGGCGGCGCGGCACTGGCCGAGGCCGGTGATGTCGTCCTTCTCGCCTTCGACCGTCATGAGCGCAACGCGGCGGATCTTGCCGGGATCGACGAGGCGGCCGCGGTGGCGCATCTCACCCTTCGGCAGGCGATGGCGCACGAACACGGTGTCGATGGTGTCGAGATAGAACTCGGACGTGAGGTCCATGACGGCCAGATACTCGTCATAGAACTCGCGGTGCTTCAGGGCGGAGTCGCCGTCACCGCGCACGAGATCGACGAACAGGTCGCGGTGCGCGTTGGCGTGGCGCGAAATGTTCATCGACATGAAGCCCGAGAGCTGCAGGAAGCCCGGATAGACCGAGCGGCCGGCGCCCGGATAAGGCCACGGCACGGGCGAGATCACATGATTGCGGAACCAGTCGGTGCCGCGCGCGACGGCCACGTCGTTGACGGCCGTCGGATTGACGCGGGTATCGATCGGTCCGCCGGCAAGGATCATGCTCGAGGGCACGTTGGGGTCGCCGTCCTCCTCCATCAGCGCCACGGCAGCCATGACGGGCACGGCCGGCTGGCAGACGGCGAACACGTGCACGTCGCCGCGCAGGAACGTCAGCATGCTCCGCACGTAGTCGATGTAGTCGTCGAGACCGAAGGCACCGGCGGACATCGGCACGCTGCGGGCGTCCTGCCAATCCGTTATGTAGACCTCGTGATGGGGCAGCAACGTCTCGACGGTGCCGCGCAGCAACGTTGCGAAATGCCCGGACATCGGTGCAATGACGAGAATACGCGGGTCGCCCCCGCGCTCATGGGCGGCTAGATCGCGGCGGAAGTGGATCATCCGGCAAAAAGGGCGCTGCCAGACGACCTCCTCGGCAACGCCGGCCTCGCGATCGCCGACAGGCGTCGACGCTATCCCGAACACGGGCTTCTGATAGCGGCGCGTCGTGCGCTCGAACACCTCGCAAGCGGCCGCCGTCTGACGCGCAACCGGCGTCAAGCGCAGCGGATTGAATGGGCTCTCCGAGAAGAAGCGATAGGATTGGGCGACGGCGCGCGCAGGCTTCAGCGCGGCATGGCTCATTTCATACCAGTGATAGAGCACGATTGATCCCCCCGATCTCGTGCAGTCCGCCAGATATGCGCGCTGCGTGTTCCACTTGGGCATAACGCGCGAGCGCGACAAATCAGAACGCAGAGGAGCGCGGCGAAAAGCCGCCGGAACTTGTGTTGTAATTGTTTCACTCCCGTCCAGGAGGATGAACTGATTCGCGGCAGTTGGCTAAATATCAGGCGCTCTACAGCGCCTTCGCGATCTCGTCCGCGAGCACGCCCGCATCGACGTCGTGCGGAAAGTGCTTCACGAACTCGCCCGACCGGCTCATCAAGTACATGAACGCGCTGTGATCGACGCCGTACTCACCGGGGCGGCTCTCGTCGGGAATCTTTTTGACGTAGACGCGATAGGCCTTGGTCACGGCGGCGATCTCATCGGGCGTGCCGGAGAGCGCGACGATGCCCTTGTGGAAGCTCGCCACATACTTGCCGAGCGCCTCCGGCGTATCGCGCTCGGGATCGACTGTTATGAAGATCGGCGTCATCTCCTTGGCCTTGTCGCCGAGACGATCGAGTGCAGCGGCGATGACCTGCAGGCCCGCCGGACAGACGTCCGGGCAATTCGTGAAGCCGAAGTAGACGAGCAGCGGCCGGCCAACAAAGTCCTTCTCGGTGACGCGCTTGCCGGTGGCGTCGACGAGGCTGAACGGGCCACCGATGAGGGCCCTGCCGGTGCTCGTCGTCGCGAGGCCGGAGCCAGTCTGCACCTGGGACAAGAGCACGGCCGACATCACGCCGGCGGCAAGTCCGACAGCCAGAGCGAGCATCAGCGTGATGCGCGAGGCGCTCGCGCGGGCCTTCCCATCGCTCGTCTTTTTGCTCACGCGCATACTCCCGCGGCACGCAGTCCTTGATCGGCGGGCGCCGGCCGCCCATGCCGGGCCCATATCTGGAGCACCCGGGCAAGGCTTGCAAGCTGTGCTAGAGTTACTTCTGACCAGAAAGAAGCCCGACGGACGAACCCCGTGATCCGAAAGCCCCCGTTCCCCATAGAGCCAAAACTGAATTTCGGCAGCGACAGCCGCCTCAGGCTGCAGACCATCGTGCGCCTGCGTTGGGTCGGCGTGCTGGGCCAGATCCTCGCCATCACGTTCGTCTATTTCGTGCTCGGCTTCGACCTTCCGGCCGGTGCGTGCCTCATCGTCATCGCCATGTCGGCGTGGGTGAACGTGTTCCTGGCCATCCGCTACCCGGGCCGCCACCGCCTGTCCGTCAATTTCGCGACCGTGCTGCTCGCCTACGACATCGTCCAGCTCGCGTCGCTGCTCTACCTCACGGGCGGGATCGACAATCCGTTCACCATGCTGATCGTGGCGCCGGTCACTGTCTCCGCAGCGACGCTGCCGCTCGGTCACACCTTCGCGCTCGGGGCGCTCGCGCTCGGGGCGACTGGCTTCCTCGCCTATTTCTCGCTGGTGCTGCCCTGGTCGCCGCAGGGCAGCCTGGTGCACCCGACCCTCTACAAGCTCGGCGTGGTGGCTGCCGTCGGTGCCTCGATGCCGTTCCTCGCGCTCTATGTTTGGCGGCTCACGAAGGAGGGCCGTGAGATGTCAGCCGCGCTCGCAGCAACGGAGCTCGTGCTTTCGCGCGAGCAGAAGCTGCATGCGCTCGACGGTCTCGCGGCGGCGGCGGCGCACGAGCTCGGCACGCCGCTCTCGACCATCACGCTCGTCACCAACGAGCTCTACCGCCAGATGAGCCCTGACAACGTGCACCGGGAGGACATCCTGCTCCTGCGCGGCCAGGCCCAGCGCTGCCGCGAGATCCTGCAGAAACTCACCCGCCACCCGCCGGACGAGGACCCGCTGCACGCAACCCTCAGCCTCAATGAGATGCTGCACGAGGCCGCCCTGCCCTACATCGAACAGCGCGCCAGCGTGGCGATCAGGGCCAATCCGGTGGCCTCCGCAGCGGGTCCGGACGCGCGGGTGCCCGTTGCCCTGCGGCGGCCGGGGGTGATCTACGGACTTGGCAACATTATTGAAAATGCCGTTGATTTCGCGACCCACAAGGTCGAGATCACAGGCGAGTGGGACGGCACGTCGGTCAATGTCCTCATCGCCGACGACGGGCCCGGGTTCCATCCCGAGGTGATCGATAACCTCGGCGAGCCCTACGTGACGACGCGCACGGCCGGCCGACCCGCCGCCGATGGCCGCGGCAAGATCTCGGGTCTGGGGCTCGGGTTCTTCATCGCCAAGACGCTGCTCGAGCGGTCCGGCGCCCGGCTTCAGCTCGACAACGAGGAGCTGCCCCGGCACGGCGCCATGGTTCGGATCACTTGGCCGAGGTCTGCGTTCGAGGCCCCCCTCGAGGAACAGGCCCCCGCGCGCCAATCCCGCCCCGTCCGGCCGCCGGAGCCAGGGGGCCCCATCTCGGATGTCATCTGACGCCTGCAAATCGGCAAGCGTTAACCGTCCCTTTGGCCAGGATTAGCGATGCCATCTGCCTCGAAACCGGAGGTTCTGAAGGATAATGCCGATTAGGCATGCCAAAACTGCAGATCTGCTCTTGGCGAGACCTGCCCGACTACTATAAATGCCGGGATCGGGAGGTAGGACGTGGTGACCGAAGATCTATCATTCCAGAAGGACGAGCTGCCCGAGGACAAATCGCTGATCCTCGTCGACGACGACCGGGCTTTTCTGCAGCGTCTCGCGCGGGCCATGGAGCTGCGCGGCTTCGAGGTTCGCAGTGCCCATTCCATCGCGGAAGGCATCGAGCTGATCCGGGCGCAGGCACCCCATTTCGCCGTCGTCGACATGCGGCTCGAGGACGGCAACGGCCTCGACGTGATCGCCGAGCTCACCAAGACACGCCCCGACGCGCGCATCATCGTGCTCACCGGCTACGGCAATATCGCAACCGCCGTCTCGGCCGTAAAGCTCGGCGCCGTCGACTATCTGGCGAAGCCTGCGGACGCCGACGACGTGACCGACGCGCTGCTCGCGCCCCACAATGCGAAGGCCTCGCCCCCCGAGAATCCGATGTCCGCCGACCGCGTGCGATGGGAGCACATCCAGCGCGTCTACGAGCTCTGCAACCGCAACGTCTCCGAGACGGCGCGGCGCCTCAACATGCACCGGCGCACGCTGCAGCGCATCCTCGCCAAGCGCGCGCCGAAGTAGGGGGGCGGCAGCCTATCCGTGGCGCTCAGTTGGGGCCGGGCCAGCGCCCGGCCTATTTGTTTTTCTTTTCGGATGGTCGAATACTGACGCATTCAAAGGAACCGCAAGACGACGCCCGGCACCGAGACGCACGGCGGCGAGACGCATCGAGACAAGGAACGAGCTGCTAAAGGCTCCCTAGATCCGGGCTAAGCGTCGCCTACGCCAAGACCGACGGCCGAAGGCAGCGTCGGGTCGAGCTGCAGGCAGAGGCGCGAGGCTGCGGCGCGCGCGATCTTTAATGTCATCTGCTTCCGGCGCGGCGCAGGAAGGCGCAGCTCAGGCGCGGTGCGCACCATCTCGCCGCCGTAGCGGTCGGCGATGATCAGTCCGGTCTCTCCGGGGAGGATCTCGATCGGGAACGCGGGTAGCACCGCGAACAAAAGCCGATCGGAATAGTCGCGATACTCGGGCCACTTGGCATCCGAGCGGAAATCCTCAATCGAGGACTTGATCTCGACAATCCAGATCGCGCCATCGGGCGCGAGGCCGACGACATCTGCGCGCCGGCCGTTCGGCAGCGGAAGCTCCGAGATCGACGTCAGCCCGTGAGCGGCGAGCACGCGCACCACGCCACGGCAGATCTCGCGCGCGGTTGCCGACTGTGGCCCGCCGAGCGACGAGACGGGAATATCCGTCCCCCCGGATCTCTTGTCCACATCGTCGAGCACGCCGGTCATCGATCTGCCACTTGCACCTGACACCGAAGCTTCCTTGTTGTGTTGCAGAAGCAGACACGGTCGCCCGCTCTCTCACCGAGGCTACCGCAACTGACCCTGATCCGGCTATCGGCCACTCTATTCCACAGGCGCCCGAAAGCCGCTATCCCTCAACCTCAAACTCGAGGCAGGCAACCGCATGTTCTTCAAGCGGCTCACCAAGGTGAAACAGGGGCAAACGCCCGAGACCAACCCCGCGGAGGAGCGCAGCAAAACCGCAGCGCCCGAAGCAAGCGTCACGCCGCCTCCCATCACGAAGGGCGTCGGTCTTGCAGTCGCCGCCGCCGACCTTCGCCGCGCGACCAATGCCAAAGCGCTCGGATTCAAGACGACGGACGATCTCGAGCCGGCGGCACATGGATTTGGCCAGGACCGCGCCCTCAAAGCCGTCGACTTCGGGCTCAAGATGGCGGCGCACGACTTCAATATCGTTGTGCTCGGCCCGCCGGCGGCGGGCAAGAGAACGGCGGTGCGTGCCCATCTCGGAAAGGCCCTGGCGGACATCTCCACTCCGCCCGACTGGGTCTACGTGTCCAATTTCGCAGACGCCGGGCGGCCGCGCGCCCTCAAGCTGCCCGCGGGACGCGGCCGGCTGCTCGCGCGTGCCATGGCAAACGCCATCGACGAGCTCAGGGTCTCACTTCCCTCCGCGTTCGATACTGAGGACATTAAGGCCCGGCGCCGGGCTATCGAAGGCGAGTACCGGTCGAGCCAGGACGACGTGATCGAGGGCCTGCATCGGAAGGCCGCCAGCCAGAACGTAGCCATCCTGCGCACGCCGCTCGGCTACGGCCTCGCGCCCATGCACGATGGCAAGGTGGTCAGGCCCGAGGTATTCAACCAGCTTCCCGAGATGATGCGCCGCGATGTCGAGAGCCGCATCGAGGCGCTCGAGGCCGAGCTCGAGGCGGTGCTCGCCGCCGCGCCGCAGGCCGAGAAGAGGCGCCGCCAGCAGATGGCGGAGCTCACAGACGAGGTGGCGCGGACCACAATCGAGGCCGCGCTCGACGACGTGAGTGCCGCCTTCTCGGACCTCCCGGAGGTGGCGGCTTTCGTGACGGACGCCGCCGAGGACATGCTCCGCAACGTAGCGTTGTTCCTCTCGCAGCCGATGGACGGCCCTGCGCAGGCGCCGCCCCCGGCGGAGACCGCGCAGGACGCCCGCTTCCGCCGCTATCTGGTCCACACGCTCGTCGCGCGGGAGGAAAGCAAGGCCGGCGCCGCCCCGATCGTGGAGGAGCTCGCTCCGACGGCGGTCGCGCTCGCCGGGCACGTCGAGCAGACGATGCATGGGGGTCAAACGATCAGCGATTTCCTGCTGATCCGCCCAGGCGCCCTGCATCGCGCCAACGGCGGCGTGCTCTTTCTCGACGCCCGCGCGCTGTTCGCCAATGCCGAAGCCTGGGAGACCCTCAAACGCGCGCTGAAGAGCGGCGAGATCCGCCCGGAGACGGCCGCGGGCGCGAAGGCGCCGACGCTCGATCCCGATCCAATCCCGCTCGACGTCAAGGTGATCCTGTTCGGCGATCGTGCGCTCTATGCTGCCATGGAAGAGCGCGATGCCGATCTTGCGCAGCTCTTCAAGGTGCAAGCCGAGTTCGACGAGACCATTCCGCGCACGGCCGAGAGCGAAAAGGCCTATGCACAAATCATCGCATCGATCGTCAAGCATCGTGGGCTGAAGCCCGTGGAAGCCGCAGGCGTCGCCCGTGTCATCGAGGAGGGCGCTCGGCTGGCCGAGGATCGCGAGAAACTCTCGATCGAGATCGGGTCGATCGCGGACCTCGTGCGCGAGGCTGACCACTGGGCGGGCGAAGCCAAGCGCAAGGCGACATCGCTGGCCGACGTGCAGCGCGCTGTCGAGGAACGGGCCGAGCGCTCCGACCGGGCGCGCAGCCAGGCCCAGGAGATCGTCGAGCGCGGCATCGTGCTCGTCGACACCAAGGGCACCAAGGCCGGGCAGATCAACAGCCTGTCTCTGGTCGAAAGCGCAGGCGCCGCATTCGGACGCCCGACACGGATCACGGCACGCGTGCACCTCGGCCAGGGCCGCGTGACCGATATCGAGCGTGAGGTCAATCTCGGCGGACCGCTGCACTCCAAGGGCGTCATGATCCTCTGGGGCTATCTCGCCGGCAAGTTCGCCGACGACAAGCCGCTGGCGCTCGCGGCGACGCTGGTGCTCGAGCAGTCCTACGCAGCGGTCGAGGGTGACAGCGCCTCGCTGGCCGAGCTCTATGCGTTGATCTCCGCGCTCGCCGACGTGCCTCTGCGCCAGGAGATCGCCGTCACCGGCTCCATCAACCAATGGGGCGAGGTGCAGGCCATCGGCGGCGTCAACGAGAAGATCGAGGGCTTCTTCGACGTTTGCAAGGCGCGCGGGCTCACCGGCACGCAGGGTGTGCTGATCCCCGCCGCCAATCGCCAGCACCTCATGCTGCGCGCGGATGTGGTGGACGCTGTCAAGGACGGCCGCTTCGCCGTCTATGCGGCGCGCACGGCCGACGAGGGCCTCGAGCTCCTGGCCGGCATCGACGCCGGCGAGCGCCAGAACGGCCGCTTCGGCGCCGATACGGTGAATGGGCGCGTGGATGCACGGCTGCGCACCTTTGCCGAGCGGGCACGCACGTTTGCTCACGCCAAGGAGACGGGCCCGGCGGGGGCGGGCAGCGCATGATCACCCACGTCGGCCAGGCCGGAGAGGGTCGCGGCCGCGTCGTGCTGTGGCTTGGCGCCGCTGGAGAGCCGCAGGAGACCGCTGTGGAGGCGGCGTTCCGGATCGCACAAGCCTACGAGAGCGAGGTCGAGAGCATTTTCATCGAGGACCGCCAGCTCTACGATCTCGCGGCGCTGCCGTTCTCGCAGGAGATCTCGCTTTCGGGGCGCCGCCGGCCCCTGACGCCCGACCTCATGGCGGCGGAGATGCGGGCGCAGTCGTCGCTCGCCCAGCGCCGCATCAAGACGCTCGCGCTCACCGTGGATGTGCGCACGCAGACCCGCGTCATCCGCGAGGAGCCGGTCAAGGCGCTGGCCAAGGCCTGCGCAGAGAACGGTCCCTGGAACGTGGTCGCCATCGGCACGCCCTACCGGCGCAGCAACGGCGCCAACCTCTCCGAGCTGTTCGAGAACGTGCACGCCACCACGGGTTTCGTGGTCGCGGGGCCGCAGGCGCGCCGCACCAGCGGGCCGGTGGTTGCCATCGTCGAGGAGCTCGACCGCGTGGTGCCGATGCTGCGGGCGGCCGAGCGGCTCGCCGCCACCACCGCCCACGGCGACGTCCGCCTCTGGCTCGCCGACGACGACCTCGACCGGCTCGAGTGGATGGAGGGGCAGGCGCGCCTCATGCTCGCCAATACGCCGGAGATCGCGCTGCGGACGATCGACCTCTTCCGCCACAATGCGCATGCCGTCGCGGAGCTGCTGCGAGACGATGGCGCCGGCTTCGTGCTGGCGCGCTTCGGCGGACTCTTCGTGCCGGACGAGGCCGACGCTGGACCTATCGCGGAGATGCTCGACGGTCCGCTGTTTCTGGTGCGGTGAGGCGGTCTCCCAGACCTTGCGCTAAGGGTCGGGAAAATGCTGGAGCGCCCAGGCAGAAACTCCCGCCTGGGCGCAGCTTGATCAGGTGCAGGTGTTGATCACGATGTCGACGCGGCGATTGTGCCGGCGGCCCTCGGGATTGTCGCTGCCGTCCGGGAACTCATTCGGAGCGACGGGGCGCGACTCGCCATAGCCATTGGAGTTGGTCGGGGGCATCGAGCGAATACGCCTCCTCAACTCGACCTCGACGGTCTGCGCGCGCTGCTGGCTGAGGCGGTCGTTGTAGGAGTCTGTGCCCTTCGAGTCCGTATGGCCTTCGATCGAGAGCGGCTTCTGCTGAGCCTCGATCACCATGGCAATGTAGTCCATTGCCGGCCGGGCCTCGGGTCTCAGCGTTGCTTTGTCGAAGTCGAACAACACCTCCGAGCCGACGCGCAAACGCTGCTCGCACTTGGTCGTGATGACCTCGACCGCCTGGGGTGCGGGCGGCGGTGGCGGAGCCTCGGCAGTCGGAGCCGCGGGAGTTGCGGCGGGAGGCGGGGCGGCGGCCTGCGTCTCACCGGCGGGGCAAACCGGCGAGGCGACCTTGGGCAGCGCCGAGCCACCCAGCAGGACGCAGAAGCTCCCGGTTTCAGGCCCATCGACGGTCACGCGCAGGTTGTAGCGGCGCGCATTATCGATGGCGAACGTACGGGTCTGCTCCCCCTGCTGGTTGCTCATTGTCTTGACGTAGTAGGAGTCCTTCACCGCAGCATCACTATCGAGCAGCTCGAACGTGATGCTGCGCACATCGTCCGAGGGCGCAGTGACCTTGATCTGCGTCCTCAGCTCGCCGGTCTCAAGGTCGGTCGCGACGTAGTAGCTCTTCGCTCCTGTACCGCCCGGCAAAGGTCCGGCGACGACGCCGTTGCCAGCTTCAAGCAGCGTCGGACGGATGAGCGACGTCGAGAGCTTCTGGTCGGCAAGTGCCGGACTGCAAAGTCCGGCACCAGCAACCGCAAGCACGATGGCTATGGATCTCGCTGTCATGGCACGCTCAATTGCTGACCACGACGGCCGAGCCGCCGACTTCCGCCTTGAACCTGGCGGTCTCGGAGCCCTGCACGGTCACGCGGAGGATGTAGCGGCCGCTATTCTCAATCTGGAAGGCGCGCGTAGCCTCGTGATTGGGCTCGAAGCTCTTCGTGTAGTAGGAATCGAGCTCGCGGCCATCCGGCTTGATGACGGCGAGCTCGATCATGTTGCTCGTCTTGCCGCTTCCAGACATGGAAATCTGAGTGAGGAGCTCACCACCTTTTACATCGACGGCGAAGTAGTAGTTGGTCAGCACGCCCTCGCCCTTGGGAATGCGGCCTTCGATCAAGCCCTCGGCGGGGAGCGCTGCCGGCGCAATGAATGAGGAGGAAAATGCCCCGCCAGTCGCAGCAGCGGGCTTGGAGGGAAGCGCCGTTCCGCCCAGATCAACCTTGAACGACGCGGTCTCGGGACCCTTGAGCTTCACCTTGATGAGATGCGTGCCGCTGTTGTCGATATCGAAAACGCGCACGCCTTCATAGTTCTGGCCGAAGCTCTTGATGTAGAAGTTGTCGATGCTGCTGCCTGAAGGATCAAGCAGCTCGAACTCCAAGAGCTTCGAGGAATCCGGCGCCCCCTTGTATGAGACTTGGGTGGCCAGCTTGCCGGCTTTCAGGTCGGCCGAGAAATAATAAGTCGTCTCACTGTTCCCGACCGGGTACCCGCCGTCGATCACGCCGGTTGCGGGTAGGGGGGTCGGGCTGACCGAACTCGTCGAAAAACCGCCAGCGAACACCGAAGTGGTGAACATGACGGTGGCAACGCCGATGGACAATGCCGTCTTACGCATGATGACTAGCGCTCCTGAGACTGTAGCTTGTTACGAGGACGTATGACCAATTGACTCCGCCTATACCTCTGCCTCAGTCGGGTGGGCTTCGGCAGAAACATCGAGCGGCCCTAGCAGCCACTATCAGCTGTGCGCTTGCATCCTACTGTTCCCCGCGTAACAGACAGACAATAGAGCCATGTAAAACCGAGCATCGTCGTCGATCTTCGGTTAATTTCTGATGGATGTATGTGGAATTACTTAGATCTTATTCTATAGTTGCCGCAGACTTGAATAAAATTTTATATTCAATATTTGGAAACCATCGCCTAACGCGAATTGCATGAGCAAGGGGCGCATGACGCCAGCGCGTCGCAGCAAATTGTCGTGCGCGATATTTCATTTAAAAACAAATTCTTATGCGAATCCGCTCGCAAGTTATCTCTCATTTTACCTGTTTCTCACATTGTTTATCCCAAACCCCTCAATGAGTACGTGTCTCATGCTTACAATCAAGGCGAAGCTTCTCTCGCTTCTCGGGCTGCTCTTTGTCGCGATGTGCGCCCTCGGATGGGCCGGTGTGAATGCGTCCCACATCGGTGAGGACGCGCTCGAAACCACCTACGCGGATCGCGTGGTTCCGTTGAGGGATCTCAAAACTGTCGGCGATCTTTATGCCGTCAATATCGTCGATGCCTCCCACAAAGTGCGCAATGGCAACTTCACTTGGGACGAAGGCGTCAAGTCCGTCGAGACGGCTGCGAGCGATATCAAATCACACTGGAGCGCCTACGACGCCACGAAGATGGACGCCAGCGAGCGCGGTCTTGCCGACGAGGCCGCTGCGCGCATGAGGACGGCAGACAGGGACGTCAGCGACCTGCTTGCTATCCTGAGATCCCAGGATAGCGCTGCGCTCAATGCCTTCGTGGTCGGGCGCCTCTATGCGGCCATCGACCCCATCGGAGAGGCCATCGGCAAGCTGATCGAGCTGCAAGTCAACGTTGCCAAAGAGGTCCACGACGACGCGGGCGCGGCGTTTGTCACTGCGTTGAGCCTCAATGTCGGGATCGGGATGGCCGCCGTTCTGGCTTTTGCATTTGCTGGCTGGACGGTGATTTTCGGCGTGTCGCAACCTCTCGCTCATCTTTCAAGGTCGATGGACGAGCTCGCGGCCGGCAACTTCGACATTGTTCTTCCCGGGCTCGATCGCAAAGACGAGGTGGGCCACATTGCTGCGGCCGTCGATCGCTTCAAAATCTTGTCGGTCGAAAAGCTGGAAGCTGAAGCGGAGATGAAGCGGGCCGAGGAAAATCGGACTGCCGAGAGGCGCAAGGCCGAGATGATGAAACTCGCCGACCGGTTCCAGGCGGCAGTCGGTCAGATCATTTCGACTGTGTCATCCACCTCCGGCCAGCTCGAGGCCGCTGCGGAAAGCCTGACTTCGACGGCCGGACATACCCGCGAGCTCTCCGGCGTCGTCGCCGCCGCCTCGGAGCAAACCTCCGTCAACGTAAACGGCGTTGCTGCCGCCTCAGAGCAGCTTTCCTCTACGGTCGTTGAAATCAGCCGGCAGGTCCAGGAAAGCAGCTCGATCGCCGGCGCGGCCGTCGAGCAGGCCACGCAGACGAACACGAGCATGACGAAGCTCGCTCAGTCCGCAGAGCGCATCGGCAACGTCGTGGAGCTGATCAACAATATCGCGAGCCAGACGAACCTTCTCGCTCTCAATGCGACCATCGAGGCGGCGCGGGCCGGAGATGCAGGAAAAGGCTTCGCCGTTGTCGCCCAGGAGGTCAAAGCGCTCGCCTCCCAGACGGCTAAGGCCACGAGCGAGATCGCGTCGCAAATCACCAGCATGCAGGCCGCGACGAGCGACGCCGTGAACGCAATCCACGAGATCACGACAACGATCACCCGGATTTCGGAGTATGCGGGCGGGATTGCCGCTGCAGTCGAAGAGCAGGGCGCGACCACTCGGGCGATCAGCCGCAATGTCTCGGAGGCGGCAAAGGGGACGTCGGAGGTCGCAGCCAATATTACCGAGGTGAGCGACGCGGCCTCGAAAACCGGCGTCGCCTCGAGCGAGGTCCTGAACTCCGCCAAGTCGCTTTCGAGCGGAAGCAAAACTCTCGAAGCCGAGGTCGCAAAGTTCCTGGAGACCGTTCGCGCCGCCTAGGCTTGCCGGCCCTCCTTCGTTGGCCCTCCTTCTCTCATGACCGAATAGCGGCAATCAGCAGGCCTTTCCCGTTGCCTGCCGTTTTGAGAGCCCGCTTCTTCATCGGCAACTCAACAAGAAGGCGCTTTCATTTTATAGTCTTTCTTATATTTCAATGCCCATCCCGTTGTTTTTTGTTCGTTTTTATAGATCTCTTTACCGCAGCTCTGGCATTTTGGGACAGCTTCCTGAGCCCTCCAGAATGATGATGATCCCCATGCGCACGCTCTCTATCCGTTCGGCACTTGCAGCCATGTTTATCGGCCTCATGGCCTGCATCGCAACTATCGGTGCGGTGGGACTGTGGAGCCTCAGCGCGATCAACGACAACGTCGTGGTCATGGGGACCAACTGGCTCCCGTCGGTGAACGTCACGAGAAAGCTCGAAGTCGACCTCGGCCAATTCGGCATTAGCGAGGCTCGCCATGTGATGAGCGCCGATCCCGAAGAAATGAAATCAATCGAGGCCGACATCGCCAAAGCGAGCTCAGCCATCGCTGAGGATCTGAAGCAGTATGGCGCGCTCGTGTCGTCGGGCGCCGAACGCGACAATTTCAAAGCAATCCAGACCAGCATCGACGCCTACTACCAGCTGCACGACAAACTGCTCTCCCTGTCTCTGGACAACAAAAAAGAGGAGGCGGCTGCCCTGTACAAGGGCGCATTGAATGACGCCATCAAGGCCGTCAACGAACAAGTCGATGCTGCCGTCTTGATGAACGAAAACGGCTCTGCGGAAAGCATGTCGGCTTCTTCCGCTGCCTACTCGAGAGCATTCATTGTGCTCGCCAGCATCTTCACGGTCTCGCTCTTGCTGGGCGTTTCGAGCATCGCATTTGCGATGCTCCGGATCATCCGTCCGATCAGCGCCATGACCGGCGCCATGGACGCACTCTCACAAGGCACCACCTCCGTCGAAATTCCAGGAGTGGGACGCGCGGACGAAATCGGGAGCATGGCCAGCGCCGTTCAGGTCTTCAAGGACAACATGATCGAGGCGGAGCAGCTGCGGAGCGCGCAGGCAGAAGCCGAAAAGCGCGCTGCGGAGCAACGCAAGGCAGATATGCGCAAACTCGCGAACGACTTCCAGCAGGCGGTAGGCGGAATCGTCGATGCCGTATCGAACGCCTCGAGCCACCTGGAAAGCGCGGCAACCTCTTTGACAAAAACCGCCGAGATGACGCAATCGCAGTCGGGCATGGTTGCTGCCGCTTCTGAGCAGACTTCTTCCAACGTTCAGGGTGTGGCGACTGCAGCTGAAGAGCTATCCTCCACGGTCAGTGAAATCAGTCGACAGGTTCAGCAGAGCAGCGACATTGCCAACCGCGCGGTTGCGCAAGCCGCCGCAACGAACGGCCGGGTCGGAGAGCTTTCGGAGTCAGCCAACCGCATCGGCGACGTCATTCAGTTGATCAACTCCATCGCGGGCCAGACCAATTTGCTCGCACTCAACGCGACCATCGAGGCCGCACGCGCCGGCGATGCGGGCAAGGGCTTCGCGGTCGTCGCCCAGGAGGTCAAAGCGCTCGCCGCCCAGACCGGCAAGGCAACGAGCGAGATCGCACAGCAGATCTCGGCCATGCAGCAGGCGACCAAAGAGGCCGTGGACGCCATCCACGAGATCAGCACTACGATCAGCCAGATGTCGGAGATCTCCGGCGCCATCGCCGCCGCCGTGGAGCAGCAGGGCGCTACGACGAAGGAGATCAGCCGCAACGTGAGCGAGGCGGCAAAGGGCACTTGTGAAGTTGCGAGCAACATCACGGATGTCAGCAGGGGAGCGAGCGAGACCGGGTCTGCCGCATCTCAGGTTCTGGCGTCGGCCAAAACTCTCTCGGGCGAGAGCCGGACGCTCAAGGACAAGGTCGGCAGCTTCCTCGACAGGGTGCGCGCAGCATAGGCCTCGAGGTCATTGAAGGCGGTTGGGATGCGGTTAGCCTTCATCCCTCCGCTTCGACATGAAAAAGGCCGGCACCATGGCCGGCCCTTAATGGAAGCCACTTCAATTAGAGCTTGTCGTTGATCTCTCCGGCAAGCTTGTTGGCCCCGTCTTTGACGGCATCCTTCGTATTGCCAACCACAACCTGCGCTTTGCCTTTCAGCTTCTGGGCGCCGCCCTCAACCTGCATCTGCTCGTTGCCGATGGCCTTGCCGACGGCCTGCTTGAGGTTTCCGGCTGCCTCATTGGCGTAGCCCTTGATCTTGTCGGTCGTGCTGCCCATGGTCGCTCCTCGCAAAAAGATCCCGCTCGTGCGGGCCTTCATCAACGCATAGAGGGCCAAATCGTTCCATTCGGCTCAGCACTAACCAGCGCTCACGGCCAACTCGGTAAGCTCGGTGTGATTGCGACCGAGGGAGCTCACGGCCACCAAGGGCTTGCCTCCCTCAACCTCACCCTGCGGCCAGGCGAAGGCGACGTCGGCCGCGTCCTTTCCGGCCGCTATGCGCACCACTGCCTCAACCGAGCTCATGCGCGTCGCATCAAAGCTGAACCACTCGCCTCCGTTGGGGCCATTGAGATAGGCCTGGAACAGCGCGTGAAAATCCTGCGGTACGAGCGCGTCGGCGTAGACGCTGGCGTAGCGGGCGGGAATGCCGAGCGCGCGACTTAGCGTGATGCCGAGATGGGCGAAGTCACGGCAGACACCGGTCTTCGACTTGAAGACGTCCGCGGCGTTGGTGGCGGAGTTGGTGCTGCCGGACTGATAGCTGATGTTCTCGAAGATCCAATCGCAGATCGCCATCACGCGTGTGTGGCCGCGCGCAAGGTGCCCGAACTGCGCGTGGGCGAATTCGGTGAACGTGTCGGACGGGCAGTAGCGACTGGGCGTCAGATAATCTACGCAGCTCATCGGGAGCTGTTGGAATTCGAACTCGCGGACGACCGAGGGCTGGAAGCCCGCCGTGTCGACCGAAACAGTGGCCCGGTAAGCGACCTGCAACCGGCCGGGCCCCAAAAGGCAGCGAATCCGTCGCGTCAGACTAATGGGGTCGACATATTCCTCATAACCGAGCCCGGCGGAATTCGGAGGGAGCGCCAAACTCTCGGATTTGATGACCTGACCGTCGGCTTTTGCAGCTTCGATCTGGAAAATAAAAGACGTCGGCTGCTCGACGTCGTAGTCAAGCCGACATTCAACGTTGATGTCCATATGGGCCCCAATCGCTGGATTTGGTTCGCTGCACTTCGTGTTGCGGCGCATCGCAACGCGCAACCGCTCCGAGCGGTTCCCCAGCATCTGCCCAAACGAGTGCCTTGACGGCATGCTGCCACACGGATTTTTCGCAGAACATCCTGCGGCTCCATCCGGCCCTGGCCTTCCCGCCCCTTGTTCGGCAGCGGCGCGGCCATTACTGGTCTCCTCCAGGGCTACCCGGCCGACGCCAGCTCAAGGCGCCCGCCGGCGGCATAAGGGAACGCAATGACCTGGTTGGAGACACTGCTCGGGCCGAACGGCACCTACATCGCTCAAGTGCTCAAGATCATCGGCATCGACATCGTGCTCGCGGGCGACAATGCCGTCGTCATCGCGCTTGCATGTCGGACGCTGCCGAGCAAGCAGCGCATGGCGGGCATTCTGCTCGGAGCGGCCACGGCGGTGGTCATGCGCATCATCTTCACGCTCGCCGTGCAGCAGATGCTCGACATCATCCTGCTCAAGCTTTTCGGCGGGCTGCTGCTGTTCTGGATCGCGGTCAAGCTGCTGCTGGCAGAAGAGCCTTCGGAGCACAGCATCAAGAGCGGCGCGAGCCTATGGGAAGCGGTACGCATCATCGCCATCGCGGACATGGTGATGAGCCTCGACAACGTGCTTGCCATCGCCGCCGCGGCCCACGGCGATGCGATGCTGATCGTTTTCGGGCTTCTCGTCTCCATCCCGCTCGTCGTCGGCGGCGCCACCATCATCACCGGCCTGCTCGCGCGGTATCCCTTTCTCATATGGGCGGGTGCCGCGCTGCTCGGCTGGGTGGCTGGCGAGCTGCTTGCGACTGAGCCCGTGCTCGAGGGCGGCGTGCGGGCAATCGCGGAGGCCGTCGGCCAGTCGCCCAAGCTTGTGTCGCGCATCTTCGAGGTTACGGGCGCGCTGCTGGTGGTCGGCATCGGCTACGCGATCAAGCGCCTCGCGACGGCCGAGGAGAGAATTTGACGCGCCGGATCTGACAGGCACTCATGCCCGAGCTTCCAGAGGTCGAGACGGTCCGGCGCGGGCTCGCCCCCGTGCTCGAGGGGAATGCGTTCGCGCGGGTCGTCACGCATCGGGCCGACCTGCGCTTTCCTTTTCCCCATGAGTTCGCGCGGCGTTTGAAGGGCGCCCGCGTGCTTCGCCTCGAGCGGCGTGCGAAATACCTCATCGCCCATCTCTCGACGGGCGAGGCCCTGTTGATGCACCTCGGAATGACGGGGCGCTTCCACGTGCAACGGGCCGGCGAGAGGCAGGCGCATCAGCTCGGCGAGTACCAATACGAGACGGCAGCGGAAGCGAAGCACATGCACGCCGTGTTCGAGACCGAGGACGGCGCGGTCGTGTCCTACAGCGACCCGCGCCGGTTCGGCTACATGCTGCTGGTGCCGGAGACGGAGCTTGGCCACCACCCGCTCATGCGCGACCTCGGCGTCGAGCCGTTGAGCGCGGACCTCGACGCGACCTATCTCGCCCAGCGCGCGCAGGGCCGCAAGACGGACCTCAAAGCCTTTCTCATGGACCAGCGCATCATCGCGGGCCTCGGCAACATCTACGTGACGGAAGCGCTGTTCCGCGCCGGACTGAAGCCGTCGCGGCCGGCCGCATCTCTCGCAGGACGCGGGGGCAAGCCGACGGAGCACGCAGCGCGACTCGCGGGCGCGATCAAGGCGGTGCTCCTGGCCGCCATCACCGCCGGCGGATCGACCCTGCGCGACTACCGACAGGCCGACGGCACCAGCGGCGGCTTTCAGAACACGTTCCAAGTCTATGGCCGCGAGGGCGAGCCTTGCGTCCGGCGGGGCTGTCGGGGCAAGGTCAGGCGCAGCGTACAAGGCGGGCGGTCGAGCTTTTTCTGCCCGTCGTGCCAGCGCTAGTCGATATGACGGATCAATCACGCTTCGGCCTCATCGGGTGCGAAGCGATCGAGGTCCGGGGAGCGGGAGCGGTTGCGATGGCCTACGAGACGATCCTAGTCGAGACGCGGGGCCGGGTCGGCCTCATCACCTTCAACCGTCCGCAGGCGCTGAATGCGCTCAACGACCGGCTCATCGGCGAGCTCAACCAAGCGCTCGACGGCTTCGAGGCCGATGCCGGGATCGGCGCCATCGTGGTCACGGGATCGGAGAAGGCTTTCGCCGCCGGCGCCGACATCAAGGAGATGCAGGCAAAGACCTACATGGACGCGTTCAAGGGCGACTTCATCGCAAGCTGGGAGCGCATCGCGCGCTGCAGGAAGCCGGTGATCGCCGCGGTTGCTGGCTTCGCGCTCGGCGGCGGCTGCGAGCTCGCCATGAGCTGCGACCTTATCCTCGCGGCGGACACGGCGAAGTTCGGCCAACCCGAGATCAAGCTCGGCATCATGCCGGGCGCCGGCGGCACGCAACGGCTCTTACGCGCCGTCGGCAAGTCGAAAACGATGGAGCTCTGTCTCACGGGGCGGCTCATGGACGCCGCGGAAGCCGAGCGCGCGGGGCTCGTCGCGCGCGTGGTGCCGGCGGCGGAGCTGCTTCCCGATGCTTTGAAGACCGCCGAGACCATCGCGTCGATGTCGCTCACGGCGACTATGATGGCAAAGGACTGCGTCAACCGCGCCTACGAGACGACGCTCGCGGAGGGCATCCGCTACGAGCGGCGCACCTTCCATGCCATGTTCGCGACGCACGATCAGAAGGAAGGAATGGCGGCCTTCACTGAGAAGCGGCCCCCGGCGTTCCGAAACGAGTAGACCGCGTCTGCGTGATCGCCGACATCACGCAGAGCGCGACGATGGCAAAGCCGCCCCAAAGGAACACGTCGTTCGCCGCCCAGTCACCTTTCAAGGTGTCGAGCTTGCCCGTGCCGATGAGGTAGGCGAGCGCGATCGCCGCAGCCGCGCCGTGGAACAGGGTCAGGAACAGAGGCGGGATCGACATGTCGCGGATGCGCCCCAGCCGGTAGCCATAACAGCCGAGGCAGGCCGCGAACAGGGTGGCACCCGACGCATACTGGAACGCGTGGCGCCACACGAGGTCGGAGAGCGAGTAGACGGCGAAGAGAGCTGACGCGCCCCAGGCGTAGACCATGGTCGCCAGCCAGACATTGCATCTCAAAGCTTCCTTGACGGCCACCTGCCCGTCGAGGGCGAAGGGGCGTCCCGTGCGCGACCAGAGCGGAGAATTGATGCCGAGGCCGGTGCCGACCACCAGAGCCGCGAGGAGCCCCGCCGAGAGAGCGGGCAGAAACTTATCGCCCCGGCCGGCGCCGAGCACCATCATGGTGATGCTCAAGGCAGACGCCATCAGCAGCCAGGGGAGAAGCGGCCGCAGAGAGATCCCGGGCGCGTAAGGCCCATCTTGCTGATTGATGCTCATGCGAGCCACTTGCCTAGGGGGAAAACTTCTTGCCGTCAACTAAAGCATGGGCTGAGACGACGGCCAAGGCCAAGGCGCCAAAGAGAAGAATGCCGTTCCCTGCCCAATCGGCATCGGCCGTGGCGAGGAGCTCCTTGTCAGGATCGATGGCGAGACCGGCGATGGTCGCAAGCATGCCGACAAGCTGGCCGACGCCGAGGTAGCGGCCGAGCTTCAGCATGGTCGCGTCGTCCCGGCCCTTGGCCGCATCCTTGGCGAGCTGCGACGAAAATCCCAGACAGAGAACGCCGGCAAGGAAAAACGCCGCCGTGAAATGCGGCCATTCGCGCCAGGAGAGGATGAACACGTAGACAAGAAGCAGCGCGGCCGCTCCCCAAAGCCAGATGAGGCCCATATGGCGAGCGGTGAGGCTCTCGATGCTGCTCCGGGATGCGCCGGAGGCGACCAGAGCGCGGCGCCCGCTCACACCGGCCGCGACGATGAGCCCGTTCACAATGGCCGCGGCAGAGAGAAGACCCACCGGCTCGCCAGCCTTGACGCTCATTACGACAGCCACGAGACCGAGACCCAGGATCAGGCCCCAGGCAATGGCGGAATGGATGCTCATGTCTCGGACGCTCTCCTGGTCTCATCTGACGACAGACGGCCATGCTCCGCCCGCCTCACGGCCGCGCCAGTCTTACGAGTCCGCGCCGAAGACCGTCCTAGCGCATCCCGCGGATGGCCGAAACGACGGCCGCTGCGTCAGTAGCGCTCGACGACCTCAGCCGGCGCCAAGGCACCAGGCGAGGATGGCCTTCTGGGCGTGGAGCCGGTTCTCCGCCTCGTCGAACACAACCGACTGCGGGCCCTCGAGCACGGCCTCCGTCACCTCGTTGCCCCGGTAGGCCGGCAGGCAGTGCATGAAAATGGCGCCCTTGGCGGCCTTGGCCATCAGCGCGCCGTCGACGGCATATGGCTTCAGAAGCTGCTTTCTGCGCGCCGCGTCGGTCTGGCCCATGGAGACCCAGGTGTCGGTCACAATGCAGTCGACGCCGCGCACGGCCTTCACCGGGTCATCCATGATGGTGACATCGGCCTTCTCGCGGCGCACCCAGTCGACGAGGTCCGCGGTGGGACGCAGCTCGTCGGGGCAGGCAATGCGCAGCTCGAAGCCAAAGCGGGCAGCGGCATGCATCCAGGAGGCGGCCACGTTGTTGCCGTCTCCGACCCAGGCCACCGAGCGGCCCTTGATCGGTCCGATGCTCTCCTCGAACGTCATGACATCGGCCATGATCTGGCAGGGGTGCGTCTTGTCGGTGAGGCCGTTGATGACCGGAATGGTCGCGTGCTTCGCGAGATCGGTCAGCGTGTCGTGGGAGTTGGCGCGGATCATAATCGCGTCGGCATAGCGCGACATCACGCGTGCCGTGTCGGCGATGCTCTCGCCGCGGCCGAGCTGGAGGTCGTTCTGGTTCAACATAATGGTCTGGCCGCCGAGCTGACGCATGGCCACGTCGAACGAGATGCGGGTGCGGGTCGACGGTTTCTCGAAGATGAGGACCAGCACGTCTTCCTCGATACCCTTCGGCCGCAGTCGCGCCGGGACGCGCTTGCCTGCAGCCTTCATGGCGTGAGCGGCGTCGAGAATGCGGCGCAGGGTCTTGGCATCGATCTCGTCGAGGTCAAGGAAGTGTCGAATAGCGTTTGCTTTGGCCATGGCGCTTCGGCCGGCTCCAGAAAATGGGTTGAGGATCAGGTTCTCGATGCCCTGACGCGCAAAAGCGCGCGGGCGAGGCGGTCCATGCCTTCGCTGATGTCGCCATCCTCGACGATCAGGGGCGGCAGGATGCGGACGACGTTGTCGGCGGCGCCGACGACGAGCAGCTTCTCGGCGAGAGACGCTGTCACGACCTCGGCCGGGGCGACGGTGAGCTTGAGGCCCGTGAGCAGGCCTTGTCCGCGCACCTCAGCGACCAGGTCCGGGAACTGGCCGTGAATGAGGGCAAGGCGCTGGCGCAGGCCGAGCGTGGCGATCTCCACGCGCGCGAGGAAGCCTGGTGCGAGCACCTCGTCGAGCACGGCCGCGCCCACAGCCGTCGCGAGCGGATTGCCGCCGAACGTCGAGCCGTGGCTGCCGGGCGTGAGGCCCGAGGCTGCCTTCTCGGTGGCGAGCACAGCTCCGAGCGGAAAGCCTCCGCCGATGCCCTTGGCGATCGCCATGATGTCGGGCGCGATGCCGGCCCACTCGTGGGCGAAGAGCTTACCCGTGCGGCCGACGCCGGTCTGAACCTCATCGAGCACGAGCAGGATGCCGTGATCGTCGGCGAGCGCGCGCAGGGCGGAGAGATAGCCGGGGGGCGCAACGCGGACGCCGCCCTCACCCTGCACGGGCTCGACGATGAGGGCAGCCGTCTCGGGGCCGATGGCGGCGCGCATGGCCTCGAGGTCTCCGAAGGGCACGTGCTCGAAGCCCGGGGCCGCCTCGCCGAAGCCCTCGAGGTATCTCGGATTGCCTGCCGCGGCGAGCGTTGTCAGCGTGCGGCCATGAAAGGCGCCGTGACAGGCCACGATGCGCCAGCGCTCGGGATGGCCGGCGACGAAGTGATAGCGGCGCGCCGCCTTGATGGCGCCCTCGCAGGCCTCGGCGCCCGAGTTGCAGAAGAACACCTTATCGGCGAACGTTGCCGCGACCAGGCGCTCGGCCAGCTTCTCCTGCCCGGCGACGCGATAGAGGTTCGACGTGTGCCAGAGCTTTTGGGCTTGCTCGGTCAATGCTGCGACGAGACGCGGATGAGCATGCCCCAGCGCATTGACGGCGACTCCGGAGCCGAAGTCGAGATAGCGCTCGCCCGAGTCCGCGATCAGCCAGCATCCCTCGCCGCGGGCAAACACGATGTCCTGGCGCGCGTACGTGCCCATGACCGCGGGCGACGGGCCGCCCTTTGCGGCGGCCGAGCTGGCGGAGCTCGAGGCTGTGAGGGGTTTGGACATGACGCCCATCCCGCTCCCCCAAAAAGAGAAAAGCCGCCCTCCCGGCGGCTCGCGAAGTGCGGGTGATACGCGCCCCAGGCTCGCCTGTCAACGCAGCGCCCCGCGATGCCTCAAAAAAGTAAGCAGCGGCTCAGGGGAGCTATCTCACTTCCGGTCAATCCCGCCGCCCGACCGCCTCGGCTCATGACATTCGCGTGGCAATTAATTCCGGGGAAAGCCTCCCGGGGCCCCGTCGCACGGGGGTTGGCGACTCACCCTGTTGCGAGGACGCCACTCGTCTATGTCAACGCCCTCGGGTCGAGACAGGCGTCCTTGTACAAGGAAATCAAGTTATTGTAGGTTAATGAAGTCCAGACACGACATGTCGCGGTGTAGCGCGACCCGTTTTTTGTAGCGAGTCTGGCGACCTTTGGGCCCTGACCCTGTCGGTCGCGTTGCTTCTGGCCCTCTCTAGTCCTGCGTCATCCATCAGTCCCGAGTTGCGGGCAGATCTGGCTCTGCTCACGCTTGGCGTGTGTGCATCCTTCGCACCCGCCGGCCGTGATGCGTCCGCTCTTCTCGCACCGAAGCCTGTCCGTGGCTCGCCCGCTGCGGAGGCGCTTGCTTTGAGGAGCACCCAATATGGCCTGGAACGACGAACGCGTTGAGCTCTTGAAAAAGCTCTGGTCCGAAGGACTTAGCGCCAGTCAGATCGCAGGACGCCTCGGTGGCGTGACACGAAACGCGGTGATCGGCAAGGTCCACAGGCTGGGACTGTCCGGACGCGCCACCACATCGCGCATGAAATCCCATCGTCCACGGGCGCGGGCCGCCACCAACGCCCGCCGTCTCCAACAGAAAACCCGTTTTGCGCCTCAGGGCAACCCGGCGCTGCGCGCGCTCTACCAGCCAGAGGCCGAGCCGTTCACGCCCTCGGTCGAGGAACTCGTCATCCCGCTCAAGGAGCGCAAGAGCATCCAAACGCTGTCCGAATGCAGCTGCCGCTGGCCGATCGGCGACCCGCAGACGGCCGAGTTCCACTTCTGCGGCAAGACTAAGGTGACGGGGCTGCCCTATTGCGAGTTCCATGCGCGCCGGGCCTTCCAGCCGCCGCAGCCGCGCCGCCGCGAGCGCGAGATCGCCGAGCCGCGGATCCCGGCTCTCGCCCGTGCCGGCAAGGAGCCGGCGGACGTCTGAGCCACGATGAGACCGGAGTTCACGCTTCGGACTGATAGGCTCCGAAGCGATCGCGGTCTTGCTGATCAAAGTTTCGCAGGGGGAGGCCGGATGCACCATGGGGGTGGTGCGTCCGGCCATTTTTTTGGGTTGGTCGGCACCCATCAGGCTTCTCAACGCTAAGAAAGCGCGTTGAAAGCTAGGGCGACGGGCTCGCCCTGACGCGGTGGAGGGCGGCGGAGAGGACCTCGGCGAAGGCGCGACGCTCCTCGTCGTTCAGGAGGCGGGCGAACTCGAGCTCGCGCCCGTGGGAGGCGAGCTTCAGGTGGTTGCCTCCGTCGGGCCGCTCCGTGAAGAGGACGCGCACCCAATAGGGGTTGAACTCGAAGCTCTTGCTCTTGCCCGTGGGTGTGACCTGGGTGAGCGTCAGCACGGAAGGCGTGAGCTCGACGAGCTCGAAAGCACGGGCGGCAAGATAGTTGAGCTTGAAGGCGACGTAGACGAGCAGGACGTCGAGGCCGAAGAAGCCCATGACGGGCCAGGCGCCCATGAGATAGAACACCATGCCGGTTATGAAGCTCACGGCCCCGATGGCCAGCATCAGGAGCAGGAACCCGCGGGGTCCGAGCGAGCGATGAGGGTGGAGGACGGCGCGAAAGGTGCTCGCGCCCGGCTCCGTTGCTCCGCTATCATTCATCCGGCTAGCCTAGCTCTCCCAAGGCTCTTGTCAAAGCCCCCGTTCGCCTAAGCTCATGCGCCCCACGCAACCTTCCCGCCCTGCGGCCAAACCTCGAAAGTCCCCCTCGGCACCAGGAAGCGCCGGCTCGAAGAGCAAGCGGCTCACGGGGGACGACATTGCCGAGATGTTTCGGCGTTTCGCGGCCGCGAGCCCCGAGCCCAAGGGGGAGCTCGCGCACAGCAATCCCTATACGCTTCTGGTGGCCGTGGTGCTCTCCGCGCAAGCTACCGACGCGGGCGTCAACAAGGCCACGCGTGCCCTCTTCGAGAAGGCCGACACCCCGCAAAAGATGCTCGCCCTCGGCGAGGACGCGGTGCGCGAGCATGTGAAATCGATCGGCCTCTATCGGAACAAGGCGAAGAACATCATCGCGCTCAGCGGGAAGCTGATCGCAGAGCACGGCGGCAAGGTGCCGGAGGACCGCGACGCGCTCCAGATGCTGCCGGGGGTCGGGCGGAAGACCGCCAACGTGGTCATGAATGTCGCGTTCGGCGCACCGACCATGGCGGTCGACACACATGTGCTGAGGGTCTCGAACCGGACCGGCTTGTCGGCCGGCAAAACTCCGCTCGCAGTCGAGGCCGATCTGTTGCGCGTCATCCCGCCGGAGTATGGCGTTCCGGCGCACCATTGGTTGATCCTACATGGCCGCTACGTCTGCAAGGCGAGGAAGCCCTTGTGCCCGGCGTGTCTCATCCGCGATCTCTGCCGCTATTGCGAAAAGACACCCGGCTGAGAGCGGGCCTTGGGCCCAATACGGGCTCTCCCTCAAGCGTTTATCAACCGACCTCGGGCTTTAGATCCACCGTGCGATAGCGCATTAAGCTCCCAGTTACTCTCTGTGCCTACAAATGACCCAATCAGGCCGAAAAAAGCCTTATCTGCTCGGGGTTTCATTTGAAATGATCCGTAACCAGACCGCGAATCTGCAAGGTGCCGGGTCGTGCGTCAGGGATGTTGCCCTCGATACGCAGAACCTTATCGAGCAGACGCGCAAGCTCGCGCAGGTCAACTCCTGGTTCGAGGTGGCCCTCAACAACATGGCGCGCGGCCTCTCGATGTTCGACGCGGACCGCAACCTCATCGTCTGCAATGCCCTCTACCGCGAGATCTACGAGCTCCCCGAGGACCTCACGGTTCCCGGTACGCCCTTCGCCCGGATCGTCGCCTATCATGCCGCGCGCGAGGGCCGACCGACCACAACCGATAATCTCAGGAAGCAGCAGGGCTGGATCGACCGCCACGCCGAGGAGCTTGCCCACGACAAGACTTTCACCCACACCCAATACCTCAAGAACGGACGCATCATTCTCGTCACCAACCAGCCGCTCGCCGACGGCGGATGGGTCGACATCCAAGAGGACGTCACCGAGAAGACGCTCGCGGCCGAGCGAATTTCGTGGCTCGCGCGCCACTGCCCGCTGACCGAGATCGCCAACCGCTTCCACCTGCGTGAGACGCTCGACGAGGCCTTGAAGTGCATGAAGCCAGACGCGGGCGTCGCGGTGCACCTCGTCGACCTCGACTACTTCAAGCAGGTCAACGACACGCTCGGCCATCCCGCCGGGGATGCGGTTCTGAAAGCGGTCGCCAAACGCATGCAGGCCACCGTGCGCGAGCAGGATTTCGTCGGACGCCTCGGCGGAGACGAGTTCGCCATCGTGCAAAGGAATATCGCCGGACCCGAACAGGCAATGATACTTGCCCAGCGCCTGATCAAGGTTTTGAACGCGCCCTACCGCGTGCTCGGCAACAACGCTGGCGTGGGCGCCAGCATCGGCATCGCTATTGCGCCCGACAACGGTTCGGACCCCGACACATTGCTCAAGAAGGCGGACGTCGCTCTCTACCGGGTGAAATCCGCGGGCCGCGGAACGCTGAACCTCTACCGGCCCGAGGATGAGCGCATCGTCCAAGAGCGTGTCGAGCTGCAGGCCGAGCTTGCGGAGGCGCTCCGGCACAAGCAGCTCGAGCTCCACTACCAGCCCATCGTCGACGTGGCCCAACGCAAGGTGGTCGGCTGCGAGGCGCTGATGCGATGGCGTCACCCTAAGCTCGGCCTCATTCCCCCGTCGACGTTCATCCCCGTGGCCGAGCGCAGCGGGCTGATCGTCGGCATGGGCGACTGGGCCTTGCACCAGGCCTGTGAGGATGCCGCCTCCTGGCCGGACGGCATAAAGGTTGCCGTCAACCTCTCGGCCGTGCAGTTCGATCTCGGAGACCCTGTCGAGACCGTGAAAGGTGCGCTGCGGCAGTCCGGGCTCGATTCGAGCCGGCTCGAGCTCGAGATCACGGAGTCGGTATTGCTCCGCAGCGAGTCGCGCACGGTCGCGACGCTCCAGAAGCTGCGCGGCCTCGGCGTGCGCCTCGTGCTCGACGACTTCGGCACGGGCTTCTCGTCGCTCAGCTACCTGCGCAGCTTCACCTTCGACAAGATCAAGATCGACCGCTCGTTCGTGAGCGAGATGGCGGAGCGCAGGGACTGCGTGGCCATCGTCGGCGCGGCCGCGGGCCTCGCTCGCGCGCTCGGTATTGATCCCGTGGTCGAGGGCATCGAGATGCCGGAGCAGCTCCTCAGCGCCACCAACGCGGGATGCAACGAGGTGCAGGGCTTCTATTTCAGCCGACCGGTGCCGCCGAGCGAGGTCCACGAAGCCGTGAAGAATTGCGTCGCGCGCTTCGCGGCGGCTTAGCTCTCGCTACAGGCGGACGGGGATGCCGGCGTCGGCCATGTGGTGCTTGGCCTCGCCGATGGTGTAGGTGCCGAAGTGGAAGATGGAGGCAGCCAGCACAGCGCTGGCGTGCCCTTCCTTCACGCCGGCAACCAGGTGGTCGAGCGTGCCGACGCCGCCCGAGGCGATGACCGGCACCTGCACGGCATCCGAGATGGCCCGCGTCAGCTCGATGTCGAAGCCGACCTTGGTGCCGTCGCGGTCCATCGAGGTGAGCAGGATCTCGCCGGCGCCGAGCGCGACGACCTCTTTCGCATACTCAATGGCATCGAGCCCCGTGGGCTTGCGGCCGCCGTGCGTGAAGATCTCCCAGCGTGGCGGCTCGCCCTCGGCCGAGGCGCGCTTGGCATCGATGGCGACGACGATGCACTGAGCGCCAAACTTCTCGGACGCCTCCTTCACGAACCGGCGGCTCGTCACGGCGGCGGTGTTGATCGAGACCTTGTCGGCGCCGGCCTCCAAGAGCTTCCTGATGTCATCCAGCGTGCGCACGCCGCCGCCGACGGTGAGCGGCATGAAGCAGCGCTCGGCCGTGCGCTCGACCACGTCGAAGATCACGTCGCGGGCCTCATGCGAGGCCGTGATGTCGAGGAAGCAGAGCTCGTCGGCGCCGGCCGCATCGTAGGCGGCGGCGGCCTCCACCGGATCGCCGGCATCGACGAGATCGACGAAGTTCACGCCCTTGACGACACGGCCGTCCTTGACGTCGAGACAGGGGATGATGCGGGTTTTCAGCATGGCTCAGGCTATCCCTGCAAGCAGGGCCAGCGCCTCGCGGGCGTCGAGACGGCCGTCGTAGAGGGCGCGGCCGGTGATGGCGCCTTCCAGCATAGCATACTCGGGGCGCATCAAGGCCTTCACGTCGTCGATCGAGGCAAGGCCGCCCGAGGCGATGACCGGGATGCCGGTCGCGCGTGCGAGCTCGGCAGTGGAGGGGAGGTTTAGGCCCTTCAGAACGCCGTCACGATCGATGTCGGTGTAGATGATGGCGGCGACGCCCGCATCCTCGAAGCGGCGGGCGAGATCGGCCGCCGAAAGCTCAGACGTCTCAGCCCATCCCTCGACGGCGACCTTGCCGCCGCGAGCGTCGATGCCGACGGCTACGCGGCCGGGGAAGCGCCGGCAGGCGTCGCGCACGAGGGCGGGATCACGCACCGCCACGGTGCCGAGGATGACGCGGCGGATGCCGCGCGCGAGCCAGCTCTCGATGGTGGAGATGTCACGGATGCCGCCGCCGAGCTGGGTCGGCATGGCGACGCTGCGCAGAATGGCCTCGACCGCCCCGGCGTTGACCGGGCGGCCGGCAAAGGCGCCATTCAGGTCGACGATGTGAAGATAGCCGAAGCCCTGCCGCTCGAACGTCGCGGCCTGTGCGGCGGGATCGTCGCTGAAGACGGTCGCCTCGCTCATCTCGCCGTGCTTCAGGCGCACGCACTTGCCGTCCTTGAGATCGATGGCGGGAAAAAGGATCAATGCCGTGCCTCGCGTCGCGTCTCGCGTATCATGTCGCGTGGGTGATGGGCGCTCGCGCCATCAGTTTGCTCGCTTTGTGCCCGATCAATCGGGTTTGTCGTCTTGGGTCAAGTGCGTCACTTTCCATATGCCAACCAATTGGACCAATTTGCAGGGCCCGGGCCGTCCCCTGACGGAGGCGGACGCCATCGACATCTGGATCGCGCGCTGGCTCAGGATCCGCCGCAGGGACCTTATGCAGCGCTACGGCTGCGACCCGCGGCGCCTCTACGAGATCTGGGGCGAGGAGCGCTTCGCCGGCAGCCGTGACAAGGCGCTCATCGCGTTTCGAGAGCGCTATCCATCGCTCGTAGACCGCATCGATCCGGGCCGGCACACGCGCATCTCGCGGGCTCCCCATCCTGCGCAGCTCGGTCTCTTCGACTAGAGCAAAATGGTTTCATCCCACGCTCTATGTCATTGACACTACTTGCTGTTCTGACGCGGCACTGCGCTTGGCTCGACAACCATCGCCACGGTCTCAACGCGCCAGCTCCCTCAAGAGAACAAAATTCGAACGGACTCTGGACGTGGTGAGCGACTCATGCCACGTTCTCTCTACGTTCTCACCGCGTCCCTCGCTCTTCTTGCCCCGGAGAGGCCCCCCATGCGCACCTATCTCATCTCGTACGATCTCGCCAAGCCGCACCTCATCAAGCACATCGTCGCGCAGGCCATCATGGCCGCCGGCCACAGCTGGGCGCGCCCCCTCGAGCAGACATGGTACGTCCGCACGGAGGAGAGCGAGGAGGCGATCGAGGCGAAGCTCACGCGCATCCTCGACAGCGAGGACGGGCTGCTGATCCAGCGGGTGAAGGATGAGGCCATCCTCACCAACACTTCGGTGCGCTGGTTCAAACAGCGCCAGGCGGGCGTCGAGACGGGCGGCGACACCAACATCATCGCGTTCCCGCAACCGAAACCGGGTCCCTCGGACGAGCCCGAGCTTCCGTTCGCAGAGGCATGCTGAGGAGAAGGCGCCGCCCCTACCCCCGCGGCACCTCAAGTCCTCGCAGCAGAAAGGGAGGCTCCGTGCCTCCCTTTTTTTGTTGGCCGGGCTCGCGGGACTAGAGCAACCTCCGATCCGATGAAATTGGACCAGATGCTCTAGATCCCTGATGAGACCAATGATTCACGCTTCCGGACGGGTAGGGTCCAAAAGAGATCATGGTCTAGGCCTCTAGATTGGAAGCCTCGGGACGCGGCGCAAAGACGAGGCGCTGGTAGACGAGGCCGATGCCGACCAGCACCAGCCCAAGGCCGATGAACGAGAAGGCGCGCCATGCCCCTTCCATGCCGGCCATGTCCCAGAGAAAGACCTTCAAAACCGACAGCAGAACAATTGCCGCCGAGGCGAGACGGGCTTCCGGCATGGCGCGCCAGAGGCCGTATGCGAGGAGCGCGATGCCGAGGGCCAGCCAAGCGGCAGAATAGCTCCAGATCTCGGCTTCGCTCGTGGGTTGCCAGATGCTCAGGCTTGCGCCGTGATAAGCGTGGCGAACCTCGAGCGTCACGAAGCCGAAAAGCAGAACCACGGCAAGCATGCCGACGGCCGTCACCAGAACGCGCGGCCACTCCCCTCGTGCATGCCGCGCGACAAGCGCCGCGCCACCCGCGGGCATGAGATAGGCGAGCCAAAGCGAGTCGAACGGCCCGTAGCTCGCTACGGCTTCTGGTGCGAACAGCGGATTGTTCAGGATGGCCAAGCCGATCACTGCCGGAACGGCAGAGAGAGCCCCAAAGACGAGCGAGGCCGCCCGGAACACCTTGCTTTCGTGCCCAAGACCCGACTTCAGAAGTGCGAATGCGAACGCGAGGGACGTCAGCACCATCAGGCCCTGCTCGACATGGTCCGTGGTGGGGGCGAGGATATCGCCGTCATGTAAGAGATGGCGAATCTCGAAGAAAACGAGCAGCGCCGCGAAGATGATGGCAAGAGCGTCCGAGATGCGCGACGCCAGATCGTCGCGACCCTGCCGGGAGAGACTGCGGCCCGCCGCGAAGAAGCAGAGCGCGGGAACTCCATACCCGAACAACAACCAATTGAAGATCGGAGTCGCTCCGGGGCCCTCGGCCATGACCAGTGGGTCGTAGACGACCCGCGCCAGCACCACTAGCCCAAGGGCGGATACGACGGGGCGCAATATTGGGAGGCCCTTGCGAAGTGAGATCTCGGCGGTGGCCAGAGCCGTCATCGCGAGCGCAACCGTCAGCGTGCCGTGATCGAGGAAGAACACCAGCGCCAGCGCCGCTGCGGCAACGCCCGACACTGCGAACACTGCCGTGCCGAAGCCCGTCAGGCTCGACTTGCTCGCGCGCTCCGCACCTTGGAATTGGACCGTGGCCCAGGCGTAGATGCCGGCGAGCAGCGCCCCGATCAAGGCGAAGAGCGACGACGTTTCAAATCCGGTCAAGCGTGCGTAAGCGAGGACGAGCGCGACGAGCGGCAGGAGTGCGGCTGCCGCCGCGTAGGTCATGCCGCTCCAAAGCTCGAGGCGCGACGGGCGAAAGATCCGCATGCCTGCTTGCCACGCGATCGACAATGCAGCCGCAACCGAAAGCAGCGCATAAAGTGCGCCGTATGCGGGCGGGGAGAACAGCTCCCAGCTCAGGCCGGACGGAAGGGGGTCCAGACGCGATCCCGACGCTGACGGCCATACGATCATTGCGCCGAGGAGGAGGAGCCCGGCGATGAGGACCGCAGGCGCGAGCGCGGCATTTCTAAGCCCTGCCGCCGCCAGCATCCCGATCACGAGAGCGGTCAGAAGCGTCGATGCCGGAGAGACACCGTCGTTGGCGACCAGGACGAGAAGGGTGAGCAGGCCGAGGGCCGCAAATACGGCGAGCGTGCCCGTTTCAGGGGCTCCGGCTTCATCGCGCGCCTTTTTCGCAAATGCGAGGACGTAGACGGGCAGTGCCGTCTGTATGAGAGCGTGGAGCATCACCGGCGCGATCCAGATCCGGACGTCGAGAGACAGCACGGCCATGGCACAGCCCCAGAGCACCGCACCGGCAGCTGCCGCGATCGCCAGCCATCCCCAGCCCTTTGCTCGGCTCAACGCGTAGGCCGCACCGGCCACCACCAGCAAGTAGGCAACAAGCGTCCATGGATTGGGTGTCTCGGAGGCGACGAGCATGGGCGTGGCATAGGAGGCCGCAATGCCGAGACCGGCGAGGGCGGGACCGTGCAAGCTCGCGGCGAGCATGGTAGCTACGCCGACACCCGAGAGCAGAAGAAACGCAGGGCCGGGACCCAGAAACCCATAGAGGGCATAGGCGGCGTAGACCGTACCAAACCCCGCCACGGTGCCCGCCGCAGTCAATACACCCGGAATATGCGCGGTCGGGAAACTGCCGAACTCGAGTTGCTTGTCCGTGCGCCGCAGCCATTCCCCGCTTGCGGTCAGAACGAGCGCAATCAGCGCACCGAGGAAGACGCGGACGCCGGGGCCGAAGACACCTTGCTCGATCGAGTAGCGCACGAGCAGTATCGCACCCAATGCGAGCGCAACACCGCCCACCCACACGGCCCAGTGCGCGCCGAGCCGCTCCTCGAGGCCGACCGCGCGCGTCTGCGGGGCGGGGCGCTCCACCGGCACGGGCGCACGATCGGTAAGGGCCGGTTGCTGCTCGCCAGGCGCCTCAACAGTGGCCCTTTCGGCAGGCAATGCGAGCGGAACCGACGCCTGGCGCGCATCCGGAGCAGCCGGAGTAGCCGGTGCCGCGGTGGCGGGAGCTGACCGCTTTGCGGTCGCCGCCGCCAGCTGGTCCCGCATCTGCCGCCGAAGCGCGCCTACGGCTTCCTCGAGCTCATCGACCCGTCGCGAGAGAGACCCTGACCTCAAGAACCCGACGATCCCGAGTATGTAGCCGCCAACGATGAGCAGCCCGATCAGCACCACACCGTCCATGGCGACCTTCCATTTGATTCGTTGCCATAGGAGATTAGTCGCAGAGCTTTATGGGGTTCTAAATCCGCGCCTTTCATCTCCACGGTGCTTGCGCAACTCGCGTGGCGCCTGCTGCTCTCCTCCCATCGTAAAGATGTCGGGTTTGGTGGCAGCCGTTCGTCGTAAGGGGGAAGCGGGCGCGCGGTGCGGCTTCCGCGAGCTCGGCATGAGCGGAGCAGAGAAAAAGGACTAGCCAACGCGCAAATGAAAACGCGCGGGGCCGGAGCCCCGCGCGTCGATGTTTCACGAGCCTCAGCGCGAGGCTTACTCCTCGTCGCCGACGTCCGCGTCGCGCTTCTTGATGGCGGCTTTGAAGATGTCGCCGAGCGAGGCGCCCGAGTCGGACGAGCCGTACTGGGCGACGGCCTGCTTCTCCTCGGCGATCTCGAGCGCCTTGATCGAGACCTGGATGCGGCGCGCGGCCTTGTCTGCCGAGATGACGGCTGCATCGACCTTCTGGCCGACCGAGAAGCGCTCCGAGCGCTGCTCCGAGCGGTCGCGCGAGAGATCCGAGCGCTTGATGAAGGTGGTGAGGTCGCTGTCGGCGATCTTCACCTCGATGCCGTTCTCCTGCACCTGGATCACCTCGCAGGTGACCTGGTCGCCCTTCTTGTACTTGCCAAGGGCGTCGGCCGGGTCGCCGCCGAGCTGCTTGATGCCGAGCGAGATGCGCTCCTTCGAGCTGTCGACGTCGAGCACCACCGCTTTGACATTGTCGCCCTTCTTGAAGTCCTTGATCACCTCGTCGCCCGGCTTCTGCCAGTCGAGATCCGAGAGGTGCACCATGCCGTCGACGCCGCCATCGAGGCCGATGAAGAGGCCGAACTCGGTGATGTTGCGGATCGGGCCTTCAACCACGGAGCCCTTGGGATGCTGAGTGAGGAACGCATCCCACGGGTTGTCCTGGGTCTGCTTCAAGCCGAGGGAGATGCGGCGCTTAGCCGGATCCACCTCGAGGATCTGCACCTCGACCTGCTGGCTGGTCGAGACAATCTTGCCGGGGTGCACGTTCTTCTTGGTCCAGCTCATCTCGGAGACGTGGATCAGGCCCTCGACGCCCGGCTCGAGCTCGACGAACGCGCCGTAGTCGGCGATGTTCGTGACGGTGCCCTTGAAGCGCGCGCCGATCGGATACTTGGCCTCGATAGCTGCCCACGGGTCGGACTGGAGCTGCTTCATGCCGAGCGAGATGCGCTGTGTCTCGGGGTTGATGCGGATGATCTGCACCTTCACCGTGTCGCCAACGTTCAGAATCTCGGACGGATGGTTCACGCGGCGCCAGGCCATATCGGTGACGTGGAGCAGGCCGTCAATGCCGCCAAGGTCGATGAAGGCGCCGTAGTCGGTGATGTTCTTGACGAGCCCGTCGATGATCTGGCCCTCGGCAAGGCGGGCGACGATGTCGGCGCGCTGCTCAGCACGCGTCTCCTCGAGGACCGAGCGGCGCGAGACCACGATGTTGCCGCGGCGGCGATCCATCTTGAGGATCTGGAACTGCATGGGCTGGTGCATGAGCGGGCCGATGTCGCGCACGGGCCGGATGTCGACCTGCGAGCCCGGCAGGAAGGCCACGGCGCCGTCGAGATCGACGGTGAAGCCGCCCTTGACCTTGTTGAAGATGACACCCGTCACCTTCTCGCCCTTCTCGGACAGCTTCTCGAGGCGGGTCCAGCTCTCCTCGCGGCGCGCCTTGTCGCGCGAGAGAACGGCCTCGCCAAGCGCATTCTCGACGCGCTCGAGGAACACCTCCACCGTGTCGCCGATCTTGATGGTGCTGGGCTGGCCGGCCAGCCCGAACTCCTTCAGCGGAACGCGGCCTTCCATCTTGAGGCCGACGTCGATGACGGCGAGGTCCTTCTCGATGCCGACAACCTTGCCCTTGACGACGCTGCCCTCGAACACGTCGTCCTTGGCGAGGCTTTCGGCGAGCATGGCGGCGAACTCGTCACGCGACGGGGAAAAGTCCTTGCTCACGTTCGTGGTCATTCAAACTCCTGGTAACGGTTGAATTGCGGATGTGCCCTGCGCCGCGCCGCCTCGTCGGCAGCGGAGCACGGGCTCGGATGTCGTGACTGGCGTGGATCGCGTCCGTCCGCGCGAGCGCGAAATCGGACAGTCTCCTGCCAGAGGTGATGTTGATCTTGCTCGGCGCCGCCGTGATGGGCTCTAGCCCGCCAGTGGAAATTGAGACGCTGCTTCAGCGTCCCGAGTGGCCGATCTTCCTCTTGATCAATCCGACGGCGGCGTCGAATGCGGCTTCTATATCCAAGTTGCTCGTATCAAGCAACATCGCATCCTCGGCCATCGCCATGGGGGCGTTTGCCCGGCCCGAGTCGCGGGCGTCGCGGGCCAAAATGTCAGCCAGCACCGTTTCATAGGCAACGGAGACGCCGCGAGCCCCGAGCTCGGCCGCCCGGCGGCTGGCCCGCACCTCCGGGGTTGCCGTGACGAAAATTTTTACATCGGCGCCGGGGCAGATGACGGTGCCGATGTCGCGCCCGTCGAGCACTGCCCCCGGCGACTTGCCCGCGAAGTCCCGCTGGTAGGAGAGCAGCGCGCGGCGCACCTCCGGGATCCTAGCGACGATCGAGGCGGCATCGCCTGCCGCCGCCCCCCTCAGAAGGGGATCGTCGAGGCTTGACGGGTCGAGCCCCCGCGCGGCCGCCACTGCCGCCCAGATGTCCTCGAGCCGGTAGCCGCGCGCCGCCACGTCGCGGGCCACCGCCCGGTAGAGGAGCCCGGTATCGAGGCAGGCGAAGCCCAGGTGGTCGGCCAAGCGCTTGGCCAGCGTGCCCTTTCCCGATGCCGCCGGTCCGTCGATGGCGATGATCACATCCACTCCCTGCGCCGGGGCGCATCACGGCCCGAGCGGCCGGTCACGATCTCTACAAGACGCCCGGCAATTCCAAACGTCACAGCTGCCGCAAACATTGCGGGCGCCACGTGGACGAGAAGCTGAAATCCAGTGCCCACGAGAGCGAGGCTCACGGGCGAGGCCTCGCCCACCTTCGGCACGCCTGGCTCGCCGATCATGAACAGCACCACCCCTACAAGCGCGGCGAAGAATGCCAAGAGCACCCCCGCGATGGTGACGCGCACGAAGTTGCCGCCTTTGAGCCAGGTGTAGGCCGCGCCGGCGGCCGCGCCGAGCACGGCTGCGGCCATGCAAAAAGAAAGCGTCCAAGCGGTGAGCGACATGGATAATCCTTGCTTCACGCCGCCCGGAAACGGGCGCCTATCCCTTCCATGAGACTACGGAATTCCGGAAAGCTCGTCGCGATCATGGCCGTGTCGTCCACAGTCACGGGCGCTTCGCTCGCAAGCCCCATGGTGAGGAATGCCATGGCGATGCGGTGGTCGAGGTGCGTCGCGACGAGGCCACCCCCTACCACACGGCCGGTGCCGGTCACGATCAGCGTGTCGCCGGACACCTCGGCGGTGACGCCGTTCGTGACCAGACCCGCAGCCGTGGCTGCCAGCCGGTCGCTCTCCTTCACCTTGAGCTCGGCGAGGCCGTCCATGCGGGTGGTGCCGTGCGCGAAGCCCGCGATCACGGCAAGCATCGGATACTCGTCGATCATCGAGGGGGCGCGCTCAGCTGGGACATGCACGCCCTCGAGCCTCGAGTGACGCGCGCGGATGTCGGCCACCGGCTCGCCACCTTCCTCGCGAAGATTGAGGAGCTCCACATCGCCGCCCATCTCCTGGAGCGTCGTGTAGAGCCCGATGCGCGTCGGGTTTGCCAGCACGCCCTCCACCGTCACGTCCGAGCCCGGCACGATCAGCGCGGCCGCGATCAGGAATGCGGCGGAGGACGGGTCCGCCGGCACCACCACGTCACGACCCTTGAGCTCCGGTCCGCCGGTGACTGTGATGCGGGTCTTGCTGCCGTCTCGCTCCGTGCGCACGTCGGCGCCGAAGTGGCGCAGCATCCGCTCAGTGTGGTCGCGCGTCGCCTCGCGCTCGATCACCGTCGTCTCTCCCGCCGCGCCGAGGCCGGCGAAGAGGATAGCGCTCTTCACCTGCGCCGACGGAACCGGCAGCTCGTAGACGATAGGGACGAGGCGTGAGGTGCCGCGCACGGCAAGCGGCAGACGGTCGCGCCCGCCCTCGACGTCGAGGCCCATCTCCTTCAGCGGATCAAGCACGCGGGCCATGGGCCGCCGGGACAGGGAGGCATCGCCCACCATCTCGACGCGGATGTCGTGGCCCGCGATCACGCCCATCATAAGCCGCGTGCCGGTGCCCGAGTTGCCGAAATCGATGGGGCCATCAGGCTGCGAGAGCCCGCCATTGCCGCGACCAAGCACCTCCCACACGGCTCCCACCTTGCGGGCCGGCGCGCCGAGAGCGGTGACCGCGCGGGCGGTATTGATCACATCCTCGGCCTCGAGCAGGCCCGTGATCCGCGTCACGCCGGTGGCGAGCGCGCCCAGCATAAGGGCCCGGTGGGAGATCGATTTGTCGCCCGGGACACGCAGGCGGCCCGACAGAGCCTCTGATTTTGGGGCGGAAAGCGGAGATGGGACGGCACGTTTCACGGAGGAAGCCTGATAAGTCTTGGGCCGGCCAACCCTTTGGGGCCGGGCGCGTTGCAGCGCATAGAGCCGGGCAGGGTCCGCCCTGTCAACGGCGGAGGCGCCGTCCACCCGCTCGCGTCCGGATTTCATTTTGACAGGGGGCCTAGCCTGTGGCAGACCCCGCTATCCCAATTTTCATGTAGAGCGGAAGTCATGGCGACGAAGCAAGCGCGCGGCACCAAGCGCACGTGCCAGAGCAACGAATGCGGTGCTCGGTTCTACGACCTCAATCGCGACCCGATCACCTGCCCGATCTGCGGCACGGTCTACGAGCTCGCCTCGTCGCCGCTGGCGCTGGCGGCAGCGGAGGAGAAGGCCCCTCGCAGGGCCCGCAAGGCCGAGTTCGTCGAGAAGGCTCCGGTCGAGCCCGCGGCGGAGGCCGAGAGCGACGAGGCGCTGCCCGAGATCGAGGACGGCGACACCGAGGTGGCGGCCGAGGACGACGAGACCTTCCTCGAGGAAGAGGAGGAGGAAGGCGGCGACGTGTCGAATATCATCGGCGGTCCAGTCACCGAAGGCGACGAGGAGCGCTAGAGCATCTTCCGATCCGATGGAATCGGGTCAGATGCGCTAGTTTTCGACGAGACCTATGATTCACGCCTCGGATTGATAGGGTCCGAAGCGAGCATGGTCTCGGTCCGGACCATCCCGGACCAGCACTTGGTCGCACCGGGTCTCAATTCCGGTGCGATGGTCCAACTTCAGGCTTGAAGTTTCGACCCGATCGGCCTAATGAGCCGGTCTTCCCGGGCGGGGCGCCAGACGCCCTGCAGCGACCCGACGGTTTGGGGCCATAGCTCAGCTGGGAGAGCGCTTGCATGGCATGCAAGAGGTCAGCGGTTCGATCCCGCTTGGCTCCACCAACCCCTCTTATGCGATCAAGTCGTAGGACTGGGTCTCAGGGTCACAGCAGGCCCTGCAGCTCGCGCAGCTCACCGGCGTTGAGATCCGAGATCGCCCAGATCGTCAGGCCCCGATCGCTCCAACTCAGCACGTTGTAGCCGTCAGGCGTCGTGAGCCGCGGCAGGGTGTGATCGCCGGTCGCCGCTGCTGGCCACATGAACACGCTGATCGTGTGCAGGCGCCGCTTGTAGACCAGAACGCCGACGCGCCGGCCGGCGACATAGTCAAGCCGGCCGCCGAGCAGGGGGAAGCCTTCGCTCGTCAGATCCTTGACCTCGGGCGCAAAGTCCACCCTGCCGGCAAACCACGGCTTGACGGTGTGGGTGTCGGACTGGGCGATCTGAACGGGGCTTTCCGAGAGGAGCGAGCGCACGTGCGCGGCCAGCACGTCGTGCTGGATCAGCCGGGCCTCGTCGGCCGAGGCGACAATCCACCACGTCACCAGCGCCGAGAGCACGCTCACGGCCGCCAGCGTGGCAGCCTGGCTAAAAGCCCCTGCCCGGAACGGCAGCCAGTCGGGAAGAGAACGCACTCGCCCCGGCCGGACCGGAGCCGCCCCGGTCCCGGCGGCAAGGGCGAGGTTGCGCCGGAGGCTCAGAGCCAAGGCGGGCGATGCGGGCTCCCGACCGGCCTCGGCGATGAGGCCACCTATGCGCCGGTAGTCGCTCGCCAGAGCAGAGCACGACGGGCACTCCTCCACATGCGCTGCAGCGCTGCGGCGCGCCTCGCCTTCGAGCTCGCCATCGACATAAGCGCTCATGAGCTCGCGCACCCGCTCACACTGCATTGGGCTCGTCCTTCCCGATCAATCTCGTCAATACCTTCCGCAACTCGCTGCGGCCACGGGCCAGACGCGACATGACCGTGCCGGCCGGCGTGCCGGTGATCTCGGCGATCTCGCGGTAGGAGAGCCCTTCGAACTCCCTCAGCACGATCACCTCGCGAAAAGCCGGCGGCAGCTCGGCGAGGGCACGCAGCACATAGTCGCGCTCGACCGCGCTGACGAGGAGCTGCTCTGCCGAGGGCTCCTCCGACGCCATCTCGTGCGCGTCGGCGCGACTGCCGGCGAGCGTCTCGTCGAGGGATACGACGTTGCGGGCGCGCTGGCGGTTGGCGAGCCAGCGGTAGGCCGCGTTCCGCACGATGGCCAACAGCCACGGCTTGATGTCGTCGCCGCGGAAGCCGTCGAAGGAGCGCAGCGCCCTGAGATAGGCCTCCTGCACGATGTCCTCCGCGTCCGGACGCGAGCGCGAGAGCCAGAAGGCCAGGTTGAAGGCGGCCTCGAGGTGGGGGAGCGCCAGACGCTCGAAGCGGGACAGAGAGCTCATGACGGTCTCGCGCGTAGGACCGGCGTGCCCCGAGGCCACGCCCATTGTGACTATATCCCGCCGCCGCCGCTTCTATTCCCGCCTGACGTCAGCGGCTCGAAAATCGCCGACCGGGGAATAAACGCGCGCCGTCGCGAGTCGTGCACGCCGTAGACCCCAACGTCCAACGGGAGTGGTATTCATGCTCAATCTGTCGCGTCGCGACGTCATCGTCTCGGCCGCCTTTGCGGCCGCCCTCGGTCTTGACCGGCCCCTGTCCCTGATCGGGGCCGCGCAGGCCCAGACCACGGCCGATCCCGCACCGGGCTTCCACACCTACAAGGTCGGAGACATCGAGGTCACCGCCCTCTACGACGGCATCTGGGAGAAGCCGCACGATCCGGCCTTCATCAAGAACGCTTCCGTCGAGGACACCAAGGCGGCGCTCGCCAAAGCCGGGCAGACGACAGACTTCGTTCCCATTCCACTGACGGTGGTGGTCCTCAAGATCGGCGAAAAGCTGGTGATGGTGGATTCCGGCTCAGGCGGGCAGTGGAAGCCCACCGCCGGAAAGCTCAGCGCCAACATGCAGGCGGCCGGCATCGATCCCTCCAGGATCGGCACCATCCTGATCTCCCACTTCCACCCCGACCACATCTATGGGCTCATGGAGAAGGACACGAACAAGCCCGTGTTCCCGAATGCCGAGCTCGTGGTCAGCACGACCGAGTTCAAGTGGTGGACGGAGCCGGGGCGCGTCGAGAAGCTGCCCGAGCCGCGCAAGGCGCTCGGCACCCGCATTCAGGCCGTGTTCCCCGGCTGGAAGAACTTTCGGCTTGTCGACGACGAGGCCGAGGTCGCACCCGGCGTCCGCCTCGTCAAAGCCCCGGGCCACACGCCGGGACATTCCGCCTTCCACGTGAGCTCCGGCAGTGCGCAGCTGATGCTCGCCTGCGATGTCGTCTATCTCCCGGCGCTCGTCGGTCCGCATCCCGAGTGGCAGGGCGCTTACGACCAGGACGGCCCTACCGCCGTCGAGACCCGGCGCAAGCTCCTCGAGCGTGTCGCCTCGGAGAGCATGATGATCTGCGGGGCCCACTTCCCGTTCCCCGGCGCCGGCACATTCGCGAAGGACGGCTCCGGCTACGCGCTCACATTGTCCAAAGCTTGAGGCACCAGGAGATGACCGTGAGACATTCGATCCGCTCAACCGCCCTCGTTGCCGCCATGATCTCGGCAGTGGGCCTCGTGGCTCTTGCGCCTGGCGCGCTTGCCGTCGACACCATCACGTCGAAGAATGCGCCAGACCTCAGCGCCGTGCGCTCGAAGATCGCTGCGAAAGATTGGCCCGGCGCCATTGCCGACCTCAACGCGATGATCGACAAAGGTGTCCAGCACGCCGACATCTACAACCTCCTGGGCTTCAGCCTGCGCAAGAGCGGCGACCGCGCGCAGGCCTACACGTTCTATCGCAAAGCGCTCGAGTTCAATCCCGAGCACAAGGGCGCGCTTGAGTATCTGGGCGAGCTTTACGTGGAAACGGGCGAGCTTGGCAAAGCCCGCGAGAACGTCGCCCTCTTGAAGAAGCTCTGCCCTGGCGGCTGTGAGGAGCTCGAGGACCTGGAGAAGGCGGTTGCGGCTGCTCCGCCGACGGCCTCCGCAAATTAACTAACAGACCGCCGGAAGCACGTCGCCCGTGGCTCCGCGGGCGGCGATCCGGCGAGATCGTTTTGATGTTGCACCGCAACGGCGTTAGCACTTTTTTAAAAAATGGCGTACTATTCTCAATCGCACGATGAGTCCCCGTTCAAGCCTTCAGCGGACCGAGCGATGACCCCGAGCAACTCGCGCAAGAGCCCCCGCCACGCCACCAATCGCGCAGGCATCATCATAGTCGACGGCAAGGAGCAGGCCGTCATTCTGAGGGACGCCTCCGAGACAGGGGTGCGCATCAGATCGGTTGGCACGAGCAAGATTCCGGATCGGTTCCGCCTTACCGTTGCCATGGAAAAGATCGACGCCGAGTGCGTCGTGATCTGGCGCAAGGGAAACGACGTCGGGGTGACGTTCGAGGGGCGCTAGATGTTTACCTAAACGGCGAGACCGAGACGCGCTCGCGGGCCGCTGGCACAGATGCTGCAGCGGGGCCCGCATGCGCCCGCGATCGCCGAAGCCCATCCTTACCCGTTGTCTCGCTTTGGGACTGCTGACCGTCGCCGCGGCCCCGGCCGCGCCTGCCGCTACCGATCCCATCACGGGCACGCCCCAGCCGGAAGGCCTCGAGCTCATCGCCTTCGAGGTTCCGGGCTGCATCTACTGCCCGATCTTCCGCCGCGACGTGGCGCCGTCTTATCCGGCAACCCGCGCCGGCAAGGCGGCGCCGCTGCGCTTCATCGATTTGAACGATCCCGCCGCCCAGGCTCTAAAGCTCAAAACTCCGGTCACCGTGGTCCCGACCGTCGTCCTCGTGCGCGACGGCATCGAGGTCGGCCGCATCAGCGGATACGTGGGGCGCGAGAACCTGCACCGCATGCTCGACGTTCTCCTGCCCGGCCGGGAGTAGCGAGCCGCAAGTAGCGCAGGCTACAATTGCCCGCCGCACATTCGCGGTTGCCAAATCGCTATTCTCGTCCATGCCTCTGCTCGTTCATCTCGCGCCCGAGCCGTTCGCCAAGCGCATCCGCCGCAGCGGCATCCGCCCCACCCGCTTCGACTTCGAGTGGGAGGGCATCCGCCAGGCCGTCTGGGCTTTCCCCTTGCTCGAGAGCTATACGCTCACGCACCAGTGGTCGCGCGAGCTCAAGCGGAAAGGAGCGCGCACGCTCGTGGCCGTCACCTTCCGCCTGCCGGACGACGAGCCCGTGCTCGTTCACCACTACAACGCGCCGCCCGAGCGGCGCCCGGCGGCCGAGGCCGTGGCCGTCATCCGCGCCATGCCCGATCCGCGCGGCGGCCAGGTGCTGATCACGCGACGCATTGCGCCGGACGAGATCGTGCGCGTCCGCGTCCTGGCGCAGCATTTTGGTTGGCGCTACTGGCCCCAGGCCAAGGAGGCCGACCGCAGGCCCTGCGATTGCCCCATGTGCGCGCCGCGCGGAGAGGTTAAGGCCAAGCGCTACCGCGACCGCATTCCGGCCCTGGCCCGCCGCTGGGACGCCCGCCACTCCCAGGGCTGACCGCGCGCCGCAGTGGACGCAGCCGCGCCCAGCCATTAGAAGCGACCAGCTTTTTCCAATGTGGGGCCGCCCGATGACACAACCCGCCGAGGCGCGCGCGCGCCTGTTCGACATTGTGAAGTCGAAGTCCTTCGTGCGCGGCCACGTGGTGCTCGCCTCCGGCAAGGAGAGCGACCACTACTTCGACATGAAGCCCACGATGTTCGACCCCGAGGGCGCCGAGCTCCTGGCCGAGCTGATCTTTGCGCGCCTCGCGGGCGTCGAAGCCGATATCGTGGGCGGCCTCGAGATGGGCGCCGTGCCCCTCGTCACGCCGATCTCGATCGCGAGCCGCCGCGCAGGGCGTCCCCTGCCGGGCTTCTTCGTCCGCAAGACCGTGAAGGACCACGGCACCAAGAAGCTCGTCGAAGGCGTGAAGGACTTATCGGGGAAGCGCGTCGTCATCGTCGAGGACGTGACGACGACCGGCGGCTCAGCCATGAAGGCCGTCGAGGCGCTCAAGGAAGCCGGTGCCTCGATTGCGCTCGTGATCTCGATCCTCGACCGCGAGGAAGGCGCCGCCAAGCTCTATGCGGACGCCGGCATCCCCTTCCAGTCCCTGTTCAAGGCCAGCGAGTTCCTGAGAGGTTAGGGTGCCCAGGCCAGGAAGTTGGCGATGAGCTTCAAGCCGAGGGTCTGGCTCTTCTCGGGATGGAACTGCGTGCCGGCGACATTGCCCTTGGCGACGATTGCCGTCACGGGCCCGCCGTAGTCGGTCTCGGCGACGACGACCGAGCGCTCCTTCGCAACGAGATGGAAGGAGTGGACGAAATAGGCATGGAGCCCAGCTGGCCCGGTCGCAATCCCATCGAGCAGCGCGTGATCCGTCACGGCGTTGAGGGTGTTCCAGCCCATGTGCGGGATCTTGAGCGCGGGGTCCTTCGGCTCAATCGCGCGCACCTCGCCCTCGATCCAGCCGAGGCCGTCCGTCACCTCGAACTCGAGGCCACGCGCGGCGAGGAGCTGCATGCCGACACAAATGCCGAGGAACGGGCGGCCGCGCCTCCTGATGGTCTCCTCCAGCGCGTCATGCATGCCCGGTACGGCATCGAGGCCGCGCTTGCAGTCGGCGAAGGCTCCGACGCCGGGCAGCACCACGCGGTCGGCTGCGAGCACGTCCTCGGCGCTGGCGCTGACCTTGATCTCGGCGTTGGCACCGCTCTCGCGGGATGCACGCTCGAAGGCTTTCGCCGCCGAGTGCAGGTTGCCGGAGCCGTAATCGATAATAACGACGCGCTGCATCGAGAGGATCAGCCGTTGGGAGCGAGCTTGCGGCGGATGCGACGCGCGATGCGGCCGACCGTTTCCTTGGCGTGCTCGAAGCGATGCTCGAGCGCGGGATCGGTGTGACCGGCGAGAAGCCAGCGCTCGTGATCCGGGCTCACGGCGGGAACCCCCGGAAGCCACGCCTCGAAGAAGCGACGCTCGGCCTCCTCAAGCCCCGCGCCGCTGACCGTGCCGATCTCGCGCCAGCCGGCGCGGGCAAGCGACCAGCGCTTGAGCTCGTTCGCCTCGAAGCCGGCGACAATATTCAGGAGCAAGAATGCCCAGGAGATCCAATCGTCCTCGGCCCCGACGGCGGTGAGAACGAGCGACAGAACCACGGCCGCAGCGATGTAGGCCAGGAGACCCAGCCATTGCCCGCGCAACGCGAAGTAGAACGGCCCGAGCAGCGCTGCGCCCCACGAGAAACCGTCCTTTACGAAGACCAGCTCCTCTCCGCGTTCGAGCCGCGTCGCGCCGACGCCCGGACGCTCGTGGACGGTGTAGGAAGACACGCCTGAACTTCCGAGCAACAGCCATCCCATCAGGCGAGCATCCCCTTGGTGGACGGCACGCGGCCGACCTGCCGCGGATCGAGCGCCACAGCCTGACGCAGTGCGCGGGCAAGGCCCTTATAGCAGGTCTCGGCGATGTGGTGGTTGTTCTCGCCGTAGAGGTTCTCCACGTGGAGCGTGATGCCGGCATTCTGCGCGAAGGCCTGGAACCACTCGCGGAAGAGCTCCGTGTCCATCTCGCCAATCTTCGGCTGCGAGAAGCGCACCTTCCAGATGAGATAGGGACGGCCTGAGACGTCGACGGCGACGCGCGTCAGCGTCTCGTCCATTGGGAGGTGCACGTCCGCGTAGCGTGCGATGCCCTGCTTGTCGCCGAGCGCCTTGGCTACCGCCTGGCCGAGCACGATGCCGACATCCTCAACCGTGTGGTGGAAATCGATGTGCAGGTCGCCCTTGGCCTCGAGCGTGATATCGAGCAGTGCGTGGCGGGAAAGCTGCTCCAGCATGTGGTCGAGGAAGCCGATGCCGGTCCGGATATCGAATTGGCCGGAGCCGTCGAGATCGACCGTGGCGGCGATCTGGGTCTCCTTGGTCCTGCGGGTGATGGTGGCTTGACGTTTCACGTCTGTTCCTGGACTTGGTGACTGAGGGCTGGGTGCCCATTTAACGCTAGTGTCCCTTGTGATTCCGAAGCTCGCTCCGGGACCTAGCCGCAAACGTCGGCGAACTTCGGAATCGGGACACTGGGCAGCCCGAAGTTGCCTTCACGGACCCAAGCGTTTATCAGCTTCACAGGCCCCAATCCAGTGCAGCCGCCCCTGCGGCGCCTCGACTTGCCGAGCCAATTCTCCGACGCAATACAGGTATTCATGGCCCATTCCCCGCACAACCCTGCCCCGGCCGGATCGTGGCACGCGACGACGATCCTAACCGTCCGCAAGAACGGGCGCGTGGTGATCGCGGGCGACGGGCAGGTGAGCCTCGGCGCCACCATCATCAAGGCCAACGCCAAGAAAGTCCGCCAACTCGGCAAGGGCGGGGTCATCGCCGGTTTTGCGGGGGCGACGGCCGACGCCTTCACCCTTTTTGAGCGGCTCGAGGCCAAACTCGACCAGTATCCGGGACAGCTCATGCGCGCCGCCGTCGAGCTCGCCAAGGATTGGCGGACCGACCGCTTCCTTCGCCGGCTGGAAGCGATGATGATCGTGGCCGACCGCGAGGTGACGCTGGTGCTCACGGGCACGGGTGACGTGCTGGAGCCCGAGAGCCATGTGATGGGCATCGGCTCGGGCGGCATGTACGCGCTCGCGGCAGCCCGCGCGCTTCTCGACCAGCCGCTCGAGGCGGAGGCGATCGCGCGGCGCGCCATGGCGATCGCGGGCGAGATCTGCGTCTACACCAACAGCAACCTCGTGGTCGAAAGCCTCGAGTCCAAATGATCTGCGACGAGCACACAGACGACGCCGTCGCCTTTCGCCACTCCCTTCCACTCGCTTGACGGAACCCTCATGACCACTTTCTCTCCGCGCGAAATCGTCTCCGAGCTCGACCGCTACATCGTCGGGCAGAACGACGCCAAGCGCGCCGTCGCCATTGCGCTGCGGAACCGCTGGCGGCGCCAGCAGATCGAGGGCCCGCTCAAGGACGAGGTGCTCCCGAAGAACATCCTGATGATCGGGCCGACCGGCGTCGGCAAGACGGAGATCGCACGGCGGCTGGCCAAGCTTGCCGGGGCTCCGTTCCTCAAGGTCGAGGCGACAAAGTTCACCGAGGTCGGCTATGTCGGCCGCGACGTCGACAGCATCATCCGAGACCTGGTCGAGGTGGGGCTCTCGCTCGTGCGGGAAGCGAAGCGCAAGGAAGTGCGCGCGCAGGCGGAGAAGAACGCCGAGGAGCGGGTGCTCGACGCGCTGGTCGGTCCTACCGCCTCGCCCTCGACGCGGGAGTCCTTCCGCCGGCGCCTGCGCGCCAACGAGCTCAACGACAAGATCATCGAGGTCCAGGTTGCCGAGACGGCGCCGCAAGGGATGCCGATGTTCGACATTCCGGGCATGCCGGGCAGCTCAGTCGGCGCCATCAACCTCGGCGATCTGCTTGGCAAGGTGATGGGTGGACGCAGCAAGCCGCGCCGCGTGACGGTGAAGGACAGCTACACGTTCCTGATCGCCGAGGAGAGCGACAAGCTGATCGACAGCGATCAGATCACGGCGGACGCCATCCGAGCGGTCGAGAACAATGGCATCGTGTTCCTGGACGAGATCGACAAGATCTGCTCGCGCGGCGAGACAGGGCGCTCCGGCGCGGAGGTGTCGCGCGAGGGCGTACAGCGCGATCTTCTGCCGCTCATCGAAGGCACCAGCGTCTCCACCAAGTACGGCCCGGTGAAGACCGACCACGTGCTCTTCATCGCGTCCGGCGCCTTCCACGTCGCGAAACCCGCCGATCTCCTGCCCGAGCTGCAGGGGCGGCTGCCCATCCGCGTGGAGCTCAAGGCGCTCTCACGCGAGGACTTCCGGCGCATCCTGACCGAGCCGGAAGCGAGCCTCATCAAGCAGTACGTGGCGTTGATGGCAACCGAGGGCCTGTCGCTCACATTCAGCGAGGATGCCGTCGACGCGATCGCGGACACGGCCGTGCTCGTCAACTCGACGGTCGAGAACATCGGCGCGCGGCGGCTGCAGACCGTCATGGAGCGGGTGCTCGACGAGATCTCGTTCGAGGCCTCCGACAAGGGCGGCGAGACCGTAGCCATCGACGGCGCCTACGTGCGTGAGCGCGTGGGCGAGCTCGCCAAGAACGCCGACCTCTCGAAGTTCATCCTGTAGCGCCCATGCATTCCTTTAGCGCTCGGCTCGGACCCTTCCTCCCATGCATTCCCGGAAGGCGCGGCCCGAAGGGGCGCGGCTATCCGGGATCCTGACCCGATGCGCATTGGGGAGAGGCTCGGCATGCTCCTTTTCGCGATCGGGGAAGATCCCGGATCGCCGCGCTTGCGCGGCGTCCGGGAACGCAAGAGGAGGGGTTGGCTGCGGAAAACTCTGCGGATCACTCCTGTTCAATCGGCGAAGCTCATCCCGTAGCGCTCGCCATCTTCAGTGCTTTCTTGGTCCCTGCCTCTCCACGCATTCCCGGAAGGCGCGGCCCGAAGGGGCGCGGCTATCCGGGATCCTGACCCGGTGCGCATTGGGGAGAGGTCCGACATGCTCCTTTTCGCGATCGGGGAAGATCCCGGATCGCCGCGCTTGCGCGGCGTCCGGGAACGCAAGAGGAGGGGTTGGCTGCGGCAAACTCTGCGGATCACTCCTGTTCAATCGGCGAAGCTCATCCCGTAGCGCTCGCCTCGGTCCCTTCCCCTCCATGCATTCCCGGAAGGCGCGGCTCGAAGGGGCGCGGCTATCCGGGATCCTGACCCGGTGCGCATTGGGGAGAGGCCCGACATGCTCCCTAACGCGATCGGGGAAGATCCCGGATCGCCGCGCTTGCGCGGCGTCCGGGAACGCAAGAGGAGGGGATGGCTGCGGCAAACTCTGCGGATCACTCCTGTTCAATCGGCGAAGCTCATCCTGTAGCGCTCGCCTCGGTCCCTTCCCCTCCATGCATTCCCGGAAGGCGCGGCCCGAAGGGGCGCGGCTATCCGGGATCCTGACCC
>JAESFG010000209.1_pt1 | contig 160717 bp, 150 predicted proteins | sample 9269371 | NCBI WGS metagenome assembly JAESFG01 (sample SAMN14506227, study PRJNA617093) | algae metagenome | isolation source: Aetokthonos hydrillicola CCALA 1050 (B3-Florida) and co-occurring... | place: USA: South Carolina | collected 2013-01-01 | reverse complement strand
GATCTCCTGATCGCCCGCTTCCATGATCGCCTGCCCGAACAACCCACGCTCACGCCGCCTTCGCTTCGCCATGCCATACTGTTCGCACCACCGTCACCATCGGTTGCGCGAGGTTCTGGACAGAGCATGGCCGCCTCTGACTCTGAGATGAGACCCGCCGCCAGCGCTTCGCATATCTGCCGCTTCCGCGCGGCGCTCGCCTTGCCCGTTGCTTCGAGGAAAACCCTGGCTTCTTCGCCGTCCGCACCGGTCACCATGTCGATGATCGTTTCGACGCCGTCGACAAGGTCCCCTGCCCATTCCCAGATTGATGACAAGATCAGCCCGAACGGGTCGGTGTACATTAGCGGCATGCCGCCGACGTACTCGTACAGATTGCCCCCATCGACGTACCCGAGGGGATCGCGTGTCAACCATGTCCCCAGCGCGGCCCAGTAGTGGCGGAACCTGACGGTGTAGATCCTCGTCTCGGCGTTGAAGACGTACCCGGCGTAGCCGATCGGGTTGTCGGGCCCTGAGGAGCCGCCGATGCCGCCGCTGGTGCTGGCGCCGCCCAGACTGATCAAACCCGCCGTGAGGGCCGCGCCCGTGTTCGACGATACCAGGGTCGAATCCGCGGTCGTGATGGCCCCGTCGCGGTTGAGGTCGTACTCGGCCTTGTAGGTCGATGCCGTGATCGGGATCGAACCGGAGCTGGTGGCCAGCAGCGTCGTGATCGCGCTTGCGTCCGCCGAATCCACGTCCCGATCGCCGTCCACGTCGCAGCCGCGGTGGTGCAGGGCGTTGCCGTAGGCGTCGTAGCGGACCCGCTCGACGATGTTCGCCGAAGAATCGATCAAACCGACCACCGAGCCCTGCTGGTCGCTGAGGTACCACCAGCGCCCGCCGGTGGTCGTGCCGGTTGAGCCGCCCGTCGGCCAGGTCGACGACCCCGCGCCACGCCACCGCCGCAGCACGGCATCATCGGGCCCGCGCACGCCCCAGACTATCTGGCCGACGCGCTCGTTGCTGCTGACACTGGTGCTCGGGTCAGTCCGCTCCTCGATAATCCGCCACGAAGCGTCGTAGAGGAACTCGCGCTTGTGCTCGGTCACGCCGTCGCACCACCGGCGCGCCGTCATCCTGTGGGCCGTGATGGAGCGGTGGTCATGCCGCCGGCGTGCCCGCGGTCCGAGCGGACGCCCGTTCGTTCGGTCACGTGGCGGCGGGCCCGGGGTTGGGATCCCCGAGCAGCGACAGCACCAGCGCGGTCCAGCCGGTCTGGTGGGTCGCCCCCAGGCCGCGCCCGGTCTCGGGGTGGAAGTGCTCGTGGAAGTACACCAGGTCGCGCCAGTGCGGGTCGGCCGCGAAGCGTTCGAGCCCGGCGTGGCAGGGGCGATGGCCCGCTGCATCGGGGAGGAAGAGTCGGACGAGGCGGCGGCGGATCTCGGCGGCGGCGTCCGCGAGCGTGCCGTGCCCGACCCCGGGGATCGGCACGCGGACCGAATCGCCGTAGAACCGGTGGTAGCGCTCGAGGGCCTCGATGAGCAGGTAGTTGAGCGGGAACCACACCGGTCCGCGCCAGTTCGAATTCCCGCCGAACAGCCCGGTGGTCGACTCGCCGGGGACGTACTCCACCCGGAACTCCTCGCCGGCGATGTGGAGCCGGAACGGGTCGGCCTCGTGCCGGCGTGAGACGCTGCGCACGCCGTGGGGCGAGAGGAACTCGGTCTCGTCCATGAGCCGGCGGACGACGCGTTCGAGGCGCTCGCGCGTGGGGATCGCCAGCAGCCGGCGTCCGCCCGCGGTCCCCCCCCCGCCCGCGTGCCCGCAGCTGCACGTGCTGAACCATGGCAGGTCGCGCCGCTGCTGCAGGAACCAATTCATCCGGCGCTTGAAATCCGGCAGCCGGTCGATCACGTCGTCCTCGATCACCTCCACGGCCAGGATCGGCACAACCCCCACGAGCGACCGCACCGCGAGCGGCACCGCGTGGCCGTCGCCCGCGCCCATCCCGGGCATGCGGATCTGGTCGTAGTAGAACCCGTCGGCCTCGTTCCACAGGCCGGTGCCGCCGAGGGTGTTGATCGAGTCAGTGATGGCGATGAAGTGCTCGAAGAACTTGGTCGCCATGTCCTCGTACGCGGTGTCGATGCGTCCGTTCCCGTCGTCGCGGGCGAGTTCGAGGGCCATCGACAGCATGGTGCCGCAGTAGAACGCCATCCACGCGGTGCCGTCGGCCTGCTCGAGGTGGCCGCCGGTGGGGAGCGGGCGCGAGCGGTCGAAGCAGCCGATGTTGTCGAGCCCGAGGAACCCTCCGGAGAACAGGTTGTTGCCGCTGGGATCCTTGCGGTTGACCCACCACGTGAAGTTGAGCAGGAGCTTCTGGAAGCAGCGGGCGAGGAACGCGCGGTCGCGCTCGCCGCGCTCGGCGGTGAGCGTGTAGACCTTCCAGCACGCCCACGCGTGCACGGGCGGGTTCACGTCGCCGAACGCGAACTCGTAGGCCGGCAATTGCCCGCTCGAGTGCATGTACCACTCGCGCAGCATGAGCAGCAACTGGTCTTTGGCGAAGCCCGGGTCGAGCCGCGCCATCGGGATCATCTGGAACGCAAGGTCCCACGCCGCGTACCACGGGTATTCCCACTTGTCGGGCATCGAAATCACGTCGCGGTTGTTGAGGTGCCGCCACGCGGCGTTGCGGCCCTGGCGCCGGCTCTGGGGCGGGCGGGGCTGGGCGGGATCGCCGTCGAGCCACGGGCCCACGTCGTAGCAGTAGAACTGCTTGCTCCACAGCAGACCGGCCGCGGCCTGTCGGGCGACCAGCCGCTCGTGCTCGGTCATGCCGTCGTGCCCGTCGTGCCGGAAGTACTCGTCGGCCTCGCGAACACGCTGGCGCATGGTGTCGTCGATCGCGACGCGCTTGGTCGCGAGGTCTGCACGGCACAGCCGGGCCCGCACGACGATCGAGCCGCCCGCCGGCACCTCGGCCGTGATCCACGCGCCCGCCTTGGTGCCGTGGCGGTGGGGATTGACCGCGGACTCGTCGCCGTGAATGACCCGGGCGTGGAAGGCGTCTTTGACGAACGGGCTTGCGTTCGTGGTCCCCCAGAGCCGCTGCGCGTTCGAGTCGTTCTCCGTGAAGAGCAATGTCGGGGCGCCGACACCGGTCGGAGCATCGACCGTCAGGACATACTGCCCCAGGTCGCGATGGTGCGCGTGCACCGAGCCTTCGTGGCCGGCCCGCAGGATCGGCCGGTCGTCGCGCCCGTCCCATGACCACGTGTTGCGGAACCACAGCGTCGGCAGCAGGTGGATGGTTGCCTTGTCGGGCCCGCGGTTGCTGACGGTGATGCGCACGAGGATGTCCTCGGGCGCCGCCTTGGCGTACTCGACCTGGACGTCGAAGTACCGCGACTCGTCGAACACGCCTGTGTCGCCGAGCTCGAACTCGCGCTCGTGCCGGCCGCGCCGGCGGTTCTCCTCAACCAGCCGGGCGTACGGGAACGGCGCCTGCGGGTACTTGTACAGCGCCTTCATGTACGAGTGCGTCGGAGTGGAGTCGAGATAGAAGTACTCCTCCTTGACGTCCTCGCCGTGGTTGCCCTCGGGGCCGGTGAGGCCGAAGAGCCGCTCCTTGAGAATGGGGTCGCGCCCGTTCCACAGCGCGATCGCGAAGTTGAGCACCCCGTCGTCGTCGCAGATGCCCAGCAGGCCGTCCTCACCCCAGCGGTACGCGCGGCTGCGGGCGTGATCATGCGGGAACGAACTCCAGCAGTCGCCGTCGGCCGAGTAGTCCTCGCGGACCGTCCCCCACTGGCGCTCGCCCAGGTACGGACCCCAGCGACGCCACGGGGCATCCCCGGCGTCGGCCGCCTTCAGCCGCAGGCGCTCTGCGCACGGCATGGCGGGGGGGGCTGCGGGATGGGCGGCGGAGGGGCCGGACGAGCGTTCGGTTCGATTCGTGCGGGCTTCGGGACGTGGGGTCGTGCGCGACACGGTGCTTCTCCACGGAGTTGACGACATCGGCTTCAGCGATGGCCGGGCAGAGCGCCCAGCGCGCGCCGCGCATGGGCGACGAGATCTCGACGACGGATCAGGGCCACAACGCCGGAAGCAACGAACACCGTCACGGCGAGGCCGAACAGCAGCCCGCCGTCACCTTGTACCTCGATCCCCAGCTTCGTGAGATGGCTGCCGATGGCCCCCGTGATCACGCCCAGCGCCAGCACCGCTCCCAGCGCGGCGGTGCGCGAGCGCAGCAGCAGCGCGGCCGCCACCAGCTCCGCGCACCCGCTCGCCCAGCGTCCCCACGGCTCGGCCCCCAGCGTCGTGAAGATGTACACCGACTCGGGAGCCGCGGTGAACTTGAAGAACAGGGTCTGCAGGAGAATGCCGGCCGTGATCACCTGCGCGATCCAACTGACGATTACCTGAGCCCGCGGCAGTTGGTGCCGTGTGTGCATGCGTTTGCTCCGGAAGGGTGTCGATCGCTGCCCCGGCTCACTTCGGCGCCTTGGCCGCCCGTTCGCCCGAGGTCTTCTGCCAGTTGGCGTCCGCGGCGGGTTCCCACTCGCGCTCGTGCGCGTTCCAGTCGGTCAGCGCGTTGGAGAACAGGTCCTTGTAGAAGAGGAACAACCGGCCGTCCTTCACCTTGAAGTACTCGGGGTTGATCGAGACCTTGGTGCCCTTGGCGCCCATGGCGCTGGCGCACCAGCCGCCATAGGTCGGGACGTACGCGTCCGGCGTGGCCGCGAACATCCGTCGATGCTGCTCGGACGCAAAGCGGTACGTGACGCCGCGGTACACGCTCGCGAACTCCTCTCGTCCGCGGACCGCCTTGAGGTCGGTGAAGTACGCGACGACGTCGTAGCCGTCCACGCCGAGCGTCGAGCCCTTGGGGAGGTTGTACTGCTCGAGCGGAGCACGCCGGCGTGCTTCCACCGCCCGGGCGATCGCGGAAATCCCGCCCTTGCCTTCAGCACCCAGGCCCACGCGCTCGACGACCGAGCCCTCGGGCGTGAGCACGAAGACTTCGGGCGCCACCCCGGGCGTCGGGCTCGCAGACCCGGGCCCTGCCGGGCTTGCGCCCGGCGCCGGCGCCATCGCCGCGACCGCCCGAGCGAGTTCGCCGGAGGGATCCGCCCACACATCCGCCGCGGGCACGCCGGTTGACGCGGCCCACGCGTCACGATCGGCCGCGCCGACCACGAAGACATGCCGCACGCCCGCGAGCGCCGGGGCGGCCGTCACGACCGAGCGTGCGTACGCCTCCCCGGACGTTCCCTGTTCCCGCGCCAGCACGTGGACGGCGGACCACGACCCCTTGAGCGAGGCGATGGCCGCGGACGCGTCGACGCGGGCGGACGCGGCCGGTTGAATCAGGGCGACGGGTGTGAGCAGGGTGGCGAGCGTGGTCATCATGCTCCTTCGATGCCGCGCCCGCGGGCGCGATTGCCGGTGACGGCACGGCGGGTGACAGCAGCACGGCGTGGCCGTCGGGATCGCGCAGCAGCACGGGTTCGGCGGCGTCCTGGGTGCCCTTGCCGCGAACGCTGATGCGGCGCCCGGCGAGCCCCCCGGCCGTCGCGTCAGGGTCCGACACGGTGAACGCGGTGTGCCAGTGCCACAGGTCGTTTGCCTGCGATTCCGGCGGGTACTCGCGCCCGTTTGAGGGGGTCACGTACTCGAGCAACTCGACGCCGGGGCCTTTCGCGGCCCGCAGCGTGGTGATCCGCAGCCGGGCCCCGAACACGCCGTTGAGGCGCTCCTGCTCGGGGCCGTAGTTCTCGCTCCCGCCCGCGACCCGCAGGCCCAGCCCGTCGCGATAGAACGCCAGGGCGCGCTCGGTGTCCTGGACCACGATCGCGGTGTGGTCGATGCCCTGGAACAGTGGTCCACCCGCCGCGGCCGCGTGCCAGCGCGGGTCGCCCTTGCCCGGGGGAAAGTGGATAAGTTCGAGCACGTGCCCGTCGGGGTCCTTGAAGTAGAAGGCCCGGATCCCCGCGGCCGCCTCGTTCCACGCCGGCAGCGTCTGGGGCTCGGGCGACACCTGACGCACGCGCCGCTCGCGCAGCCGCGCGTACGCCGCGTCCATGTCGCTGACGGCAATCGCGATGTGCTGGAACCAGCGATCGTTCGACCGCGAGTCCGCCGGCACCGGCCGTCCAGAACCCGTCACGAACTCGACCAGTTCGATGGACTCGTCGCCCAGGGCCAGCCGCACCGTCCGCACCCGGGCAGCGAACACCCCGGTCCGGCGCTCGAGCGCCTCGCCCGCCTCTTCGCGCTCCTCGACCACGCGGCAGTCGAGGGCCTGAGTGTAGAACGCCTTGGACCGATCGAGGTCCGCGACCGTGATCGACACGCCCGCCACCGACGTCGCCTGCGCAAAGACGCTCGCGCAGTTAAGCATCAGCAACAGCGGTGCGCCGACCCACGGCGCACGAACCCACGGCGCCCGGCGCGAGCCGCGCCACACGAGGCGCCTCCAGTTCAGCATGCGACACCCTCCGTGCACTCCACCGACCGCCCCGTCGGCACGCAGCCCGCGCGTCGCTGCACGTGCGTGGCGACCCGCAGGGCGTTGGCCATGATCGTGAGCGACGGGTTCACCGCCCCGCAGCTCGGGAAGAACGATCCGTCGACGACGTACAGGTTGTCCAGGTCGTGGGCGCGGCAGTTGATGTCGAGCACGCTCGTGCGCGGGTCGGTGCCGAACCGCAGCGTCCCGTTCTGGTGGCTGACCCCGCTGATGCCCAGCCGCGCGTGCAGGTACACCGGCTCGGGCCGGCCGCCGACGCGCTCGGCCGCCGTGATCGCCCGCTTGGTCGCTTCCACCAGCCGCTCGTACGCAACCAGGTTCGTCGGTCGAACGCTCAGCCGGATCGAGCCGTCGGGCCGCAGGCTGACCCGGTTGTCCGGATGGGGCAGGTCCTCGCTCGAAAGAAAGAAGTCGATCGTGCGGGCCGCGATGTGCTCGAGGTCGACCCAGGCCAGCGCGTCGCCGCGGACCCAGGCGATCGTGTCGGGGTCGGGCTTGCCCATGAGCTGCACGAGCCCCAGGGGCAGTTCGCCGCCCGGCTCACGCCGGTATAAGTCCGTCAGCGCCAGGTACTTCTGGAACACCGACGGGTTGAGCTCCTGCGTCACCGCCAGCAGCACGCCGTTGTGGTGCGCCATGTAATTTCGACCGACCTGGTCCGAGCTGTTCGCCAGGCCGCGCGGGAAGCGGCCGCTCGCCGACCGCAGCAGCAGGGCCGCGGAGTTGATCGCGCCCGCCGCCAGAACCACCACCCCAGCGCGGAGCACCAGCCGCTCGTCCCCGCGCACGGCGTGCACCTCGCGTACATCCCGCCCCGAGGCGTCGGTCACGAGTTTCTCGACGAACGCGCCCGTGAGGATGTCGACGCTCGACCGGTGCAGGGCGGGGCGCACGCCCACGACGTGCGCATCCGCCTTCACCTCGGTCGGGTCCGGATACCCGTCGAAGTTCGACAGTCGCACCGGCGCGCCCCCACGCGGGTGCTCGTTGAGTCGCAGGCCCAAGGGCGCCGGAAAGGGCGAGTACCCGGCCGCAGCCAGGTCGTCACGCAGCCGGGCAATCCTGGGTTCAGGTTCGAGCGCGGGGTGGGGATACGGGCCGGACGCCGGAGGCTCGAACGGGTCGGCCCCGCGCTCGCCGTGCACGGCGTAGAGCCGTTCGGCAAGCGTGTACCACGGCTCGAACTCGTCGTACCCCAACGGCCACGCCGGCGACTCGCCGCCGTGGTGCCGCACAACGCCGAAGTCGTGCTCGCGCAGACGCAGCAGGGCCGCCCCGTACATCTTCGTGTTGCCGCCCACGCAGTAGTGCGTGTAGGGCGAGAAGGGCTGATCGTCCGCGTCGTACCACGTCTCGCGGGCCAGGTAGCGGCGGTTCGCGAAGACCTCGCGCGTGTCCCAGTTCTCGCGCTCGCGCGGGATGTACTCGCCGCGTTCAACGATGAGCACGCGCAGGCCGCTGTCGGCGATGGCGCGGGCGAACGTACCCCCGCCGGCGCCGCTGCCGATGATGATGATGTCGTAGCGCCCGTCGTACGCCATGCTTTCCCTCCGTGCTCAGGGTGTCGATCCGTGTGGGATGTCGGCCGCGGGCCGCGGATTCGTCTCGGTCGCGTACCCGCAGCGGAAAATGCACGCGGACGCGCCGGAATGGTCGAGTTTCGCGCACCGCACGTGGTCGAGGCCCATCGCCCACGCGAACAGTCCCGCGGCCATGAGCATCGCCAGCGGCGGCGCCGTGAAGTACACCCATAGCCCGCGGAACTCCCGCGCCGCCAGAGCCGACGCGAGCGTCCGGGCCGGGTTCATGCTCATCCCCGACAGCGGCGCCTCGAAGGTGATCGCCAGCACGACCAGGCACCCCGCGACCCAAGGCGTGTACCTGGCCAACGCCCCGCTGTTCGACGTGACGAGCACCGTGAGCATCATCACGAACGCGATCGTGAATTCCCCCCACCACGCCGCCCGCACGCCGCGGACCCCCGGCTGCGTCACCGCGTGCCGCACGCCCGCGTGGGCGGTGGCGCCGCGCAAGAGGACGCCGGCGATCCACACCCCGGCCGCCCCGCCGACGAACTGGGCCGCGATGTAGCCGATCGCGTCGGCGGGCCTGACCTTGCCAAGCGCCGTGAACGCGGCGGTCACCGCCGGGTTCATGTGCGCGCCCGACAGCCGGCCCGGCGGCGAGGTGATGAGCGTGACCGCCGTCAAACCCATGATCACCCCGATCACGAACCGGCGCAGCACCGGGCGGCGCAGCCGCGCGGCGAGCGGCGAGCGCGGATGGCACACGACCGTCGTCGTGGCGCACGCCACGAGCATGAACGCTCCCAGCAGCGCCCCGTCGGCCGCATAATGCACGATGTGCGCGGGCAACACGGAAGACTCCAGCGGCACGCCCGCGTTCATCCGAAGGTAATGAGGTTCTTGATCCCGTCGGTGGACAGCAGCGGTCGCTTGTAGTCCTCGGCCCGGTACCGCCCGGTGATCAGCCGGCGCAGCGACTCGGGCCAGCGCCGGTTGAACTCGACCAGGTCCCGCACCCCAGCCTCGAACGCGTCCCGCCCCGCGTTCACCGTCCCCAGCAGCACCTGGTTCTTGAGCACCATGTTCCGCATGATGAGGTCGGTGTCCACCTCGGCCTTCGCACGCAGCCCCGGCACGCCCGTGAACACGAACGCGGCGTTCGGGCCGATCTGCGTGAGCACCTCGAACGAGAGCCGCGACGCCCCGGTCGCCTCGTATACGACGTCGATCGTCCCCACCCGCCTCATGAGGTCCGACACGGGCGTGTCCGCCGCGCTCACGTACGTCGCTCCGAACGACCGCACCAGGTCGGCCTTGTCGCTCGACGGTTCCTCACGCGAGTACACGAACGTGGAGAACCCCGCGTTCGCGAACGCCATCGCCCCCAGCAATCCGATCGGGCCCGCCCCCAGCACCACGGCGTGATGACAGTGTCCCGGACGCTTGTTCCCCGCGCTCGGGCACGCCCACGGCAGCCGCTGCTGCACCTGCCAGACCTCGATCAAGGCCTTCTCGGCGATCGTCAGCGGCTCAAGCAGGGCCGCGAGTTCGCCCAGTTCAGCGGGCACGCGAACCAGGTTCTCCTCGTCTTCCACGAGCAGCTCGGTCATGTACCCGTGCCGCTCCTTGATGCCCCGCTCCGTGAAGCGGCCGGTGGAGCAGAAATCCTGCCTCCCGTCGTTGCACGCCGCGCACGTCTCCACTCCGCACCGCCGGCGCACCGTCGGCACGACCCGGTCACCCACCGCCAGACCCTTGACGCCCGAACCCATCTCCACGACCTCGCCCACGCACTCGTGGCCGATGACCAGGTGCTCCTCGCCCACCGGCGTTGTGCCGTAGTGAAAGCCGCAGATCTCCCGGTCCGTGCCGCACACGCCCACCTGCAGCGTGCGCACGAGCACCTCGGTCGGGCGCACGACCCGCGGGCGGGGAAGATCAATGAGACGAACGTCCCGCGTCTGCGGGAAGACGGCGACAGCTCGCATGAGATGCTCCACCTACCGGTCGGAAGACCGGGCTCCACCACCCTGCCCTGACCATTGGATGCCGCCGGCCGGACCCGGATTCGGTCACACACGCCGCCGCGCAGGCTCGCGCGCGGGGTCACGCCGCCCCGGACCCTGCCACCTGGGCCCCGATCCCGGCATCACAGGACGTAGCCCCAGCCAATGCGACGCCCCGTGGGAGAACGGCGCATGACCGGCCACATGATGAGCGACCCGCCCCGCACGCGGACCACGACCCCTGTGACTGAACCTCCGGACCTGTTGGCCCGGCTGCGCGCCGGCACCCCGGGTGCGTTCGACGACCTGGTGCGGCTCACGCAGGACCGGGTCTACGCCGTCGCCCTGCGCATGATGGGCAAGCCCGAGGACGCCCTGGACGCGGTGCAGGACGCGTACCTCAGCGCGTTCAAGGCTTTGGACCGCTTCGAAGGCGGCTCGTCGCTCTCAACTTGGCTGCACCGCATCACCATGAACGCCTGCCTTATGAAGATGCGCAGCCGCCGGCGCAGGCCCCAGGCCCTTATCGACGATCTCATGCCGACGTTCCTCGCCGACGGCCACCAGGCCCGGCCCTCGCGCCCCTGGAAACCCGCCGGGGAAGGCGGCATCGAACGCCGCGAATGCGTCGCCCTCGCCCGGGAGGCGATCGACCGCCTCCCCGACCACCTGCGCGAGGTCATGCTCCTGCGCGACATCGAGGGGATCGACACCCAGACCTGCGCCGAGATGCTCGACGTCTCCGTCGCGGTCGTCAAGAACCGCCTGCACCGGGCTCGCATGGCCGTGCGCGCCGTGCTCGAGCCGCACTTCCTCGAGGACCAGCCTTGACCGTTCACTCCGCTGCGATCACGTGCCGTCAGCTCATCGACGTTCTCACCGATTACGTCGAGGACGCCCTCGGACCGTCCCTGCGGGCCGAGTTCGACCGCCACCTGGACGTTTGCCCCTCGTGCCGGGCCTACCTCGACGGCTACCGGCGCACCATTGCCCTGGGCCGGGCCGCATACGCCCCCCACGAGGCCGACCGACCCGCCAAGGCCCCCGACGGCGTGCTGGACGCGGTTCGGGCTGTCATCGCCCTCGCGGCCTGCACCCGCGAATGAGACCACCCGGGGTCGCCCGGCATCAAAGATCCGATCGTGTCCGCCCACCTCGCCCAGCTCGCCGTGCTCCTGTTCGCCGGGTACGCCGCCCTGGGGTGTCTCTTCGCCGTCGCCTTCGTCGTCCGCGGCGTTGCTCGCGTCGACCCCGTCGCCGCCGCGGCTCCCATCGGCTTTCGACTGGTCATCCTCCCCGGCGTCGCCGCCCTGTGGCCGTGGCTGCTGCTCCGCTGGGTGCACGCTCCGGTCCCCGTGGTCCCCGGCGCGGCCCCGGACACCCACCCATGACCGTGCACGAACGCCGTCGCCACCTGCGCATGTGGGCCGTGCTGGCCCCGCTCATCGCCCTGGTGTTGCTCGCCGCCCTCGCCGGAGGTCGCCCGTGAGCGCCGGCTACCGCGCCGTCCAGTGGAACGCCCACAAGCGCACCTACGACGCCGTGGCGGTCGCCGGCGTCGTCGCTTTCATCGGCGCCTTCATCGGCGTTTCGGCCGCTGTGCATCCGGGCGCGAGCACGCCCGGCGCCCCGGTCCTGCTCCTGCGCGCCACCGGCGCGTGCGCGTTCGTCCTGCTGCACACCGTGCTCGCCATCGGCCCCGCGGCACGCCTCTTCCCCTGCCTGCTGCCCGTCCTCGCCAACCGCCGCCACCTTGGCGTCCTCACGTTCCTCGTCGCCCTCGTCCACGCCATCCTCGTCGTCGGCTACTATCACGGCTTCGGCGTCGACAACCCTCTGGTCAGCCTGCTCCGCAACAGTTTCGGCGTCCCCGCCGACCTCCTCTCGGTTCGACGCTTCCCCTTCGAGTTCCTCGGCGCCGCGGCTCTGGGCGTGCTCTTCCTCATGGCCGCGACCAGCCATGACTTCTGGCTCAAGAACCTCTCGCCCCGCACGTGGAAGCGCCTGCACATGCTCGTCTACGTGGCCTACGCCCTGCTCGTCGCGCACGTCGCGCTCGGCGCCCTTCAGGCCGACCGCGCCCCGCTCGCGATGGTCGCCACCTGCGCCGGCGCCGCCCTCATCGCCGCGCTCCACCTCGGCACCGGCCTGCGCGAGCGCACCCGCGACCGCTCCGGCGCCCCCGCGGCCGCCGAAGGCTGGATCGACGCCGGCGCCGCGGCGGACATCGCCGAGTCCCGTGCCCGCACCGTGTGCACCCCCGGCGGCGAGCGCATCGCCATCTTCAAGCACAACGGCGCGTTCAGCGCCGTCACCAACGTCTGCCGCCACCAGGGCGGGCCGCTCGGCGAAGGCAAGATCATCGACGGCTGCATCACCTGCCCGTGGCACGGCTGGCAATACCGCCCCGGCGACGGCTGCTCACCCCCGCCCTTCACGGAGAAACTGGCCACCTACCAGGTCCGCGTCGTCGCCGGGCGCGTGCACGTGAACCCGACCCCGCTTCCCCCCGGCACGCCCGTGCCCCCGGCCCGCCTCGACACTGGAGAGCCCGCGTGAGCCGCCCTTCCGGCGAGTTCTACGTCCTGTATCTGCCGGTGCCGCCCGGCCTGCGCCGCGTCGCTCTGCTCGTGGCCGCGGGGCTGCTCATCACGCTCCCCGTGCTCGCCGGCACGCTCGCGTGGACGCAGCCCGACCCCGGCCCGGCCATCTGGTCGGACGACCGCGTCGAAAGCCTCAGCGGAGTCCTCGCCGCCGCCCCGTACGCCGCCCTCTTCCCCGACGATGGCTCCCCTCCCGTTCTCGTCGTCGAATCCGGCAAGCACGGCGGTCGCCCCCGCGCCGACGCTTTCCACGCCCACCGCGTCACCTTGCGCGGCACCATGCTCCGGCGCGAAGGTCATGCCATGATCGAGCTCGTCGATGGCCCCGACGCCATCACGTCCCTCGCCGCTGACCAGCCGCTGCCCCCGATCGAACCCCTCCGCCACGCGAGCCTGCGTGGCGAAATCGTCGACGCCAAGTGCTGGCACGGGGCCATGAAACCCGGCGCCGGCCGCACCCACAAAGCCTGCGCGGCCCTGTGCATCCGCGGCGGCATCCCCCCCGTGCTTGTCGTCCGCGCCGACGAGCGCCCCCCTTCGATCGCCCTGCTCACCGGCGTCGACGGCGGACCAATCGATGACCATGCCCTCCAATTCCTCGCCGAGCCGGTCGACGTCGAAGGCGAACTCGCCGACTGGCGCGGCCTTACCGTCTTGCGCCTCCGACCCATCAACATCCAACCTCGCTGAGCGACGCCTTTCCGGAGACCCCTTCATGGTTGCTGCAACCGCGCCAGGTGCTGCCGCCGGCCACCCCTGCGCCTCCCAGACCGCCACGGGCATCGCAACCTGCGAGCCGGTGGCGCTCCCGCTCGCCGTGCTCGTGCGCGAGCTCCTCGACGTCCTCGCCGCCATGACCCCCGCCCAGTTCGCCGCGCCGACCGGCCACCTCTTTTCCAACGGCGCTATCGGCGGCCACGTCCGCCACTGCCTCGATCACGTCCGCGCCGTCGTCGACGGCGCCGCCCGCGGCGTCATTGACTACGACCACCGCGCCCGCGGCACCTGCATCGAAACCGATGTCGCCGCCGCCGCTGCCGAGGCCGCCCGCTTGCACTCACGCATCCTCGACCTCGCCGCCCACGACCGCGACGTGCGCGTGCACGTCGCCGTCATGGCCGAGCGCAACGGCCCCACCCTGACCCTCGCCAGCACGCTCGCCCGCGAACTCGCCTTCGTGCTCAGCCACACCGTGCACCACAACGCGATCATCCGCGCCATGGCGCTCTCGCTGGGCGTCACCGTCCCCGACACGCTCGGCTACGCACCGTCCACCCTGGCCCACATGGACGCTTCCGCATGTGCACGGTAACGCTGATCGCCCGGCACGGCCCCCCGCCTCCCGAACCGGCCGTGCGCCTCGTCTGCAACCGCGACGAACAACGCGCACGGCCCGTGTCCACGCGCACCATCTCCACCCGGTGCGGGCAGCGCTCCGCCCTCATGCCCATCGACCCCGTCTCCGACGGCACATGGATCGGCGTCAACGACGCCGGCGTCGCCGCCTGCCTCCTCAACCGGAATCTTGGCGTACCCGCCGCGGGCGTCGACTTCTGGCCCGGCCGCCGCTCACGCGGCGAAATCGTCCCGTCGATCCTCGCCGCCCCGTCCGTCGCCTCCGCCGTGCACGCCTTGGCCGAACTCGACGCCCGCTTTTTCCCTCCCTTCCGCATCGTTGTTTTCGACACCGCCATCATCGCCGAGGTCCTTTCCGACGGCGACTGGCTCGATGTCATCCCGCCTTCTTCGCACGCCGCGACGTGGCTCGCGACCTCGTCCAGCCTGGGCGACCACCGCGTGCAGCGCCCCCGCGCCGAACTGTTCCAGGATCTGCTCGGCGCGAACCAGGGCGGACTCGCCGCCCAGCAGCGCTTCCACAACCACCGCTGGCACCACCGCCCGGAACTCAGCGTGCTCATGTCCCGCCCGGACGCCCGCACCGTGAGCCGCACGACGATCGATCTCTGCCCGAACGCCGCCGTGCTCACGCACGTCCATCTCGACGAACGCGAGGGCGAGCCCATCAGCGGCCCCGCCCAGACCGCCCGCCTCGACCTCGTCCCCCCGCTGGCAGGGGTCGCATGAGCGGCGTCGCGACCGGCCGCACCGCGCACCGCTCGGGCACAAGCCCCACCGGCGACGGCCCGCACGCCACATACTCGCCCCGCTCGGCCCGACGCCCGTTGCGTCTCTCGCTCGCGCTGCTGCACCTGCGCGCCCGCATCGCCCGCTGGCGCCGCTGGGAGTTCTGGCCCGCCTTGCTCGTGTACGCCCCGCTCGTACCGTACCTCGCGTGGCTGGCCCTGCGACACCGCTCGCTCACCGTGTGCACCGCCGCGAACCCCTGCATGCCGCTGGGCGGCATCGTCGGCGAGTCCAAGTGGTCCGTTCTCGAGCTCATGCCGCCCGGCGTCACCGTCGCTTCCGCGCTCGTGCCGCCGGGACCTTTCTCGACCCGCGCCGGCGCGTTTGACGACGCGATGCGCCGCCTCGACCTCCCGTACCCCATCGTTCTCAAGCCCGACATCGGCGAACGCGGCAGCGGCGTCCGACTCATCCACAATCGACCCGCCGCCCTCGACTACCTCGCCGCCGAACCCGCCGCGGTGCTCGTACAGGCATTTCACCCCGGCCCGCACGAGGCCGGCGTCTTCTACGTCCGCACCGCCGACCGCGGCCACATCTTCTCCATCACCGACAAACGCTTCCCCGTGCTCACCGCCGACGGCGTTTCCACCCTGCGCGAACTCATCCTCCGCCACGAGCGCTTTCGCACCCAGGCCGCCCTTTTCCTCAACCGCATCGGTCCGCGCGCACACGAAGTCCCGGCCCGCGGCGTCCAAGTCCCCCTCGGCTTCGCGGGCAATCACTGCCAGGGCACCACGTTCCTCGACGGCGCATCACTCATCACCCCCGCCCTGACCGACGCCATCGACGCCATCGCCCGCGCCATCCCCGGCTTCCACTTCGGCCGCTTCGACATCCGCTACCGCGACCGCGACGCGTTCGCCGCCGGGCGCGACTTCGCGATCGTCGAGCTCAACGGCCTGCTCAGCGAATCCACGAACATCTACGACCCCTCCATGTCCTTCTGGTCAGGTCAGCGCGTACTGCGGCGTCAGTGGCGGCTCGCGTTCGAGATCGGCGCCGCCAACCGCCGCGACGGCGCCCCGGTCGCAAGCCTCGGGGAGTGCCTGCGCACCATCGCCAAGCACCTCCGCCGACCCCGCGCCGACCGCCCGGAGTGAATTCCCGCTCAAGCGCCCGCCCGGCCTCCATCGTCGCAACAATGCCGTGAGCGACAGGAGGCCCCGTGCCCCAGGTCATCCTCGCCCTCGACCAGGGCACCACCAGTTCCCGCGCCATCGTCTTCGACCGCGCCGGCCGACCGCTCGGCGTCGCGCAGCGCGAGTTCCCGCAGGTCTTCCCCCGCCCCGGCTGGGTCGAGCACGACCCCCAAGCCATCTGGGACACCCAGCTCGCTGTTGGCGTCGAAGCCCTCACATCCGCGGGCGTCGCCGCCTCGGATGTCGCCGCGATCGGCATCGCCAACCAGCGCGAAACCACCGTGGTCTGGGAGCGCGCGACCGGCCGTCCCATCCACAACGCCATCGTCTGGCAGGACCGCCGCACCGCCGCGATGTGCGATGAATTGACCCGCGCCGGCCACGCCCGGATCGTCCAGCAGAAAACCGGCCTCGTCATCGACGCCTATTTCTCCGCCACCAAGCTCCGCTGGATCCTCGACCACGTGCCCGGCGCACGCGGCCGCGCCGCTCGCGGCGAGCTCGCCTTCGGCACCGTCGATTCCTGGCTGCTGTGGAACCTCTGCGCCGAGCACGTCACCGACGTCACCAACGCCTCGCGCACCATGCTGTACAACATCCGCGCCGGCGACTGGGACGACGAGCTCCTTGCCCTGCTCAACATCCCGCGCGAGGTCCTGCCAACGGTCAGGCCCTCCAGCGGCGTCTTCGGCACAACCAAGCCCGCGCACTTCGGCGCCCCCATCCCCGTCGCGGGCGTCGCCGGCGACCAGCAGGCCGCCCTCTTCGGCCAGACCTGCTTCGAGCGCGGCCTCGCCAAGAACACCTACGGCACCGGCTGCTTCGCCCTCATGAACACCGGCAACGCCCCGGTCGACTCCCGCCACCGCCTCGTCAGCACCGTCGCCTGGGACACCGGCGCCGGCCCCACCTACGCCCTCGAGGGCAGCGTCTTCATCGGCGGCGCCGTCGTCCAGTGGCTCCGCGACGGCCTGGGCATCGTCGCCTCCGCCGCCGAGATCGAGCCCCTCGCCCGCTCCGTCCCCGACTGCGCAGGCGTCTACATCGTCCCCGCCTTCGCCGGCCTGGGCGCCCCCCACTGGGACCAGTACGCCCGCGGCACCATCACCGGCATCACCCGCGGCACCACCAAGGCCCACTTCGCCCGCGCCGCCATCGAGAGCATCGCCTTCCAGGTCGCCGACATCCTCGACGTCATGCGCCTCGACTCGGGCATCGACATCCGCGAGCTCCGCGTCGACGGCGGCGCCGCCGCCAACAACCTGCTCCTGCAGTTCCAGGCCGACCTGCTCCGCATCCCCGTCGTCCGCCCAAAGGTCACCGAGACCACCGCCCTGGGCGCCGCCTACTTCGCCGGCCTCGCCACCGGCTTCTGGGCCTCGACCGCCCAGGTCAGCGCCAACTGGGCCGTCGACCATCGCTTCGAGCCCGCGCTCCCCGATGCCGACGCCAGGCACCGGCGCGAGCGCTGGTCCAGCGCCCTGTCCCGCGCTCGCGACTGGGTGGAGCACGACACCCCATGAAGCGCGCCGCCGCACTCGCCGCCATCCTCGCCCGCGACGAACCCTGGGACCTCGCCATCGTCGGCGGCGGCGCCACCGGCGTCGGCATCGCCGTCGACGCCGCTTCACGCGGATACGCCTGCTGCCTCCTCGAGATGGCCGACTTCGGCAAGGGCACCTCCAGCCGCTCCACCAAGCTCGTCCACGGCGGCGTCCGCTACCTCCAGCAGGGCAACGTCTCGCTCGTCATGGAGGCCCTCAAGGAGCGCGGCCTCCTGCGCCAGAACGCCCCACACCTCGTCCACGACCTCGCCTTCGTCGTCCCCAACTACTCGTGGTGGGAAGCGCCGTTTTACGGCATCGGCATGAAGGTCTACGACATGCTCGCCGGCAAGTACGGCTTCGGCCACTCCCGCCTCCTCTCGCGTGACGACGTGCTCGCCCGCATCCCCACGCTCGAGACCGACGGCCTGCGCGGCGGCGTGCTTTACCACGACGGCCAGTTCGACGACGCCCGCCTGCTCATCGACCTGTGCCGCACCGCCCAGCAGCACGGCGCCGCCCTGCTCAACTACGCCCGCGTCGTCGATCTCGCCCGCGACGACGACGGCTTTGTCAACGGCCTGACCTTCGACGACGCCGAGACCGGCGAGCGCCACACCTTGCAGTCCCGCGTCGTTATCAACGCCTGCGGCGCCTTCTGCGACGACCTCCGCCGGATCGACGATCCCGACGCCCGCCCCATGGTCGCCCCCAGCCAGGGCGTGCACGTCGTGCTCGACCGCGCGTTCCTCCCCGGCGACGCCGCCATCATGGTCCCGCGCACCGACGACGGGCGCGTCATGTTCGCCATCCCCTGGCTCGGCCACGCCCTCATCGGCACCACCGACACCCCCATCGAGCACGCATCTCTCGAGCCCGTCCCGATGGCCCAGGAAGTCGACTTCCTGCTCGAAACCGCCGGCCGCTACCTCGCCACCCAGCCCACCCGCGCAGACGTGCTCAGCGTCTTCGCCGGCGTCCGCCCGCTCGTGAAGTCGCAGGAAGTCTCCAGCACCGCCGCCCTCTCCCGCGAGCACACCATCCACGTCTCGCCGTCCGGCCTGCTCACCATCGCCGGCGGCAAGTGGACCACTTACCGCAAAATGGCCGAGGACTGCGTCGACCACGCCGCGACCCTCGCCAAGCTCGACGAGCGCCCCTGCGTCACCCGCACCCTCAAGATCCACGGCCACGCCCCCGGGCCCGAGGCAGGCAGCCCCGCCGACGACCTCGCCTCGTACGGCGGCGACGCCCCCGCCATCCGCGCGCTCATGGCCGACCCCGCCCTCGCGCGCCGGCTCCACCCCGCCCTGACGATCTACGCCGCCCAGGTCGTCTGGGCCGCCTGCCACGAGATGGCCCGTACCGTCGACGATGTGCTCGCCCGTCGCACCCGCGCGCTGCATCTCAACGCCCGCGCCGCGGCCCAGATGGCCCCCGACGTTGCCCGCCTGCTCGCCGGCGAACTCGGGCGCGACCAGCGCTGGATTGACACCCAGGTCGCCGACTTCACCCGCCTCGCCGCCAACTACCTCCTGACGCCCTGACGCCCCCAACAGCCCTGCCTCATTCGGCGTCGCCCTTGCCGCACGCCGCCTCCGGCGCCGGCCGGCTCAGGAGCGTCGCCGCCGGATCCTGCTTGTAGAACCCCGCGAGCTGCGTGTACAGCTCCGGGTGCCGCGCCCGCATCTCCCGCGGCCGCTCGAAGAAGAACTCCGTCGCCACCGCGAAGAACTCCGCCGGGTTCGTCGCCGCGTAATTGTCCAGCAGGTGCGGCCGCCGGTACGCGATGTCCTCGATCAGCCGCCCGAACTCCGTCCCCAACACCCGCGCCCACGCCACGAACTGCGACGCGTGCTCCAGCGCCGGCGCCCCGTCCACTGCGCCCGACTCGGCGTCGAGCTGGTGCGCAAACTCGTGGAACACCACGTTGTGCCCATCCGACGCGTCCGCCGCACCCGCCTTCGCGTCGTCCCAGCTCAGCACCACCGGCCCGCCCCGCGCACTGAGCGCCCCGCTCCACGATTCGCCCAGCCGCACCCCAGCCCCTTCCGTCACCACGCCCCCCGGCCCCACGCTCTTGACGCTCGAGAAGAACTTCGCCGGGTACACCAGGATCGTCTTGAGCCCCGGGTAATAGTCCGTGTCACGGTGCAGCAGAAGCACGCACGCCTGCGCCGCGATCGTCACCCGGATCTCGTCGGTGATCTCCAGCCGCTCCGGCCCCGGCGGGCACCCCTCGAACCGCTTCTCCGCCAGGAACACCTGGATGTGCCCCTGCAGTTCACGCTGGTCCTCGGCCGACAGCCGCGAGTAGTACGGCACGCGCCGGCACAGGATGCGGCACCACGCCTCGGGAAAGGGCTGCTGCTTCAGACGCTCGCGCCGCCGCCGCTTGAAGAGGAACGCAACCACGCCCAAGTGTTGGCGCGGCTCGGACGCTCAGCGCGGCGTTCCCGGACCCGCGGGGCCGCCCCCAGCCGGCGTCGCGCCGCCCGGCTCGGCCTTGGGCGCTTCCGCCGGCGCCGAGCCCTCGGGCTTGGCCTGCCCCTTGAGCCGCACCGGCACCTGCACCTCGCCCCAGCGGTCCTTGGTCGACACATCCGGCCCGTTGTAGTACAGCCCGCGCGGCTCGCCCGCCTTCTCCCACACGTTCTGCGCCTCGAGCCACGCGTCGAGCACCTTGAGCTGCCGCTCCACCTGCGACGTCACGTACGGCCCCGTGAACCCGACCGCCAGCACCGTCACCGGGCTGGTGTCCACGATCTTGACATTCCCGTCTTCGCCCGTCGGCCCAAGCTCGGGCGTTCGGTACAGGAACGACATCGTCCACGCGTCGCTCGTCAACTCCGCGCTCTCCCCCACGTCCCGCCCCGGCTTCTCCGCGTCGGGCTTGTCCGCGCCCGGCTTCGCCCCGCCCTGCATCCCCCGATAGTCCATCTCCACCGGCGCCGTCATCGCGATGTCGCGCCGCTGGATGTGCCGGAACAGCGGCCAGAACGCCGCGTTCATACCCATGTCCGCCCGGATCGACCCGCTCACCTCCGCACGCCGCACGCTCGGGTACGTCTTGATCTCGATCGCCCCCGGCGGCGTCGGGCGCGGATACCCCGCCGGCAGCGGCGTATCGACCCGCGACCGCCCGAACCGGTACTCCTCGAAGTTCGCCCCCTCCTTGTCCTTCGGGTCGGTCCGAGCGATCACTTCCACCGTCGCCTCGCGATCGCCCCCCACGCGCCGCACCGCTCCCGACGCCGGCGCGCTCGCCTCATCGCCCGCGGCCGCCGCCTTCACCGGCGCGGGCGCGGCGGCCTCCGGCGCTACCTGGCACGCCGTACCCGCACGAACCGCCGCCAACAGACCAAGAAGCCCGAACGACGCCGCGCGCATCCGCATATCCGCCTCCGGCCGGCGACGCATCCGCCGGTCAGCCGCGGTTTCGCCCGCCCGCCCGGGCCGGATTCATCCCCGCGGACGCCTCACCCTGGCACATCCACCCCGTCCCGTCACTTCTTGATCACGTCCACAACCTGCTTCATCTTCTCGTTCGGGATCGGCACGCTCAGGCTGTACTGCACGACCTTCCAGTCGTTCCCCACCCGCCGCACCGCCCCGGTCCCGCGGCACGTGCCGAACTGCTCGTTCGTCAGCAGTTCATCAAAGAAGGCCATTGTCCCGTCCGGCGACAGCACCACGCTCCGCTTCCCCGCCACCGGCACGTACGTCCACGCCCGCCCGCGCGCAAAGTACGGCTTGGCAAAGGCCCGGAACGCCTCCACGTTCCACCGCTCCGTCGCGTCCGTCCCGATGAACACCCCGTCGGACGCGAAGTGATCGAAGTACCGCTGCTCGTCCGCCTTGGCCGCGGCGTCGTGGAAGTCGTCGAGCATCTTCCCCACCGCCACCGCCGCGGCGCTCCCCGCCCCCGCGTCCACAACCGCCGGCCCGCTCGCCCCGGCCGGGCGCGGCCCGCTCCGGTACGCGTCCAGTTGATCGAACAGCCGCGCCGGCGTCAGCGAGTTGATGATCGACCCCTCCCCCGACTCCACCGTCAGCGCCGCGTCCAGCCCGTCGCGCTTGAGCCGGTCAACCAGCCGCTGCGACTCACGCACCGCCGAGCCGTCCTTCTCCCCCACGAACATCCGGATCGGCGTCCCCTTGAGCGCCGCGAACTTCCGCGGCGACACGTTGTCCGCCGGCAGCCCCGGCAGCACGGTCAGCGACGCGAACTGCTCGGGATGCTCCAGGATCGCCCCCCACGCCGTCCGCCCGCCGTTGTGCACGCCCGCGAGGTGCAGCTTCCCGCCCGGGGGCGAGAATTCCTTGATCGCGAACTCGATGAGCTCATCCGCCGCGGCCGCGTTCCCCGCGTGGATCGGCCGCGCGTCCGGCGACGCCGGGCTGATCACGATCCACCCACGGTCCCCGCCCGCACCCCAGTACTTCGCCATCCCCTGCTCGACGCTCTCCCTGCTCTGGCTCCCCGGGGGCATCGCCAGCAGCACCGGGTAGGGATCGCCCGCCTTGTACCCCTTGGGCAGCACGATCGCGTAACTCATCGTCCGCCGATCCCGCAGCGCCAGGTCCTTCCACTGCCACGTCGCCGCCGCCTGCCCCGCCGCCCCCCCCGGCGCCGCCGGCATCGGCCCCGACGGCTGTCGCGGCTGCGTGCCCTGCCCAAGCGCACCGTTCACCACGCTCAGCACTCCCACCACGGCGACAAGAGAGATGTATCGCATTCCACAAGGCTAAGCTGCCCCGGACCAACGTGCATGACCACCAGACCCGCCTTCCCCGCCGCCCCCACCCCGCCCCCCGAACCCCTCGCGCCCCCCGCCGACTTCGTCGATCGGGCCCGTGAACTGGGTGTCGAATTCGAGCCCGGCGACCTCGAACGGCTCGGCCGCTTCCTCGCCCTGCTCCTGGACGCCAACAAGACCCACAACCTCACCGCCATCACCGACCCCGCCGAGGCCTGGACCAGGCACATCCTCGACGCCCTCACCCTCGTCGGCCCGATCGCCGCTCTGTCAGAGCCCCCCGCGCAAGCGGGGGGTGAAGCGGGCGCCGATTCCCCTGACCCCGGTGAAAACCCCGAGCGCTCCGACGCCCCCCTCTCCATCATCGACATCGGCTCCGGCGGCGGCGTCCCCGCCATCCCCCTCGCCATCGTCCTGCCCGACGTGCGCTTCACCCTCCTCGAAGCCACCGGCAAGAAGGTCGAGTTCCTCGCCCGCGCCATCGACATACTCGGCCTGCGCAACGCCCGCGTCCTCAGCGGCCGCGCCGAGCGCGTCGGCCAGGAACACAAGGTCCACCGCGAGAAGTACGACGCCGCCACCGCCCGCGCCCTGGGCCACCTCGCCATCGTCGCCGAACTCGCCGGCCCCCTGGTCACCCCCGGCGGCGTCGTCCTCGCCGTCAAGGGCGCGAAGGCCGACCAGGAAGTCGAGGAGGCCCACAAGGCCTGCGGCATGCTCGGCCTGCGCCACGTCCAGACCCTCCCCACCCCCACCGGCCGCATCGTCGTGCTCGAAAAAACCACCCGCACCCCGCGCCTCTACCCGCGCAAGGACGGCGAACCCAAGCGCACGCCTCTGGGCGTCCCCCGCCCACCCAAGCCGTCGTGACGCACGATCTGATTGGGTGCCATCACCGCACAAGGGTGCCACCACCCGCCCCGGCGCTTCGCCGCGGCGCGTGGTGCGTGGGGCCATTCACCTATCCCACGGTCACCGCAGCAACTCCCAGAGTTTCAACACACTCCCCGGCACCTCCCCCGGCTCCTCCGCCCCCGGCAGCGCCCGCACCCCCGCCAGCAGCCGCCTGATATCTGCCGGCAGCGGCGCCACGAACCGCATCCGCTCGCCGCTGATCGGGTGCCGGAATTCCAGCATCGCCGCGTGCAGCGCCTGCCGCGCGAACACCGCCCCCGCCTCCTCCGGCGTCGCTGCCATCGCCACCTCGCGCCCGCCGTACATGTCGTCGCCCACCAAAGGCCACCCGCGGTGCGAGAAGTGGACGCGGATCTGGTGCGTCCGCCCCGTCTTGAGCTCCACTTCGACGATCGACACCCCCCCGACCGCCCCCGCCTTCCCCACCGCGCCGTGATCCGCGTACCGCCCCAGCACGCGGTAGATCGACACCGCCGGCTTGCCCATCTCGTCGTGCCGCACCACGTACTTCTCGCGGTACCCCTTCTCCCGCGACGGGTGCGGCCCGATCGGCACGTCGATCACGTCCACCAGCGGCTCGACCCGCCCGTGCACCAGGGCCACGTACCGCTTGTCGACCGTCCGCACCTCGAACTGCCGCGCCAGCTTGAAGTGCGCCTCGTCGGTCTTGGCGAACACGATCGCCCCGGTGGTGTTGCGGTCCAGCCGGTGCACCACCCCCGGCCGCGCCCACTCTTCCCCCACCGTGCTCAGCGCCCCGCCCGAACGGTGCCGAAAGTGGTACGCCAGGGCGTTGATCATCGTCCCCGACAGGTGCGACCGCGCCGGGTGCACGATGATGTCCGCCTGCTTGTTCAGCACGATCAGGTGCTCATCCTCGAACAGCACGTCCAGCGGAATGTCCTGCGCCGGCGTCGCCTCCGGCGGCGGCGCCGGAATGAACACCTCCACCTTGTCCCCGATCCGCAGCTTCGTCGACCCCTTGGGCTGCCGCCCGTTCACAAGCACCCCGCCCTCGTCGATGAGCCTCTGCAACTGCGTCCGGCTCATGAACGTGATGCGGTCGGTCAGGTACTTGTCCAGCCGCTTGTTCAGGTCGCGCCGCAGTTCAAACTCAACCCGGTTGGGCGCATCATCCTCTGCCTCGGGCGCCCCGATCGTCTCGTCCGCCTCCCCATCGCCGGCGCCAGCCCCTCCCGGCGCCGGCCCCTCGCCCTGCTCATAGATCGCCCGCCGCAACGCCTCGAGGTCGACCTTTCCCCCCACGCGCACAAGGCCACCGCGCCCCGGCGGCGGCGTCGATCCCGGTCGACGTCCCCCGGGCCCGTCCCGCCCCTGCTCGTGATGGCCGTCCTGATCCATCGCTCCCCGAGCCGGCTCAGCGCTTGGGCGGCTGCCCTGACCCGGGTGCCGGCGCGGCCGGCGCCGGGTTCGCCGGCGCAGGCGCCGGGCTCGCCGGAGCCGGGGTGGCAGCGCCCGGCCCGGGCGTCGCCGGTGCCGGATTCGCGGGCGGGTTCGCCGGCCCGCTCGGCACCGGCGGACCCACCGCCCCGTCCGACGGCGGCGTCGTCCCCGCCGGCTTCACGTTCATCGTCGTTGTCCCCGTCGTCGTCCCCGTAGCACCAGGAACGCCCGGCGCTGTCGGGAACGGCGACGCCACCTGCACCTTCGGCGGCAGTTCCGTCACCGGCAGCAGCGGCTTCACCCCCGCCAGCGTTCCCAGCGTCTCTTTCCGCTTGTTCGCCAGCACCGACAACGGCTCAAACCCCGCCGCCTTCGCCCGCTCCGCGGCGTCTGTGTACGAACGACCCGCCCCTTCAATATCCCCCTTGGTCTCCGCCACCGCCGCCAGCCCCATCAGGGCCCGCACCGTCAGCAGCGCCTGCACCGGCTCAGCCTTGGTCGCCTCAAACGACGAGCGGAACGCCGTCTCCGCCTTGGCCAGAAACTCGGTGACCTGCTCCGGCTTCAGCAGATCCTCGGGACGCTCCACCTCACCCTCGGGCTTCAACGTCGTCCCCGGCAGCGTGCCGCGCCGGGCCGACGCCAGGTACAACTCGCCCAGCTCCAGTTCCGCCAGCCGCGTCACCGACCGCTGACCCGCGTGCGTCCGGGCCACGGCCTCCAGAGACGACGGGCTCCCCGAGTCGATCGCCTGCTCCAGCTCGAAGAACGCCGCAGACAGCGCCGCGTTCCTCTGGTTCTGGAAGTAGGTGTACCCGAGGTACCCGGCGCTGCCCACGATGATCGCGCCCATGACCCACGGACCGGCCTTCTGCAGCAGGTCCGTCATCAGCTCCGAGTACCGGCTGTCCTCTTTGCCGGCGCCCTCGCGGATATTGCGTAACCGATCATCAGCCATGGGCAGCACCTTCTTCGGATGAACGCTCGTCGACCCGCCACGGGCCGGACCGCAAGGTTAGGCGCTCGGTTCGGCCGATCGCGCTCCGTTCGGCCCGTCCCCCGGGTCCCAGAACACCCACGCCCGCGGATCCCCCATCGCCGCCGCCGGCACCAGCCTCTCCCGGATCGCCCCCGCCAACGCCCGGACACCCTCCCCACCCCCCGCTCCCCCCGCCCCCCCCGACCCCCCCGACCCCACCACACTCACCGCCACATCCACCGCCGCACCGCCCCGCACCGGCCCAAGGTCCGACCGCAGGCCCACACGCAACTCCTCCCGCCGCCGCCCGCCCGCCACCGGCGGGGGCTCCACAAATCCGCTCGTCGCGTCCCCGCACAGTACGAGCAGGTCCGCCCGACTCGCCAATTCCCGCGCCGCCGCCGCCGCCCCCTGCGCCTCCGCGTGCGCCGCGTCCGTGCCCTCATCCACCCCCGGCGTATCCGCGTACCACACCACCAGCCCGCCCAGGTCCAGCGTCGCCCCGACGTGATCCCTCGTCGTTCCCCGCTCGTCCGCGGCCAGCGCCACCGTCGTCGCCGCCAGCGCGTTCAGCACGCTCGACTTGCCGATGTTCGGCGCCCCCCACGACACCACCAGCGCCGGCTCCACCAGCCGCCGCAGCACCTCCCACCGCCTCCGCTCGCGCTCGTCCGCCTCAGCGATCACGCGCCGTGGATCCAGCCCCGCCCACCGCTGCGGCTGATCGAGCAGCAGATCGACCGCCAGCGGACTCGCCGCCCGCGCCAGCACCCCGAGCATCCGCGCCTCAACCTCGGACGCCGCCTCCGCGTAGGTCGGTTCATCGAGCGGCGCCAGCCCGGCCCGCGCCAGCCCGTGCAGCACCTCGAGCACCACCGCCGGCCCCGCGTGCGGCATCAGCCACGCCGTCCGCGCATCCACCCGCGCCACCACGCCGCGGTCCGCGTCGCGCCCCTCCCCGAGCCGCCGTACGCCCCACTGCCCGACGCCAACCGCGCCAACACCCGCCGCGGCCAGTGCCGCCTCAAGCTCCGCCCCCCCCGACGCCACCACCTCGATCACACCGATCGCCGCCTGCCCCCCCGGCGGCGACGACACGAGTCGAAATCGAGCCAAAGCACCCATGAACGCCCACGAGAACACCCGACGCCCCGCGCCCCGTCTCACCGTCTCACCGTCACCCCTCATCCGCCTCGCTGAGCTCCCACGCCGACACCATCCCGATCAGCACCAGGTCCGGCTCCACACGTTCAACGATCGGGTCGCTGTCGAACAGGCGCGGCGCATCGCCCCCCGTCGCGATCACGCGCGGGTACGCCTGGTAGAACTCCGCGTACCGATCCACCAGGTGGTGCACCAGCCCCCGCGCCGCCGCGAGCACCCCCACCCGGATCGCCTCCTGCGTCGTCTTGCCGAACGGCACGCTCGGGGCCTCGGCGCCGCCCACGTCGGCCCCGTCGCGGGCCCGCACCGGCGGCAACTCCACCAGCGGCAGCGCCGCCGTGCCGTCGTGCAGCGACCGCAGCATCATCTTCAGGCCCGGCGCGATCGCCCCGCCGTGGAACACGCCCTCCCCGTCCACGAAGTCGACCGTGATCGCCGTGCCCGCGTCCACCACGATGCACGCCTGCTCCGACCTCGCGAACGCGCCCAGGGCACACAGCAGCCGGTCCTGCCCCACGCTCAAGGGCGGCGTCAGCGAGTGCGGGATCGGCACCTGCATGTCCCGCCCGAACCGGCGCACCGTCGCCGACCCCAGCCGCGCCAGCAGCCGAGCCAGGGCCGCGTCCGCGGCCCGGTCGTTCACCGACGCCACCAGCACCTGCGCATCCTCCGCCTCCCCGAGCACCCGCTCGATGATGGCGTCGTGCCCGGGTGCGTCCGCGTTCTCCGCCACCATCGCCGGCTGCAGTTCGTACCCCCGCGTTTCCCCCGGCGAGGCCAGGGCGTACCGCGTGCGCGTGTTCCCGACGCTGACAAGCAGCAGCGTCCCTTGATGATCCCGATGCTCAGCGGCCATGCCGCCACAGTATTCGCCGCGCCCGTCCCACCCAACCCGCCCCGCTCCCGGGCCCCCCGTCCCGTCCCAGCCGCCCCCCCCGCCCTCGACACCCGCCATGCCCTTCGGCTAATCTACCGACCCTTCCCGGACTTGATCACCCGACGCGGAGATCCCCCCTCGATGAACGCCCCCTCGCTCGCTCACCTTCACCCCTCCCGCCGGCTCATCACCCCCCGCGCCCTGCTCGCGGCCGCCGGACTCGCCGCCTTGCTTTCCCTGGGCGCCTGCGCCAGCAAAGGCGGGTCGACCGACGCCAGGATGTTCGACCGCCCGGCCGAGCCCGGCGACGTCTCCGGCCGCATGATCGTCACCATTTCCGACGCCGACATGATCGCAACCGCCTTCTCCACCGGCCAGCTCGGCACGCCCGCCGACGGCGCCAAGGACACCCTCACCGTCCTGGGCATGCCCATCACCGAGCCCCAGACCGCCTTCGCCCAGGTGCCCGTGTCCAACTCCGTCATGGGCCCACCCCAGGCCCTCAGCGTCAACAGCGCGGGCACCACCGCCTTCGTCGTCGAGTCCCACGGCCCCGCCGCCGCCGGCGCCACGGACTTCGCCGGCCTCTCCCGCGGCACGCTCCTGCAGATGGTCAGCCTCGACGACCCCATGAACCCCCTGCTCGTGAGCTCGGTCTTCGTCGGCACCAACCCCAGCGCCTGCTCGGTGAGCCCCGACGGCGCCCTCGTCGCCGTCGTCACCCGCGACGTCGGCAATCAGCTCGTCATCGTGCCGGTCAACGCCGGCAAGCTCGATCAGCCTCTGGGCTGGCCCCTGCTGGGCATCGACGACACCGAAGCCGACGTCACCAGCGTGTCGTGGCACCCCAGCGGCCGCTTCATCGCCGTGTGCCTCCCCGAGCGCGACGAAGTCCTCTTCTACGAAGTCTCACGCGTCACCGTCTCCGAGCCCGCCAGCGACATGATCCCCGCCGCCGAACCCGGCGCCGCCCCCGCCCAGCCCGCCCCCATGACCGGCCTGGCCATCAGCCCCTGCGGCGCGCCCGTCAAGGTCGGCAAATTCCCCTACCACGGCCAATTCACCCCCGACGGCAAGCACTTCATCACCACCGACCTGCAGTGGCAGACCAAGACCAACGACTACCTGCTCCAGGCCTCCGCCGGCACCCTCAGCGTCGTCGCCTTCGACGCCAGCGGCTCCGCCCAGGCCCAGCACCGCGTTGTCTCCACCGCCAACGTCGGCGTCTCCCCCGAAGGCCTCGCCATCAGCCCCGACGGCAAGTACGTCGTCGCCGCGAACCTCAAGCGTTCCTTCCTTCCCGACGGCGACGCCCGCCTCGAGTCCGGCTCGCTCACCCTGCTGAGCCTCAGTGAGTCCGGCCAACTTTCTCCCGTCAGCGAGCACGACCTGGGCGGAATGCCCGAGGGCATCAGTTTCGACGCCGCCGGCAACTTCGTCGTCGTCACCCTCTTCCGCGCCCTGGACCCCGACGCCGTCGAGGGCGAACTCGCCTTCTGGCGGCTGAACCGCGCGGCCCAGGCGCCGACCCTCGAACAGGCCAAGTTCCGCGTCGGCGTCGGGCGCGGCCCGCACGGCGTGCTCGTCGTCCGCTGAGCGTGCAGCCCCCCGGGGTCGGCCATCCGACAGCCTGTGTCAAGAATGCGCACAGATTGCCGTGCGCCGCGAATCTCCGCGCGCAGCCGTTGCTGAACTCAGTACGCTCGACGTTCTGGTTCACTCGCCCGGCGCACGCGCCGTGCTGGCGTTCGGCGAGTTCGTTGCTCCAGGAGATTGTGCGCATGCTTTCCCGCAAGACTTCGTTCGTCGGCGCCGCCGCGGTCCTCGCCACCGCCGGCCTCGCCCTCGCCGGTCCCCCGTTCGTCAATCAGGGCCTCGTCGGCGTCGGCCGCATCAACGCCAACACGTTCGACCAGCGTGGCCCCGGCCTCGACACCCTCGGCGGCATCTTCTCGTCGATGCACCTTGATGCCTCCAGCCTTTCCCGTCAGGGCAACACCTACTCAGGCACGCTCTTTGGCCTGCCCGACCGCGGCTTCGGTGACGGGGCCACCAACTACCTGGCCCGGCAGCAGACCTTCTCCTTCTCCTTTACTCCCCACTACGGCCCCGGCCCTGCCCCGCAGAACCAGTTCCAGTTCACCAACACCGCCACCCGCCTGTACACCTACGACGGGGGCATCAACTTCACCGGCTTTGACCCCGCCGACACCAGCATCCAGGACCACCCTCAGTCCCTGCCCTCGAGCCTCGGCGGCGGCCGGCGCAGCCTCGACGCCGAAGGCCTCGTGATCATGCCCGACGGCTCCAGCTACGTCAGCGACGAGTACGGCCCCTTCATCTACAAGTTCAACCCCTCCGGCGAACTCGTCGGCACCATCAAGCCCAACGACGCCCTCATCGGCAAGAACGGCGGCAGCTACCCCCGCCCCACCAGCTTCACTGCCGGCTCCAACCCCGCCTCCGGCCGCCGCTCCAACCGCGGCCTCGAAGGCCTCAGCATCAGCCCCGACGGCAAGACCCTCATCGCCGCCTTGCAGAGCCCCACCATCCAGGACGGCGGCGCCAACAACCTCAGCCGCAACACCCGCATCCTCACCTTCGACATCGACCCCCAGAGCCCCTCCTACGAGCAGCAGGTCGGCGAGTACGTCTACCAGCTCACCACCCAGGGCTCCGCCCAGAACAACCGCCACACCCCCATCAGCGAGATCCACGCCCTCAGCAGCACCACGTTCCTTGTGCTCGAGCGCGACGGCGTCGGCCTGGGCTCCACCACCAGCGGCCCCATCAGCTACAAGAAGATCAATCTCGCCGACATCTCCGGCGCCACCAACCTGCTCGGCACCGGCTACGCCCTCGAAGACGGCGCCCCCGGCCAGACCGACCTGCCGCTGGGCAACCTCCCCGCCGGCATCACCCCCGCCGCCCGGCTCGACTTCGTCGACATGCTCGACCTCGCCCAGCTCTCGAAGTTCGGCCTCAACCTCAACGCCTTCGGCTCACAGGACCAGAACACCCTGGGCGAGAAGTGGGAAGGCCTCGCCCTCATCCCCGTCGGCGACCCCGACGCTCCCGACGATTACTTCCTGCTCGTCGGCAACGACAACGACTACAAGGCCGCCCAGGTCTTCCACAACGGCGAAGTCGTCGGTTCCAACAGCATCCAGGTCGACAACATGATCCTCGTCTACCGCGTCACGCTCCCCGCCGACGGCATCATCCCGGCCCCCGGCGCCGCGGGCCTGCTCACGCTGGGCGGGCTGGCCGCGGCCCGTCGTCGCCGGCGCTGAGCCTCGGCTGAAAACCCAACACACCGTCTCTCCTGCGAGGGCCCGGCTTCACCGCCGGGCCTTCTCGCTTTCACGCACCAACCGCGCTCACACCGCCCGCGCCACCACGAGCGTGCGGTCGTCGTCCGCCGGCCGGCCGGCCGCGAACTTCTCGACGTCGTCGAGCACCCGCGCCACCGTCGCCGGCGCGTCCGGCGGCGCGTGCGCGATCGAGTCGTCCAGCCGCCGCTCGCCGAACAGCCCCCCGCTCTTCTCCCGCGCCTCGGTGATCCCGTCGGTGTACAGCACGAGCGTGTCGCGCCTGTCCAGCCGCGCCGTCGCCTCGCTGTACCGCGTCTCGCGCATCACCCCCAGCGGGATGTCCCGCGCCGACTCCACCGGCTCCACCTTCGACCCGTCCTCGCGCCGCACCCGCGGCGGATTGTGCCCCGCCGACGCGTACCGCAGCGTCCGCAGCGCCGGGTCATAAATGCCATAAAACGCCGTCACGAACCCGCTCCCGGTCCGCAGGTACGCGTCCGAAAGGTTCTCGTTGAGATACCCCAGCAGCCGCGCCGGGTCCAAGGGCGGGTCCGGCATCGCGTGCGCCATCGTGTGCGTGATCGCCATGAGCACCGCCGCGGGCGTGCCGTGCCCCGACACGTCCGCGATCAGCATCCCCAGCCGTCCGCCGGGCAGCGCAAAGAAGTCGTAGTAATCCCCGCCCGCCTGGCGCGACGTCTGGTAGTGGGCGGCGAGCTGCAACCCCGGCACGTCCGGCAGCACCACCGGCAGCAGCGACCGCTGAATCTCCGACACCGTCCGCAGTTCGCGGTCCACCGCCTCGTACGCCTTGCGCAGCTCGTCGGCCATCACGAGCTGATTGGTCGCGCGCCCGAACAGGTTGCCGATCCACACCATCGTCGGCGCCGCCGCGGGGTCGAACCCGTTCGGCTCGTTCTTGAACAGCACCGTCATGTTCAGGGCCTTGCCCTGGTCGTAATTCGGGATCGACAGCGCCGAGCGGTACCCCTTGAGGTGCTCGTAGCACGGATCGGCCGGATCGGGCCGGAAGTCGTTCATGATCCGCGGCTCGTCGGAATACAGCAGCTCGCCCAGCAGCCCCTTGTCCAGCAAGGGCAGCTTGTCGCGCTCGCGCCACGGATTCACGTCCCCGCTCCAGCGGCTCGAGCGCGTCACCCGGTACCACGGGAACGCCAGGTCGCGGCGCGACACCGCCACCGACCCGTCCGTGCGGTTGAGCGACCGCACGCGCGTCCGATAGGCGTTCACCATCTGCTGCGGGTCGGTGTGACGCGACATCTCGCGCATCATGTCTACGACCTCGCGCATCGTGGACTCAGCATCGCCGGAGAGATTCAGCATCGCGCGCCTTGCCCGCCCGTCCCACCCCAACCCCACCCCCCGCCGTGCCCCGCCCCCAAATCGCCCCCCAAGAACGTAGCCGGGCACGCCGCCCGCGGTCCGCCCGGCTCAGCCAATCTTCTGTGCCTTCGACGTGAAACCGCCGCCGGACTCCCCCCAACAATGCCCCGGTCCGGAGGACGTCCCATGGAAATCAGCGGCAACCTCATCCCCATCGTCGCCATCGCCGGCGGCCTCGTCGCCGGCGTGGTCGCCTTGATCACCACCTGCATCCAAAGCGTGGCCAAGTCCCGGGCCCGCGAACGGACCCGTCGCGAAGTCGCGGCGTACGTCGCCGAGGGCTCCATGTCCGCCGAGGAAGGCGAACGCCTGCTCAAGGCCGGCCTCTCCTCCAAGGATACGGGCTGCTGCGGCTGATTCCGCGCCCGTCCGCCCGAGCACCCAACTTCGCCGCGTCAACGTCGCGGCGTCCCACCGGAGCCGTCCATGCAGGAGGAAGTGTTCATCATCATCGTTGTCGGCGTCGGCGCGGTGGTGCTCATCTCGGTTGTTTCCATCATCGCCGGCATGATTCAATCGACCATGAAGACTCGCGAGAAAGAACGCTCCCGGCGCGAGATCGCCGCGTACGTCGCCGAGGGCTCAATTTCCGCCGACGAGGGCGAGCGGCTCATCGACGCCGGCCGGCCCGCGTGGGAACGCGAGTGGCTCGGCCGCCGGCGCACCTGATGCTTCCATCCTGAGTTCCCGCCCCGCCATCGCGCTCACTCCGCCCGCTTGGCTTTGCCCTTTTTCGCCCCCGGCTCGGCCTTCGCCTTCTCCGGCTTGGCCTCGACCTTTGGGGCGGCCGGCGTGGCCGGCTCGGCCTTTGTCGCCGTCGCATCCGACTTCGCCCCCTCCGCCGGATTCGCGTCCCCGCCGCTCGACCCGCCGCTCTCGGCCTTCGCCGCCGCCTTGTACGACTCGCTGCGGTAGTCGGTCTGGTAAAACCCGGACCCCTTGAAGATGACCGCCGCGCCCGTGCCGATGAGCCGCTCCAGCGCGTTCTTCCCGCACTGGGGGCACTTCCTGAGCGGCTTGTCCTTCATGGACTGGAACTGCTCGAACTGGTGCTCGCAGGATGTGCAGCGGTATTCGTACGTTGGCATAGAGGCCTCAGGGCGCGACAACAACCTTGGCCGGGCGCACCACCCGCTCTCCCAGCGTGTACCCCGGCTGGAACGTCGTTACGATCCGCCCGCTCTGGACCCCCTCGGCCGGCTGCTGCGTGATCGCCTGGTGATGGGCCGGGTTGAACTCCTCGTTCGGCCCGGGGTTGATCACCCCGATCCCCTGCGCCTGCAGCGCCTTGAGCAGTTCGCCACGGATGACCTTCACCCCGTCGATCACCTGCTGCGCCGACGCCTTCGCCGGGTCCAGCGTCAGCGCGATGTCGAAGTGGTCCATCACCGGCAGGATCCCCGTGAGCACCGCGCTCACCCCCTGCTGGCGGGCCTCCTTCTCGTTGTTGAACGCCCGGCGCTGGTAGTTCTGGAACTCCGCCAGCGCCCGCAGGTACTTGTCGTTCAGTTCGTCCCGCTGGGCCCGCAGGGACTCGACCTCGGCCGCCAGGCCGTCGGCCTCGCCCGCGCCGGGCGCGTTCGGGCCCTCGCCGGACGTCTCGCCGTGCGCCTGCTCACGCCCCGACTCGGGCCCCGGTTCGTTCGATGGATTCTGCTTGCGTCCGAACATGGCTCGTTACCCCCCGCTGAACGTGTCCTTGATCTTCTTCCAGAAGCCGTCGCCCTCGGGCATGACCGCCGTGTCCTCGGTCGCGGCGAACTCCCGCAGCAGTTTCTCCTGCTCGGGCCGCAGTTTCCGCGGAATCTGCACCTTCGTGATCACCACCAGGTCGCCGCGCCGCCCGCTCCGCAGGTCCGGCAGCCCCGCCTCGTGCACGCGAATCAGCGTGTCGTGCTGGCTGCCCCGCGGCACCACCACCTTGTGCGCGCCGTCCAGCCCCGGCACCTCCACCTCCGCCCCCAGCGCCGCCTGCGCAAAGGTGATCGGGAACTCCAGCACAAGGTGGTTCCCCTCGCGCTGCAGCCGCGTGTGCTCCGCCACGCGCACCACCACGTGCAGGTCGCCCCGGATGCCCTGGCCCGACGGGTCGATATCCGCCGGCGGCGGCTCGCCCTCGCCGCGGATCCGCACCACCTGCCCGTCGCTGATCCCCGCGGGGATCTTCACCGCGATGGTCCGCTTCTTCGAAATCCGCCCCTTGCCGCGACAGTCCGGGCAGAACTCCTTGATCACCTGCCCGCGCCCCGCGCACGCCGGGCACGCCGTGACCATCCGGAACATCCCGCCCAGCCCGGTCTGCTGCACCTGCCCGCGCCCGCCGCAGGTCTGGCACGGCACGGGCTTGGTCCCCGGCTTGGCGCCGCTGCCGGTGCACGTGCCGCACACGTCCATGCGCGTGAACTCAACCTGCCGCTCGACCCCGCTCAGCACGTCCGCCAGGTCGATCTCGACCTCGGTCTCCAGGTCGAAGCCCCGGGCCGGCCCGCCCCGCCCGCGCCCGCCCCGACCCCCACCGCCGCCGCCCCCGCCGAAGATGTCGTTGAACATCGAGAAGATGTCGTCGACGTTCATCCGGCTGAAGTCCGGAGACGCGGCCCCCTGGCCGCGCACGCCCTCGTGCCCGAACTGGTCGTACCGCTTGCGCCGCTCGGGGTCCGACAGGACCTCGTACGCCTCGGCGGCTTCCTTGAACTTCACCTCGGCCTCGGCGTCCCCCGGGTTGCGGTCCGGGTGGTACTTCATCGCCAGCCGCCGGTAGGCGCGCTTGATCTCCTCGCCGTCGGCCGTCTTGGTGACGCTGAGGATCTCGTAATAGTCGCGTTGGGCGGGCATGGCTAATTAATGTGAGACGAAACGGGAACCGGAAACGGAACGGGACAATGCTCTGAGCTGATTAGCAATATCACGCAAGGGGTCAATGTTCTGAGATTGGGCGATGGGAAGTGCGTAGGTAACCGGTGTACACAATTGATGTCCATCAACCGAGCGATAACGCGTCACGCACTCGATGCACTTTGCCCTGCCAATGTCGTTGGCCGACACTTCTGCCGTCGTAAGCGTGAAGATCGATGCCCCCTGAACCAGCACGTCAGCCAGAACCCGTTCACTGACGATTGCCTTCTTCTCGACGCGACCTTGTTCACCTACAAGGTGAACCAGAAGTTCGTACTTCACTTCGCAAGCCGGTCCACCACCCGCATTCCGAAACGACACGTCGAAGAACAACGGATTTGCGGTTGGAGCGGCGATCATTCCGACGACGCAAGGATCGCTCTGCGTGCGCCGTGTTCGACGAGCTTCCAGCAAGAGCACAATCGTGCAAAGAGCAACAAACGCGGCCGATATAGCGGATACCCATGCCGCCCCATTGGAAGACACCTGCTGAGCGGTATCGATTTGCTGGGCAAGGATGCAGATCATGAATCGAGCCCACGACCTTTCGGGCGTGGGCTCGGAAGGGTTGTCGCAACACCCCTCGCTTGCGCGAGGGGCTCTGCTCAGCTCACCGCGCCCGCCGTCGGCTCGGTCTCATCCTTGAGCTCGCTGATGAGCACATCCGTCGTCAGCATCAGCCCCGCCACGCTCGCGGCGTTGATGAGCGCGGTCTTGGCGACGAGCGCCGGGTCGATGATCCCGGTCTTCACCAGGTCCTCGTACTCCCCGGTCGCGGCGTTGAAGCCGTAGCCCGCCTTCGAGTTGTCCTTCACCTTCTCGACCACCAGGTCGCCGTCAAACCCGGCGTTCTCGGCGATCTGCTTCAGGCACGACTCGGTCGCGTGCAGCACGATGTCGAACCCGATCTTCTCGTCGCCCTTGGCCTTGGACTGCGCCTTGCGGATCGCGTCCTGCGTGCGGACCAGCGCCACGCCGCCGCCGGGGACATACCCCTCCTTGGCCGCGGCCCGGGTCGCGTGCAGGGCGTCGTCGACGCGGTCCTTGGCCTCCTTCATGGCGACCTCGGTCGCCCCGCCGACGGAGATGATCGCGACGCCGCCGGTGAGCTTGGCGAGCCGCTCCATGAGCTTCTCGCGGTCGTAGTCGCTCGTGCTCTTGTCGTGCTGGGCCTTGATCTGGCTCGCCCGCGCGTCGATGTCCTTCTTCTTGCCGGCGCCCTGGATGATCGTGCACTCGTCCTTGGTGATGACCACCTTCTTGGCCCGGCCCAGCTCCGACAGCTGCACGCTGTCGAGCGAGCGGCCCAGGTCTTCCGCAAAGAACGTGCCCGCGGTCAACACCGCGATGTCGCCCAGCATCGCCTTGCGCCGATCGCCGAAGCCCGGCGCCTTCACCGCGCAGATCTTGAGCACGCCCCGCAGCCGGTTCACCACCAGCGCCGCCAGGGCCTCGTTCTCCACCTCTTCCGCGATGATCAGCAGCGGCTGCCCGCCAGTCGCCACCTTGTTGAGCAGCGGCAGCAGGTCCGTCAGGTTCGCGATCTTCTTCTCGTGGATGAGGATCAGCGCATCCTCGAGCACGCACTCGGCCGTCTTGGGGTCGGTCATGAAGTACGGCGAAATATAGCCCTTGTCGAACGCCATGCCCTCGACATAGTCCAGCGTCGTGGCGGCGCTCTTGCCCTCCTCGACCTCGACCACGCCCTCGGCCCCGACCTTGTCGATCGCCTCGGCGATCAGGGCCCCGATCGCCGTGTCGTGGTTCGCCGACACCGTCGCGATCTTGCGGTAGTCCTCGATGCCCTTGCACTTGACGGCCATGGCGTCGATCGCCTCGGCCGCGGCGTTCGCGGCCGCGTTGATCCCGCGCTGCAGTTGCACCGGGTTCGCCCCGGCCGCCACGTGGCGCAGGCCCTCGACGAAAATCGACTCCGCCAGCACGGTCGCCGCGGTCGTGCCGTCGCCGGCCTTGTCGGCGGTCTTCTTGGCGACCTCGTTCACCATCTTCGCGCCCATCGACTCGAACGGCTCGGGCAGCGAAATCTCCTTGGCGACGCTCACGCCGTCCTTGGTGACGCTCGGGCCGCCGTAGGACTTCTGGATGATGACGTTCCGCCCCGTGGGGCCCATGGTCACCTTGACGGCGCGCGCCAGGCGTTCAACACCCTTCTTCATCTCAAGGAGGGCGGCGTCTTCGAACATCACCTGCTTCGTAGCCATTGTGCTTTGTCCTTCTCAGCATTCACCGCAGTGAAGCATGAAGTGTCTCGATCAAAACCGCATTCTCTCTGCGCTCTCCGCGTTCTCCGCGGTGAACCCCGCCTCTTATCCCTCAATGACGCCCAGGAGTTCCGACTCCCGCAGGATCAGATGCTTCACGCCCTTGATCTCGACCTCGGTGCCCGCGTATTTGCCGTACACGACCGTGTCGCCCTTGCGCACGCTCATCTCGGCCCGCTTGCCGTTGTCCAGCCGCTTCCCCGGGCCGCTGGCGACGACCTCGCCGCGCACGGGCTTCTCCTTGGCCGACTCGGGCAGGTAGATGCCGCTGGCGGTCTTGGACTCGGTCTCGATGGGCTTGACCAGGACGCGATCTTCGAGGGGCTTGATGGCCATGTTGGCTCTCCGGTGAACTGTGCGCGTATCCGCGTGGGTTACGTTGGGAATCACTTGGGAACTTCGGCCGATACCGCCGCCAACGCCGCACGCGCGGTCCGGCGCCTGGCGAGGACGAACTCCACCGCCATCGGGACGCACGACACGACGACGATGGCGACGAGCACCGCCTCGAAGTTCCGCTTGACGAACTCGACATTGCCGAACGCGTACCCGGCGCCGACGCACAGGGCGACCCAGGCGACCGCGCCGACGACGTTGTACAGGAAAAACTTGGAATAGGTCATCGCGCCCGCCCCCGCCACGAACGGGATGAACGTGCGGACGATCGGCACGAAACGGGCCAGGATCACGGCCTTTCCGCCGTACTTCTCGAAAAAGTCGTGCGCCCGGGCCAGGTGCTTGCGGTTGAGCATCCGCTCGTAGAGCGTGTCGTCGGCCCCGGCCCTGAAGACCTTCGGGCCCAGCCACTTGCCGATGTGGTAGTTCACCGCGTCGCCCAGGATCGCGGCCACGATGAGCACCAGCGCGATCAGCCACACGTTGAGCGACCCGCGGGCCGAGATCGCCCCCACGGCGAACAGCAGCGAATCGCCCGGCAGAAACGGCATGATCACCAGCCCCGTCTCCACGAAGATGATCGCGAAGAGCAGCGCGTAGACCCACACGCCGTGCTCCAGGACGAAGCCGTCCAGGAACGCCGGAAGGTCGCTCAGGATGTGCCGGATCTGGTCGAGCATGACGTCACGAGCGTGCCGCGTGCCGGTCAATCCCGGGTGCGCGCGGGCACGGCGTTAGAAGCCCATGCCCCCCATGCCCCCCATGCCCCCCATCCCGCCCATGCCCGGCATCCCGCCGCCGCCATGGCCGTGACCGTGGTCGTGCTCGTCCTTCTTCTCCGGCTTGCTCGTGATGATGCAGTTGGTCGTCAGCAGCATGCTCGCGACGCTCGCGGCGTTCTGCAGCGCGCAGCGGTCCACCTTCGCCGGCGTGAGCACGCCCATCTTCATCAGGTCGCCGTACTCGAGCGTCAGGGCGTTGAACCCGAACGACCCCGTGCCCTCGCCGACCTTGGCGACCACCACCGTCCCCTTCTCCCCCGCGTTGTCCGCGATCGTCTGGGTCGGCACCGCCAGGGCCCGGTACACCGCGTCGATGCCCGCGGCGAAGTCGTACGCGAACTGCCCCACATCCTCCGCGGTCTTGTCGTCGCCCTTGCCGGGCTTGCCGTAGACCGCCTTGTACTCCTTGATCGCAGCGACGGCCGTCCGGGCCCGCACGAAGCTCACGCCGCCGCCGGGGACGACGCCCTCGGCGACCGCCGCCCGAGTCGCGTGCAGCGCATCCTCGACGCGGGCCTTCTTCTCCTTGAGCTCGGCCTCGGACGCGGCCCCGACATTGATCTGGGCCACGCCGCCGGCGAGCTTGGCGAGCCGCTCCTGCAGCTTCTCGCGGTCGTAGTCGCTCGTGGTGATCTCGATCTCCTTGCGGATCTGCTCGATGCGGGCCTGGATGTCCTTGGCCTCGCCCGCGCCCTCGATCACGGTGGTGTTGTCCGCGTCGACCTCGATCTTCTTCGCCATGCCCAGGTGCGAAAGCTCGATGTCGTCAAGCTCGGTCCCCAGGTCCTTCATGATCGCCGTCGCGCCCGTGAGCGTTGCGATGTCCTGCAGCATCGCCTTGCGCCGGTCGCCGTAGCCCGGGGCCTTGACGGCGCACACCTGCAGCGTGCCGCGCAGCTTGTTGATGACCAGGGTCGAGAGGGCCTCGCCCGCGACGTCCTCGGCGATGATGAGCAGCGGCTTCTTCGCCGCCATCACCTTCTCCAGGAGCGGGATGAGCTTGCCCACGCTCTCGATCTTGTCCTCGTGCACCAGCACCAGGCACTTGTCGAGCACGCACATCATCTCGTCGGGGTTGGTCACGAAGTTCGGGCTGATGAAGCCGCGGTCGAACTGCATCCCCTCGACCACCTTCACCTCGGTCTCGAGGCTCTTGCCCTCCTCGACCGTGATGACCCCGTCCTTGCCGACCTTGTCGAACGCGTCGGCGAGGATCTGGCCGATCTCCGCGTCGTTGTTCGCCGAGATGCTCGCGACCGACTGGATGTCCGCCTTGCCCTTGACCGGCTTGGCCATGTCCTTGATCGCCTCGACCGCCGCGTCCACGCCCTTGCGCATGCCGCGGATCATCGTGTTCGCCTCGACACCGCTCGAGACGTACCGCAGCCCCTCGCGGAACAGCGCCTCGGCCAGCACCGTCGCCGTCGTCGTCCCGTCGCCCGCGTCGTCGCTGGTCTTGCTCGCGGCCTGCTTCACCAGCAGGGCGCCCATGTTCTGGGCCTTGTCGCGCAGCTCGATCTCCTCGGCCACGCTCACGCCGTCCTTGGTCACCGTCGGCCCGCCCCAGGACTTGTCCAGCACCGCGTTCCGCCCGCGCGGGCCCAGCGTCGCCTTCACCGCCCGAGCGAGCTTCTCAACTCCGGACATCAGGGCCTGGCGCGCGTCAACATCGAAGGTCAACTGCTTGGCGGGCATCGAGATCGCTCCGTGGGGGGGGATGTATGGGTTCTGTCGTGTGCGTTCAGAACGTGAGGGCATCCGACAGGGTCACCCCCGTCGGCTGTATCCGGCAATGGGCAAGACCGGTGCCAGCCGCTCCAGCCGCCGTCCACCCCCCCAACCGGCCCTCGCCCCCCCTCCGGCCCCCGTTCAGCCCCCCTTATGCCGCTCCGGCGCCGCGTCCGCGCGAACGGCTCCCCCACCCCGGTGTCAGCCGCCCACCCCGAGCCTGCCGGTTTGGCAGATCGCTCGGCCGTCGCAATCCCGCCCGCGTCACTCGCCTTCCCCCATCCGGCATCACAGAGGAAACCCCGTGCGAACCGATGGGTAGACCATCCCAGGGGGACCTCTTGGCCCGGAATCGTCCATGAACGCAGGGGACCAGCGCATCCGCGACGCCGCCACCCTCGACCCCATCGTGGGCCAGGACACCCCCTGCAAGGGCTGCGGCTACAACCTCAAGGGCCTGATCGCCTCGGGCAAGTGCCCCGAATGCGGCCGCCCCATCCGCCGCCGCCGGCGCATCAACCACGCCGACTGCACCATCACCAGCGCCCCCAAGACCTGGCTCTCGTTGTACGCCCTGGGCGCGACCCTGACGTTCCTGGGCTGGCCCATCATGATCATGTGCGCGATTTTCCGGTGCGTCTCCGGCTCGCGCGGGCTCGCGGTTGCCGCCCTGGTCACCGGCTGCGTCTGGTGGCTCGGCGTCGTCATCACCACCCGCCCGCGCCCCAAGATGCCCGACATGGACCATTCCCCCGCCCGCGAGTGGTTCTGGCAGCGCACCTTCGCCCGCCTGCTCACCGCCGCGATCGCCGTCCCGTTGGGTGTACTGCTCGCGACCGCCGAGGGCGCCGCCCCGGTCCGCGGCCTGCCCACCACCCAGCTCTGGCTCCTGGCCGACCTGGGCCTGATCGTCTCCGCCCTGGGATTCATCGCGTACGCCTTTTACCAGTATCAACTCGCCCACTGGGCCGGCGACGCCCAAGCCTCTACCAAGTGGCGGGCCGCCGGCGTCGCGGTGCTCGCCGCAAGCTTCTTCGTCGTCCTCGGTCGCAACATCAGCATCACCGACGGCCTTTCGGGCGCCCTCACGGCCATCCCCGGCACCATCCTCTTCCTCGTCCTGTTCTTGTCCTTCGTCGGCGCGCCCATCCTCTTCGCCCTCTGGGCCCTGATGCAGCAGCGTGAGACGGCCTCCTGGGCCGTCGCCAACCACGAACTCGCCATCGACAAGGTTGAGCGCGACCGCGCCAAGCTCGAGCAGGAGCGGGCCGCGTTCGCCGCCGCGGGCCCACCCGACATCGTCCCGCACGTCAACATGCCCGCCGTCGCCGAATCGAAGAAGTCGCGGTACAACCCGCGCACCATGGTCCCCGGCCCCGCCCCCAAGCGCATCAAGTTCACCGACCCCGACCTCGGCGGCAGCCCGGACATCGACAAGCCCTACGGCGTCGACCCCGAGGGCACCCCCGCCCCCGAGCCCGCTCCGGGCAAGGTGGCCCGCACCCGGCATAACCCCGGCCTGCTCTACAACCCCAAGACCATGACCCCGGGCCCGGCCCCCAAGCGCATCACCAAGTTCGACGACGACGACCTCGACCAGCCGGCCTTCGACCTCTCGCCCGCCCCGGACGCCGATCCGCCGCGCTGACGCGCGCACCACCCCTTACCCTGCCTCAGCACGCGGCAGTGGTCAGTGCACCGCCCAGCACGCCACGCGCTGGCTGTCCACCGACTCCTGTTTCGCCACCAGCGGCGGCATCTCGACGCGGCAGCGGTCCATCACCAGCGGGCAGCGGCCCGCGAAGGGGCAGCCCTTGGGCAGGTCGTACGGGCTGGGCACGTCGCCCTGGAGGACCGTGAGCGGGCGGCGGTCGTCGGGATCGTCGATGGGGTTGGCGCCGAGCAGCGCCCTGGTGTACGGGTGCCTGGCCTGGGCGTGCAGGTCGTCGCAGGGCAGTTCCTCGACGACGTAGCCCAGGTACATCACCAGCACGCGGTCGCAGAAGTGCTCGATGACCTTGAGGTCGTGCGAAACGAACAGGAGCGTCAGGCCGAACTCGGACTTGACGTCCATGAGCAGGTTGAGCACCTGGGCCTGGATCGACACGTCCAGCGCGCTCACCGGCTCGTCGGCGACGATGAACTCCGGCTTGAGCGCCAGGGCCCGGGCGATGCCGATGCGCTGGCGCTGCCCGCCGGAGAACTCGTGCGGGAACTTGTCCTTGGCGTCGGGGCGCAGTCCGACCTTGGCGATGAGGGAGTCGATCGCGGCCTCCATGCCCTGCGGCCCCGGGTCGATGCGGTGGAAGCGCATGACCTCGCGGAGCATCTGGCGGACCGTGAGCCGCGGGTTGAGCGAGGAATACGGGTCCTGGAAGATGATCTGCATGCGCCGGCGGAAGGCCATGAGGCCGGCGTGCGGGAGCTTCGAGATGTCGACGCCGTCGAAGCGGATCGAGCCGGTGGTGGGGTCGATCAGGCGGATGATGAGCTTGCCCAGTGTGCTCTTGCCGCAGCCGGACTCGCCGACGACGCCGACGATCTCGCCCTTGTTGACGGAGAGGCTGACGCCGTTGACGGCGTGGACGTGGCCCTTCACGGAGTTGAGGACCCCGCCGCGGACGGGGAAGTGCTTGACGAGGTTGGCGACTTCGAGGAGGGGCATAGTTGTTGCACCACGGAGAGCACAGAGATCACGGAGTGGACGATCGCCACCCAATCGTTTTGCACTCAGATATCTGGGGCTTCCTTGATCTTCTTGGCAAGCCACGCTGTAAATGTCTTGGCCACGAGTTTCGGCTTCTGCAACTCCCCCTTTGGATGGTCGTGCTGCCAGAGCACCACGGGTGCATCCCCGCCCGAGATACGCCCAGTATCGAGGCACTCATGATTGCCCGCCCCATCCGCCATCAGGGGAATCAGCTCGCTGTCCATCGGCGGCGTGGCTCGGACGCTTTCAAACATGGCCGACTCATACATGGACTCCGCGTCGGTCACATCGGGTCCCAGGCCGAGCAGGACGTCGCCATTGATGTTCGCCCAGCCATGCATCAGAAGAAACTTTGTATAGCTCTCCGGAAGTTTGCGTTTGAGAATTCGCAGGGCGGCGCGGATTTCTTCTTTCGAGGCCCCGCGATGAACCTTGACCGCGGGGTGACTTCGCATGCTCTCGAGCACGCTGTCGATTGGCTTGCCCGAGGCGGCTCGCTTCGCCGCGGACGCCGGCCGTGCGTCGGAGTACTTCTCACGAACAACCTTGGCGCCGAACGCCACGCACGCTCGCACATCCGCATCGGCCAGCTGCGGGAATTCGCGCTGAAGCTCCTTCATTCCGCTGCTTGCCAACATATCCAGCACGAGCGATACCCAGATCCGCGTGCCGCGTACGCACGGCTTGCCCCCGCACACGCCCGGGTCAATCGACACGCGATCATACGACTTGCTGCTTGGCATCGATTAGCTCTGCGTCCTCGGCGCCTCTGCGGTGAGTTCCTGCATTTCGTTCAGCGGGAAGTGGCACCGCACGGCCCGCGGGGCCCGCGCATCACCCGCCTCGACCCCGCCCACCGTCACCGGCAGCAGCGCCGGCTCCTGATCAACACACCGCGGCTGCTTGTACCCGCACCGGTCCTGGAAACGGCACCCCTTGGGCAGGTTAAACAGGCTGGGCACGATCCCGTCGATGGTCGGCAGGCGCTTGCCGTGCTCCTTCTTGCCGGCCTTGGGGATGGAGCGGAGCAGCGCGGCGGTGTAGGGGTGGCGCGGGTTGTGGAAGATCTCGCGGACCGAGCCCTGCTCGACGACGCGACCGGCGTACATGACCATGACGCGGTCGCAGACCTGGGCGACGACGCCGAGGTTGTGGGTGATGAGCACGATGGCCGTGTTGAGCTTGCGGCGGAGGCCCTCCATGAGGGCGAGGATCTGAGCCTGGATGGTCACGTCCAGGGCCGTGGTGGGCTCGTCGGCGATGAGGACCTTGGGCTCGCAGCACAGGGCGATGGCGATCATGACGCGCTGGCGCATGCCGCCGGAGAGCTGGTGCGGGTACTCCCCGAACCGGCGCTCGGGGTTGGGGATTTCGACGAGCTTGAGCATCTCGATGGCTCTTGCCCGCCGACCCGAGGCGTCCAAATTGGTGTGATACTTCAGAGCCTCGTCGATCTGCCAGCCGACGGTGAACACCGGGTTCAGGCTCGTCATGGGCTCCTGGAAGATCATGGCGATCTTGGCGCCGCGGACCTCGCGCATCTGACGGTCGTCGGCGTGGGCGAGGTCGAGGCCCTCGAAGAGGATGCGGCTCTGGGGGGTGAGGAAGCTGGTGCGCGGCGGGAGCAGGCGCATGATCGACTTGCTGGTGACGGTCTTGCCACAGCCGGACTCGCCGACGATGCCGAGGGTCTCACCGGGGAAGAGGTCGAAGGAGACGTCGTCGACGGCGGTGACGACGCCGCGGTCGGTCTTGAAGCACGTCGAGAGGTGCTGGACTTGCAGGATGGGGGAAGCTGGTTCGCTCATCATCATCACATTCTGAATTCACCGCGGAGATCGCCGAGACCGCGGAGTTGAATACGTGGATCACGCCCTGCGGTTCTCGATTCTCTCCGCGCTCTCGGCGTGCTCCGCGGTGAACTCCGCCTAGCCCACGTGCTTGGGGTCGAACGCGTCCTGGAGGGCGTCGGACACGATGTTGAACGCCAGGACGAGGAAGAACATGAACACGGTGGCGGCCCCGATCTGCCAGAAGAAGCCGTTGATGACCTGGGGGGTGGACTCCTGGATCATGCGGCCCCAGCTCGGGCCGACCTTGACGCCCAGGCCCAGGAAGCTCAGGACCACCTCGTTCTTGATCGCCGCGATGAACAGCAGCGAGAAGTTGATGAACATGATGTGCAGCGTGTTGGGGATCGCGTGCTTGACGAGGATGTAGAACCGGCCGAATCCGACGGCGGTCGCGGCCTGGATGTACTCGAGCTGCTTGATCTTGAGCACCTCACCCCGGATGACGCGGCAGGGACCGATCCAGAACGTCGCGCACATGGCGCAGTAGAGTGGCACGAGGCTGAGCCACGGCCTGGTCACGTCGTCGAACATGCTGCCCGTGAACATGAACACGAGCACCGCGAGCAGCACCAGGTCCGGCAGGCTCGAGAGGGTGGAGTAGAGCCAGACGACGGCGTGGTCGACCCAACCGCCGAAATACGCCGCGGCCGCCCCGAGCAGCGACCCCACGACCACCGAGACCAGGCCGACGACGAGGCCCACCTGGATGGCGACCTTGACGGAGTACAAAGCCCGCATCATGATCGAGCGGCCGTCGCGGTCGGTGCCCAGCGACATCGTGAGCGACTGGCGGAACCGCTCGCCCGGTGAGAGCGGCTTAAAGAGCGCGGCGATCCTGGCGTCGAGCTCGTCGAGCTGGGCGGCGACCGAGGGCGCCGCGGGCTGGTCGCCGGACTCGCCGGCGGACTTTGCCCCGGTCGGGGCGTTGAGGTCGGGGGTTTTGGCGATCTCGTCGTAGAGCTTGCGGGCCTCGGCGACCTGCTTCTTGATGCGGCCGGCCGCATCCTCACCGGAGAGGTCGACGCGGAGCTCGCCGAAGCGGATGCGCTCGAGGGCCGCGGCCGGGTTGCTCTGGCGGGCGGCCTTGCGGAACTCGTCGAGGTAGAACTTGGCGTCCTGGAGGCGTTTCTCGGGCTGCTGGCGTTCGAGCCAGCCGGTCATCTCGAGCGGGCCGACCTCGGAGTCGGCGCGGCGGACCGAGAAGAAGTCGATCCAGCCGCTCTGGGGCACCTCCCACCAGCCGGTGGCGGCGCCGAGGGTGCGGGCGGCGTCGCAGGCCATGACCCACAGGCCCAGCAGCACGTACAGGCCGATGACGCCCAGGGCGAGGACCGCGAGGCGGTTGCGCCGGAACTTGCGGGCCGGACGGCCAGACCAGGCTCGCCTGAGCTTGGTGATCACGAGAGCCTCACGCGGGGATCGACGAGGGCGTAGAGCACGTCGGTGAGGATGTTGGAGAGGATGAAGACGCCGGCGAAGATGGCCGTGAAGGCCTGGATGATCGGGAAGTCCTTGTTGGTGAGGGCGTCGAGCAGGAGCTTGCCCATGCCGGGGATGCGGAACTGGCTCTCGATGAGGAACGAGCCGGCGAGCAGGAAGGGCAGGGTGATCATGATCCGCGTGATCACGGGGATCATGGCGTTCTTGAGCATGTGCACGCACATGATCTTGGGCTTGGTCGCGCCCTTGGCGATGGCGGTGGTGATGTAGTCGCGGCCGGTCTCCTCGACCATGACCGAGCGGTAGAAGCGGGTGTCGTAGCCCATGGCGACGACCACGGTGATGAGCACCGGCAGGGCGAAGTTGTACCGCCACGCGCCGAGCCCCAGCTCGGGGTCATAGCCGGTGGCGAAGATGGGCGTGCCGACGACGCGGGTGAGCCAGTACGCGCCGAAGTACTGGCCGAAGATGATGAACACGAGCACGCTCACGCTCATGCCGAGCACGACGAAGACCATGAGCGTGCGGCCGAGCACGCTGCCGCGGTAGTAGGCGCTGAGCAGGCTCACGCCGATCGAGATGATTGTGGTGATGACCAGGGCGGGGACGGTGTGGGCGAGGGTGGGCAGCACGCTCTCGGCGATCTTGGTGCTGACCTGCTGGCCCTCGAACTTCCAGCTCTCGTACGGGTTCTGGGGCGAGCCGAAGTCGAGGGTGACGATGCGCTTGAGGAACTGGGCGTACTGGACGAGGAAGGGCTCGTCCAGGCCCATCGACTGGCGCTTGAGCCGGATCTGGTCTTCGGTGGCGTTCTTGCCCAGGTAGGCCGCGACCGGGTCGTTGACGCGCAGGGCGGCCATGACGATGAAAATGATCCCCAGGTAGACGGGGATGCTGTAGAGCAGGCGGCGGAGGATGTAGGGCCACATCGGGTGGGAGAAGGCATCCAGGCACCGAGGCACCGAGGCATCGAGTGCGGGGTTCGAGAAGTCCACGGCCGGACACGCGGTCGCGGCTCACCGCTCACTCACTTGCGCTTGCTGTCGTCCACGTCGAGGTACTTGAACCAGTTGTAGAAGTCCTCGCTGGGCTTGAGGTTCTTGAGCCAGGGGTTGACGAGGTAGTAGCGGGTGCGGGCCATCGAGCCGATGTAGGGGGCGTCCTCGACAATCATGTCGCGCATCTGCTCGTAGATCTTCGTGCGGTCCGGGCCCGGCTCCATCACGCGGATGCGCTCGTACAACGCGTCGTACTCGGGACGGTCGTAGTTGTAGTGGTTGGCGCCCGGGGCCTTGTTCTTGGAGTAGAACAGGGCGAGGTTGTTCTCGGCGTCGGGGTAGTCGCTGCCCCAGGCGAAGCCGAACATCTGGGCCTTCTTCTTGTTGATGGCCTCGATGAGCTCGCTGAAGTCGACCATGCGGGCGTTGAGCTTGACGCCGATGGCGTCGAACATCCGCTGCTCGGCCTGCACCTGCTGGGCGTTGTTGCCGCCGCGGGAGGTGTAGTAGTCGAGCACGAGCTGGTTGCCGTTCTTGTCCTTGCCGCCGGGGTAACCGGCCTGGGCGAGCAGTTCCTTGGCGCGGTCGATGTCCGGCCCGCGATAGCTGACCGGGGCCTCGTGGTCCTCGGGGTGGCCGTCGAGCCGCGGCGGGATCGGGCCGTCGTACACGATGTTGATGCCGTTGTAGAACTTCGTGTTCATCTCGTCGAGGTCGACGGCGAGCGAAAGGGCCTGGCGCAGGGCCCGCTTCTCGGGCGTGTAGCCGCCGACGACCGGGTCCTCCATGTTGAACCCGCGGAAGATGAAGTCCAGCAGCGGCAGGGCGTGGTCGACGACGCCGCGCTGCTTGTACTCGTCACGCAGTTGGCGCGTGCGGAGCACGAACGCCTGCTCGAAGTACTCGGCCGGCACCTGGGTGTAGCCGATCTTGCCGCTCTGGAAGTCGAGCCACATCGGCGGGTCGGGCACATAAAAGGTGATCTCGACGCGGTCGACCAGCGGCAGGCGCTTGCCCGCGGCCTTGTCGAAGCCGAGCTCCTTGTCGCGCTTGCTGAACCCGTCGGAGGGGTAGCGGTCGTCGCGGTACGTCGGGTTGCGGTCGAAGTTCATGAACTCCGCTGGGCGCCACTGGCCGGGCTTGACGACGAACGGGCCGGTCCCGACCGGGTTGGTCGTGAATTCGTTGCCGTACTTCTCGACCGCCTCGCGCGGGACGATCGACGTCTGGAACTGCGAGAGCACGTACAGGAACTGGTACCGCGGCTTCTTGAGCACGACCTGGAACTCGCGGTCGTTGATCTTCCTGAAGCCGGCGACCGGGGCGTCGTAGTCGAACTTGAACGAGCCCTTCTGCTCGTCGTGCTTCTTGAGCTGCTCGGCCTTGAACTCGTCGAAGCCGAGGATCGTGTTCTCCAGCAGCCACCAGTTCTCGAACTCGTACGCCGGGTCGGCCAGGCGCTTCCACGAGTAGAAAACGTCGTCGGTGACGAGCTTGCGGCCCTTGCCGCCGGGGAAGCACGCGTTGTCCTGGAAGAAGACGTCGTCACGCAGCTTGAACGACCACGTCCGGGTGCCGTCGGCGTTGTCGACCTTCGTCGGCATCGACTCGAGCAGCAGCGGCTTGAGCTCCAGCGGCTCCTTGAAGTAGTGGTACTCCAGCAGCGTCTCGTACACCTGGCAGCACGCCTGGTTGTCGTACACCGTCGAGCCCTTCACCGGGTCAAGGCTCTTGGGCCCGTCGGTGCGGATCGGCAACTGGATCACCTTGCGGGGCGCGTCGGCGCTCTGCGCGCGAGCCGGAAGGGTCGGACCGAGCAGGCACGCGGCCGCGGCCACCAGGCCGAGCACGATGCCACCTACGCCGCCCCCCCACTTCGCGGCCCGTCCCGACGCCCCCGCCCCCCCCACCAGGGTCCGCCCCTTGGCTCCCCCAGAACGCCGATCGGTCAACATCCGGTGCAGCACGACAGTCTCCACGCTCGGTGCGGACTTGCGCACGAGCGTCCAAAAGCGGAGCCCGCGCCCGACAAGGTCGCATCCTAGCGACTGCGGGCGCGGGCTCCAAATCGTTCTTGGTGCGTGGGTTGGCCGGCGCTCGGCGCGCGGGCCGTGCCGGCCGGCGATCACTGCGCCGCGCCGCGTCCCTTCACCGTGATCGAGCCGTTCGAGGTGTCCAGGCGCGACTGCTCGCCCCCGGAGCCGACCCGAATCCGCCCCGAACTCTTGCCCATGCTCACGACGGAGGCGGCGGGAAGTTCCTCGAGCCGCACGCCGCCGTTGCTCGTGTCGAGGACAACTTCGCCGGCGAACGAGGGGCCGACGGAGAGGGTCACCGCGCCGTTGGACGAATCGACCTTGACCGGGCCGGTCGCCTCGTCACGCAGGGTGACGCGGACCGAGCCGTTGCTGGTGTCGACGTCGACCGGTGTGCCGACGCGGACGAGCTCGACGGCGCCGTTGGAGCTCTTGGCGGTCACCGGGCCGGTCACGTCCTTGGCCGTGACGCCGCCGTTGCTGGTGTCGATGCGGACCGCCCCCGAGTGCCCGTCGACGCTGACGCGCCCGTTGCTGGTTTCGAGCACCGCCTCCCCCGAGAGCCCCGACAGCGTGATGGTGCCGTTGGACGTCCTGGCCTTCACGCCGGTGGCGTCGGGCACGGCGATTTCGAACGACACGCCCTCGCCGGAGCGGCGCCGGTCGTCGGGCCACAAGACCGAGACCAGCAGGGCGTTGTCCGCGCCGCGCTCGACTTTCACCTGGGTGGCGTCGAGGCGCTCCTGGGTCTGGGCCCGGACGGTGGCGACGACGCGGACCTGCGTGACCGGCTTGGCCTCGACCTTGATCGCGCCGTTGGCGGTGCGGACGTCGATCGGGGCGCCCGAGACGTGCGCGGCCTCGATGGTCCGGGTGTCCGAGACGGTGTTGGCCGAGGAGGTGTACTCCCCGGCGTTGCCGTCGGCGATGATGATGCAGCCCGACAGGCCCGTGACGAGCCCGGCGCCGACCACAAGGGCGGCGAGCGCCCCCCACTTCGACCGACCATTCCGCGCGTTCATCTCTGGGTGCTCCATGTCCCCCACGCCCCCGGCCACGTTCTATGGGAGACCGGTGCGCGCGGTTTCACGCCCGCGAACCGGAGAGCGCCCGCGATCGGGAACAGTCCCAGATGGTTCAATCTGCCGAACGCTCGGGCGATCACTCCGGCAGGTGGGCGAGTTCCTTCTCGACCGCGTCCCACAGGGTGCGGATCATGCCCTCGCCGAACTCGAACGTGAGCCCCGCTTCGCGGAACAGCTCAGGGAGCGGGCGCGAGCCGCCAAGGGTGAGGGCACGCTTGTACGCCGCGATCGCGCCGGCCCGGTCCTTGAGGAACGCGAGCCACAGCTGCAGGGCCCCGAGCTGGGCGATGCCGTACTCGATGTAGTAAAAGGGCGATCCGAACAGGTGCAACTGGCGGTGCCACTGCGTGCGCAGCAAGGGCTCGAGGCCGGACCAGTCGACGGCCGGACCGAACCGCTGGTTGAGCTCCAGCCACTTGGCGTGCCGCTGGTCGCGCGTGTGGCCGGGGGTGGTGTAGACCCACTGCTGGAACTGGTCGATGGTCGCGATCCACGGCAGCATGATCGCGAGCTGCTCGAGGTGCCAACGCGTGGCACGGGCCGCGTCCGCCGGGGCGTAGTACTCGTCGAGGAACGGGTGCGTGAGCAGCTCCATGCTCATCGACGCCACCTCGGCGAACTCGAGCGGGATGTCCGAGCGGTACATGAGCACCGGGTCGTTCCGCGACAGCAGCGCGTGGAACGCGTGCCCGGCCTCGTGCACCATCGTCTCCACGTCGCGCTGCACGCCCGCGGCGTTCATGAAGATGAACGGCAGGCGCATGCGGTCGCGGTTGGCCTGGTAGCCGCCCGGGGCCTTGCCCTTGCGGGATTCGAGGTCGAGGCACGGCTTGCCGTCGGGCCCGGGCCGGCGGAGCGACTCGAACATGCCCGAGAGCTCGGGGTCGAGCTTCTGGAAGACGCGCCCGGTGCGCTCGACCATCTGGCCCGCGTTCTCGAACGGGCGCAGGGCGGGGCGGCCCTTGATGTCCACGCCCAGGTCCCAGGGACGCAGGGTGTCGACCTTGAGGGCCTTGGCGCGGGCGGCGTTGAGCCTTCGCAGCGCGGGGACGATGACCTTCTCGACGCCGCGGGCGTAGTCGTGGCACATCTCCGGCGTGTAGTCGAAGCGGCGCTTGGCGGTGTGGGCGTAGTCGCGGTAGTTGGGGAAGCCGGCGTTGGCGGCCACGCGCTGGCGGAGCCCGATCATCTGGTCGTACAGGCCTTCGATCGTCTCGTGATCGCGGAAGCGTCGCTCGGCGACGACCCGCCACGCCTCTTCGCGGGTGGCCCGGTCGGTGTCCTCGTTGTACCGGGCCATCTGCGGCAGGGTCTTTTCTTCGCCGCGGAAGTTGACGGTCATGGCGCCGCACACCTGGCGGTATTGCTGTTCGAGCTTGGCGAGGTCGGTCTCGATCGCGACGTTCTCGGGGCGGAAGAGCGTGACGCCGAGCTTGGTGGAGCGGACATACACGTCGAAGCGGCCGGCGGGCAGGTCGCGCAGGTAGGCGCTGGCGGCGATCTTCTTGTCGAGCTCGAAGCCGACTTCCTTGAGACGCGGCTCGACGTTCTCGATGAAGTCGAGGTACGCCTTGTTCGCGCCCTCGTCGTCGGTGTGGCAGGTCTGGTTGATGTACAGGCGGCTGCCGGCCTCGCTCGCGGCGGCGTCGAGCTCGCTGCGGTCCATGATGAGCCGGTTCAAGCAGTTCGCGCAGTGCAGGTCGCGCTCGATCAGTTCGCGGTACAGCGGTTCGAGCTGCGACCACTTCGTGGCGTCGAGCGTGTCGGGAACGATCTCGCTGGCCCGCTGGAATGTCGTCGTCATGGACACTTTCCTCGTGACTCGGCCGCCGCGCGGACTCCGCCTGCAAGCACATCCCGTGCGCGGTGCCGAACTGATACCGAGCCGATCGTACTCCGTTGAGGCTGCGAGCGCTGGTGAAGGGGCTTTTTGTTACGACTCAACGGATGCGCCGGCGACCGGCGTGACCCGGATGACCTCGCAGGACCGGCCGATCTCGGCGTGGAATCTGGCCCGCACGTGATCGGCGACCTCGGCCGCGCGACCGTCGGGACAGACTGCAACGGCGCAGCCGCCCATGCCGGCCCCGGTGAGCCGGGCCCCGACGTCCGGACCGCACGCCACGGCTCCCGCCACCGCCGCCTCAAGCTCAGGGCATGACACGCCGAGCCGGTCTCGCAGCGACGCGTGCGACGCGGCCATGGTCGCGGCGAGCGACCGGGCGTCCCCTGAGGCGAGGTGCACCGCCGCGGCGTGCACCAGGCGGCACTCCTGCGCGATGTGCAGCGCGCTGGCCCGGGCCTCGGGGTCGAGCGCCGCCGCGGCGATGCGATCGTCGGTCCAGCCGCTCGGGACGGCGCCGAGCACACGTTCGGCCCGTTGTACGCGGGCGACCAGTTCGTCGTAGCGCCCCGCGGCCAACGCCCGCGGCGTGCGGGTGTCGATGACCAGCACCGCGAGGTCCGGGTGAATGGCGACGGGCGCTGCCCGCAGGTCGGCGAAGTCGATCAGCAGGGCGTGGCCCTGGGCGCCCGTGGCGCTGGCGAGCTGATCCATCGCCCCGCACCGCACCCCGCCGCCGAGATGCTCGGCCCGCTGGCACGCCAGCGCGACCTCGCGGGGCGGCAGGTCGAGCGCCCACGCGTGATTCAGCAGGGTGCCGACGGATACTTCGAGGGCCGCGGAGCTCGAAAGCCCGGACGCGATCGGGATGGAGCTCGTGACGACCAGGTCCACGGCTCGCGCAGAGCGGCGCCGACCGGCCGCGAGCATGAGTTCGGCGAACACGCCGGCGATGTACCCGCTCCAGTGACCAACCGGCGCGTCGAGTACGCGCCGTCCGTGCTCGTCGACGCCCGCGTACAGGTCGAGCGCTGCCGGCTCGTTGAGATCGATCGCGTGCAGGCGGGCCGTGCGGACGTCCGGGCTCCACGCGCCCGCGGCCGCGGTCCAGCGGTTGAGCGCCATGGGCAGGGCGACGCCGCCGGCGTAGTCGACATGGTCGCCGATGAGGTTCACGCGCCCCGGGGCCGACGCGATGAACTCGGGATCGCGCCCGAACCGGGCCCGGAAGCCGACGCGGGCACGCTCCGCCAGCGCGGCCTTCGTCGGCGGGACGGGCGCATCGGTCACGGCGTCGTTCCCGTGCCGGGGGCGATGAGCTTGCCCGCTTCGACCCCGGCCTGCACCCACGCGTACAACTGGCCCGACAGCATCAGCACGAACCAGATGATGAAGTGCGAGACCGCGACGATCCCCGTCTCGCGGGCGGTTCGCCGGAACAGGCCCCAGAGGATCAGGAAGTACACGAGCCCCGCCGCGACGATCTTGAGGATCGGCCCGCCGGTGAAGTCCAGGTGCAGGTCCTTGATGAGTTCGAACGCCCCGTACGCCACGAACACGCGGCCCGCCGCCACACGGATGGAGCCGTACGGGCGTTCGGCGATCGCGGCCCCGATGCCGACCGCGGCCAGGCCCGTCCCGGTGTGCAGCAGCACGGAGTAGAGGGCCAGCGCCGCCGCGCCGATCGTCACGCTCGTGCTCGAGGCCGGAGTGTTGATGGCCGCGGCGACCGCGGCGCCCAGGGCGATCACGCCGCCGGCGGCGCCCAGGACGCGCTCGTTCTCCCACGTGCCGGCCGGCGGGCGGACGAACGGGCCGGAAGCGTCTGCCGCGTCGGGCTTCTTGTCGTCCAGGAGCGAGGGCACGTCGACGGGCTTACCGACCACCGACGACCGGGCCTCGTTGGCCCGCAGGTCGTAGCCGCACTTGACGCAAACCACGGCGTCGGGCGCCATCACGGCGCCGCACTTGGGGCAGTGGTCATCCGCGAGTTCCAGGAGCGAAGGGACATCGCCGAGCGTGCCTCCCCCACCGCTCCCACCAATACCGCCGCCGGCCCCCGCATCGCCGCCGCCCGAATGCCCGGGGCCTTTGTTGCTGTCCATGCACGACTCCGCGTCAGGGGTGCGTCCCAAACCCGTGGTGATGAGGGTATCGCCCCGACGGGTTTCGGCGCGCGATTTCGCGTCGTGACGATCGGGTTGGCGGGATCGGGCGGGGGCGAAGCCGCTAACCTGACGGCATGTCGACCGCACGCTTTGATCCGGACGCCGCGGCCAAGCCCGGGGCCGGAATCTTCGGTTTGCCCGAGCATGCCCCGTTCACGCCCGAGACGGCGCGGGTCGTGATCATCCCCGTGCCGTTCGACGCCACGACGTCGTACGGGGGCGGGGCGTCGGCCGGGCCCGACTCGGTGCGGGCCGCGTCGGCGCAGGTTGACCTGCACGATACGCAGTTCGGCCCGATCTTCGAGCGCGGGATCGCGATGCTCGACCCCAGCGAGGAGATCGCGGCCCTGAGCGCGCAGGCGCGGGCCGCGGCCGAGTCGATCATCGGGAAGGGCGGGTCGGAGGACACGCCGGAGGACCAAGAGGACATCGCAGCGGTGGACGCGGCGTGCGTGCGGGTGAACACGCTGGTGGAGGCCGCGGCCAAGGCGGTGCTGGCGCGCGGGCAGGTACCGGGGCTGCTCGGGGGCGATCACTCGACGCCGTTTGGGATCATCAAGGCGTGCGCGGAGCACGCGGGTGAGTTGGGGATTCTCCATCTTGATGCGCACATGGACCTGCGGGACGCGTTCGAGGGGTTCGCGTGGTCGCACGCGTCGATCATGCACAACGTGATCTCGAAGATCCCGCAGGTGACGAAACTGGTGCAGATCGGCCTGCGGGACGTGGGCAAGGGGGAGATTGACTTCGCCCGCGCGCACAAGGGCCGCGTGTGGCCGCACTTTGATATCGACTGGCAGCGCGAGCTGCTGATGGCGCGGGGCGGGCCGCCGGCGGGCGCGGAGGCGTTTCAGCCGGCGCCGGCGCGATCGTTCGTGGAGATGGTGGCGGCGGCGCTCGTGCCGCTGCCGAAGAAGGTGTACGTGTCCTTCGACATCGATGCGCTCGACCCGTCGCTGTGCCCGGGCACGGGCACGCCGGTGCCGGGCGGGCTGAGCTTCGCCCAGGCGTGCATTATCCTGGAGATGCTCAAAGCGACGAAGCGGACGGTCGTGGGGTTCGATCTCGTCGAGGTGTCGCCGCGTGGGGGTGAGGTGGATGAGTGGGACGCCAACGTGGGGGCGCGGATGCTGTACAAGCTGTGCGGGGTGGTGTGATCGGGCGAGAACGAGCCCCGAGCGCGAGCTCGGGGTGAACTGTGCGTCGCGGGACGGAGTTGAAGGAGCGGGGGCGCGTGGTCTCGGCACGGTTCACGCCGTGCTCAGCTGGAAGAACACCGGGCTCAAGGGCACCGCGCCGGTGGAGCAGCGCGCGGGCGACGAGCGATCAGAGAAAAAGAAACACGGCCTGGCGGAGCGCCAAGCCGTGGCTGGGGACGTGGGATGTGTCGGACCGCTCAGGCGGCCTTGGCGGGGAGGGCCTTGGTGTGCTTGATGGCGGTGGCGACGAGCTCGTCGAAGACCTTGGGGTCTTCGATGGCGATCTGGCTGAGCATCTTGCGGTTGAGGGTGATGCCGGCGAGCTTCAGGCCGTTAATGAAACGGCTGTAGCGTTCGCCGCGCATCTTGCAGGCGGCGGTGATGCGGACGATCCAGAGGGAGCGCATGTCGCGTTTGCGGTTGCGGCGGTCGCGGTAGGCGTAGCAGCCGGCGCGGAGGACGGCGAGGTAGGCCTGCTTCTTGTGACGGTGCTTGGTGCCGAAATAGCCGCGGGCCCGGCGGAGCATGCGCTTGCGGGCCTGGGTGCGGGCGGCGCCTTTACGAACGCGTGGCATGGATCGGGAACTCCTTCTTGAACCGTCCGGCGGGGCGGGTGAAACTCACCCGGCTTTGGTCCCGACGCACTGGTGAGGTGTGCTGGGCTTGACGCGGGCACCGGCCTGGGCCCCGCGCGATAGGAACTGGACTTACTTGCTCATGCCCCTGGGGGCGGCCGGGGCCGCGGCCCTGGCGGTGCGGAGGGCGGCGGGAGCGGTCGCGCGAGAGGCGGCGCGGGCGGCGGCGCGCCGGGCGGCGCCGGTGGTCGGCGCGGGCGCGGACGCGGAGGCGAGCTTCTGGGCCTGGGCGTCGCGGCGCTGCTGGGGCGAGGGGCTGCGGCGGAGCTCGGCGCGGCTCTGGTCGCGGCCGCGCAGGCGGCGGTAGAGCATGCGCTCGAGGCGCTTGGCCTCGGGGTTGGAGAGGAACTTGTCCTGGCGGAGGCGCCGCAGGCGCTTGCCGCTCTTGTGGGAGCGGAGGTGCTTGCCGAACGCGCGGTTGTGGCGCACCAGGCCGGTCTTGGTGAGCTTCATCCGCTTGAGGATGCCCTTGTGGTTCTTGTTCTTGCCCATGGGGAGGAACTCGCGGTCGAGGATCGTTGGTAAGGAGCCGTGTGAGGGATCGGATCCCACGGGGTATCAGGACTGGGGCTGCTGCTCGCCGGCGTCGGCCTTGGTCTCGGCCTTGGCGTCCTTGCGGAGCTTGGCGGCGAAGGCGGCGCGGCCGTCGGCGGCGCGGCGGCGCCGGCTCGGCTTGCCGCCGATCTCGGGGCCTTCCTCGGCGCCGACGAACTGGATGACGCAGAGTTCGGCGGCGTCGCCGATGCGGTGACGGCCGAGCTTGATGATGCGGGTGTAGCCGCCGGCCTTGTCCTTGAAGCGCGGGGCGACGTTGTCGAAGATGTGCTTGACGAGCTTGGGGGCCTTGCGGAGTTCGCCGTAGCGGTTGCGCTCGACGACGGCGCCGTCGGGAACGGGGAAATAGGCGCTGGCGCGGTCCTTGAGCTTGCCGACGGCTTCCTTCTCGGCGTCGGTGGCCTTCTTGGAGAGGTAGAGCCAGTCGAAGGCGAGCTTGTCGCCGCCGAGCTTGGCGATCACGCGGCGCCGGGCGGCGAGGTCACCGCCCTTGGCGTCGGTGATGATTTTCTCGACCATGGGCTGGACGGCCTTGGCCTTGGGGATGGTGGTGGTGATCTGACCGTGCTGGAAGAGGGCGCACGCCAGATTGCGGAGCGTCGCCGCGCGGTGCGACGAGGTCCGACCCAACCGATAGCCCGCTCGCATGTGCCGCATACGTCTACCAACCTTCCGGGACGGGGTTCGTCCCTCGTGTGTCCGCCGCGCAGTCCGCGGCGTCTCGTTGTCAAGGCACGGACCGGCCGGTTGGGCCGATCCGGGCAGGGTCGAAAGTTTAGCCGCCTGTTCGCCGACCGACGAGCGGCTCCGGTGAAGGAAACGCCCGGGCGAACGGGGGCCTGCGAGCCCGTGCGGGTTTGGTTACCCGGGCGTGGCGGCCGGGGCCGGGAGCGTGACGCCTTCGGGGAGGGTCATGCCCAGGTCCAGGGCCATGTCGGAGAGCTTCTTCTTGACCTCACGCAGGCTGGTGCGGCCGAAGGAGCGGAGCTTGAGCAGGTCGGCCTCGGTCTTGGTAACGAGTTCGCCAACGGTGTTGATGCGGGCGGACTCCAGGCAGTTGCTGGCCCGGACCGAGAGGTCGAGCTGGCTGAGGGGCATGGAGAGTTTGCGCACGAGTTCCTCGTCGACGCTGGCGGCGGCGGCGGCCTCGGCGGAGACCAGTTCGCGTCCGATGTCGGCGTACTGCACGAAGGGGTTGAGGTGCTTGCGCAGGATCTTGCCGGCCTCGACGAGGGCCATGTCGGGGGCGATGGTGCCGTTGGTCCAGATGTCGAGGAGGAGCTTGTCGTAGTTGGTGCGCTGGCCGACGCGGGTCTCCTCGACCTTGTAGCGGACGCGCTGCACGGGGGAGAAGAGGGCGTCGATCGGGATGAGGCCGATCTCCTGCTCGTCGTGCCGGGCGTGCTGCTCGGTGGCGGGGACGTAGCCGCGGCCCTTGCGGACGTGGAACTCGATTTCGAAGTCGACCTTGTCGGTCAGGTTCGCGATGACGAGGTCCTTGTTGATGATGGTGATGGAGGGGTCGGCCTCGATGAGCTCGGCGGTGACCTCGCCGGGGCCGGTGGCGGCGAGCTTCATGGTGCGGGGCTCGTCGGACTCCATGCGGACGATGAGGTTCTTGATGTTGAGGACGATGTCGGTGACGTCCTCCATCACGCCGGGGAGGCTGGTGAACTCGTGCTCGGCGCCCTTGATCTTGATGGCGGTGACGGACGCGCCCTCGAGGGAGGAGAGCAGGACGCGCCGGAGCGAGTTGCCGATGGTGGTGCCGAAGCCGCGTTCAAACGGCTCGACCACGAAGCGGCCGAAGACGTCGCTGCGGAACTTGGGATCGGAGACGACCTTGCTGGGCAACTCGAGCCCGCGCCAACGGATGCGCATGGACCAACTCCTGCAATTCCCGGAAAACCAAGGGACAAGCGAAGGGCCGAAGGGCTCGCGTTCGCGTGCGAGTCAGCACCCGTGGAACGGGACGAGCGGGCGAGTCCGGGGGCTCGGGTCCGCTTCCCTGCGATCAAGCCGGGTCGCTGACGAACGGTCGAGTGACGGGGCGCGGCCCGGTGGGCCGTGCCGCCGAGGGGTGCTTAGACACGGCGGCGCTTGGTGGGACGGCAGCCGTTGTGGGGGACCGGGGTGTGGTCCTCCATGGCGGTGACGCGCAGGCCGGTGGAGGTCATGCCGTTGACGGCGGACTCGCGCCCGGCGCCGGTGCCCTTGACGTGGACCTCGAGCTCGGTCATGCCGAGCTTGCGGGCCTTCTGGCCGCAGGCCTCGCCGGCGCGGGTGGCCGCGAACGGCGTGCTCTTGCGGGCGCCCTTGAAGCCGATGGTGCCGGCGGAGTCCCAGCAGAGGGTCTCGCCGTCCATGTCGGTGATGGTGACGATGGTGTTGTTCTGGGTCGCCTTGACGTGGGCGATGCCACGGACGACGTTCTTGCGGATCTTCTTGGCCTTCTTCGCCATGGGTCCCTCTGCGGATCGTTCGACACGCGATGTGTCGTCCCCGCGGCTGTCGTGATCGGCCCGCAGGCGGAGAGGCCCGGGGCCGGGTGTGTGCGTGCGTGGGGGCTACTTACTTGGCCTTGACGCCCTTCTTGCCGGCGACGGTCTTCTTCTTGCCCTTGCGGGTGCGGGCGTTGGAGCGGGTGCGCTGGCCGCGGACGGGCAGGCCCTTGCGGTGCCGGTCGCCGCGGTAGCAGCGGATGTCCTTGAGGCGCTGGATGTTCTGGGAGACCTGGCGGCGCAGGGCGCCCTCGACGAGGTAGCCGCCGTCGATGATGGCGTTGATGCGCGCCAGGGAGGTCTCGTCGACCTCGGCGGCGCGCTTCTCGGGATCGACTTCGGCCTCGGCGAGGATATCGGCGGCGAACTTGGGGCCGATGCCGTGGATGTACTGCAGCGCGAAGAAGATCTTCTTCTTTTCAGGGACGTCGATGCCGGCGATACGGGGCACTGTGAAACTCCTGAGTCGACGGGCGCTATCTCAGCCCTGGACCTGCTTGTGCTTGGGATCCGACTTGCAGATCACGCGGACCTTGCCCTTGCGGCGCACCACCTGGCACGCGGCGCAGATTTTCTTGACGCTCGACCGGACCTTCATGACACCGCTCCTTGCCTTTCGAAACCGTCGCATGCGCGACTTCGAGCGTTGATTCTAGCCCGCTTGTACGCGGGTGTCCTTCGTCGACGGGGAGCACAAGCCTCCCTCTCGCGTGGGCGGCGGAACGCCGTCCAACGGTTCTGCCTCCTCCGGGTCGCGGAGGAAGATCCGCTAATGCCGGAAGGTGATCCGGGCCTTGGTGAGGTCGTAGGGGCTCATCTCGACCGTGACGCGGTCGCCGGGGAGGATGCGGATGTAGTTCATCCGCATCTTGCCGGAGACGTAGGCGAGCACCTTGTGGTCGTTTGGGAGCTTCACTGTGAACATGGCGTTGGGGAGCGCCTCGACCACCTCGGCCTCGAGCGTCAGCTTGTCGTCCTGTTTCGGCATGCGTTTGGTCGCTGTCTCGTGGGGCTGTGTGGACTCTGCGCGTCAGCCGCGCGGGCCACGGATCCTTGGCCCCTTGCCGGTGTCGTTCCCGCCCAGGAAGCCGGCGTAATTTCGCATGAGGAGGTTCGCCTCGACACGCTGGATGAAATCGAGGACGACGGACACGACGATGAGCAGGCCGGTGCCGCCGAGGAACTGGGTCACGGCGAAGTCGACGTTGAGGCTGCGGTTGATGACCATCGGGGTGACGGCGATGATCGCGAGGAACGCGGCGCCAACAAACGTGATGCGTTCCATCACGGTTTCGAGGTACTCGGCGGTGCGGGGGCCGGGGCGCAGGCCCGGGATGAACGAGCCGTGGTCGCGGAGCTGCTTGCTCATCTCCTCGGGGTTGAACTGCACCGTGATCCAGAAGTAGCTGAAGAAGAAGATCATCAGCATCTCGAGGATGGTGTAGGGGAACGCGCCGGGTATGAAATTGTCGTGCAGCCAGTTCCAGATCGAGGCGGTGGAGCCGGGGGTCTGGCCGGGGGACGCGGCGGCGGTCTGCTGCTGGAGCGTGGAGAAGATGACGGAGGGGAAGATGAGCAGGCTGGAGGCGAACACGATCGGCATGACGCCGCCATGGTTCACGCGGAGCGGCAGGAAGCTCTTCTGCCCCCCCACCACCTTGCGGCCGCGGGTGTGCTTGGCCTGCTGAATGGGGATGCGGCGCTGAGCGACGGTCATGAGGACCGAGCCGGCGATGACGGTGACGAAGCCCGCGGCGATGAAGAGCACGCCGGGGAGGCCGAGCTTGCCGGGCTCACCGGGCTTGAAGTTGTTCACGACCCACAGCACCGCCTCGGGGATGCGGGTGATGATGCCGGTCATGATGATCATCGACATGCCGTTGCCGATGCCGAACTTGTCGATCTGCTCGCCGAGCCACATGAGGAACACGGTGCCGGCGACCATGGCCGTAAGGGCCAGAACCCACCACATCGGGCTGGAGGCCCAGGCGGGGTAGACCAGGTCGTTGAGCACGGCGAACTGGAGGAAGCCGTAGGCCTGGAACAGGGCCAGGGCGATGGAGAGCAGGCGGGTCCACTCCATGATCTTCTGGCGGCCGGTGGGGCCCTCTTCCTGAAGCTTCTTCAGGCGGGGGTTCACGGCGGTGAAGAGCTGGATGATGATCGACGCCGAGATGTAGGGCATCACGCCGAGGGCGAAGATCGTCGAGTGGCTGAAGGCGCCGCCGGAGAAGACGGAGATGAACTGCGCGACCCGCTGGGCGGCCCCTTCGGAGCCGTCCTGGCCGATCTGGAACATCTCCTTGAGCTTGTCCTGGTTGATGCCGGCGACGGGGATCCAGTGACCGATGCGGTAGACGGCGAGCATCGCGAGCGTGAAGAGCACCTTCGCGCGGAGCTCGGGGATGCGGAAGACGTTGAACAGCGCTTGAAACATCGTGGAGGGAACCTCGCCGCTCGTTCACCGGCCGGCCGGCCGCGTCGGCGTCGCGGCCGTGCCCGCCCTGTCACCGATCGTCACTCGCTCTTGGCCGGCTTGTCCGCCTTGGGGGCCTTCTCGGGCTTGGCGTCGGCCTTGGGGGCGTCGGCCTTGGGGGCTTCGGCGTCAGCGGCGGCGGCCACGGCCTTCTTGCCCTTGCTCTTGGAGCCGCGCTTGAGCTTCTTGCCGAGGTTCTTGGGACGCCGGTCGTCGCTGTTGCGGTCGACGCCGCGGACCATGTCGCGCCGGGTGCCGAGTTCGTTGACCGAGCCGCCGGCGTCGGTGACGAGCTTGCGGACAGAGTCGCTGACGCGGGCGGCGGTGACGGCGAGCTTGACGCCGAGCTTGCGCTCGCCCATGTCGCCGAGTATCTTGAGGTCGCGGCTGTCGTCGCGGATGAGGCCGGCCTTGATCATGCTGGCGGTGTCGACGGCGCCGCCGGACTTGAACGAGGGGTGGTCGATGATGTCGCGCAGGTTCACGATCCAGAAGCGGGTGGTGAACTTGAAGTTGGAGAAGCCGACCTTCCGCATGCGGCGGAAGTAGGGCATCTGGCCGCCTTCGTGGGCGCGCTTCTGCGAGTAGCCCGAGCGGGACTTCTGACCCTTGTAGCCGCGGGCGGCGGTTTTGCCCGTGCCCGAGCCGAGGCCGCGCCCGACGCGCTTCTTGGCCTTGTACTTGCCCGCGAGGGCGGTGATGTCGTGGATCATCATGGCTGGAAACTCCCGAACGCTGCTCGAAACTCTTCACCGCTCTGCCTGGACAACCGGGCCGCGAGGGCCGGGATTCGAACGCTAGAACTGCGGACTCACGCCTGGGAGGCCGGGGCGGCGTCGCCGCCGCCCGCGCCCTCTGCGGGGCCCGGGGCGCCGCTCTCGGGGCCGGCGTCACGCCGGCCGCGCGGGCCGCCGCGACCACCGCCACGCGGGCCGCCGCGACCGCCGCGACGGTCCTGGCCGATCGTGTTGACGGGGCCCTTTGCCTTCTTCTCACCGGAGCGAACGGCGGGCATGTTGGCCTTGCCCTTCTCGATCTTGACGGCGATCTCAGTTTCGCCGAGCTGCACGCCGCGGAGCGAAGCGACCTTGTCCGGGGTACGGAGCTGAGTGAGGGCGTCAAAGACGGCCTTGACGACGTTGCGGGCGTTGGTGGAGCCGTAGCACTTGGTGAGGGCGTCGCTGACGCCGGCCATCTCGAGGATGGAACGGACGGTGCCGCCGGCGACGACGCCGGTACCGGGGGACGCGGGGATGATGCGGACCTTGGTGGCGGAGAACTTGCCTTCGACCTCGTGGTGCACGGTGGTGCCGATGCGGGTGAGGCTGGTCATGTTGCGCCGGGCGTAGCGCTGGGCCTTCTCGATGGCGCTGGGCACCTCGGGGCTCTTGGCGTAGCCGTAGCCGACCTGCCCGTTGCGGTTGCCGACGACGACCAGGGCGCCGAAGCTGAAGCGCCGGCCGCCCGCGACGGTGGAGGCCGTGCGGTACACGCCGATGGTCGTGGACTCGAGCTGCGTTGATTCGTCGAGGATCTCGGGCATTGGAGGGGGTCCAGGGATCAGGGGCCAGGGATCGGGAAAGGTCGGGGATGCTCTGGGAACGCAAGGGCTCAGAACTGCAGGCCGGCCTCGCGGGCCGCGTCGGCGAGGGCCTTGACGCGCCCGTGGAACTTGAAGCCGCCGCGGTCGAAGACGACCTGCTTGACGCCGGCGGCGGAGGCCCGCTGGGCGAGGAGCTTGCCGACGGCGGCGGCGGAGGCCTTGTTGCCGGTCTTGGCGGCGGCGGCGCCGGGGCCGGCGGCGTCCTCGACGCTCGAGGCGCTGGCGAGGGTGCGGCCGGCGAGGTCGTCGATGACCTGGGCGTGGATGTGCTTGAGAGACTTGTACACGGCCAGGCGCGGGCGCTCGTTGGTGCCCTCGATCCGCTTGCGGATGTTGCCGTGGCGGCGTGTGCGGCGTGTCGTCTTGTGCTTGCTCTTGTCCATGGGTCCGTGCCTCTGCAGCTTCGTGGTCGGGGATGCCGCCGGGATCAGGCGCCGAAGGCCTTGCCCTGCTTGCGCTTGATGACTTCGTCGAGGAACTTGATGCCCTTGCCGTTGTAGGGCTCGGGCTTGCGCTGGGCCCGGACCTCGGCGGCGAACTGGCCGACGGCCCGCTTGTCGGAGCCGTTGACGCGGATGATCTGCTTGTCGACGACGACCTTGACGCCTTGGGGGATGTCCACCATGAGGGGGTTGGCGAAGCCGACGGTGAGCTTGAGCTTGGGGCCGGCGACGGCGGCGGTCCAGCCGACGCCGACGACCTCGAGGGACTTCTCGTAGCCCTTGGTGACGCCCTCGACCATGTTGCGGATGAGGGCGCGGGTGGTGCCCCAGCAGGCGCGGGTCTCGCGGACCTCGGCGTCCTTCTCGTCGATGGAGACGTGGACGGCCTTGTCCTCGGCGCTGTAGGCGACCTTGACGTCGGGGCGGTGGGTCATCGTGAGCGTGCCCAGGGGGCCCTGGACGGAGACCACGTGGTCCTTGACGGAGACCTTGACGTTCCCGGGGATGTCGATTTTCTGCTTACCGATTCGCGACATGGCTCGTACTCGGGTGCTCGGGGGCTTGCGTGAACGGGCGGGGCCCGGGGAACGGGTGGATCAGGAGACGGTGCAGAGCAATTCGCCGCCGACACGGTCGGCGCGGGCCTTGCGGTCGCTCATGACGCCGCGGCTGGTGGAGATGATGGTGATGCCCAGACCCTGCAGGGGGCGGCCGAGTTCCTCGACGCCCTTGTAGACGCGCCGACCGGGCTTGCTCTCGCGCTTGAGCTCGTGGAGGATGGTCTCGCCGCGCGGGCCGTAGCGGAGCTTGATCTTGAGCTTGCCCTGGCGGCCGTCGTCGACGACCTCGAAGCCGTCGACATAGCCCTCCTGCTTGAGGACGTCCGCGATGCCGCGGCAGACCTTGGAGTTGAGGCACACCACGCTCTTGGCGCGGTTGTTCGCCGCGTTGCGGATGCGGGCCAGCATATCGGAGATGGGGTCGTTCACAGCCATCGTTCGTCCGCTTCCTTCAGAGGTCGTGTCGATCGGTCGTTCGAGTCGGTGGGGTCGTGGGGGGGACCGTGGGGTCGGGGCTTACCAGCTCGCCTTGCGCATGCCCGGGATCTTGCCCTCGAGGGCGAGCTTGCGGAGCATGATGCGGCTGATGCGGAACTTGCGGTACACGCCGCGGGCCCGCCCGGTCAGCTCGCACCGGCGCACGATGCGGGTGGAGAACTTGGGGGTGCGGTTGCTCTTGGCGACTTGTGCTTTGGTGGCCATGGGTGTCTCTGTGGTGTCCGTGGGGCTCAGGCGGCCCGTTCGCCCTTCTTGGCCTCGGGCTTGCGGAACGGCATGCCGAGCTCTTCGAGCAGGTAGCGGCTCTGCTCGGGGTTGGAATTCTTGACCACGACGGTGATGTTCATGCCGTGGGTGAAGGTGGCGGCGGCCATGTCGATCTCGGGGAACACGCCCTGCTCGTTGAGGCCCAGGGAGTAATTGCCCTGGCGGTCGAAGGCCGTGGTCTTGAGGCCGCGGAAGTCCTTGATGCGGGGGGTGGCGAGGTTGATGAGCCGGTCGAGGAAGTGCCACATGCGGTCGCGCCGGAGCGTGACCATGGCGGCGGTCTCGACGCCCTCGCGGACCTTGAAGTTCGACACGCTCTTCTTGGCTCGCAGCACGATGGGCTTCTGGCCGGAGATGTTCGTGATCGTGTCGAGCACGGTCTGCTTGACGTTGGGCGGGAGCTTGGCGCCCTCGAGGTGGCGGCCCATGTTGATGTTGATCACCAGGGCGGCGACGCGCGGGATCGCGTTCACGTTCTCGATCCCGAACTTCTCGGCGACCTTCTTCTTCACGCTCTCGTCGTACATCTTCTTGAGTCGCGGGGTGGTCTTGGGGCCCTGGGCGGCGAGCGCGGCGGCCTCGGCCGCCTTCTTCTTGCCGCCGCCGCCGGAGTGGCCGGCGCCCTTGGGCGCACCGGCGTCCCTGGGCTTGCCCTCGCCGGCGGGCTTCTTCTCGACCTTCTTCTGTTCGCCTTCGTTCGCCATGACGTTCCTGCCTTCAAGTCGCTCGGGCCGATGGGCCCGTGTTCAATCGTCCTGTTGCCCCAGGCGGCGAGCCGCCCGGGTCGTCTGCTCACTTCCTGGCGGGGCTCACCACGTTCAGTTCGCGGGGCTGCATGCCGCGCCGCACGGCGACGCGGACCTTGCTCCCGTCGGGCTTGGTGACGAACCGGACGCGGCACGGCTTGCCGTCGACGACCGGGCTCACCTTGGAGATGTGGATCGGCTCCTCACGCTGGATGATGCCGCCCTGCTGGTTGGTACGGGACGGCTTGAGGTGCTTGGTGCGGACGTTGACGCCCTTGACCACCACGCGGTCATCCTTGGGCAGGACGCGCAGCACGACCGCGGTCTTGCCCTTGTCGAAGCCGCTGGTCACCATCACCGTGTCACCCTTGCGAACGTGTGCGGGCATGGTCAGATCACCTCCGGCGCAAGGGACACGATCTTCATGTAGTTCTTGTCACGCAGCTCGCGGGCGACGGGCCCGAAGATGCGGGTGCCCTTGGGGTTGCCGTCGTCCTGGATAAGGACGACCGCGTTGGCGTCGAACTTGACGTACGACCCGTCCGGGCGACGCGTCGGCTTGGTCGTGCGGACCACGACGGCCTTGGACTTGTCCCCCGCCTTGACGTCAGCGCCGGGCAGCGCCTTCTTGATGGAGACCAGCACCCGGTCCCCGACGCCGGCCTTGCGGCGCTGGAACTTGCCGGTCCGCGTGGTGCCGCCGTAGACGCGGATCACGTACGCGATCTTCGCGCCCGAGTTGTCGGCGACTTCGCACCGTGTTTCTTGCTGCAGCATACCCGAAACTCCTGACTGCCGAACTTCTGACTACCTGAACCTTGCTGTCCGAACTGCCGTCCAAACCTGCTGTCCCGCCCCCCCGCTCGTCCCTTGCCGGGAGAGCATCGCTCAGGCCTGCACGAGCTCGACGCGGTGGCCCCGGGCCACCACCCGCACGAGCGTGAACCGCTTGGTCTTGCTCAGCGGCCGGCACTCGCGGACCTCGACGGTGTCCCCGCTGCGGGACTCGTTGTTCTCGTCGTGCACGTGCAGCACGGTGCGGCGGCGCATGTACTTGCCGTACTTGGGGTGCCTGGCGAGCCAGTTCACCACGACCTTGCGGGTCTTGCTGCGCTTGTCGGACTCCACCACGCCCACGAACGTCGTGTGGATGGGGGCCGCCTTGGTGTCCGTGCTGGTCTGGCTCGTCGTGCTCATGCGTTCCTCGGTCCGGTCCTGATCGTGGCCTTTGCTCGTTGCCCGTCGTGCTTACTTCTTGGGACCGCCCGCGGCCTTGGCGGCGGTCTTGGTGGTCGTCTTCTTGGCGCCGCCCTTGGCGGCCGGCTCAGCGGCGGGCTCCGCCGCCTGGTCCTTGACCTGGCCCCGCCCCGTGCCCGTGCTGGCGAGGTGCATGGCCGTGCGTGCGGTGAGCACGCGGGCGATCTCGCGCCGGGTCTTGCCGATGGCGGTGGGGTCCTCGACCTTCTCGGTGACGGTCTGGGTGCGGAGCGTCAGGAGCTTGCCCTGAAGCTCACGCAGGCGGACCCCGAGTTCTTCGCCGCTCATCGTGCTGTACTCAGTTCGGTTCTTCATGGCTTGGCTACCGCTTGCTGTCCGTATCCCGTTCCGGTTGAAACCGTCCGCACCTGATGTGATCCGTTACACCGACACGCGCCGCTTGACGAAGCGGCACCGCACGGGCATCTTGCTCGCGACGCGGACGAAGGCGAGCTTGGCGGTGGCCTCGCTCACGCCGGCGATCTCGAACAGGACGGTGCCGGCCTTGATGCGGGCCGCCCAGTAGTCCACGTCCGCCTTGCCGGTGCCCATTCGCGTCTCGAGGGGCTTCTTGCTGATCGGCTTGTCGGGGAAGATGCGGATGAAGAGCTTGCCTTCGCGCTTGAGGAAGTGCTGGGCGGCGATGCGCCCGGCCTCGATCACGCGGGCGTCGAGCCACGTCGGGCCGTCGAGCGACTGCAGGCCGTAGTCGCCGTACGCGACGTAGTTGCCCTTGGTGGCCTTGCGCGGGCGCACCTTGCGCTGCTCCTTGCGAAACTTGACTCTCTTGGGCATCAACGCCATCGTGAAACTCCAACTTCATCACGCGGCCCGGCGGCCGCGATAGGAACGTTCGTGTCCGATCACCGCCGGCCGCGGGCACGCGCCCGACCGCCGGCCGCCGAGGACTCGGTCTCCTCGACCTGGCCCTGCTGGTAGTACCCCTTGTAGATCCAGCACTTGACGCCCAGGGCGCCGTAGGTGGTGAAGGCCTCGGCGAAGCCGTACTCGATCTGCGCCTGCAGGGTGCTCAGGGGGAGCGACCCGAGGCGGATGTCGAGCGAGCGGCTCATCTCGGCGCCGCCCAAGCGGCCGGCGAGGCTGATCTTGACGCCCTTGGCTCCGGCCTGCATGGTGGCCTCGGCCCGCATCTTGATGACGCGCCGGAAGCTGGCCCGCTTGCGGAGCTGCTCGGCCACGGCCTCGGCGACGAGCTGGGCGTCCATGTCGGGGTTCTTCACCTCGATGATGGAGATGCCCACCTTGCGCCCGGTCATGTACTGGAGCTCTTGCGTGATGCGCTCGACCTCGGCGCCCTTGGGGCCGATCACCAGGCCCGGGCGGGCGCTCTTGATGATGATCTTGAGCTCCTCGCGGGTGCGCTCGATGTGGATGTCCGACACGCCCGCGTGCGGGGGCTGGCGGTTGAGGCGGGTGTCGAGGAACTTGCGGATCTTGTAGTCCTCGACGAGCAGCTCGCCGTAGAGCGCCTTGGGGGCGTACCAGCGGCTGCGGTGCGCCTCGGTGATGCCGACGCGGAGGCCGAACGGGTGGGTCTTCTGTCCCATTACGCCTGCTCCTTCAGCTGAACGCCCACCGTGATGTGCGCCATCGGCTTGATGATGGGGTGGGCGCGCCCGCGGTCCTTGGGCTGGAACCGCTTGATGCGCGGGCCCTGGTCGACGCGGCTCTCGACGATCACCAGGTCCGCCTGGTCCACGTCGTACGCGCCCGAATCGGCGACCGCGGCCTCGAGGGCCTTCTTGACGTTCACCGCCGCCAGCTTGGGGGTGAACTCGAGGAAGTTGCGGGCGGTCTCGACGTCCTTGCCGCGGATGAGGTCCGCGAGCAGGCCGGCCTTGCGGACGCCGCCGCGGTGGTACTTGACCTGGCTGGTGAAGCGGACGAGGTCCGCCACGGAGCAGCCCAACTCGCGGGCGAGGACCTTAACGTCCTCGGGCTTGCACCGCGGGTGGTCGCTGCCGCGCATCCAGTTGCGGACGGCGGACTCGGCCCGGCGCTCGTCGAGGCCCTTGCGGGCCAGCGCCTTGGCGAGCGTGTCGGGGCCGGCGCCCTTCTCGCCCATGAACTGCTTGAGCTTGTCGCCTCGGATCTTCACAAGTCGTCTCCCGGACTCTGCCGCTGACCGCTGCTGGAACTACGCGTGGACCGTGATCGCGTGCCGGACGGGGTTGTCACCCGCCGCCGCCCTCGCCGCCGGCGGCGATGCCTTCCTTCTTGTTCGTGTGGCCGCGGAACGTGCGGCTGGAGGAGAACTCGCCGAGCTTGTGCCCGACCATGTCCTCGGTGATATACACGTCGTTGAAGACGCGGCCGTTGTGCACCTTGAAGGTGTGGCCGACGAATTCGGGGACGATGGTGCAGCGCCGCGCCCAGGTCTTGAGCGACTCGCGCCGGTTCGTCTGGTTGAGCTTCTCCACCCGGCGGTAGAGCTTCTCATCCACAAACGGCCCCTTCTTCAGACTCCGACCCATGCGTCAGTTCCTTCGTTCCTGGGTGCTTCTGACTACGTGCTTCGACTCGGTGCCTTCGTCGGCGTCCCGGCGCCCTCGCGCCGGCAGGCCGTCTTACTTCAACTGGCCGTAGCGCTTGCTCACGCGCCGGCGGATGATCAGGTTGCTCGACTGCTTGCGCCGGTTGCGGGTGCCTCCGCCCTTGCTGAGCACGCCCGTGGGGCCGACCGGGGGCCGGTTGCCCTTGCTGCGGCCCGAGCCGCCGCCCAGGGGATGGGCGTTGTGGCTCTTGGCGACACCGCGGGTGATCGGGCGCCGGCCCATGAGCCGGCTGAGGCCGGCCTTGCCCAGGCGACGGTTCTGGTGGTCGGGGTTGCCGACCATGCCGATGGTGGCGCGGCAGTCGATGGGGACCAGACGCATTTCGCCGGAGGGCAGCACGAGGGTGGCGTATCCGCCTTCTTTGTTGCTCAGGCGGGCGTAGGTGCCGGCGCCGCGGCACATCTGGGCGCCGCGCCCGGAGATGAGCTCGACGCAGTGCACGTCCAGGCCGGTGGGGATGTCCCGCAGCCGCATGCAGTTGCCGACCTTGGGCTCAACCGGCTCGGTGCTGCTGGCGACGATCTTCTCGCCGTCCTTGAGCCCGGCCGGGGCGATGATGTACCGCATCACGCCGTCGGTGTACTTGATGAGGGCGATGTGGCTGGAGCGACCGGGGTCGTACTCGATGCCGACGACGGTGCCGACGATGCCGTCGCGGTCGGCGCGGCGGAAGTCGATGACGCGGTACTGCTGCTTGGCGCCGCCGCCGCGGCCGCGCACGGTGATCTTGCCGGAGTGGTTGCGTCCGCCCTTCTTGGGCTTGGGGCGGAGCAGCGCGTTCTCCGGGTTCTTCTTGGTCACCTCGGCGTGGGCGTTGACCGACGCGAATCGGCGCCCGGCGCTGGTCGGCTTGTAAACCTTGATCGGCATCTGTGCGTTCCTTCGTGCCTCTGACTGCGTGCCTTGGGTGCCTGGGGTGCCTTGCTTAGAAGAGCTCGATCTGGTCGTCGGCGTGGAGGCGGACGATCGCGCGCTTGAACTTGGGCTCGACGGTCAGGCCGTAGCGGAACCGCCGGAACTTGCCCTTGCGGACCTGGGTGTTGACCTTCTCGACGCGGACCTTGTAGAGAGTCTCGACGGCGTTCTTGATCTCCGTCTTGGTCGCGCGGGGGTCGACCTCGAAGACGTAGCGCCCCTGCTCGTTCATCCCCCACGTACCCTTCTCGGTGAGCAGGGGGCGCTTGATCACGTAGTGCGGTGCAACGTCGGCGGGCATCAGGCGGCCTCCCCGGTGGTGGTGTCCTTACGCCCCGACGAGCCGCGGCCCTTGGGGGCGACCTTGGCGCTCTTGTCCGTCTGCGACGTCGGGCCCTGGAGCCAGGCCTCGAGCTCGCCTCTGGCGATCACGAGGAACCGGTGGTTGAGCATGTCGAAGGCGTTCAGCCCGGTGGCCGAGCACAGCGACACCTCGTCGACGTTGCGGGCGGCCCGACGCACCGCGTCGTTGGCGCCGTTCTCGCCGGTCAAAACGCCCAAGGCCACCAGCGCGGTCTTGTCCACGCCGATGGCCCTGAGGAAGTCCGTGAATTCTTTGGTCTTGACCTGCTGGAGGCTGATCGCGTCGACGATCTTGACCTCGTTGTCGAGCAGCTTGGCCAGGAAGGCGTTGCGGTTGGCCTTGCGGCGCATCTTCACGGGCATGTCCAGGCGGAAGTCCTCGCGGACGCGCTTCTTGGAGTGGCCGTGACCGCCGCCCTTCATCAGGTTGACCTTGCGGTCGCCGTGACGGGCGTTGCCGGTGCCCTTCTGCTTGTAGAGCTTCTTGGTCGAGCCCTCAACCTCGTGACGGTTGAGCGTCTTGCTCGAGCCCTGACGCCGGTTGGCGTGGTACATGACGTAGGCCTGCTTGATCAACGGCGCGTTGATCGTGCCGCCGAGCGCCTGCTCGTCAATGCTCAAGGTGCCGACCTGGGCACCCTTCATGTTCAAGACGGGGACATTCATCTGTCGTACCTCGTCCAACGCCTATGCCGACTGTCCTGGTCGCCCAGCGTCGTCGGCCCCTCGCCTCTCCGGCCCGGCCCGCACGAAGCGGATCGGGGACGGTTCGACTCGGCATCCTCGCTTCCGCGCACCGGGGTCGCCCCGCGGCCGCTCGAAGCCCTGCTTGTCGTCGCCCGGCGGTTTCGCTGCGGCGCCCAAGGGCACCGTCCGACCTTCCGGGCGGGTTGGCGCCGATCTCGCGACGCCGACCCTACCGATTCCACTCCCACGCCCCGTCCTCAAGCCCTGGATTGAGCCTTCGGTCCCCGCGGAGATCTTCGCGGGGCCTTGATCATTGGCTCACTTCTTGGCCGAGGCAACCTTGCGGGCCTTGGAACGGCCCAAGCGGATGGCGGGGCGAACCTCAACCAGACCGCGGTTCGGGCCCGGAACCGGCCCCTTGACCAGGATCAGATTCTTTTCCGGGACCACACGGATCACGTCCAGGCACCGCACGGTCACCCGCTCGGCGCCCATGTGACCGGCCATGCGCTTACCCTTCTTCAGGCCGCCGCCGAAGCCGCGGTTGGAGCACAGCGAGCCGATCGAGCCCGGCGAGCGGTGCTTACGTTCGGTGCCGTGGCTGGCGAACAGGCCCTTGAAGTGGTGGCGCTTCATGACGCCCTGGAAGCCCTTGCCCTTGCTCGTGCCGATGACATCCACGTACGCCTGCCCGTTGAACACGTCGGCGGCGATCGTCTGGCCGAGACTGAAGCTGCCGGCGTCCTTCTCGCCCACGCGGAATTCGCGGTGCGCCCGCTTGGGGGCGGTGCCGGCCTTGAAATCGTGGCCGATGAGCGGCATGGTGCTGTTGCGCGGCTTGACGTCCTCAAAGCCGATCTGCACCGCGGTGTACCCGTCGTTGTCCTTGGTGCGGACCTGCGTCACCACGCACGGCCCGGCCTGGATCACCGTCACGGGGACGCTGTTGCCGTCCGCGTCGAAGACGCGGGTCATGCCGAGCTTGCGGCCGAGAAGAGATGCCATCGTTCGTTCCTTCGCTTCGTGCCCGGCGGGTCCATCCCGCATCGCAGAGGAAGCCTTGAAATGCCCAGCCGGAATGCCCGGCCGTACCGCGGATCCTGTCCCCACGCCCCCGTGGTTCTGTTCCGCCGGCCCGGGGGTCGCCCCGGCCGGCAGGGCGAGCGTCAGGCCTTGATCTTGATGAACACGCCGGCGGGCACCACGAGCCGGTTCAGCGCCTCGACGGTGCGGGCGTTGGGCTCGATGATGTCGATAATCCGCTTGTGCGTGCGGATCTCGAACTGCTCGCGGCTCTTCTTGTCGATGAACGGCGAACGCAGCACCGTGTACCGCTCGATGCGGGTGGGGAGCGGAACCGGGCCGGCGACCTTCGCGTTGGTGCGCTTGGCGTGATCCACGATCTCCTTCGCCGAAGCGTCCAGGGCCAGGTGGTCGTACGCTTCCATCCGAATCCGAATCCGTCCGCCCATCATGCTGACACCCTCGCGCTGGGCCCGGTTCGCACGAAGACGCGAACCGGAGCGAACCAAAAGAGATCCCGTCACGCCGACTTGTCAATCCGCGGCGAGCCGCCGCGTCCGTCGCTGCGAACCTGCTCTTGGAAAGAGCCGCCCCGCGACAGTCACCCGCCGTCAATGTCTACCGGCAGGGCCCCAACGGTACCGCCCCACCCCCGGGAGTCAAGGAACACCGCCCCCATGAGCGCCCTCGTCCGCCAGATCGCCGCCCCCCTGCTTGCCCTTGTGCTTCCCGGACTTGCGCCGGCTGAGCAGCCCGCGAGCCCCCCCGCTGCGCCTGCCCCCGCCGCCGCGACTCCGACCACCCCGGGTCAACCCACCCGGGTCGAGTTTGCCGACGACCCGCTTCGGCTCGATGCGGTCGGGCTCACCATGCTGGTCCCGACCAACGCGGCGGTCCAGTCCACCAGAATTGGTGGTACCACGACCGCCCAGATCGTCGACAAGGCCAGCCGGTGGCTGATCAATGTGCAGACGCCCCAGGCCACGACCCCGGAGTCGTCCGTCACGACCGCCGCCGACCAGACCATCGCCCTGATCCAGGGGTCCGTCGGGGTGACCGATCCGAGCCAGACCAAGGTGGTGAGCACCGAGGCCAAGCTGCTGTCCCGGAATCGGGGGGAGCTGTCGGGCCAGGCGGTGGAGCAGTTTTACCTGTCGGTGCCGCGGGGCGTGGCCGGCGACGCCGGCCGGCTCGTCAAAGGGTACACCATCTTCAAGCCCACGCCGAACCAGTTCGTGGTGCTGGAGCTGGTCACGACCGAGTCCGAATTTCCGACCGTGCGCCCGGTGTTCGAGACTGTGGCTGGGACCGCGACGTTCGCCGACATGACCCGCGTCTCCCAGTCGCGGGCCGCTGCCATTCAGGCCGGCACCGCCCTGTTCGCCCGCCTGACTCCCGCCGACTGGAACGCGCTGCTCGACGGCGTCGAGCGGTGGCAGCGGCTCAGCCGTCCCTCGGCCACCGGCGACGCGAGCGACGCGGAAGAGATCGGTTATCGCGGGCTCGCGTTCCGTCGCGGCAACCGGGGCGAGATCGACCCGGACCGCGACATGGCGACCTGGTCAGCGGCGGACCGCGACGAGGGCTACCTCGCCCGCGTCCGCGTGCGCGTGCTCGAGGGCAAGGACCAGGTGATCGACTCAGAAGCCAATTACTTCACGACGCCCGACCGCACGGACGAGTCGTGGGAAGTCCGCACGTACGTCCGCACGCGTGCGGGCAAGACGCTTGGGACGTGGCGCGAGACGGGCGGGCGGGCGGGCCAGGACGTCACGGTGCAGGTCGAGCAGACCGGCCAGTCGCCGCGGGTCGTCAAGCCGCTGATCCAGGGCGAGGGGTACCTGGGGGCGGTCGAGGCGCTGCTGCTGCCGCGGGTGATGATCCGGTCCGCGGCCCAGTCGGAATTCGCGTACTACACGTACCGGACGCAGTCGGAGAACATCTCGCTGCGGCGCGACCGGCTCGACAAGGCCAAGACGCCGGGCGGGGGCTGGGTGATCACGACGACCTTTCGCGAGGGCGAGCGGGAGCAGGTCGCGTCGTACACGCAGGCGGGGGAACTGATCCAGATCGACCTGGGCGACGGGCGGGTGTGGAAGCCGACCGAACTGGACGCGCTGTTCAACCTGTGGAAGCGCAAGGGGCTGCCCGTGACGACCGAGCCGGAGCGCGACCGCAAGCGGCGGGAGCGGCAGAAGGACCGGGATCCGGGGCGGTGACGCCGGTCAGAGGGCCGAGGGCGACGAGGACGCGTCGGCCGTACACTCGCCCGTCATGGCCGTCGAACGCGTCGTCGCCGCGCAGCAGCACGGGCTGGAGGACCAGCGCAACTGGGCCCTTCGTCCGCGCCGGCTCGACGAGTACACCGGCCAGTCGGACCTGGTGCAGCGGCTGCGGATCTCGATCGCGGCCAAGCGCCGGCGTGACGAGCCGCTCGAGCACGTGCTGCTGCACGGGCCGCCCGGGCTGGGCAAGACGACCCTCGCGTACGTCATCGCCGAGGAGATGGGCTCGCGCGTGCACATCACCTCCGGACCCGCGCTGTCGCGCCCGCTCGATCTGGTCGCGACGCTCACGCGGCTCGACGAGCGCGACGTGCTGTTCATCGACGAGATCCACCGCCTGCCGGCCTCGGTCGAGGAGTTCATCTACCCCGCGATGGAGGACTTCCGCATCGACGTCCCCGTCGACTCGGGGATCAGCGCCCGCACGGCCCAGGTGAACCTCAAGCCGTTCACGCTCATCGGGGCGACCACGCGGGCGGGCATGGTCAGCGCCCCGCTGCGCGACCGCTTCGGGCTCGCGCACCACCTGCGGTACTACGACGTCGATGAGCTGCTGACCATCCTTCGGCGCGCGTGCACCCTGCTGAGCGCCGACCTGGTTGCGCCCGTACCGGCGCTGCGCTCGATCGCCGCGCGGTCCCGCGGCACACCGCGGATCGCCATCCGCCTGCTCCGCTGGGTCCGTGACTACGCGCAGGTGAAGGCGGACGGGTCGCTCAGCGAGCGCGTCGTCGCGGAGGCCCTGGCGATGCAGGGGGTCGATGCGCTGGGGCTGGATGAACTCGACCGAGCGTACCTGAGCACGATCGCCAAGGTCTTCGACGGCGGGCCGGTCGGCGTCGAGGCCGTGGCCGCGACGATGAACGAGGACTCGGGCACGCTCGAGGATGTCGCCGAGCCGTACCTGCTGCAGGTCGGGTTTCTGGCCCGGACACGCCGGGGCCGGATGCTGACGCGAGCGGGAGCGGAACACTTGGGCGTGCCGCTGCGGGCCGCGAGCGACCCGGCGCTGTTCGAATGAGAGCCGAGAGCGCAAGCGACCGGCCACGCCGGCGTGCACTTGTCCAATGTCGCAGCACCAACGGTTGCATCCGTGCCCGGTCGCTCGTGCTCCCGGCACCTAGCGCCTCGTCACCACCAGGTCACCCTCGGCAAACTCCACCTTCTCACCCGGCCCCGGCTGCAGCAGGTCCAGGCGGTGGTACATGACGAGCGACCCCGCCTGGGGCGTCACGCCCGGGATCGGCCGGCCGGCGTGGTCGAGCATCGGTCGTGGCCAACGCCCGGTCCGCAGGTACAGCCGCGCCCCGCGCGAGCCTTCCATGCCGCCGTCGTACAGCGCGGGGCGGCCGGCGGCCTCGTACCACGCGAAGAACCTGGTCCACTGCTCGGGCTCGCGCCGGTGGACGCGGATCGGCGCAACGCTCAACGCCGTGCCGAGGGCAATCGCGACGACCGCGACGACCGGCGCCATCCGCCGGGCCGCTCGTCGCACGCCCGCGGGCGCCCCGGAAGTCAGATACATCCCGCACACGATCGCGGCGACGGGGAACGCCACCGCCGCGTACCGGGCCCGGCGATCGGGGAACGCGCTGAGCAGCACCAGCCACAGCACGACCCACACGAGCCCGACCACCGCCACCGACCACGAACGCGGACGTTCCGCCTGAGCATCTCCCCAGCGCCGGACGCACGCCGCGCCCGCGAGCACGAACGCCGCCAGCCAAGGCCAGTATCCACGCGCGAGTTCCCAGAGGTAGAACCACGCCGGGGGCGTGTCGACGGTCTTGGCCCCTGACGCTCGGTCGAGCACCTCGCGCCCGAAGTACTGGTCCGTGAACGCGCCGGCGTGGATGTGAACCATCGACCAGTGCCAGGGGGCGGCGACCCCGAGCGCGATGACGGTCGCCAGCAGCAGCCCCCCCACCGGCGGACGCGTGCGGGCCGCGAGCAGTCCCACGGCCAGAATGATCGGCGCTGCGAGCGCCACGAACGGCTTGGTCATGAGCGCCAGGCCCAGCAGCACACCGGCGCCGAGCCACCAACGCGCCGAGGGTTGAAGGCGATCGGTCCGCGTAACCGCGAGCGCGAAGAAGCCGGTCACGAACGCCGCGAGCCACAGGTCGAGGCTGAAGGCGTGCGAGAAGCGGGCGAACGGCTCGTAGGTGAGCGCCAGCACCAGGCCGCTGACGAGCGCGGCGTCGCGCCCGCCGACGCGACGGGCCGCGCTGGCGACCACGCCCACGCACAACAGGGCCGCGGCCACGGAACCCAGCCGGGCGGCGAGCACGCTGGGTCCGAGCGCGAGCAGGGGCAGCCCGTTGAGCCAGAACGCCAGCGGCGGCTTGTTGAAGTACGCGAGGCCCCCGGCTCCGGGATCGCCCCCCTGGCCCCACAGCGACCACAGGGCGGACACATCGCCGCCGACCGCGGCACGCCACGACTGCAGCGCGACCGCGGCGTACCAGCCGGTGTCGACCGAGAAGTCGCCCTGGGCGAGGCCGGGGAGCATGACCGCGAGGGCGGCCAGCACGCTCGAGCGCACGGGGTGTCGACGCACGCCGATGAGCAGGCGTCGCAGGGGGCTGGCCATGGGGAAAGACTACCGTGACCGGGGCCGTTCGAACGGGCCCGCCGGGATCACGTCAGGTGAATCGGGCCGGCCTTGAGCGGACCGGGCTGCGACGCCGCCTGCTTGCCGGCGCCCTTGGACGATTTCTTGGCTGGCTTGGCCGACGGCGCCTTGGGCGCGCCGGGGCCCTTGACGATGTCGGCGTCCTCGGTGTAGAGGATGCAGTGGCAGCTGACGCACCGGGTGAACTTGCCGGAGGTGATGGAGGCGACGCTCTCGACCGGCAGGGTCATCATGCACGAGCCGCAGGAGTACTCGTACGCGCGGCGGTCGACGACCTCGACGTGCGACATCGCCTCGTCGCCGCGGATGCGGATGAGCTCCTCGAAGATCTTCATCGCGTCGGCGGGGATGGCCTTGGCGAGCTCGGCCCGCTGGGCGGCGAGGGCGGCGAGCTGGTCACGGACCTCGGCCTCGCGGGCGTCGCGGTCGGCCTGGGCCCGCTCGACGATCTTGGCCCGCTCGGCGGCCTGGGCGGCGACCGACTTGAACTTGGCGTCGGCCTCGTCGGCCTTGGAGAGCTGGGCGATGATCCGGTCCTCGATCTGGGACTTCTGGTCCTTGAGCGAGCCCAGCTCGGTGGAGATGGCGTTGTACTCCTTCGAGGTCTTCGAGGAGTTCATCGAGTCGCGCAGCGAGGTGATCTTGCCCTCAAGCCGGGCGGCTTCGGTCTCGTCGTTGTGCAGAACGGCGCGGAGCTTCTTGCTCTCGGCCTTGAGGGCCGCGGCCTGAGCTTCCAGTTCCGTGAACTGTGTCTGCTGGAGTCCGAGGAATCGCTCGGCCTGATCGAGGCGGCTGCGAAGGCCGCGGAGTTGCTTGTCGACGCCGAACAATTCGAGCAACTGCTTGGTTACGCTCATCGGGTTTCCACCACCGCGTACCCCACGATCCGCTGGAAGGGATGGTAGGCCGGTGCCCGGCCCGGGAACACTCGGTGTGGGTACGAATGTTCACACGGCCCGTAGGAGCCAGTACGCGACCGGGGCGACCAACAGGAGCGAGTCGAGCACGTCGAGCACCCCGCCAAAGCCGGGGACCGAGCGGCCTGAGTCCTTGATGCCGGCGTCCCTCTTGAACAGGCTCTCGATCAGGTCCCCCGCCTGCCCGACCAGTGCGAACACCACCCCGGCGATCAGCCCCAGGCCGACGATGGTCGACGTGGGTCGATCGCTGTCGGACACGAGCACGAGCCCCCCGGCCCCGACCACCGCCGCCAGAACCGCCCCGCCGGCGAGCCCCTCCCAGGTCTTTCCGGGGCTGAGCCAGGGGATGAGCTTGTGCCGGCCGAAGGCCCGGCCCGCGAAGAACGCCCCGATGTCGCAGGACTTCGTCGCGAGGATAACCCACAGCAGCACCCACGCCGAGTGCTCGCGCCGGATCGCCACGATGAAGCCGAACATCAGCCCGAGGTAGGTGAACGCCAGCAGCGTGCCGCCGGCCGCGGCCACAGCGCCCTCGACGGTGCGGTGACGCGAGTGAAACGCCAGCGAGGTGAGCAGGGCCGCGGTGCAGGCGGACGCGACGATCGCGGCCCCGACGGTTCCGGGCGCGCTGACGGGGACGAACGCTGCCACGGCCAAGCCGAGCACCGCCGCGACCGTGAGGACACGGCGCGACGCGGTGATGCCGTTGTCGATGAGGATGCGGGCGAGTTCCTGGGCGGCCAGGGCACTGAGGGCAAGGCAGGCGACGAGCACGATGATGGCGGGCGGAAGCGTGCCGTCGTGAGCAAGTCGCCCGAGGCCCGAGCCGACCGGGACGCGGTCGAGGTACTCGTCGAGCCAGAGCCCGGCGAGGACGAGGACGACGAGGATCGGGCCCAGAATGAGGCGGTAGCGAAGCACCGGGCGGGAGACTAGCCCGACGGCTGGTGGGCTGCGCACGGTGAAAAAAGAAGCCGCCCCGCCGAGATGGCGGGGCGGCTGCGATCAGACGTTGGTCAGAACAGCCGACGTGCCCGGATTAGCGGCGACGACGGGTGGCGACGAGGCCACCGAGGCCGAGCAGGGCGGCCGCGCCGGGGGCCGGGATCTTCTCGAGCTGGATGAACATGCCGGCCGGGAGACCACCCGCGCCGTCACCGGTCAGGGTGATGGAGTAGTTGCCGGGGGCGAGAATCGTCTCGAAGTGGCCGTAATCGGCGGAGCGCCAGCCGTCTTCGCCCAAGCCGGTGCCGTTCGTGGTCGGGGCCTGAGCGCCGTTCAGGGTGGTCTGGCCGAGGAAGCCGAGGGTGGCGTCGGTCAGGAAGTAGGTGTCGCCGACGATGAACTGGTCGGTGACGCGGAAGTAGGCGGGGGTGTCGAGGGTGAACTCGTACGGGGAGAAGAGCGACGCGACGCCGGCGTCGTCGATCTGGTCACCGAACCAGTCACCATTGAGGACGGGACCGCCGCGGGGGCCTTCCCCGGTGTTCTGGGCGGCGGCGATGCCAGCCGTGGCGAGCAGAGCAACGAGGGCACAACGAGTCTTCATGTTCTCTCCTTTACAGCTCCAAGGTCTTCAATCTTGGGCCCAAGAGCGCTCAATGGACAGACCGAAAGCGGGCGCCCGCGCGTCTTGAGGCAAAGGGAAGTTAACACTTCTTCAGCCGGCGTCAAGATCGCACTTCGAGATGGCGATTCATTTTGCCCGAGTTTCCCAAGTTGACACGACCGGGATCCGATTGCCGCGAACTTATCCGGACGATACCCGCCCAAACCGGCGATCCCGAGCAGCAAACGAACGGATCGATCGGTGAATGTCAGCGATGCCGAAGTCGGGCCAGAGTGTTTCGGTCACGAACAGTTCGGTATACGACAGCTGCCACAGCAGATAGTTGCTCAACCGCATCTCGCCCGCGGTGCGAATCAAGAGGTCTGGGTCTGGTATGCCGGCGGTGTACAGGGCCCCGCTCACGGCCTGCTCGTCGATGTCTGCGACCCGCAGCTCGCCGGCAGCGACCCGGCCGGCCAAGGCCTTGGTGGCGTCCACGATCTCGGCCCGCGACCCGTAATTCACCGCGATGCACAGCATCGGGCCCGTGTTGTTGCGGGTGGCGGCTTCGAGGCGGTCGACCGCCGCGACGACCTCGGCGGGGAGCCCTTCGCGCCGACCGATCTGGCGGAAGCGGATGTTCTTGCGGACGAGCCGCTCGCGCTCGCCTTCGAGGTACAGCTCGTAGAGGTACATGAGCGCCGAGACCTCGTCGTCGGGGCGCTTCCAGTTCTCCATGCTGAAGCTGTAGAGCGTCAGGACCTCGACGCCGATTGCGGACGTCTCCTCGATGAGCGTACGGACGGCGGCGGCCCCGGTGCGATGGCCCAGGATGCGGGCGAAGCCGCGCTGCTGGGCCCAGCGGCCGTTGCCGTCCATGATGACGGCGATGTGGCGCGGGATGCGGGCGGGGTGCACGTCGGGGAGTCGACCGACGGGGTCGGCCTCGGGGTTGACGCGGCGGATGCGCTCGAGCGCCGCGAGCGCGACCGGGTCGTGCGACCAGTCGGGGCTGGGCGCGGCGGCCGAATCGGAAGAAGAGGCGGGGGTGCTCATGGGCGTCGGCTGCGGGGAGTACGCCGCGAACTTCGACCGGTTCGTCACGGGGTGCAGACGATGGTCTGCTCGCGCCCGGGCCCGACGCCGATGAGGCCGATGGGGACACCGACGTGGCGCTCGATGAGGTCGAGGTAGCGCAGGGCGCTGCGGGGCAGCTCGTCGCGCCGGCGGCAGGCGGAGATGTCGTCGCGGAACCCGGGCAGGGGCTGGTAGACCGGCTTGCACCGCTCGAGCGTGTCGGCGTCGGGCGGGAAGCGGGTGGTGGTGTCGCCTTCGAGCGTGTACGCGGTGCAGACCTGCAGCTCGTCAACGCCGGCGAGCACATCGAGCAGGGTGAGCGCGAGCGAGGTCGCGCCGCTGAGCATGGCGGAGTACTTGACGGCGACGAGGTCGAGCCAGCCGACGCGGCGCGGGCGGCCGGTGGTGGTGCCGAACTCGCGCCCGCGCTGGCGGATGCCGTCGCCCACGGCGTCGACGAGCTCGGTCACGAGCGGGCCGTTGCCGACGCGGGTCGAATACGCCTTGACCACGCCGATGACCTGCCCGAGGGCCGTGCCGGGGATGCCGGTGCCGGCGGGGATGCCCAGGGCCGTGCACGACGAGGAGGTGACGAACGGATACGTGCCGTGGTCGACGTCGAGCAGGGCCGCGTTGGCGCCTTCAAAGAGGATTCGGCGCCCCGCCCCGCGCAGGTCGTGCAGCAGATAGGTGGTGTCGCGCACGCACGGCTCGATCTTCCTGCCCAGTTCGACGGCGGCGGCGTAGAGGCCGTCGGGGTCGAGGTCGCCCGCGGCTCCGAGCCCGCGGAGCATGGGGTTCTTCAGGGCGCACGCGACTCGGATCTTGCGGCGCAGCACGTCGGGGCGGATGAGGTCGCCGACGCGGATGGCGGTGCCACGCTGGGCCTTGTCGGCATAGGCGGGGCCGATGCCGCGCTTGGTGGTGCCGAGGCTGCCCGGGGCACGGTTGCCCGCGGCGGCCGCGGCTGGTTCGGCGCCGGGCTCGGCGTTCTGGGTGAAGAACTGGCTGAGGCGGTTCTCGCGGAGTTCGTCCTCGAGCTTGTGGTAGGGCATGACCACGTGCGCGCGGTCGGAGATGACGAGGCCGGACGTGTCGACGCCTCGGGACTTGAGGCCCTCGATTTCCTTGAGCACAACCTCGATATCGATAACGACGCCGCACGCGATGACGGCGAGTTTGCCGGGGTAGAGGATGCCCGAGGGGATGAGGTGCAGGGCGTAGCGCTGGCCGGCGACCACGACCGAGTGGCCGGCGTTGGCGCCCCCGTTATACCGGACCACGGCGTCGAACCGGCCGGCGAGCATGTCGACGACCTTGCCCTTGCCTTCATCCCCCCACTGCAGGCCGACGACGGCGGAGCACGGGACGGGGGACGCGGCGGGGGTGACGGGCTCGGTGGTCATGCGAGGGGTTCCCGGGGGGCCGTGACGCATCGTGCGGCGCGGGCAACACGATAGCCGACTCCGGGGTGGAACGGGCCAAAGCCCTGGGCGGATCGGGCCGATAGTTGCCCTGGAGAGCCGCACCGATGCCTGAAGAGACCGTTCGCATCATGTGCCCGAAGCTCACGTGCCGGAAGATCCTGGTCGTGCCGGTGTCCTCGCGCGGCAAAACCGTGCGGTGCAAGAACTGCTCGACGACCATTCGGGTTCCCGCCAAGCAGGCGCCCGCGGCCGCGCCGGTGGAGCCGCCCTCTTCGGAGGAGCGAGCGGCCTGAGGCCGGATCGCATCACACCGGATCGAGGGCCACGTCGAGTTCGACGGTGGTCGGGCGCGTGCACAGTTCACTGGTGCAGGCCTGGAACGTCACCGCGAGCAGCGGCTGACCGGTCCATTCGCCGCGCCGCTCGAGGATGACCGGGAGTTCGAACACCCCGCGGTGCACGCGGAGTTCGGGGACGTCTGGCGAGGCGCGGAACGCCTCGCCGGCGGGGTACTCGACGAAGGCCTCGACCCCCGTGCCGTTGATGATGTCGACACGCAGGCCGGTGAGGTCGCCCTCGTCGCCGGGGATCGCGGCGTTGATGTGGTAAGGCTCGTGCACGCGGATCTGCAGGACGAGGCCCGCGGGGTTGTTCCTGGAGATCGAGAGTCGTTCCACCGGGGCGAAGACCTCGACGGCGCCCTCGGGGGCCGCGGGGGCGGGTGTGGGCACCGGGCGAGCGGTCGCGGCGGCGCGCTCGACCGCGGGGGCGTCGACGATCATGAGCGTGAGTAGCGACCGGGTGCTGTTGACGGCCGCGACCGGGGACTCGGCGATCGCGGCGCTCAGGCCGGCGAGGGCCGCGACGGCACGCTGGGTGTCGGCGACCTGGCCGGTGCGGGCGGCGAGGGTCGCCAGGGCGTCGAGGGCGAGCGAGGCTCCGGCGGGGATGGCGCCGTCGTAGGTCGTGCGTGGGCGAACGAACAGGTCGGCGGCGCCGTTGCGAGAGTCGTAGAACACCAGCGCCGAGCCGTCGGGCTCGGCGAAGTCGAGCACCGCGCGGTCGAGCAGGGCACGGGCGTGGGTGAGCCACGACGCGTCGGCGGTGGCGTGGTGAAGGGCGAGCAGGCCCCGAGCGAGGGCCGCGGCGTCTTCAAGGAAGCCGGGAGCGCCGGGAACGTCCGCGCGCCACGACCGGAGCAGGCCGCCATCGGGCGTGCCGAGCGTGCCCAGCACGAAGCGGGCGGCGCGGGCGGCGGCGGCGGTGAAGCGCGGCTCGTCGAGCACGCGGCCGACGGTCGCGAGGCCGGCAATCATGAGGCCGTTCCACGCGGTGATGATCTTGTCGTCGGTGCCGGGCTGGGGGCGCAGCGAGCGGCGGGCGAGCAGGATGTCGTTCACGCCGTCGAGGCGTGCGAGCCACTCGTCAAGAGCAATGCCCTCGCGGGCGGCGAGGACGTCCGGGCGGGCGTCCAGACGCAGGACATTCGACGGTTCGTCGGACGGGTGGTGCGGGTCGCGGAAGTTCGCCCCGGCGGAGAGGCCGTAGACGTCGAGGATCCAGTCGGCGTCAGCGGCTGGGACCGCCTGGCGGACTTCGGCCTCGCGCCAGACGTAGTTCAGACCTTCGCGATGGTTCACCTCGGCGTCGATCGCGCTCAGGAACGCGCCGTGCGGACCGGTGAGTTCGCGGAGCACGAAGTCGGCGGTGCGGCGGGCGACGCGCCGGTACAAGTCGTCGTCGAAGGCGTGTGCGGCGCGGGCGTAGACCTCGAGAAGCTGGCCCTGGTCGTAGAGCATCTTCTCAAAGTGCGGCACGAGCCAGTGAGCGTCGACGCTGTAGCGGTGGAACCCGCCCCCGACCTGGTCGTGGATGCCGCCGATGGCCATGCGGTCGAGGGTCAGTCGCAGGGCCTGGTCGACGCCGGCGCGGGACTCAGGGTCGAGCCGGTCGCGCACGTCGAGCAGGAAGAGCACGTACACCGGCTGAGGAAACTTGGGGGCGCGGCCGAACCCGCCGTCGGCGCGGTCGAGCAGGCGCAGCAGCGCCGACACCGCCTGGGCGACCTGCTCGCGCCCGACGCTGACGGGCTCGAGCCGCTCGGCGGTGCGCTCACGCACGGCCGCCGCGAGCTCGGTCGCCTGGGCGAAGACGTCGTCGCGCTGCTCGCGCCACGCGTGCGACACGCCGTCGATGACGTCGGGGAAGCTCGGCATGCCGGGCCGCCCGTGCCCGGCGGGCGGGAAGTAGGTGCCGGCCCAGAAAGGTCGCAGGCTCGCGGGCTCGAGAAAGACGGACATGGGCCATCCGCCCTGGCCGCGCATGGCGAGCAGCGCGGCCATGTAGATATCGTCGACGTCGGGGCGCTCCTCGCGGTCGACCTTGATGCAGACGAAGCGGTCGTTGAGCAGCGCGGCGGTGGCTTCGTTCTCGAAGCTCTCGCGCTCCATGACGTGGCACCAGTAGCACGTGGAGTACCCGATCGAGAGGAAGATCGGGACGTCGCGCCGGCGGGCCTCGCGGAAGGCCTCGTCGCCCCAGGGGTACCAGTCGACCGGATTGCGGGCGTGCTGGAGCAGATAGGGGCTCGACTGGGAGGCGAGCCGATTGGGTGGTCTCAGGGATGCCCGGGCGTCACTGGCCATCGGCGGTTCCTTGTTGGGCGCGCTGGTGCTCGCGCGCGGTGCTGACGTCGGGCTGAACGTTCATACGCCGGATCGTGAGAACGGGGAAGCGGTCGGGCTCGGCGGACGGCGGGGGCGCGGGCTGCGAGGCGCCGAAGCCCGAAGCGCGGATGGCCGCGGCCGAAGCGCGGATCGCCGCGTCAACCGGCAGGGTCGAGCCGGTGACGCTGACGGTGGCGTCGACGACGCGTCGGCCGAGGTCGTCGTCGGTGACGGCGGGGCCCGCCTCTCGGCGCCAGCGGGCGAAGGCCTCGGCGTACTTGGCGCCGGCGCGGGCGAGCGGCTCGGTGTCGCCCGACAGCGCCGCGACGATGCCGGCCCGCAGGGCCGCGATCTCGGGGGCGAGCCCGGTCCGCAGGCGGCACAGCCAGGAACCCGAGGCCTGCACGGGGACGGGGATGGCGATCGCGAACGTGCGTCGACTCAGGGCGGACTCACCGCGCTGCACCACGGACGGGACGCCGAGCGGGCCCGGCCCGGCCCGCACGCTGACAAAGTTGTGCCGGGCGCAGAAGCGGTCGAGGGCCGCGGCGACCAGGGTGGTCACACCGGGGTCGGCCCCGCCCTTGAGGATGTCCGCCGAGAGCGCGGTGAGGTATTCGGTGTCGTGCTCGAGCAGTCCGGGCTTGATGGCGGCGGCGACCAGGCGGAGGCGCGGGTCGGCCCGCAAGGCACTTTCGACGCCGGCCAGGTCTTTCGCCGGGGCATCGCCGGCGATGGCGCCGCGGAGCACGCCCTGGTGCCAGAGCGGGATGGACCACGACCACGCGTCGAGCAGGCGGAGGTAGTGCGGGCAGGCGTGGGCGGCGGCGCGGACGCGGGTGCGTCCGGCGGGGGAGTCGGTGAAGCCCGGCGGGGTAGGGAGCAGGGTGACGACGCGCGTGGCGATGACGGCGGCTGCGTGGATCGCGGGGTCGGCGGGGCCGACGAGATACGGGCTGACGACGAGCGTGAGGTCTGACGGGGTCAAGCGCAATTGTTCGCCGGCGCGGGTGGTTATGCGCCGTAACCGCGTGGGTGGTCGCGGAACCAGCGCCACGCGCTGGCGACGATCTCGTCGAGGTCGGTGACGCGGGCGGTCCAGCCGAGCTCGGCCTTGATCTTGGCGGGCTGGTTGAACAGCATCGGCGGGTCGCCGGGGCGGCGCGGGCCGTGCTTGATCGGGAAGTCCTTGCCGGTGACGCGCTTCACCGAGTCGATGATCTGCTTCACGCTGTAGCCTGTGCCGATGCCGACGTTGTAGAAGCGCTGCTCGCTGTCCTTGAGGGCGGCGAGCACGGCGACGTGGGCGTCGATGAGGTCGTCGACGTGCACGTAGTCGCGGATGCACGTGCCGTCGGGGGTCGGGTAGTCGGTGCCGAACACGGTGAGGGCGTCGCGCTGGCCGAGGATGACCTGCAGGATCACCGGGATGATGTGCGTCTCGGGGTCGTGGTGCTCGCCGAGCAGGCCGGAGCGGTCGCAGCCGGCGACGTTGAAATAGCGCAGCGCGGCGAAGGCGAAGGGCTTACCTGCCCGCTTGGTCTGGGCGGCGTAGTCGATGAGCATGCGCTCGAACTGGAGCTTGCTCGCGCCGTATGGGTTGATCGGCTTCTGCGGGCAGTGCTCGGGGATCGGGATGAACTCGGGGGTCGGCTCGCCGAACGTGGCGCATGTCGAGGAGAAGATAAAGCGCGGCACGCCCGCGGCGTCGACAGCCTCGAGCAGATTCAGGGCGCTGGCGGTGTTGGCCCGGTAGTAGCGCAGCGGTTCGGTCACGCTCTCGCCGACATAGGTCAGGGCGGCGAAGTGGAGCACCGCGTTGACCTTCGTGCGCTTGAAGATCGAGTCGAGCACGGCCCGGTCGCCGATGTCGCCGCGAACGAACTCCAACCGGCCCTGAGCGACCGACATGAGCTTGTCGATGGCGCCCTGGTGGCCGCGCAGGAGGTTGTCCAGGGCGATGACGCGGCACCCGTCGGCGAGCAGGCGACGACAGGCGTGGGATCCGATGTAGCCGGCGCCGCCGGTGACGAGAATGGTCATGAGGCGAGCGTACGTCGGGGCGTGGCGGACCGGACGATGCGACCATATCCCGAACACAATCTCGCAACGATGAATCTTGGCGCGACCCCGACTCGGACTTACGATTAGGGAGGTGGACGCCTGCCCCACAGCCGGCTCCGCTCGGATAGAAGGAATGGCCCGCGTAGACGACGACATCCCGGGGCACAGTCGCCGTACAACCAACAGACGGCGCGGGGGGTTCACGCTCGTTGAGCTGCTGGTCGTGATCGCGATCGTGGCGGTGTTGGCCTCGCTGCTGCTGCCCGCGGCGTCGGGCACAGTGGCCGCGGCCCGCTCGTTCCGGTGTCAGGCGTCGCTGCGGTCGGTGGCGTTCGACTTCTCGGTGTTCGCCGACGACACCCTGCACGGCGACCGGGGTGATGACTCGGAGGAACTCTCAGCCGGCAAGTTCCGGCTGGCGACGTTCCAGGATTCCCAGTACGGGCTCGACGAGTTCTGGCGGTGGGACCAGGCCAACGAGGTGACCTTGCGAGCAGGCCAACCGGGTGACCCGTTGCGGTGCGCCGAGATTGCGGGCGACGTGACGCTGCGGTCGGGCACGCCGTGCACCGACGACGCGGTGAGCCCGGCGGAGCACATCTCGTACACGTTCAACATGCGGCTGCACCGGCCGGAGGTGCGCGGGCCCGGGGGCAACCCGGTGCTGTCGCTGCCGGTGCCGCTCACCAGCGCGATCCTGGATTCGGGCAACGGGCAGGTGCCGCTCGCGTGGGACGTGGACGGGGCAGCCGCGGTGCGGGCAGAGATGTCGCCCGTGTTCGGGGCACCGTCGCTGGGCTCCAGCGGCCCGCTGGGTGGCGACCGGTTCTGGTTCCCGGGCAAGCGGCACGCGCGCAAGCTCAACGCGGCGTTTGTCGACGGCCACGTCGACTCGTCGAGCGATCCGGTCGACGGAACGACGTGGAACTGGGCGTACCAGCCGAAGCGATAGATGTCTCTGCAAGCCAAGTTCGCGGTCCTGGTCGTCGTGATTCTCACGGCCGTGGCGGGCAGCCTCGGGGCCGCGGTGTGGTCGTTCCACCTGCTCGAGCACGAATCGAGCCGGCCGGCGGCGGAAGCGGCGCTGGCGGTCAAGCGGCTGGCGGGAGCGAGCCGGGTGCTCGAACGCATCAGTCCCGCGGCGGCGCCGGGGGTGGACGAGACGACCGACTTTGCGGGCGCGGCCCGCGACCTTGCGGACGCCACCAAGGGGCTGGACGCCGATGGGCTGTTGTCGGCCCGCGTGGGGATGGGAACCGCCCGGAACCTGCACCAGCGACTGCTGCAGTGCTCGGAGCTTGCGGGCAAGGCGGGACGCACGGGGACCAGTGAGGACCGCCAGGGCGCGATGTTGGCGGCGGCGACCGTTCGACCCCTGCTGACGCGCGTGCACGCGCGCGTGCTTGAAGAAGTGCAGTTCAACGCAACGGATGCGAGCGCGATCCGGGCCCGACTGGTGGCGGTGCTGGGGTTCACCCTCGGGGCCGCGATCCTGGTCGGCCTGTTGGGACTGATCCTGATGCGCCGGTGGGTGATCGTGCCGGTGGCGCGGCTACGGGTGGCGACGGCGGCGGTGGCGCGGGGCGATTTCTCGCACCGAATCGAATCGCCGGGCACCGGCGAGCTTGCCGACCTGAGTCACGAGGTCGATCACATGGCGGGGATGGTCGGGCGGATGCAGGACGAGCGCGTGGAGCGCGAGCGGCTGGCGGCGACCGGCGAGATGGTGCGCCGCCTCGCACACAACCTGCGGAACCCGCTCTCGGGCATCCGGGGGCTGGCGGAGGTGAGCCTGGCGGAACTGCCGCAGGGCTCGGAGCTGCGGGACAACCAGTCGCGGATTGTCGCGGCGGTGGACCGGTTCGAGCGCTGGCTGGCGGATCTCTTGAACGTAACGAGCCCGCTCAGGATCAACGCGCAGCCGACCCCGGTGCGGGCGTGGATGGCGGGGCTGTTGACCACGCAGTCGCCGATGGCGCGGGCACGGAACGTGGCGCTGGTGGTCGACGACGCGCAAGCGCCCGCGTCGGCGCTGTTTGACCCTCGTCACCTCGAGCACGCGCTCGTCGCCCTGGTGACCAACGCGATCCAGGCGACGCCCGAGGGTGGGTCGGTGAGGGTCACCATCGATCAGCGGGCCGACGCCGCCACGTGGCGGATCCGCGTGGACGACACCGGGCCCGGTATCCCCCGCTCGCTGCGGGAGAAGGTGTTCACGCCCTACTTCACCACGAAGAAGGACGGGTCGGGGATCGGCCTGCCGCTGGCGCGCCAGATCGCCCGGTCGCACGGCGGCGACCTGCGGCTGATCGAGAATGACGCGGGGGCCGAAGTCGCCGGCGCTAGTATTGAAGTAGAACTTCCGATCCAGGGGCCGGCCGCTCCGGGCGGCACGGACCCGGGCGGGATGGAGTCGACCCGTGCCCAGAATCCTCGTGCTCGAGGACGAAGAGAATCTGCGGCTGTCGATCTCGCGGACGCTGGGAAAGGCCGGCCATAACGTCGCGCCCGCGGCGACGTTGGGCGAGGCCCGGGCGGCGCTGCGGACCGCGGAGTTCGACCTGGTCCTCACCGACGTGATGCTCGGGACCGATTCGGGCCTGGACCTGGTGCGCGAGCTGCGGGCGGACGGCTTCGAGGGCGCGATCTGCGTCATGACGGCGTACGGGACGATTGAGACCGCCGTGGGCGCGATGCGCGACGGAGCGGACGACTTCCTGCAGAAGCCCCTGAGCATGCAGGACTTGCCCGTGCGGGTGACACGCTGGCTGGAGCACCGCGAGGTGGCCCGGCGGGCCCGGCTGTACGAACGGCTGGAGGCGACCAAGCTCCAGGAGCAGCCCATGCTGGGCGTGAGCCCGGCGTGGCGGGCGGCGGTCGCGATGGCCGACCGGCTGGCCCGGCTGCCGCTGGGTCCGGCTGAGCCCGGGGCGCCGTCGCCCCTTCCGGCGGTGCTCATCAGCGGCGAAACGGGGACAGGCAAAGGGGTTATGGCGCGGTACCTGCACCAGCGCGCGAGTCTGGGGGAAAAGAGTCGGCCTCCGTTCGTACACGTGAACTGCTCGGCGCTGCCGGCGACCCTGGTGGAGGCTGAAGTGTTTGGACATGAGAAGGGGGCGTTCACCGACGCAAAAGAAGCCAAACCGGGCTTGTTTGAGATGGCGGACTGTGGCACAATTTTCCTGGACGAGATTGCCGACATGCCCATCGAGATGCAGGCGAAACTCCTGCTCGTCGTTGAGCATGGGACCTACCGGCGCGTCGGAGGGACGAAGGAAAGGAGTGTGCGCGCCCGCGTGATCGCCGCGTCGAACCAATCGCTCGAGGACCGCATCGCCGCCGGCGCTTTCCGGCGGGACCTGTTCTATCGACTCAGCGCGTTCACGATCCGGCTCCCGCCGCTGCGCGAGCGCGAGGAGGATGCCGTGGTGATCGCGGAGGCGCTGGTGGAGCGGGCGGCCCGGCAGTTCGGACGTGCGGCGATGGCGCTGAGCGCCGCGGCGCGGCGCTCGATCCTCGACCACGACTGGCCCGGCAACGTGCGCGAACTCTCCAACGCGGTGCAGCGCGCCGTGATGCTCGCCGATGGGCCCGAACTCGAGCCTTCCGACTTCGGGCTGGTGGAGCCGACGGCCACGCCCGTCGCCAGGGCAGCGCCCGCGGGGGCGGGAAGTGCTGCGTCCGGATCCGGCGGCACCCTCGTCTTCGACTTCGAGAACGGGCCGCACACCGCGGACGCCGTGGAGCGCGAACTCATCGTGCAGGCCTTGTCGCGCACGAAGGGGAACGTCTCGGCAGCGGCCCGGCTCGTCGGGATGCAGCGGAGCAGTCTTCGGTACCGGATCGAGCGGTACGGCCTGGAACGGTTTGTCGAGGAGGTCGCCCACCCATGACCACTCGCTGTCACTGCGGTTACGCGGCGCTGCTCGCGCTGGCGAGCGCGTCGCCGCCCGCCGGGGCCCAGCCGTTGCCCGACCCATCGGGGGACAGCGTGCTGCGGCGCACGGATGCGGGCAACGACGGCCCCGTGCCGGGCTCGGCCCGGCTGCCGGACATCACGAACGTCACGATCCGCGGCTGGACCATGACCACGCCCGGTGGCGACGCGTTCACCGGGTCGTTCGTGACGGGCCCGGCTCCGCTCGTGCGCATCGACGCCGAATTCGTCGGCCTGCTCAACCCGCCCGGACCGCTGGGGCTGAACGGCCAGCCGTTCGACCCGTACCGCTTCGGTCCCAGCCCGCTGTACGGCTTCATCGAAATCAACGTCGACGCCGACGTCGACACCGGCGGGCAGGCGCCCGGGGCCGCACGCGTGCGCCCGCAGGGCAACTTCGGGCGCTTCGGTACCCGCCCGTCCGGCCCGCTCGCGGAGCGCACGGCCGAGAGCGGCACGGCGCGCGACAGCGACTTCTTCACGATGCCGTACTTCGAACGCTCGGGCGAGGACTTCGCCCTGTCGTGGTGCGGCTGCCACGCCACGACGGTGCTCTCGGGCGACGACGGCGACGGCATCTTTGAAGCCTCGGAAACCTGGACCATCCGCGGCCGGTTCTTCCCGCGGGCCGCGGGCTACCAGGGCGCGAGCATCGCGTACGACGGCAATCCCTCCCGCATCGGGCTGTACGACCCCCAGGTCACGCTCCGCTGGTCGCACTCGGCGAGTTCGAACCGCACGACCGTCTCGCTCGTGTACCCGCTCACGCCCGCGGGGGCCGCGATGCTGACCGGCCAGCCGCAGCAGCCGATCGACACGGACATCGACGTGAACGGCAGCCATTACTCCATGCAGGAAGCCCTGCAGGACCTGATCAACGGCGCCAACGGCGAGTACGGCCCCGTCTTCGAGCCCGCCCACACGCTCGTGCAGGGTTGGGCCGGACGCGTCGCGGCGGACTACCTCGACCCCGACTCGTTCACCGCCCTGGGCATCGTCGGCACCACCTATTCGTCGCAGCAGGCCGGCGCGCTGTACGTCTGGACCGACGTCGCCTTCGGCCTGCCCCGCGGCGACGTCAACGGCGACGGTTCGGCCAACACCGCCGACGCGAGCGCGGTCGCGCAGTGGCTCGCCGTCACCGACGGCACCGCCAGCGACCCCGACGGCACGGTCAACGGCGTCGTGCCCGTGGCGGACTACGGCACGAATTTCTGCATCTACGACGTTACCGGCGACGGCCTGGTCGACAGCGCCGACATCGATTTCTACCCGCAGTTCTGCCCCGCCGACTGGGACACCAACGGCGTGGTCAACTCGACCGACGTGTCGCTCTACCTCAACGACTGGTTCACCGACCTGGTTGAAGGCGGGACGTCAACGGACTACGACGCCAACGGCGTGGTCAACTCAACGGACGTGTCGCTGTACGTCAACACGTGGTTCAACGACGTTGTCGGCTGCGCCCCGTGAGTTGATGGGCGCCGCGAGAGCCGCGTCCCGAACGCGAGGCGTGTCGAAAGGTGCGAGGGGCTCGCGACGGGCCCGGCGAGCGTCGTGCCGGCTTGCACCGCGCATCCACCCGCGGTTAGCATCGTGAACGGCGTTTCATCCTGGCTCGACGCGAGCCGGAATCGACTCCGCTGCACCAAGCGCAAGGCACTTGCCCCGCCGTTCACATTCCCCACTTCCGTCGCTCCCCCATCCCCCCCGGGGCTCGATCATCGGCGCCCCGCACCGAACTTCTCTCCCGAAGGATCTCACCGTGCTCATCGCCTCACTCGCCGCGGCCTCGATCGCTCTGAGCCCGGCCCAGCCCACACCGTCCGCGGCGTCCCCCCCGCCGGCGAGCGGCGCGGAACCGCCCGCCTCATCCGCTCACTACGGGTCTTCCGAACACGCCGATCCCGCCCCGGCCGCGGGCGCTGACGAGCACCTGCTGCGGTTCTCGCTGTCGCCGTACATCTGGCTCACGAGCCTGACCGGCGACGTGGGTGTTCGCGGCGTCAGCACGAGCGTCGACAAGTCCTTCGTCGACATCCTCGACGACTCTGACCGCGTCTTCGGGCTCATGGGCGCGGTTGACCTGAAGGTCGACCGCTTCGTGTTCCAGTTCAACGGGGCGTGGACGACCGCCGAGATGAGCAACCACGCGGCCAATTCGCCGGGCGGCGCGCTCAACGCTAATGTTGACGTGGACTCCATGTGGTTCGAGTTTTTCGCCGGATACCGCCTCGTCGAGGCGGTGCTGGGGCTGGAGCCGGCCGACGGCAACCGCTTCGACCTTGACCTGTTCGTCGGCGGGCGGGTCACGGCCCTCCAGACCGACCTGGCCCTGTCGGCCGCGGCCGACATCACCCTGCCCGACGGGTCGCTGCTGCCGTCCGGCGCGAGCCGGGACTGGGACAAGTCCAAGGAGTGGGTCGAGCCCTTCGTCGGCGCCCGCGCTTCGTTCACGATCGTCGACTGCTGGCAGGTGCTGTTCCGCGGCGACGTCGGCGGCTTCGGCGTCGATGACTCCGAGTTCTCCTGGCAGGTGGTCGCCGGCATGGGGTACTGGTGGAAGCACGACGGCTGGGACATGGCGATGTTCCTGGGCTATCGAGCCCTGTCGCAGGACTACGACACCGACAAGTTCCGCTGGGACGTGACCACGCACGGCCCGGTGCTGGGCGCCAGCTTCTCCTTCTCGTTCTGATCGGTCGCGGGCAGGCGTTCGCGGCTTCCCGACAACACCGCCGGGTGCGTGGCGCACCGCGCTCCCGGATTCCGCGTCCTGGCGCGGCACATCGCTGCGCGCCCGTCGGGGTGCGACCGGCGTGGCCGGGAGGCCCACCATGCACCCAACGGCGTTCGACGTGCGACGCGGGTTCGGCTCGATATCCCCGCTCCCGGCGGCCACGGCTCGTCAGGCTGCGGGTCTAAAGTCCCGGCGGCACCCCGGCCAGACCTCGCTCCGACCGGGCCTGCCACCCAGGCGAGCGCCCATGAGCCATACGCCGACGGACATCACCATCCTGCTTCGGGCCGCGGCCACGGGCGACCGCACCGACCTCGATGCGCTCATGCACGCGCTCTACGACGACATGCGCCGCCTGGCGGTGAGCCACCTGGCGGCGGAGCGCCCGGACCACACGCTGCAGCCCACGGCCCTGGTGCACGAGGCGTATCTCAAGCTCGTCGACCAGCGGAGCACCGACTGGAAGGACCGGCTGCATTTCTTCGCGGTCGCGGCCCGGGTGATCCGGCGCATCCTGATCGACCACGCGCGCGAGCGCAACGCGCTCAAGCGGGGCGGGGCGGACCGGCCCGTGCGGCTGACGGATCACGACGCCCCGGGGGCGGAGCGCGGCGTCGACCTCGTCGCGCTCGACGAGGCCCTGGCCGACCTGGCCCAGATCGACGAGCGGCAGGCCCGTGTGGTGGAGCTCAAGTTCTTCGCGGGCTGCGGCATCGACGAGATCGCCGAGCTGCTCGGCGTGGGCCGGCGCACCGTTGACCGCGACTGGATGGCCGCCCGCGCCTGGCTGTTCGACCGGCTCGCCGAGCCGGATGGTCGGCCCGGGGACCGCGCCGATGGTCGGTGACCGCGCCAAGCGGGCCCAGGAGATCTTCCGCCGGGCCCTGGACGCCGAGCCGGGCGAGCGAACGCAGGTCGTGTTCGCGGCGTGCGCGGGCGACGAGTCGCTCGCCGCCGACGTGAACCGGCTGCTGCGGGCCCTGACGCGCTCGACGGGGTTCCTCGAGGGCGCCGCGATCGCGAGCGTGCCCCTCACGCCGGCCCGGATGCCCGAAACAGTCGGGTCGTACCGCGTGCTGCGCATGCTGGGCTCGGGAGGGATGGCGTCGGTCTACGAGGCCGAGCAGCGCACGCCCGCGCGGCGCGTGGCACTCAAGGTGCTGCACCCGGGCCTGGCGCACACCAGCGCCGGGCGGCGCCTGCGCTTCGAGGCCGACGTGCTCGCGCGCCTGCGCCACCCGGGCATCGCCCAGATCTACGAGGTCTCATCCACGCCCGACGGCTCGCCGTTCATCGCGATGGAGTTCATCGACGGAGCCCGGCCGATCACTGACTTCGCGCGGTTCGCAAACCTCGACCTGCGCGCCCGACTGACGATGTTCGCCGACGTCTGCGACGCCGTGCAGCACGGCCACCAGGTCGGCGTCATCCACCGCGACCTCAAGCCCGCGAACATCCTCGTCGGGGCCGACGCCAGGCCCAAGGTGATCGACTTCGGCATCGCGCGCTCGGCCGGGGCCGACGCCGAGCGCATCACGCTCGCGGGCGAGCGCGGCCAGATCATCGGCACGCTCACGTCCATGAGCCCCGAGCAGTGCGCCGGCGAGGGGCTCATCGACACCCGCACCGATGTGTACTCGCTCGGCGTGGTGCTGTACGAACTCGTCACCGGGCGGACGCCGATCGATGTTTCGGACAAGCCGCTGCTCGAGGCGCTGCGGTCCATCCAGCGCGACCGCCCCGCCCCGCCGGGCACGATCATCGCCCGGCTCGCCCCCGAACTCGACGCCGTCATCCTCAAGGCTCTCGAAAAGGACCCGCGTGACCGCTACCCCACGGCGTCGGAGCTCGCGGCCGACGTCCGCCGGTTCCTCGACGACCGCCCCGTGCTGGCCCGGCCGGCCACCACCATCGAGCAGGTCCGCAAGTTCGCCCGCCGCAACCGCGCCCTGGTCGCGGGCTCGACGGCGGTGGTCGTGCTGCTCGCGGCCGCCGCGATCGTGACCGGGCGCATGGCCTACGTGACCAGGCGCGCCCTGGACGAGACCCGGGTCCGCACGGCCGAACTCGAAGACGTGCTCGCGTTCCAGCAGGCGCAGCTCCAGAACGTGAACGTGCCCGGCATGGGCAACGACATCCGGGCCGCGATCCTGAGCGCGACGCCCGAGGCCGATCGACCGGCCCTGGAGCGGGCGCTCGCGGACGTGAACTTCACCACCGTTGCTCTCGGTGCGCTCGACCAGCGCGTGCTGCAACGGTCGCGCACCGCGATCGACTCGCAGTTCGCCGCGAGCCCGCTTGTACGGGCCCGCTTGCTGCTCACGCTCGCGTCGACCATGAAGATGCTGGGGCTCAAGAACGAGGCGATGGCCCCGCTGTCCGACGCGCTGGCGATACGGCGGGCCCAGCTTGGCGACGAGCACGAGGACACCCTGGTGTGCATGACCGCGATGGGCGAGCTGAGCGCCTCGCTGGGCCGCCTGGACGAAGCACTTGGCTACGCGAGCGCAGCGTACGAAACACGCAAGCGCCTGCTTGGGCCGGACCACCCGGACACGCTTACGTCGGCGAGCACGCTGGGCGGCGTGTACGACGACCGTGGCGAATTCGACCTCGCCCGCCGATACTGGGCCGAGGCGCTGGAGGGCCGGCGCCGCGTCCTGGGAGACGATGCCCGCGAAACGCTGATCTCGCTCAACAACATGGGCCTGGTGTGCGCGGTCCTGGGCGACCTAGACGGCGCGGAGTCCGCCTGGCGCGAAGTGGCGGACCGTCGCCGGCGCAAGTTCGGGCCCGACAGCCCTGAGTACCGGACTTCGCTCTCGAACCTCGGCCTGCTTCTGCACGAACGCGGAAAGCTCGCCGAGGCCCGTCCGATGCTGGAGGATGCGCTCGCTTCACTCCGGCGCGAGCTCGGCGACGCCCATCCCAGCACGCTTACGACCATGGCGAGCGTGGCCGACCTGCGGGCCGACATGGGGGAACTCGACAGCGCCTACATGCTGCTGCAGGAGTGCCTCGAGACCCGGCGTCGCGTGCTCGGACCCGAACACGCCGCCACCCTCCGCTCCACGCTCCTGCTCGCCGCGCTCATGCAGAAGCGAGGCAACCCCGAACTGGCGTTCGAGATGGCCACCGCGGCGGTCGACGTGCAGCGGCGCCGGCTCGGGGCGAAGCACCCCGACACGGTCGAAGGCATCGGCGGCCTCTCGAGCTTTGCCCTGGCGGCGCACAAGCTCGACCTCGCCGAGTCCCTGGCACGCGAGGCGATGACCCTCGCACGCCAGACGACGCCCCCGGGCCATCGCGACCTCGCACGCCACCTGGTGCGCTTCGGGCAGATGCTCGTCGCCCTCGAGCGTTTCGATGAAGCCGAGCCCGCGCTGCTCGAAGCCCACTCGATCGTCCAGGCCCGGCCCAGCGAGAACGACCCCATCCTGCGCCAATGCCGCGAGACCCTCGCGGAGATGTACGAGGCGTGGCACGCGCGTTCACCCGGCAGCGGCCACGACGCCGCTGCGCTGCGCTGGAAGGCCGGCGCGCAGCAGCGTTGACGCCGCGCGGCGCACCGCGAACGCGGCTTTCGCGTCATCCCGTGCCCGGAGGTGAACCCATCACCGACCCCGGCACAGGAGCACACGCATGCACCGCAGTCGTTCCATCGTCCCGTCCGCCGCGGCCCTCGTGGCCGCCTCGCTCGCCAACACCGCCGGCGCCCAGTGCGCCGGGCCCAAGCTCGTCGACGACACGCCCGGCGTGCTTGCGTTCATGGGCGCCACGTGCGACATCGCCGACACCCGGCTCGTGCTGGGCGCGCCCGGATTTGGCGCCTCGGGCAGGATCAACATCTTCGAGCGCGAGAACGGCGTGTGGCAGGACGACACCGAGTTCTCCTCACCGCTGGCGCCGGCGGACGACGGCTACGCCCAGGCCGTCGCCATGACCGAGGGCTACATCGCCGTCGGCGCTCCGCTCTCGGACGTCGGCGGAGACACCGACACCGGTCGCGTGTACATCTACCGCCGCCTGTTCAACATCTGGGTGCTCGACGAGACCATCGAGAACCCGTCGCCCGACGACAACGACTACTTCGGCCATGCCCTGGACATCCGCATCTGCGACGGCACGCCGGTGCTCGCGGTCGGCTCGCCCGGCGACAGCGTCGCGGGCAACGCGGGCGCGGGTCGCGTCCGCATCTTCTACCGCAACGGGGCGGGCGACTGGATCTTTCACTCGAGCGTGACCTCGACCGACCTCGACCCCGACGAGTTCTTCGGCGGGGCCGTCGCCCTGAGCGATGACCGCCTCGTCGTCGGCGCCCCGGGCGAGGACTTCTCCGGCCTCACCGACGCGGGGGCCGCGTACGTCTACCTGCGCAGCGGCTTCTCGTTCAACAGCGGCGTCCGCTTCCTCGCTCCGTTCGGCGAGCGCGACACCCAGGACGTCTACGGCCGCACCGTCGCGATCTCCGGCGACCGCATCGCCATCGGCGCCCCCGGCGACGACCAGGGGGCCGCCAACGACTGCGGCTCGATCTGTGTCTATTCCTTCTCCGGCATCATCTGGAGCCTCGAGCAGCGCGTGCTCGAGCCGATCCCCGACGCCTTCAACCGCCTGGGCACCACGATCGCCCTCTCCGGCGACGTGCTCGCCGCCGGCATCCCCAGCGACGAAGAGGCCGTGATCTTCCGTCGCGACGACTCGGGCGACTGGAACGCCGACCAGCCGCTCGTCGCCCCCGACCCGCCGGCGTCGGGCGCTCACAACTTCGGCTCGTCCGTCGCCATCTCCTCCGACGGCGAGCACCTGCTCGTCGGCGACTCCGGCGACGACCTGCTCGGCTTCGGCAACGCCGGCTCGGCCTACCTCTTCACCACCGACCTCAACGCCGGCGACGACTGCCTCAACCAGGCCTTCGACCCCACCCCCATGCTCGCCCCCGGCACCTACTACGGCTGCACCGACGCCGCCACCGAGGGTTTCGCCCTGTGCGCCCCCAGCAGCGCCGACTCCTGGTACCAGTTCACCGCCCCCTGCAACGGCATCCTCAGCCTCTCCACCTGCGGCACCCACGACCTCTACGGCGTCGACTCGGGCCTTGACACCGTCCTGAGCGTCCAGACCGGCTGCCCCGGCGGCATCGTCACCTTCGTCGCCTGCAACGACGACGCGCCCTCGGGCAACGACCCCGACGCCTGCTTCCTCAGCGGCGACAGCGGCGCCCTGCGCGACTCCGCCCTCCGCCTCAACGTCGAGGCCGGGGTCAACTACCGCGTCCGCATCGCCGACTACGGCGCCGCCGGCGACATCGGCCAGTTCATCCTCCACGTCGACTTCATCTGCTGCGCCGTCGACTGGGACGCCAACGGCGTCGTCAACTCCACCGACGTCTCGGCCTTCATCAACGACTGGTTCGAGGACCAGGCCAGCGGCGCCTCGACCACGGACTTCAACCACGACGGCGTCGCCAACTCCACCGACGTCTCCGACTTCATCAACGCCTGGCTCGAGGGCTGCGGCGCCTGATCGCCCCATTCCCGTCCAAGGTCAACCTCCTGAACACCTCCGCGGCGTGCCGGGCTCTCGGGCCCGGCACGCCCGTTTTTCCCCCGCCGCGCCCAGCCTGGCGCACCGGCCCCGAAGTTTCCGCGTCCTGTGCACCTCGCCGTACGCGTCAAGCGACGGCTGGGCAGGAGATCATTCGCATGAAGCTCGCAGAACTCATCGCCGCCGGAGCGGTCGGGGTCGTCGCGGCGGCGCTGCTCGCGCCGCGCCAGGCGTCGGCCCAGTGCTCGGTCAAGTTCACCAGTCCCACGCCGCGGACGAACGACTTCACCGGATATTCCGTGAGTCAGGCGGGGGACCGTTACGCCGTCGGCATCCCATATTCCAACCACGAGGGCCGCGTGCTCGTCTTCGAGCGCATCGACGGCCAGTACGAAATGACGGCCGACCTGCTCTCGCCCGAGTCGCCGGACCAGGACGGTTTCTGCCGCGACGTCGCCATCGCGGGCGACTACCTCGCGGTGGGCGCCCCGCTCACCGACCAGGCCGGCGCGGACGCGGCCGGTGCGGTGCACGTCTACCGGCGCATCGCGCCGTTCGGGTCGCCGCTGTGGGTCCTTGACGAGACGATCACCAACCCGTGGCCGAATGACGGCGACGCCTTTGGCGCCGTGGTCGCGATGCGGATCATCGGCGGAGTCCCCGTGCTGGTGGTCGGCTCGCCGTGGTCCGAGGTCGACGCGGTGGAGGACGCCGGGCGCATCTGGGTTTTCTCGCGCAACGGATCCGGGCAGTGGGTCATCGACATGATCCTGCAGGCCGCCGTCCTCAGCGCAGGGCAGAACTTCGGCTCCAAGGTCGATCTTGACGACAACCGCCTCATCGCCGCGGCGACGGGAGAAACCGTCGGCGGCATGAACAACGCCGGGGCGGTCTATGTGTTCAACCGCTCGGGCACGTCATGGATCGGCGGCCAGCGCATCCTCGCGCCGCTGCTGGACCGCAGCGCCCTGGACTTCTTCGGCAGCGACGTCGCGGTCTCGGGCGACCGCATCGCCGTCGGGGCCCTGGGCGAAGACGCCGACGGCCCCAGCGCGTCCGGCACCGTCTACATCTTCGACCACAACGGCTTCGGCTGGACGCTCGGGGAGCGCCTGCGCGCCACCGATCCGCAGGAGTTCGACTTCCTGGGCAACGCCGTCGACCTCGTCGGGGATGTCGTGGTCTCGGGCGTGCAACGGCGGAACCGCGTCCTGACCTGGCGATACGACGGCATCGGGAGCTGGGTCCGCACCGATGTCCTGCTGCCCGTCCCCCTGGCCGACCCCGACGCCAACTTCGGCTGGAGCGTCGCTCTCGCCTCCGACGCGTCGAGCGTCCTCATCGGCGCGTACGCGGACGTGACCGACGGCCTCTCCAACGCAGGCTCGGCCTACCTCATGGACGTCGTGTGCTGCCCCGTCGACTGGGACCGCAACGGCACGGTCAACTCCACGGACGTCTCGGCGTTCATCAACGACTGGTTCGCCGACATCAGCCGCGGGACCACCCTCACCGACTTCAACCGCGACGGCGTGGTGAACTCCACCGACGTCTCGGACTTCATCAACGCCTGGTTCGTCGGGTGCGACGCGCCCTGAGCCGCGTCCGGCGACCTTGACATCCCAACGTCACAAGCACCGCGAGCCGGGCGACATGCCGCCCGGCTCGCGTCTATTTTGGCCCGGACCGAACCTCGTTGTTCGGCCTCGGATGAAGTGGGCGCGGAGGGATTCGAACCCCCGTAGGCAATTGCCACCAGATTTACAGTCTGGCCCGTTTGGCCGCTCCGGCACACGCCCGTTGGTCGCCGCGACTTTATGCGACCGATGCCCCCGGTGTCCACCGGCTCGGCCTCCCGTCCCGCCCGCTCGACCCGCCCGCCGCGTTACCATTGCCGCGTCCGGGTTGAGGCCACCGTAGCTCAGTTGGTAGAGCATCGCTTTTGTAAAGCGACGGTCGCAGGTTCGAATCCTGTCGGTGGCTCTTGCTCGCGTGCGTACATCGGGCTCATCCCCACCAGCGCCGACCCCACAGGGCGACGTTCACCATCGGCCACGCCAGCGTCCACACCTCGACTCCCCGCCCCGCACGGAGCGCGTCGCACACGCCGCTGACGACGCTCGCCTGGAACAGCGCGCCCGCCAGGCGCGAACTCGAGAGCCACTCGGCCGCCTCGGCCCCGAGCCACGTCTGGAAGGGAAGGGGGAAGCTCGCCTTCGGCCGCGACAGCACGCCCTCGGGCACGGCCCCGCGGTACGCCTCGCGCAGCACGACCTTGCCCATCGGCTCGGTCGCCGCCCCCGTCGCGGCGCGGCGGACCCGGCCCGCCCATTTGACGTCCATCGCCAGCGACTCGCCCGCCTCGATGACCAACCGGTCGGCCAGCGGCGTGCGGCCCTCGACCCCCTCAAGCATCGTCGCCGTGTCCAGCCGCCCCAGCAGCCCCGCGAGATTCACCCGGCGCAGCATCCGCAGCCGCGCCTGCCAGCGAACCTCGGCGTCGACTTCGAACGCGCCAGCGCACTCGTCCATGCATGCGCCGAGTTCCCGCTGGTACTCCCCCACCATCGCCGCATCGCCCTCGACGGCCCGCCACACGTCGGGGTGCAGCAGCGCTCCCTTGACGTCACGCCGGATCCACGCCGCGCCGTCGAGATGGTCCGCCGCGCCGGTGTCCACGGTCGCTCCGGGAGCGCTCGCCCACGCCCACGCGGCCCGCATCGGCCCCTCGTACCCGCCGAACACCTCGTCCGCGCCCTCTCCCGACAGCGCGACCACGCAGCCGTCGGCCCGCAGCCGGCGCGCGACCTCGCCGATCGCCACCTCGTTGGGCGTCCCCAGCGGCACGCCGAGCCGCTCGACCATCACCGGCCAGCGTTCCAGGAACACGCCGCGCGAGACCGGCACGCTCGTGTGCCGCGTCTGCAGGGCGTCGGCCGCCCTGGCGGCCCATTCGAGGTCGCCGTCGGGCTCGCCCGGGCCCGCGGGGGCGCCCGTGCAGTAGGTCGGCACCGGCCGCCAGCGCGTCGCCTCCGTCGCCACGATCGTGCTGTCGAGCCCGCCGCTGAGCAGCGCGCACACCGGCACGTCGCTGCGCAGGTGGGCCGCCACCGCCCCGGCGATCTCGCGCCGCGCCGCCGCGCCGTCGTCCTTGAGGTTCGACCCCCGGCGCGGGGCGCCCGAGCGCCAGTGCGTGTGCCGGCGAGCCGGGGCCGCGCCGTCCCGCAGGTTGAACTCGATCGCCTCGCCCGCGCGCACCGTGCGAACGCCTTCGAACATCGTGCGGTCACCGAGCGTCAGCCGGATCGTCGTCAGGTACGCCGACACCGCCGCCAGGTCCGGCCGCGCCGGCACGTCCGGGTGCAGGAGCACCGCCTGCGGCTCGCTGGCGAACACCACCGCGCGCCCGTCGGCCGTGGGCCCTTCCCACCATACCAGCGGCTTGATCCCCGACGGGTCACGCGCCACCACCAGCCGCCGGTCGACCGTGTCGACCGCGCCGATCGCGTACATCCCGCGCAGCCGCTCCAGCGCCCGCATCCCCCACGCGGCCCACGCCAGCAGCACCGTCTCGGCGTCGCTGCGGGTGTGGAACACGCACCCAAGCTCTTCGAGCTCCCGGCGTAGCTCCGCATCGTTGTAGAGCTCGCCGTTGTACACGATTGCGTGCCGCCCGCACGGCGTCACCATCGGCTGGGCCCCCGCCGCCGACAGGTCCACCACCGCGAGCCGTCGATGCCCCAGCACCGCGCCCCCGCCCGGGCTCCGCCACAATCCCATGCCGTCGGGCCCGCGATGCGCCAAGGCGTCGCGCATGAGCATCAGCCGCTCGTCGCGCAGCGACACCCGCCCCCCGCCCCGCACGCAGACGCCGACGATGCCGCACACGCACCAGCTATCGGCCCCCGCGCGCGGCAACATTCCTGCCCCCCGCCTGACGCGCAAAAACTACGCGGCCGCGCCCCGGTCCACCCCGAACACCCGGCCCAGCACGCGCCGCGTTCGTCCCCCCTGACCCCGTCCCGCGCTCACACCCAGATGGACACGATCAGGTTGTCTTCCTTGATCTTGCCGATCCATTCACCCACGTTCGTGCTGACGAACTTCACCTCGACCTCGGGGTGCGCGTCCAGCCACTCGTTGATCTGCCGGTCCATATTCTCCAGGGCCTCGCCCGAGAGCTTGCAATGGAAGCTCTTGACGTGGGTCGCGCCCGTGCCGGTATTCGAGCACGCCCGCTTCCACTGCCCGCCGCTCATGCCCGCGCCGAGCTTCTGATCGAACGACTTGATGACCGGGCGCGGTTCCGGTCCGTCCTGCCTGGCGCCGGCGGCGCCGATCTGCGGGTCCATGCGTGACCTCCGGGTGCTCTCGCTCCTCGCGCCGGGGTGACTGTCGGGACGCCGCGCCGATCTTCCTGCGCCTTGCCCGCGCCGTCAAGGGTCTTCCCGGCGATTCACGCCGTCCGCGTGAGCGTCCACCCCGTCGCCCCGCGCACCGCACGCCAGCGCGACGGGCCGTGCCCATCAACGTCCATGTGAAACTCGAACTGCTCCCGTGCCGCGGCGATCAGACCGCACCGACCCCGCGCCAGCCGCGTCACCCGCCCCCGCCCGCCCGAGACCTCCCCCTCGTACGTGAGGTACGCCCGCCGGTGATCCGCCAGCCGCTCGCCCGCGATCACCCCGCCGACGCCGACGGCCTCGGGCCGCTCCAGCACCCGGAACGTGACGAGCCCCCCACCTCCGCCCGCGCCCCCATCCGCCCCCGGCAGGTCCAGCATCCAGTCGTAGTGCCACGACCCGTCGAGCAGGTCGTGACGCAGAAGCACCATGGTCCACGGGACGTCCCCGGTCACTTGAGCCCCATTCCAAAGCGCCCGCGGCCCCCCAGCCCGATAATCTTGGCACCATGCCAACGCCCCGCCTCCGCTCCGTGCCCGCCGCCGTCCTGCTCGCCGCCGCCTTCAGCCTCACCCTGACCGGGTGCAAGGGCCAGCGTTCCGACATCGCCATCGCCGAAGCTGGCGACCGGGCGTACACCGAGGGCGACTACGCCAAGGCCGTCGCCGACTACACCGAGTACTACAACCTCAAGCCCCAGGACGCCCGGGCCAACTACAACCTCGGCCGTGCCCTGCTCAAGGACGGCAAGCCCGATCTCGGCCGTGAGAAGCTCTACGTCGCCTATTCCATCCGCCCCCAGTCCGACGAGTACCTCGAAGCGTTCGCCGATTCGCTCGTCGCCACCAACCGCAAGGACGAGCTGTACCGTGTGCTGCGCGAGCGGATCGTCGGTCGCGGCGCCACCAAGGACTACATCCGCCTGGCCGACTACGCCCGCAAGGTCGGCGACGCCGACCAGGCCGAGCAGGCCCTGATCACCGCCAGCCGGCTCGAGGGCGGGGCCTCCAAGGACATCCACCTGCGTCTGAGCGACTTCTACGCCTCGGAGAAGGCCGAGGCCAAGGCCGTCGAGCGCCTGCGCATGGCGTACTACCTCGACCCCGCCGATCCCAAGATCACGGACCGGGCCCGGGCCTTGGGCGAAGTTCCCGGACCGACGTTCGGCATGCGTCCGGTTGAAATGCCGTGAATTCCGCGATTTTACGCATCTATTGACTCGCGGGCGTCGATTACTACCATTCATCCGGATACACGGATGAAGCACGCCGCCCCCCTCACCCTGCTCTCGAACCGACTCGCCGTGCTGAGCGAGCCGATCCGGGTCCGCATCCTGCGGGTCCTGGAGCGGGCCGAACTGTCGGTCGGCGAAGTGGCCCAGGTGGTGCAGCTCCCGCAGTCGACCGTCAGCCGCCATCTCAAGACCCTCGCCGACGACGGCTGGCTGGTGAAGCGGGCCGAGGGCACCGCGGCCCTGTACCGCATGGTGCTCGACGACCTGCCGTTCGACGCCCGGGCCCTGTGGATCACCGTCCGTGACACCCTGGCCCAGACCCCCGAACTCGAGGAAGACGCCCGGCGGGTAACCTCGGTTCTCGCCGAGCGGAAGAACGACAGCCAGAGCTTCTTCGGGCGGGTCGCGGGGGCGTGGGACGACGTGCGCTCCGGGCTCTTTGGCGACAAGTTCACGCTCCAGGCCCTGGCCGCCCTGCTCCCGGCCGAGGCCACGGTCGCCGACATCGGCTGCGGCACCGGCAACGTCGCCGAGCTGGTCGCCCCGTTCGTCAAGCGCGTGATCGCGGCCGACTTCTCGCCCGCCATGCTGGCCGCGGCTCGTAAACGCCTCGCCGGGGTCGAGAACGTCGAATTCGTGGTCGGCGAACTGCCGGACCTGGCCATCCCCGACGCCAGCGCCGACGTGGTGTTCTGCGTGCTCGTGCTGCACCACCTGGCGGACCCGGCCCAGTCGATCCGCGAGTTGGCCCGCATCACGCGAACCTCGGGCCGCGTGGTCATCGTCGACATGCTCGAGCACGACCGCGAGACCTACCGGCACACCATGGGCCACCGCTGGCTGGGCTTCGCCCCCGCGGCGATCGAACGCATGCTCAGGGACGCCGGCCTGACCAGGGCCCGGGTCACGGCCCTGCCGAGCGACCCGCAGGCCAAGGGCCCGGGGCTGTTCGTGGCGACGGCCGAGCGGGGGGCGTAGGCAGGCACGAAATCACGAAGGCACAGAGGCACAGAGAAGACAGGCAGATCCCGCACTCACCCACGCGCTCGACCTTCGCACGGACGAAGGGACGAGGCATTCAGGAGATCGATGTGACGACGCTCGCCGCTGAACCGAAGATGACGATCAAGACGACCAAGTCGGGCATGGAGTACCGCGTGGCGGACATCACGCTGGCGGACTTCGGGCGCAAGGAGATCCGCCTGGCCGAGCACGAGATGCCCGGCCTGATGGCCCTGCGCGACCGGTACAAGGGCAAGAAGCCGCTCGCGGGCGCCCGCATCGCCGGGTCGCTGCACATGACCGTGCAGACCGCGGTCCTCATCGAGACGCTCGTCGACCTGGGCGCCGAGGTCCGCTGGGCGAGCTGCAACATCTTCAGCACGCAGGACTCGGCGGCCGCGGCCGTCGTCGTCGGCCCCAAGGGCACGATCAACGAGCCCTCGGGCACGCCCGTGTTCGCCTGGAAGGGCGAGAACCTGACCGAGTACTGGTGGTGCACCGACCAGATCTTCAAGTTCAAGGACAAGGCCGGCAACGTGGTCGGCCCGAACCTGCTGCTCGACGACGGCGGCGACGCCACCCTGCTGGTCCACAAGGGCGCCGAGTTCGAGAAGGCCGGCAAGGTCCCCGCGGGCTCGCCCGCCGACAGCGAGGAGTGGACGGTCATCCTGAACCTGCTCCGCGAGTCGCTCAAGACCCGCCCCGGCTACTTCACCAAGATGCTCGCGGGCATCAAGGGCGTGAGCGAGGAGACCACCACCGGCGTGCACCGCCTGTACGACATGATGAAGAAGGGCGAGCTCGCGATGCCCGCCATCAACGTCAACGACAGCGCCACCAAGAGCAAGTTCGACAACCTCTACGGCTGCCGCCACTCGCTCGTCGACGGTCTCAACCGCGCCACCGACGTCATGCTCAGCGCCAAGGTCGCGGTCGTGCTGGGCTACGGCGACGTGGGCAAGGGCTGCGCCCAGGCCCTGCGCGGGCAGGGCTGCCGCGTGATCGTCACCGAGATCGACCCCATCAACGCCCTGCAGGCCGCGATGGAGGGCTACCAGGTGACCGTGCTCGAGGACGTGCTCGAGACCGCCGACATCTTCATCACCGCAACGGGCAACAAGAACGTCATCACCCTGCCGCAGATGCAGAAGATGAAGGACAAGGCCATCGTCGCCAACATCGGCCACTTCGACAACGAGATCGACATGGCCGGCCTGTACAAGGGCGTCGAATCCGGGGCCGTCAAGCGCGTCAACATCAAGGCCCAGTACGACGAGTTCGAGTTCAAGAACGGGCGCAGCATCCTCGTGCTCGCCGAGGGCCGGCTCATGAACCTCGGCTGCGCCACCGGCCACCCGAGCTTCGTCATGAGTTCGAGCTTCACGAACCAGACGATCGCGCAGCTCGACCTGTGGGCCAGCGCCAACGGCAAGCCCACGCTCTCGGGCTTCACATACGAGACCGGCAAGGTCTACACCCTGCCCAAGAAGCTCGACGAGGAGGTCGCCCGCCTGCACCTCGAGAAGATCGGCGTCAAGCTCACCACGCTCAGCAAGGAGCAGGCCGACTACATCGGCGTCGCCGTGGACGGTCCGTACAAGCCCGACCACTACCGGTATTGATGAACGCCCGTTCACGTTCGTGACCTTCCACGCACGCCCGGGCTGCCCGCCCGGGCGTGCGTCATTTTCATGGGATCGGTCGGGCGCACACCGGCCTGTCGCCAAGCCTCCCGCGCTACGCTCCGGCCACTCGGGGAGCTGTCGCCATGCGCAAAGTCCTGGTCTTCTCAATCCTGCTGGTCGCCGGCCTGATCGGCTCGCAGACCCTGCCCGGGCTGATCCCGGGCGAGAGCACGCTGCACGCCTACGAGCACGTCGTGCACCTGGCGACGGTCGTGTGCCTCGCGTTCATCATGATCCACGTCGGTCTCGAGTTCGAGATCGACAAGCGAACCCCCGGCAAATACGCCTGGGACGCCACCGTCGCTTCCTCCGCGGCCATCCTGCCGTGGCTGCTGTGCGCCGCCTACTTCGTCCTCGTGCTCATCCCCCCCGAGCATCGCTGGGACCGCCCTTCGATCGAAGGGTCGCTCCTGGCCGGCCTGTTCGCGGCCCCAACGTCCGCGGGCGTGCTGTTCAGCATGCTGGCCGCGGGCGGGCTCGCGGCCACGTGGCTGTTCCGCAAGGCCCGCGTGCTGGCCATCTTCGACGACCTGGTCACCGTGCTGCTCATGATCCCGCTCAAAATGCTGCTGGTCGGGCCCAAGTGGCAGCTCGGGGTCGTCGTGCTCATCATGCTCGTGCAGCTGGGGCTGGCGTGGACGTTCCTGCACCGCCTGCGGGCCCCGACCCGCTGGTTCTGGGTGCTCGGGTACGCCGCAGCCATCGTCGGGGCGTGCGAGGCCGTGCACGCCCTCAGCCTGCTCATCGACGCCTCGGTGCCCATCCACATCGAGGTCCTGCTCCCCGCCTTCGTGCTGGGCTGCATCCTCAAGCCCCAGCACGCCGAGCACGGCGACCCGGAGATGGCCGACCTTGCGCCGCGCCCGCACACCCCCAGCCCCACCGAGCGCTCCGAGGCGCAGGTGTCCACGCTGGTCTCCGCGGGTTTCATGGTTCTGGTCGGCCTGTCGATGCCGCTGCTGGGCAAAAACCCCGATGACCCCGGCGTCTCCGCCACCGGCTTGCAGGGGGGCCTGAACACCATCCCAGCCATGAGCTGGACGCTCATCGCCCTGCACGTGGTCATCATCACGGCCCTGTCGAACCTGGGCAAGATGGTCCCGGCCCTGTGCTACCGGCGCGAAGCGCCTGTCCGCCACCGCCTGGCCCTGGCCATCGGCATGTGGCCCCGTGGCGAGGTCGGCGCGGGCGTGCTCGTCGTGGCCATCGGCTACGGCATCGGCGGCCCGGCCCTGACGATCGCCGTGATCTCGCTGGCGGTGAACCTGCTGCTGACCGGGTTCTTCATCGCGATCATCAAGCGCCTGATCGCGGGCGTACAGTCGGTGCCAGCGCACTAGACGTATGCACGCTCAGGACATTTTCAACCAGACCGCGACGGCGTTCAGCTTCGAGTTCTTCCCGCCCAAGACCCCGGAGGCGGCGGAGTCGCTCTACGCCTCCATGCGCGAGCTCGAGGCCCTCAAGCCGCACTTCGTCTCGATCACCTACGGCGCCGGCGGCTCGACCCGCGACCTCACGCACGACCTGGTCGTGAAGGTGAAGCAGGAAACCACGCTCGAGCCCGTGCCGCACCTCACCTGCGTGTGCCACAGCGAAGCCGAGATCAACGCCATCCTCGAGCGCTACGCCCGCGCGGGGATCGGCAACATCCTCGCCCTGGGGGGGGACGTCCCCAAGGCTCTCGCCGGGCACGACCGGGCCCGGGACGCATTCCGCTACGCCGCGGACCTGGTGCGCCACATCCGGCGGTTCAACGAGCGATACGCCAAGGGCCTGCACCCCGATCCGCGCGGTTTCGGCATCGGCGTGGCCGGGTATCCCGAGGGCCACCCCACGACGCCCAACCGCGTGCGCGAACTGGACCTGCTCAAGGCCAAGATCGAGGCCGGGGCCGACTACATCTGCACCCAGCTCTTCTTCGACAACCGCGACTTCTACGACTTCCGTGACCGCTGCAGCCTCGTCGGCGTGACCGTCCCGATCGTCGCGGGCATCATGCCCATCACCAGCCTCAAGGGCATGATGGGCATGGCCGACATGGCCCTGGGGTGCCGCTTCCCCGCCCCGCTCATGCGGGCCGTGAACCGCACCGGCGGCGACCCCGACTCGGTCCGGCGCGTCGGCATCCACTGGGCCACCGAGCAGTGCCGCGACCTGCTCGACCACCGCGTGCGCGGCCTGCACTTCTACACCCTGAACCGCTCCACCGCGACCCGCGAGATCTACCTGAATCTCGGCGTAAAGGACTCGCGCGGCCCCGTCAGCGGCATCGGCGGCGGGGTGTGGACGACCCCCGCATAGGAGCGCGCGTGCCAGCTCCGGGCCACGGATCAGCGGCCATTGCTCTGCCCGTGCACCGAGCGACGGCTGTGGCCGTGACGCGTTTGGGACCCTGAATCATGAAAAGCGCCGCCGTCCCCGAAAGAACGGCGGCGCAGGAGAGAGACTTCAGCGGTGTCTCAGCGCCGACGCCGCGAGGCCGCCAGCGCACCAAGTCCGACCATGAGCCCAGCCGCGGGCGCGGGGATGGGAACGACCGCGAGGCTGTACACCTGGCTGGTGAAGCCGAGGTTGCCGATGAGCGTGGCAGCACCGGTCGAGAGGTTGATCGAGTAGAAGCCGGGCGTATCCCCAAGCAGCGCATAGGCCGTGTTCACGCCGCCCGCCGCCGTGAACACGTCAAAGCCGGTGTAGATGTCGGTGTCCACGCCGAGCGGCCCGACCGTGCCGAGCACGCCGGAGTTGTTCGCGAGGGTAACAAGGAGGTCCAACCCGTAGTCGATGGCGTACTGCTGGGTCGTTCCCGACCCGACGACGTTGTTGGTGTAGCCGTTCTCGATGATGTTGGGGTCGGCGTCGAAGTTGGGATCGCCGGGACCGTAGAAGAGGTCGGTGAACGCGCCGGCCGTGCCCGCGACCGGGTTGAACACGATGTTCTGGTCGCTGTCGGTCACGAGCCGGGCCCGATCGATCGTCGGGTTGAAATCAAGGCCGAGCTGGAACGTGTTCGTGGGGGCGCCGGAGGGCCCGACCGAGGCGAGGGTGAGCTCGGCCGTCGCCAAGTTCACCGTGAAAAACGCGTCGGCGCTGTCGAGGTACCCGTAAAGCTGCCCGGTCGCCGGGCGGAAGTCGATGGCGTCGAGAAACTGCCCTGCGCCGCCGAAGTTCCCGACGACCGTCACGTTCGCCGGATCGTCGCTCTCAAAGCGCAGGAGCGACGCGCCCCCGTTGCCAATCGCGTACACGGTCTGCTGGGCGTGCGCGACCCCGGCAAGGGAGGCCAGCGCCAGCGCGAGAGTGGTCAATTTCATGGAAAGTCTCTCCTGTGTGGTTGCCCGCCTCTCAGCGGATCGAGCCGTTCAGTCCCATGGGGAAGAACCCGCCCGGCTTGCCCGCCGGGTTGAGGTAGACGATGTTGAGCACCTGATCGGTCGACCGACTGAACGCGATCCCGTTCTCGTCGGTCGGAACGATGTTCGCCGCCCCGTCGACGCTGATCCCCTGATCCAGGTCCGACGGACCATCGAGCGAGTCACGCGCATCGGAGATGGCGTTCGCCGGGCCGTCCAGCCCGAGCCCGAGGAGCACCGTGCGGACCGTTCCGGCGTGGTACGCCTCCACGCCCAGGATGCCCGCCGCCGCTTCAAGAAAGTCCTTGTTTGCCAGCAAGCGCGCTCCGCCCTTATACGCCGTCACTCCGACATCTTCGAAGATGAACGCGCCGAGCAGGAAGTTCTCCTCGCTCGCGAACGGGTCGAACCCCGCTCCAAGGCCGGCCGCCATCGCCGCCGCCTCGAAGCTCTCACGCAGGTTGATCGCCGGGCGTGCCACGCGAGACGCCCCGAGAGCCGCGCGCAGGAAGTTCACGTGCGCGATCTCGTCGGCGGCGATCTCCTCGGCGTACTGCTGGATCAGCGGGGTCACGAACGGAACCAGCGGGTTCTTCTTCACCGTCACGGCGCCGGGCATGCCCGCCCCGTCGACGCCCAAACCCTGGGCCTCGATTCCTTGCCCCGTCGTCGCGTACGAGTAGTACTCGGCCTCCAGGTACTCGAGATTCAGGGCGAAATTGAGCACCGCGGTGTCAAGCCCGCCGCGCTGCGCAAAGGCGCGGCGCGGGAGCGCACCCACCCCGGCGGTCGCGGCGGCCGCGACACCGGCAACGTACATGAAGCGCCGCCGATTGGCGACGTCACCAGAGTCCGACATGATGGAACCTCCTCGCGAATTTGGGCAGAGACGCACTGAGACTGCGTGCGCAACGTGAAGACGGATGTCTCGATCCGCGTTTTTGGGCTATAAAGCTTTTTTTATCTCACGGACCGTCCCGTGTCATCGCACGAGTGCGGTGCTGAGACCGATTCGGTCTCCGCAGCGCAAAGACAATCGATCCGGTGACATCGACTCACGCCTGCGCACCCGCTGCGATCACGGCCCCGTGAACGGCGATCCGCGTTGACGAACGGCGCACCGTGCATGATCCCCTTCTCCCTCACGTGGAGCCCACCTCTCGCACCACCGGCTCAGGCTGTTCGAGCCCACGTTCAATCCCGCGCACGCACCGCACAGGGAGGTCCCGCCGAGACCACCGCGCATACCCCGGGGCGTCCTGCAGCCGGTCCGGCGCCCGAACCGGGTGCCACAGGTGGTACGCCTCAATCTCGCGCACCGCGATCGCGGTCTTCACCCGCGGGCGCGCCAGTCGCAGCCGGCGCGACAGATCGTCGTCATTGAACCGATAGCCCACGTACTCCTCGTCGAACCCGTTCACCCGCAGGAACGTCCCGAACTTCACCGCGTGGTGCCCGCCGATGAGCTTGGGCTTGTGCGGCTTGGCCAGGCCCAGCCGCGCGAGCACCAGGTGCCGCCGGTACCGCCGGTCGCGGGCCGCCAGGTCCCGCTCCATCGCGGGAGTCACGATCTGCGCCCGCGGCACGCCCCGGGCCAGCACGTCCGCCGCCTCCACGCTCGGCGTCACCACCTCCTCGATCATGAACCGATACGGGATGATGAGTTCCGCACCCGCCGTGGCGAGTCCCGCGTGCCGCTCAAGTGCGTCCGCGGCCAGCATGGTGTCGCCGTCCAGCACCACCACCACGTCGTCAACCCCGAGCCCGGCACGATCGCGCAGCGCCCGCAGCCCGTTGTTGCGCACCTGGTTCAGCTGGGCCCGCCCCTGGTGCGGCCGGTACGTGTGCACCAGCAACGGAACGGCCCGGCCCGCCTTGCGCACCGCATCGGCCACCCGCGGCCACCACTCGTCCAGCAGCGCCCCGATCGCCGCATCGTCCGTGTCGCACGTCACCACCACCGCCTGCGGCGGGCGCGTCTGGTGCGCCAGCGATGCCAGGCAGCACGCCAGGTGCCTCGTGGTGTGCGTCGGGATGAGGACAAACGGGCTGGACAAGGTGGCGATTATCCCCTCTTCAGCCACTCTGCCCACACCGACAGGCTCACCAGCGCGAACAGCCGCTGGGCGTGTTCGCGCCGTCCGCTCATGTGGTCCTCGACGATCCGCCGCAGTTCCGCGCGATCAGACTCCAGCGGCACGCCCGGAAACGGGTCGGCGCTTCCCAGCCGGTCGCGCAGCAGCCCGCCCAGCCCGGCAAAGTCATCCCGGAACCACCGCCCGATCGGCACCCCGAACCCCATCTTCTTGCGATCGATCGCCTCCGCGGGTACGAGCCCGCGCGCGATCGTTCGCAGCAGCCCCTTGCGCCCCTCCCCCGCCTCGACGTCGCCCAGCGAGGCACGCAGGGCACCGGCCACCAGTTCCTTCGCCAGCATCGGTGCCCGCACCTCGAGCGCCACCGCCATGGCCGCGGTGTCGACCTTCCGCATGAGATCGCACGGCAGGTACATCCCGAAGTCGTCCAGCCGGGCGTCCCCGCCGACACGCCGGTCGCGGTACTGGCCCGCCAGCACGCGGTCCACGCCGTTGCGCCCCAGCAGCCGTCGCAACTGCGGCGTGCGGAAGATCGAGAGGATGTCGTCGTACCCCCAGCACCGGGCGGCGTTCGCCACGCGGGCGAGATTCCCTCCCAACCCCCGCACCGACCATTCCGGCAGCCACCTCGTCGCCCGCAGCGGTCCGCGCAGGCGGTGCATGAGCGAGTTCACGCGGTAGCGGGTATACCCACCGAACAGCTCGTCCCCGCCGTCGCCCCCCAGCGCCACCGTCACGTGCTCGCGGGCCGCGGCGCTCACCCAGTGCGTCGGCAGGATCGACGAATCGCCGAACGGCAGGCCGAGCTGCTCGATCAACTTCACGAAGTCAACCGCTCCGGTCACGCGACAGTCGAGCACCGCGTGCTCGGTCCCCAAGTGCCGCGCGACAGCGTTTGCGTACGGCGTCTCGTCCATCGTGGACTCGGGCATCCGCACCGTGAACGTCCGCAGCGTCTGGCCCGACGCACGCATCGCCTTCTGCGCCAGGGCCGCGACCACCGACGAGTCCACCCCCCCCGACAGGAAGCACCCGATCGGCACGTCGGCCTCAAGCCGCGAGGCGACCGCCCGCTCGAGCATCCCCAGCGTCTCCCGCTCATCAAGCGCCCGCGTCGGCTCGCCCGGGGCCGGTCGCGGGTCCATCCGCCGCGTCGGCGCCAACCACCGCTCCGTCGGGCCGTGACCCAGTTCGTGCACCGCGCCCGGCGCCACATCCACGATGTTTACCGGCATCCGCGGCCAGTACCCGTGCTTGAGCCACATGACCACGCCGTCGAGATCCACCCGCACTTCGGCCCCGGCCGCACGCATGCACCGAACGAGCCCGCCCACGCTGCTGGCGAACGCGATCGCGTCCGGACCGAGCACGCCCAGGTACAGCGGCTTCTCCCCCGCCTGGTCACGCGCGATGACCAGCCGCGCCCGGGCCGAGTCCCACGCCGCGTACGCGAACATCCCGTCAAGCCGGTCGGCCAGCCCGCTCCCCCACTCGCTCGTGCCGTGAACGATCGTCTCGGTGTCGCTGTGGTCGCTCAGGAATCGGTGTCCGAGACCCACCAGGTCGCGGCGCAGGTCGCGATGGTTGTAGATGCACCCGTTGAACACGACCGCAACCGGTCGCGTCGCGTCCGCGTGCCCCGGGCGCACCATCGGCTGCCCGCCCCCGGCATGGTCGATGATGCTCAGCCGCGCGTGCACCAAGGCGACATCAATCGTCGCACCGTCCGCATCCACCGCCCGATCTCGGAACCGCCCGCTCCCGTCCGGCCCACGGTGCGCGATCCCCGCGTACAGGGCGTCGAGCCACGCCTCGGGGATGGCCACCTCAGCCGGGGGAGCCGCCCGCCCGGGCTCGTGCCGCCTGAGTATGCCCGCGATCCCGCACATGAACCCCGAGCGTAGCGGGCCCCCCCGCCGCTCCGCCCGCACGCCGGCGCAGCACCCACCACGCGAGCCGGCGCAGCCACGCCCACCCGGTCGCCGACCGCCCGGCCGCAGCGCGACCGCCCGCCCCGGTTACGCCAAGGTCCAGCCCCTCCATCTGGGCATACGTCCGCGGCGGACGCGTATAGAGATCGCCCCCGCACCCCGGGCAATCGGTGAGCAGGTTCCAACCACGCCGTTGGAGTTCTCGCCCCTGATACCCGCACTGGACGCACAGCCGACGCGTCTGTCGGGCCGGCCACGTCGAACGCATCGTCGCCATCACCGCTGAGCATACCCCGCCCCGCCGAACCGACCAACGATCACGCGTACCCCGTCCCCAGATGATTGTCTGGCCCCAGCACATCCCGCCCGACCAATCCCAGGCTCTCTCCGGGTGGGCCAGTCGCGCCCACGCCGCGGCCGCGACCACCTTGGCCGACCCCCAAGCCCGCCTCGGCCATCGCGCCATCGAGCCGTGGCTCGCCGCGTGGCTGGGTGAAAGGCCCTCCCCGAACCAGCCCGCATCGCGTCAGCCCGACGTTCGGCTCTGGCGGTCGCTGGTCCTGCGTAAGCCCATCGCGGCGCAAGATCTCGGCCTTGAGGACCGGGCCGGCCCCGCCTCGTTACTACCCCCGGCCGGCGACGACACACCCATCGAAGTCTGGACCGAGGCCGAACTCTGCACCATGCACGGGCTCTGGCACGCCGCCCGACTGGGACCTCGGCCGGCGTGGCGCCGGCGCTGCCTCGACGCGGCCGTGTGGCACGCCGAGAACCTCCAGCCCGACAACGCGACCAATATCCCCTGGGCCCTGCACGTCTTCGCGATCGCCGGCGCCTTGGCCCGCGCCGAAGACGAGCGCCTGGCCGCGGCACTCGACCTGCACGCCCAGACGCTCCTGCACAACGCCCTGGTCACCCACGGCCGGCCGGACCCGCTCTCGGCCCGGGTTCTGCTCGACGCCGCACGGGCGATTCGCGCCGAACTCGGCGAGGTATAGTCGAGCATGTCCATCGAGCCGCTGCCGTTCTCCCGCGACGATGCCAACGTCATCACGCTTCGGCTCGAGCAGCCGGGCGCCCCGGTGGTCGTGCTTGACCACCCGCTCATTCAGCGCCTTGAGGCGGCCCTCAAGGCCGTCCCGCGTGACGCCGCGGGGCTCGTCCTCGCGTCCGCGAGCGAGCGTGTCTTCGTCGCCGGCGCCGACCTCAAGTCCATCGACGCGGTCAACGGACTGCCCGACCCGCAGCTCGACGCCTACTTGGCGTACGCCCAGCGCATCTTCGGCATGCTCAGCCAGCTCCCCTGCTGGACCGCCGCGGCCATCAACGGGGCCGCCTTGGGCGGCGGGCTCGAACTCGCCATGCACTGCGACGGCCTGGTCGCCGCGCCCAGCGCCTCGGGCAAGCCCTACCCCGTCGGCCTCCCCGAGGCCGGCCTGTCGATCTGCCCGGGGTGGGGCGGCACGAATCTGCTCCCGGCCCGTATGGACCCGGCCGACGCCATCCGGCGCACGGCCGAGGGCAAGCCGCTGACGTTCGACGAGGCCGTCGCCGCCGGCCTTTTCGACACCGTCGCCCCAACCGCGGCGGAGCTGCTCGGTACCGCCAAGGCCTGGGTGCTCGCCAAGCGGGCGTCCGGCGGCCCGCGCCGACAAGGTGAGCCCAGCCGCTGGATCGGTACCCCGGCGACGCGCTCTCGCGTTCAGGCCGCGCTCACCACGGCTGCGGACACGCTCCCCAAGACCGAGTCCGCCGCCGCCTGCGTCGCGGCCGTGCGGGCCGGGCTGGATTCCGGGTGGCTCGCAGCCCTGGACGTGGAACGGCGTGAATTGGTGCGGCTGCGGGGAACGCCCGCCGGCCGCGCCGCGATCACGGCGTTCTTCGAGCGGTCCGGCAAGAAGTAAGGCCCGGGTGTTGACTATCTGGGCAAGCGAAACGCACGGCGTTCTGGACCGTGTGGTTGGCTGTGTCCGGACAACGTGGCGTTGTCCAAACAGAACACGACCGATCGGCGCACCCCGGTCCCCCGTCGGTGTTCACAAGTCAAGCGAGAATTGCAAAGCTCCCGTGCAGAATGGCTTGCGGAAAGAACATGCCTGTGGTAAACCTATATCGGTCGCCGCTCTGGCGATTCGGTCATCCACGGGTTGACCGCGATCCTCGGGAGAGTCTGGGGTGACCGTTGCGGCCGATTCGCGGCCGGCGCGGCTCTGCGGAAGGAACGACCGGTGGCGGCGATGGGCCGCGCACCGAAATTCGGGAACGCGACTGGCCCGTGGGTGCGTCACATCCGACGCCGCGCGGGCCGACACAGGAGGTGTACTGTGCGGAATCTACGTGAAGTGTGTCGAATCGCCGGTGTGATCGCGGCCGCGGGCATTGTCTCCGCCGCCGTCGCCGGGCCCGAGCTCGGGACCACCCCGGGCAAGGTCCTCCCCGCTCCGTCCGAACCGCAAAAGGGCGAAGGCGTCCGCGGCGTGCCGTCGAACGACAACTGCAGCGGCGCGATCACGATCCTCGCCAGCAGCACGACCATCGCGGACAACACCGACGCCACGACCGGCGCCACGGAGCCCGGCTATTCCTGCCACAACGGCGGAGCCGGCACCCAGGGCGTGCGCCCGATCTGGTACAAGTTCGTCGCCACCGCGACGACCGCCCGCGTCCAGACCTGCAACACCACCGCCGTCGGCGACTCGCTCATCGCGATCTACGACGTCGACGAGGGCAATCCCTGCAACACCCTCACGGAAATCGGCTGCTCCGACGACGAGTGTGGCTTCACCGACTTCCTCTCCCGCGTCGACCTGCTGAGCCTCACCGTCGGCCAGACGTACTACATCCAGCTTTCGGCGTGGACCGAGGCCGACGTCGGCCCGTACACCTTGCAGGTGCAGTCGCCGATCCCCGCGGTCTCCGTCCCGTGCCCTCCGGGCGCGACGCAGGAAGGCGAGACGGACTGCTTGACCTCCAACCCCGGCTGCGCTGGTCAGGGCGGCGGACCGAACCCGCTGCTCTCCACCGCGCTCACCCTCCCGGCCACGATCTGCGGCACGAGCCGGCTTGACAGTCTCAGCCCGCTGACCCGCGACAACGACTACTACCGCTTCAGCCTCGCCACCGAGTCCTCGGTGACGATGAGCATCAACGCCGAGTTCAACGTCCAGGCCGCGATCCTCAATGGTCAGGGCAGCCTCATCTGCCCCAACCCCTTCGCCTTCTGGGAGCAGATCAACACCGTCGGCGGAGCCCCCGGCTCCGTCACCGTCTGCCTCCCCGCCGGTGACTGGCTCATCCTCGTCCGGCCCCAGGGCGCCCAGGCCACCTTCTCCTGCGGCCAGGGACTGCGTTACGTTCTGAACGTCACCAACAACGGTGCCTGCCAGCAGTGCAACGTCTCGGCCCCCTCCGGTGCGGACTTCGAAGGTGAAATCACCGCCACCGGCGACTGCGGCGGCTGGATCTCCACCGTCGACTTCTACAACGGCGGCTGCAACAGCGTTCCGCCCGTGTTCAGCCCCGTCGCCTGCGGCGACACCATCTACGGCACCACCGCGTCCACCGGCGCCCGCCGCGACACCGACTGGTACACCGCCGACTTCACCCAGCAGACCGACGTCACCTGGAGCGGAACCGGCGAGATCATGGAACTCGTCGTCGGCATCATCGACCTGACCGGCCCCGGCACCTGCCCGGCCAGCCCCGTCTTCCGCGTCGCCGCCGTCAGCGCCGTCTGCGGCACCGCCACCGTCACCGCCACCCTCCCCGCCGGCAGCTACGCCTTCTTCGCCGCCCCCGACTTCACCCCGGCCGTCAACTGCCCCGGCGCCGAGAACCAGCCCAACTACGTCGTCACGCTCACCTGCGGCGGCGCGATCGTCGACTGCAACGACAACGGCGTCGACGACGCCGCCGACATCAAGGCCGGCACCAGCAACGACTGCTTCGACTTCGCCGCCGCTCCCAACACCGCCGGCGGCCCCAACGGCGTCCCCGACGAGTGCGAGTGCGTCGCCGACTGGAACCGCGACGGCATTTCCAACTCCACCGACGTCTCCGACTTCATCAACACCTTCTTCGCCGACCAGACCTCCGGCGGCCTCAATGGCGACGTGAACTGCGACGGTGTCAGCAACTCCACCGACGTCTCCGACTTCATCAACATCTGGTTCGCCGCCCAGGCCGGCCAGCTCCCCTTCGCCGGCTGCACGATCTGAGATCGATCGTCCGAGCGACTGTCTACTGAAACCATTCGCGGCCCCGGTCTGTCCGACCGGGGCCGCGGTGTTTTTCTTCCGACCGATCGGCCCCCGCCGCTCACGGCACCCGTGCCAGCGCCTGCGCCGCCGTGGCCCGCACCAGCTCGTCCCGGTCTTCCCGGGCAAGCCGCCGCAGCAGCGGCAGCAGCACGCCGGGGTCGTTCACCAGGGCGTTGGTCCCCACGATGACCGCGTTGCGGCGCATCATCGCCAGCGTCGCCCGCTTCATCGGGCTGTTCACCAGCGCCTCGCGCCGCGTCGCCACGTCCCAGCGCAGCACGTGCAGGGCGTCGAGCGCGTGCCGGCGCGCCTCGTACGCCGGGTTCACCCGCGACGCCGCGGCCCGGCCCGTCTGCGGCGCCGGCCGCGGCGAGTTGTGCGGACACACCTCCTGGCACACGTCGCAGCCGTACAGCCGGTCGCCGATCCCCTCGTGCAGGGACGGGTCGATGACACCCTTGTGCTCGATCGTCAGGTAGCTCACGCACCGCGTGGCGTCCACCACGTACGGCGTGATCGCGCCCGTCGGGCACGCGTCGATGCACCGCGTGCACGTGCCGCAGTGGTCGTCGAGCGCCCGCACCGGCGTTCCGGGATCCAGGTCCAGGGTCGTCACGATCCCGCCCAGCAGCAGGTAGCTGCCCAGCGCGGGGTTGATCAGCAGCGAGTTTTTCGCGATCCACCCCAGCCCGGCCCGCGCCGCGTGCTCGCGCTCCAGCAGCGGGGCCGTGTCCACGCACGAGCGGAAGGTCTCGTCCGGAAACCGCTCCCGCAGGGCGTCGGCGAGCCGGTGCAGCCGCTTCTTGATCACCCGGTGGTAGTCCCGTCCACGCGCATAGCGGGCAACGCGGCCCGGCGCCGCGCCCGCGGCGGCCGGCGCCGGAGTCTCGTCCGCCCGGGGGGCGTACTGGTCGGCCACCACGATTATCGATTTCGCCCCGGGCACGAGCACGCGCGGGTCGATCCGCTCGTCGAGCAGCTCGGTGAGAAAGTCCATGTCGCCGTGCTTCCCGGCCGCGAGCCATTCCCGCAGGTCGTGCTCGCGCGCGGTCGGCAGGGCCGGGCACACGCCGGCGAGGGCGAATCCCAGGTCAAGGCACGACTGAATGACGTCGGTCGCGAGCATGCGCTCCGCCGGGCTCCCGGGACGGGCCCGCCGCCCGTGCCCGCTTGGTCAGCGGACCGTCGCCGCCGCCCGGTGGACCGAGGTGTTCGTGAGTCCACGGGCCTCGCCGAACCACGCGTACACCTGCTTCGCGGCCGCGGGCAGCACCGTCGCCGGGTCGGGCAGGTCCGGCACCCACAGCTTGTCCCATTCGACGATCAGCGGACCGGCGAAGCCCGCCGACGCGAGCGCGACCGTGAACTCGCGGCACGGCAGCGAGCCGGTCCCCAGGTCGCACGCGCGACCGTCGCGACGGTCCTTGATGCGGGCGGCCATGAGCACACCGGCGCGGACCAGCCGGGCCACCGTGGCCGGGGCGTCGTCGCCGCGCTCGCTCGCGGGGGCCAGGGCGTAGCACGCGCCCAGGAGGGGGCTGTTGACGCGGGCGATGATCTCCTCGAGCTCGGCCCCGGTGCAGAAGGTGCCGCCGTTCTCGAGCATGACCTTCACGCCGCTCTTGTCTGCGTGATCGACCACGGCGCGGAGCCGATCCACGATCCGGGCGAGGCCCGCCCCGCGGCTGTCGCGGTCGGAGAGTTCATAGCCGAAAATCCGCACAAGCGGGCACCCCAGCTCCACCGCCAGGTCGATCGCGCGCCGGGCCAGGCGCACGTCCCGCTCGGTGTCGGCGATCACCCGCCCGATGACCGGCGGGATGATCATCTCGTCGAACCGCGCCGAGGTGGCGAGCGACACGATCTGCACGCCCAGCGACCCGAACGCGCGCCGGACCTTGTCCGGGTCGGTGAGGGTCGGGTCGCACGCGAGCAGACGCGAGTCGTCGCTGAACGACCGGAGCTCGACGCCCTGGTAGGCGTACGCCTCGGCCGCGGCGGCGACCCGCTCAAGCGTCCACTCGGGGCAGGCAACGGTGCTGAAGGCGAGCTTGGGCATGGCGGCCTGATGGTAATCCCGCCCGCCGCCCGGGCAACTCTAGTGCCCGCCCGGGCCGTCCCCCTTCTTCGGGATCAGCGCGGACAGCACCACCGCTCCGGCCAGCAGCAGCACCACCACGCCCAGCGACAGGGTGGTGTCCACCTTGATCGGCTTGCTCTGCTCCAGGCCGATCACACCCAGGTACGGCGGGACCGACAGCAGCAGCAGCTTCACGCCCACGAACGCGAGGATCAGGATCAGGGCCGGCTTGAGGAACCGGAACTTCGAGATCAGGGCCGCGAGACAAAAGTACAGCGACCGCAGCCCAAGAATCGCAAAGATGTTGCTCGTGAACACGATGAACGGGTCCGGTGTGATCGCGAAGATCGCCGGGATCGAGTCGACCGCGAACACGAGGTCCGTGATCTCGACCATGATGAGGGCCAGGAACAGCGGCGTCATGGCCCACCGGGCCGAGAGCGACCCCGCCGGGGGCGGGTCCTGCACCTCTTTGCCGGTCGCGGGGTTCAGCGAGTACGTGGGCTTGGCGGTCCGGCGCGTGAAGAACCGCTGCCCGTCGTAAAAGTCGACCGCCGGGAAGATCCGCTTCGCCAGCTTCACCGCCTTGTTCTGGCTGGGGTCGTCGTTGCCCTTGATCAGGGCCATCTTCAGCGCGGTCAGGATCAGGAACGCCCCGAAGAAGATCAGCACCCACTGGTACGCCATGATCAGTTCGGCGCCCAGGAAGATCATCGCCCCGCGCATGATCAGGGCGCCGATGATGCCCCAGAACAGCACCCGGTGCTGGTACTTCGCCGGCACCGCGAAGAAGCTGAAAATCATGGCGATGACGAAGATGTTGTCCATCGCCAGCGACTTCTCGACCACGTAGCCGACGAGGTACTGCTTGGCCGCTTCGGCCCCGAGCACCTCGCCCGAAACGATCAACTGGCTCGCCGGATTCGACGGGTCGTACGCCGGGTTGTACTTGGGCGTGTTCAGCCCCAGCCCCAGCCAGTGGTTGTTGTACGAGGAGTACACAAAGCCCGCGAACGCGACGCCGAGCGTGAGCCACACGGCCGACCAGCCCGCCGCCTCCCGCATCGTCACCACGTGGGCTTCGCGGTGAAACACCCCCAGATCAAGGGCCAAGAACAGCAAAACCAGGGCGATAAAGCCCAGGTACGCCCACATCTTCATGGTCGATGGGTCAGCGGCCTGCGCCGCCAGAGCAAGGAATTCCATGTCCACAGGTCCTCACGAGACCGCGTGCCCCGAACGGGTCGCGTATCGCCCGATCGTATTCATCAAAGATCACGAAGGCGATTCACTTCGTGCGCGTCCGTCGCCTCGCGGCGCTGATCGAGCTGTACGCCCAGTACCCCAGCGCCAAGAAAAAGCCGACCGACGTCATGTACACGAATTTCGGCGAGATCGGCCCGTGCCTGGCCAACTGCCACACCCCGACGCCCAACAGCACCATCGCCAGCGGCGGCACCCACGGCGGCGTCTTGGCCGCGATCGTGTCCGTCGTCCGCTGCATGAACTGGCCCCCCTCCTTCAGCCGCTTGAGCAGCCGGCGGGCCCAGATGAACTCCGTCGCCAGGATGCCCAGTCCGAACGCCGCGACCACAAGTCCGCCCGGACCGGGCAGCATCCCCACCGGGATCGCGACGATCAGGACAGCGGTGCCGACGATGAGGATCACGATCTTCCGCAGGTTCTTCCGCGTGACCGCGATGGCCTCCGCGGCGTCGGCAAGTGCAGGGGGCCGCTCGGCCGCGATCAGTTCGCCCCGCGTGCGCCAGAGCGACACCCCGATGGCGACGGTCATGATCGCGCACACGATGATGAGCGTCCAGGCCGTGGGGATCTCGTTGTACTCGCGGGTGAGCAGCAGCTTCACGGCGAAGCCGATCATGAGGGCCGCGAGAGCGGGCTTCATGTAGCGGATCCGCCCGATCGAAGGCAGGGCGAAGAACAGCGACCGCATCGTCAGGATCGCCAGGGCGTTGGAGGCGAAGGCGATGAACGGGTCGCGGGTGATCGCGAACACGGCCGGGACCGAGTCCAGAGCGAGCGAGAGGTCCGCGGCCGCGGTCGCGAGGAACGCCACCATCAGCGGTGTGGCCGCGAGCGCGCCGGTCCGGGGGCCGCGCGGCGTGTCGCGCCGGTCGACCAGGGCCTGCCCCCGCTGCACCGGCACAGCCGGGATTCGGCGTGCTATCCGCACGAGCCACTTGTGCTCGAGGTCGGATGTCTCGTCGGGCATCACCAGCAGCCGCCAGCACGCCAGCACCAGCACACCCGAGAAGACCCAGCGGATCCACCCGAAATCCAGCAGCGCCGCGCCCACGAGGATGAACCCGGCCCGCAACATCAGGCTGGTCAGGATCGCCAGGAACAGCAAGCGCGAGCGCAGCGTCAGGTCGACCTTGAAATACGCGATGAGCAGCGCCATCACCGCGAGGTTCTCGAGGCTGAGGGACACCTCGACGATGAACGCCGTGATGAACTGCAGCGCCGCGCTGGCCCCGTCCTTCGGCCGCCCGATCGTCTGCTCGATCCCCAAGAGGTCCTGGTCGTAGACGTAGTGCACCACGACCGTGCACAGGACCGCCGCCATGGCCCACAGCGCCACCGACGCCTGGGCTTCAACCGCGCTGATGGCGCGCGGCCGCCGGCTGACCAGGCCCAGGTCGAGCACGACCAGGCCCGCGATGAAGCTGATGAAGCCGATCCAGAGCCAAACGGTCATGACTGAACTTTCATGTCCTTACCCCGACGCGGGGCTCGCTGGCGCGGCGGAGCGTAGGTCCGGCTCGCCCCCTCAAGCAGGCGGTCCGTCCGCAGAACGCTGATTCTCGCGAGCGTCCCGGACCCGACGGCGTTGGCCGCCTTAGTCCTCCGCCCGTTCCCCCGCCGGAGCCATTTTGACCAGCTTGGGATCAAAGCGCCCGATCGGCGCGACCAGGTCCGCCTGGGCCGCCATGACCGTGTGGATGTCCTTGTACACACCGGGGACCTCGTCGAGCCCGGCGCTCATGACCTCGACCCCGAGCCGCTCGAGGTCGCGCTTGACGTTGCCCCACGCGAAGGTCTCCTTCGCCTTCGCCCGCGACATGAGCCGGCCGGCCCCGTGCGACGCCGAGAGCAGCGACGCCGTGCTGCCCAGACCGCGCACCAGGAACCCCGGCGCCGCCATCGACCCGGGGATGAACCCCAGCACGTTCTCGCCCGCAGGGGTCGCGCCCTTGCGGTGCACGACCAGGTCGCGCGGGCCGCGCCCGTCGCCGGGGTCGTGCTTCTCGAGCCACGCGAAGTTGTGGTGGTTCTCCACGTGCGCGAGCGCATCGACGCCCAGGTTCCGCAGGATGTGCCGGTGGATGACCTCGTGGTTCGCGCTCGCGTAGCGGCCCATGAGGTTCATCGCGTGCCAGTACTCCTGACCGGGCTGGCTGTCCAGGTCGAGCCAGGCCAGGTACTTGAGTTCCTTGGGCAGTTCCGGGTGCAGGCTCATCGCAATGGATGAATAGTGATCGCACACCGACGCCCCGGTGCCGCGTGAGCCCGAGTGGCTGAGCAGCGCGAGGTACTCCCCGGCTGGCAAATCGAGCGACCACCCCGAGCCGTGGCCGTCGCCCAGGTCGGCGCCGCCCGCCGCGGGCACGCCGGCCCGGCGGGCGACGTCCTCGTCGGTGATCGTGAGCACGCCGAACTCGACGAAGTGGTTCCCCGAGCCGCTCGTGCCCAGCTGGGCGCGGGCCTTGTCCCTGTTCTGGCGCGTCACCGGCGAAACCGACCAGTCCGCGTCGAGCACCTCGTGCTCCCGCGGCTTCTTGAACGACGCGCCGATGCCGAAGCTCGTCTCGCGCTCGATCGCGCCGCGCAGCCGGTCGCGCCCCACCTTGTCGTCGAGCGTCCCCACCGGCAGGTCCAGCACGCTCAGCCGCACGCGGCACGCGATGTCCACCCCCACCGCGTACGGCACCACCGCGTTCTGTGTCGCCAGCACCCCGCCGATCGGCAGGCCGTAGCCCACGTGCGCGTCGGGCATCAGCGCTCCCGCCACGGCCACCGGGAGCTCGCACGCCCGGCGCAGCTGGTTCACCGACTCGGGCTCGAGGTTGCTCCCCACTGCGTCCACGGCGCGGGCCCTGACGCCCGCGGGCGGAACCCCGCCGCCGCCGCGTCCGACGCCGCGCACGCCCGGGCGAACTCACCCGCAAGCGGGTGTGCGGAATGCGAGGCCGGATCGGCCAGGGCCCCGGTCAGCAGGGCCCGGATGCCGTCGCGCGTGAGCCCCGCCTCCGCCGCGCGGACGCACAGCACCTTCGCCGCCTCCATGGGCCTGCCGCGCGGGATCCCCAGGTTCTCGAGTTCACGAGATTTCACGGGGCAAGCGTAGGAAACGCGGGCCCCAATCACCGCCCGCCGGATCAGGCGGCGCTTCGCGTCTCCCGTTACTCCGCGCCGTCGGTGTCGATCGAGGCCTCAACCGGGGCCGGGGCGCCCGAGCGCTCGCGCACGACAATCTCAACCGGCGAATCCACGAACCCCGCGAGCTTGCGGGCCCGCACGGGGTGCTGCAGCTTGCGGATGGCCTTGGCCTCGACCTGGCGGACGCGCTCGCGCGTCACCTTGAAGATCCGGCCGACCTCCTCGAGCGTGTACGTGTAGCCGTCGCCGAAGCCGTACCGCAGCTTGATGATCTCGCGCTCGCGGTACGTCAGGCCCTTGAGCACCTGCTCGATCCGCTGCTTGAGCATGTCCTGAGCCGCGGACTCCGCCGGCGGGCCCTGGCGCGTGTCCTCGAGGAAGTCGCCAAAGTAGCTGTCCTCGCTCTCGCCCACGGGCCGGTCCAGGCTTACGGGGTGGCGCGCGACCTTCATCACGCGCCGCACCTCGGCGGCGGACATCCCGGCCTTCTCGGCCAGTTCCTCCACCGTCGGCTCGCGCCCTTCCTGCTGGACGAAGAGCTTCTGGATGTTGCGGATCTTGGTCATCGTCTCGATCATGTGGACCGGGACGCGGATGGTCCGGGCGTGATCGGCGATCGCGCGGGTGATGGCCTGGCGGACCCACCACGTCGCGTACGTGCTGAACTTGTAGCCGCGCTTGTACTCGTACTTGTCGACCGCCCGCAGCAGGCCCGTGTTGCCCTCCTGGATCACGTCCAGGAACTGCAGCCCGCGGTTGCGGTACTTCTTCGCGATCGAGACCACCAGGCGCAGGTTGCCGCCGGCCAGGTCGCGCTTGGCCTGCTCGTACTCCCAGAACACCGTGTCCAGGTCGCGCACGCGCCGCAGCAGGTCCGCGGGCTCCTCGAGCACCATCGCCCGCAGGCCCGCGAGCTCTTCCTTGATGACCTGCACGTCCTCGGGGTCGTACTTGTGCGGGAACTTCGCCGCCCGGCGCAGCTCCTCCTGCAGTTCACGCATCTTCTTGGCCGTGCTCCGCAGCCGCTTCATGAGCGGGATCAGCCGGCCGGTCCGCAGGCTCAATTCCTCCGCCAGCATCGCCATGTGCTGCCGGCGCGACGTCATCCGGCGCGACACCTCCGCCGCCACGGTCGCGTCCCCCGCCGCCTTGGCCTGCTCCAGCCGCTCCCAGTCCGCGCGGTTCGCGGCCATCAGCCGGCCCAGCGTCGCCAGGTTGTGCGGCAGCCGGCGCAGGATCGTCCCCTTGGGGTCCTCCGCGGCCGTCGAGATGCGGATCGTGCGATCGAACGGCAGCGACCCGTTCTCCACCGACTTGAACAGCTCGCACGCCTGCACCAGGATCCAGTCGTTCTCCAGGCAGCGACGCCGGAAGATCATCCGCGTCACCTCGATCTTCTTCGCGAGGCGGATCTCCTCCTCGCGCGTCAGCAGCGGGATCGCGCCCATCTGCGTCAGGTACGTCCGCACCGGGTCGTCGACGCGCCGCCCGGCGTCCGCCGCGAGTTCCGCCGCCAGCTCGCGCCGAACCGCTTCGTCATCAAAGTCGTCGTCGTCCGCCCCCGCCTCTTCGCGCACGCTCGGGGCCGCGGCCTTGGCCTGCGGACCCGGGCCCGGCGCCGGCGTCGACGCCCGCGCCTCGGCCGACCCGCTCTGCGGACGCAAAGCCAGGCTCGCGCGCTCCCCGCCCGGCACGCTCATGGCCCGGGCCGAGATGTTGCTGTGCGCGTTGGCGACCGCCGCGGGGTCAAGGGCCCCGTCGCGCGACGCCCGCCACGTGCGGGCCCGCAGCTCCATCTCGTCGATCAATTCGATCCCGGCCTCGTCGATCGCGACCAGCAGCTCATGAACGCTCGCGGGGTCCACCAGGCCGTCGGGCAGCGTGTTGTTGAGTTCCTCGTAGCTGAGCCATCCGCGGGCAACCGAGTGACGAAGCAACTGATCCAACGCGGGGTGCCATTGAGCGTTCACGGTCCAGAGTCTCCTGCCGCGGACCCGTCGAAGTCTCGCGGCCAATGAGCCAGCGCCCGAGCCGGGGCTACATCCCCGGCTTGGGCATCACCCGGGGGTTGTCCCCGAGCTGCACGTGCAGTTCTCGCTTGCGGGCAAGTCGTGTGAGCACCCCGTCCCACCCCGTGCCTGCGCCCCCGGGCCCCGGCCCCGTCGAATCGAGCTCCGCCACCTCCGCGGCGTCGCGCCGGAGACGGTCCCACAACTCGACCCAGTGTCTGCGCACGTCGTGTCCTTCGATGAGCCTGTCGAGCGATGTGGCGAGCTGATGGGCCGCGATGTCGTCAAGATTGGCAAGAACTGCGCTGACCGAAGGGTCGACGCCGCGATCCCACAGGCCCCACACCGCGGACGCAACGGCGCGGGACGTGGGGTCAGGGTACACCGCCGGGTCGATCGCGGCGCGGTGAGCGGGGGTGAGACTGGCCAGCAGTCCCGGCTCGTGCAGGATGCACGCCAGCAGCCGCATCCGGGTGTCCGCAAATCGCTTCGGGTCAGCCTCAGCGCCGCCCGCGAGCTCGCCCGGCGCCCCGGGCGCATGTCCGCCCCCGCCGGCGGCGATGCGGGCCGCGGCCCGTGCCTCGGCCACCTTCGCCCGCGAGTTCACCTCGCGCTGCACGCGGTCGAACGTGAACCCGGTGAGTTCGGTGAGCTTGTGCAGGATGAGTTCGCGCCGCGTCGGGTCGACCCGCTGCAGCCCCAGCCGCACGAGCGTGTCGAACTCCTCGTCGATCGCCCGGGCCCGCCCCGACAGCCCCAGGGCCGCGTGCCGGGCCCGCAGGCGCGCGAAGCGAAAGTCCAGGGCGTCGGTCGCCAGTCGCAGCATCTCGTTGAACCGCTCCACGCCCCCGGGCTGCTTGAGCAGTTCGTCGGGGTCCTTGGCCCCGCCCGCGTCGATCGACGACAGGGTCGCGATCCGCACGTCGATCGGCTCGGCGAAGAACACCTCCAGGGCCCGGTCCGCGGCCCGCTGCCCGGCCTCGTCGCCGTCGAACAGCAGCACGACGCGGTCGCACAGGCGTCGCAGCAGCCGCGCGTGCCCGGCGCCGAACGCCGTGCCCAGGGCCGCGACCGCCGACCGCACCCCGGCCTGGTGACACGCCACCACGTCCATGTACCCCTCGGTGACGATGGCCTGGCGGGTGCGCCGCAGGTCGGCAACGGCCTGGTGCAGGCCGTAAAGCGTCGCGCCCTTGTCGAAGATCGGGCTCTCGGCGGAGTTGAGGTACTTGGCGTCCTGCTCGCCGTCGGGCCGCTTGGCGTCGCTCAGCCGCCGCCCTCCGAACGCGATGATCCGCCCGATCTGGTCGTGGATCGGGAACATCAGGCGGTTGCGGAACGCGTCGTACACCCCGCCGCCGCTCTCGCGCCGCTTGAGCAGCCCCGCGCCCACAAACGGCTCGACGGGGAGCCGCTCCTTGTCGATCACCAGCGCCAGGCCGTCCCAGCGGTCGGGCGCGGCCCCAAGGCCGAACAGTTCGACCATCTCGTCGGACACGCCGCGCCGGGCGACCAGTTCGCGCGCCACCTTCCCGTGCTCGGCGTGCACGTAGATCGCGCGGAAGAAGCTCTGCGCGAACGCGCTGGCGTCCAGCAGCCGCTGGCGGAGGTCGTCCCCCGAGTCATCATCACCAAATGCGGGGCCCGACGCCCGAACGCCGCCGCCGCCCGTCCGCGTCGGCCGCCACGGCGTCAACTCGACGTTCGCCCGCGTCGCCAGGAACTTGAGCGCGTCTCCGAACCCCATCTTGTGGTAATTCATCACAAACGTGATCGCGTTCCCGCCCGCGCCGCACGAGAAGCAGTGGTACATCTGCTTGTGCGGGACCACGCACATCGACGGCGAATGGTCATCGTGGAACGGGCACAGCCCCACGTACTCGCGCCCCTTGGGCTTGAGCGCCACGTGCTCGGACACCAATTGGACAATGTCCGTCGCGTCCAGGACGCGCTGGCGGTCATCGTTCTGCAGCGGGGCGGGGCTCACGCGGATGCAGTCACCGGCACACACAACGTCGTCGCCCCGGTGCGCTCCGACTCACGGCCGCGCCTCGGGACCACTCCGTCCAACACACCCAATGCTCGATCGTTGCGCCGCAGCCGGGCCAAGAACACAGCCCGCGCCCCCCGGGCGGCATACGCCGCGCGGGAGGGAACACCCTGCGAGCCCGCGGCGTGCCCTGATGGGTCCGGGTCCGGAAGGCTGGGCCGCTCGACTCGGGAGTTGTCGAGCGGGTGAACTGCCCCGGAAGCCCCGGCATGAATGCACGCGGCCGGCCAAGGGCAAAGATAGCACGCCCCATCACCTGGGCAACCATCCGTCACAAGCCCCCTATCCTCGCGCATGCGGGTCCGAGCCTCCTTCCAGGGACGTGTCCAGGGCGTTGGTTTCCGGGCCACCGCCCGCGACATCGCCTCGCGCCACCCCGTCGCCGGATGGGTCCGCAACGAGCCCGACGGCTCGGTCACCCTCGAAGCCCAGGGCGACCCCGCGGCCGTTGACGCCTTTCTCGCCGACCTCTCCCGCGTCATGGCCCGCACCATCCGCACCAGCGACCGCGCCGAAGTCCCCGACGCCGTCCCGGCACCCACCGGGTTTGAGATCCGGCGCTGACCCTCTCCCCCTGCATACGTCCATCCATTCCCCCGGAGCACGGATGCTCGTCCTCTTCGACATCGACGCCACCCTCATCTCCACCAGCCGGGCCGGGATCGACGCTCTCGAGCAGGCCGGGCGGATGCTCCACGGCGAGTCGTTCTCTTCCCGCGGCGTCGAGTTCGCCGGCCGCCTCGACCCGCTCATCATCCGCGACATGCTCGTCGTCAACGGCCTTGACCCCACCCCGCAGCGGTGCGCCGAGCTGCGGGCCGGCTATCGGACCCAGCTCCCCGCGCGCCTGCTCGACCCCGCGCGCCGCTGCACCTGCCTGCCGGGCGTCCCCGAACTGGTCGCGGCCCTCGAAGGGCGGGCCGACGTCACCATCGGGCTGCTCACCGGCAACTTCGAGGACACCGGCTCGATCAAGCTCCGCGCCTGCGGCCTCGAACCGCTGCGCTTCAGCGTGCGCGTGTGGGGCGACGATTCCCCGCACGATCCACCGTCGCGCGACCACCTGCCCGCGGTGGCGCTCGAACGCTGCGCCCGCCTGCGCGGCGTGCCCGTCGATCCGCGCCGCGCGCTGATCATCGGCGACACGCCCCACGACGTCCGCTGCGCCAAGGCCGCAGGCATGCGCAGCCTCGGCGTCGCAACAGGTCACCACGACGTCGCGGCGTTGTCGGTTACCGGAGCGGACCGGGTGGTATCGGACCTGTCAAACACCGCAGAAATTCTCTCGTGGATCCACGCGTGACCGCGCCGTGGCCCGGGCCGTCGCCGTAAACTTCGCGGCGGCGCGGCCGCGTGACCGATCGCTCGGAGAGACGTCGGGAGATCCGTTCCCCATGCCGACCAGCTACGCAGCACTCTGCGACGACTTTTACATCAACCAGCGCCTGGGTCTGAAGATGGACCTGCCGCTGCGCCGCGACTCGGCCCTCTCGATGTTCGACCGGCTGCGGCGCGACCACCCCACGCTCTCACGCTTCCGCAAGCAGGGCCAGGAACTCTCGCTCGAGTCCACCGAAACCGCAGGCGCCGAGCAGGCCGCGAGCGTCGCCGTCGCACCCCCGTCGAGCCGCACGCAGTCGTGGGTCGCGCTCCGCAAGACGAGCGTCCGCTCCGGCAGCGTCAACCCCGACAGCCTCGCCGAGGGGTACTCGCTGCACCGCCTCGTGCTCGAGACCGCCCCGTACTTCCTCGACATCAGCGCCCTGGACATCGAGTTCGTCGAACTGCTCATCGGCTTCGACCTGCACTTCGCCGGCAACCACGACGAGGTCGTCTTCCAGGCCCTCATGGCCGACTCGCCGCTCGCGGCCCTCGCCCGCGTCCCCGGGGCCCTCCCCATCGATTGCCAACCCTCGTTCGGCATCGCCCTCAACGGGCCGTGCACGATCCACGCGCACATGGAGGTCAAGACGCGCTCCTCCCCGCGCGGCGCCCCCCGCGCCGGCGAGTTCAATGTCGAGCCCATCAGCGTCTACGTCACCCTGCGCAAATACGGCCCGTGCCTCGACGTCGCCAACCTCCCCGAGGTCCTCGACGAACTCGCCGACCACGCCGAGACCATCGCCGACGAGCGGGCCGTCCCCGGCCTGATCACCCCCATCCGCGCGGCCATCGCCTCGGGGAACGTCTAGCCTTTCGGCGTGATCGCCGCCGCCTTGTCCATCCCCGCCGGCGCGGGCCCGCTCCTGGCCCAGTCGCTCAGCAACCAGAACCTCACGACCTACCTGCTGTCCATCGCGGGGGTCGTCGCCCTGCTCGTGCTCGCCGGGGCCGCGGTCATGATGTACCGCAAGCGCCTCTTCCGGGCCGAAAGCGACATCGGCACCGCCGGCTCGATGTTCGATGAACTGCACCGCCTGCGGCGCCAGGGCCTCATGACCGAGGAGGAGTACACCCTCGCCCGCAAGAAGCTCGCGACCCGGGCCTCCGAGGCGATGGACCGACGGGCTGCCGCACAGGGCGCAAAGTCGACGCCGCGCTCCAGCCGCCCGCGCTGAACCCGCGCCTCCCCGCTGCCCCGCCATTATCACGACCGGCGCCCGCACAAACCCACCATAACCGCTCACTCGCCGCCCTTCGTTGAGACCAGCCCGCCCCGCGCCGATACACTCATCAGCGTACACGCCTTTGTTCAGCGCGTCCGCCCCCGGCGCCGCGCGAGGATACCCCCTTCATGGCTAAAAACCGCCAGGACGACTCCGACAACGCCAACACCACCGCCGGCAACACCGGCGGCAAGGACGGGAGCGGCTTCCGCGGCCGCAAGGTCACGACCTGCTCGTTCTGCGGCAAGACCAGCCGCGACGTCGGGCCCATGGTCGAAGGCCCCAACGTCTACATCTGCGCCAATTGCACCGACCTGTGCCAGAACATCTTCAAGCAGGAGCGCCGGCGCCTCCGCCCCGGCGAACCCCTGTTCAACGAGATCCCGGCCCCACGCCAGATCAAGGAATTCCTTGATCAGTACGTCGTCGGCCAGGACCAGGCCAAGAAGGCCCTCTCCGTCGCCGTCCACAGCCACTACAAGCGGCTCGTGAACGCCGAGAAGGAAGAGGCGGGCGTCGAGCTCGACAAGAGCAACATCCTGCTCATCGGCCCCACCGGCTCGGGCAAGACCCTGCTCGCCCGCACCATGGCTCGCATCCTCAACGTCCCCTTCGCCATCGGCGACGCCACCACCCTCACCGAGGCCGGCTACGTCGGCGAGGACGTCGAGAACCTCCTGCTCAAGCTCCTGCAGAACGCCGACTACGACCTCGAGTCCGCCCAACGCGGCATCATCTACATCGACGAGATCGACAAGATCGGCAAGACCTCCAACAACGTCAGCATCACCCGCGACGTCTCCGGCGAGGGCGTCCAGCAGTCCCTGCTCAAGATGCTCGAGGGCACCGTCGCCAACGTCCCCCCCCAGGGCGGACGCAAACACCCCGAGCAGCAGTACATCCAGCTCGATACCAGCAACATCCTCTTCATCTGCGGCGGCACCTTCGTCGGCCTCGAGGAGATCATCCGCCGGCGCGTCGGACGCAACCGCATCGGCTTCACCGGCGCCGAGGGCGCCCAGCGCGACGAGGCCCGCGAAAAGGCGGACATCCTCCGCCAGGTCACCCCCGACGACCTCATCGAGTTCGGCATGATCCCCGAGTTCGTCGGCCGCCTCCCCGTCATCGCGCCGCTCATGCCCCTCACGCTCGACGCGATGGTCAACATCCTCACCGAGCCCAAGAACTCGCTGGTCCGCCAGTACCAGCACCTCTTCGCCCTCGAGGGCGCCAAGCTCACCTTCACCGACGAGGCCCTCAAGGCCATCGGCAACAAGGCCCTCAAGCGCGAGACCGGGGCCCGCGGCCTGCGGGCCGTGTGCGAGGAGATCCTCCTCGAGATGCTCTACGACCTCCCTGATCTCGACAACAACAACGCGGAGTACGTCATCGAGGCCAGCGATGTCGTCAAGCCCCGCCGCCTCCTCGAGACCCGCGCCAAGCGCAAGGAATCCGCATAACGAGCCCGGCGAGCAAGCTCAGGGTGCCCCGCCGCCCGTGCGCGCAGCCCCGCCGGCACCCAACCCGCCTCACCATGAATCAAGACGCTCCCGGAGCCCCGCTCCGGGAGCGTCTTTCACATCCCCAGCCGCGCGAGCAGGTCGTTGAGCATGATCGTGCTCTGCTCGTGATCCCCGAACGGCTCGACCCGCACCCCGATCCGCACGCCCCCGCTGATCCGCTCGGCCGTCACTACCGTCGCCCGGAACTCGCCCTCGCCCGGCTCCTGGGCCGTGATGCGGGCCGACTCGCCCGTGATCTTCGACTGCCGCACCGTGAACCCGCGCCGCCGGAAGATCGCCTCCGCCGCCGACGCCACCTCGCGCGGCCCGATCCCCGCCCGCACCACGTTCGTCGACAGCGTGCCCATCGAATACGTCGCCGTCAGCGGGTTGCCCCCCGGCATCCCCACCGCCTGCGGCTTGCTCTGGCACCCGCCCAGCGCCGCCGCCAGCACGCCCAGCACCAGGGCCCCGACCTTCGCTCCCGTGACCGCCGCTCGCGTGCTGACCATCAGTGTTTCTCCCGCTCGATCGGCCCGGCGTCCTCCGCCAGCCACCGGGCCATGTCCAGATCGTCCAGTTCGATCCGCCCCGGCCATTCTTTCATCGCCTCGAGAATGAGCGGGTCGATCCCACCGCCCCCGTCCGCCCCACGGCCGGGCGCGCCCCCCGCAGGCGGCTCTTGCCCGCCGGCTCCCGGGCGCTCTGCGCCCGATACCCTGGGTTCGTCCTGCGTCCGAGCGTCCACCCTCGACCGCGGCGTCTCCACACCCCGCGCCGGCACCGTCCAGAGCGGGTCATCCGGCTCGATCCCCATCTGCCGCGCCCACTCCCGAGCCTGGCGCGACGGCACCGGCCCCGACGGCTTGCCGACCCCCGCACCGCCGGGCCTCCCGCTCCTGCCGCGCCCGCGCCCCGCTGCGTGATCGAGCACGAGCTGGTGCAGAAACTTCTCGCTCGTGAGCGACCGGGCCCTGGCACCCGCCGCGGCCTTGAGCACCCGGCGATCCCCGCTCACCACGAGGGTGCTCTTGCCCGCATACCTCTTCAGGAGCGACTCGATGAGCGCATCGGCCTCCTGCCCCGGCCCCGCATACAGCACCCGGATGTCCTCGCCCCCCCCATCCACCCCGCTCGGTCCCGCCTCGACCCGGTCGCGGGACGCCTGACGCACCGCCCGCTTGATCGACGCCCCGGCCGCCCCGCCCGTGCCGTCGCACACCAGCAGCGTCCGGCGTCGCGCGTACCGCGAAGAGTCGATCAGGGCCGCGAGCCCGTCGACCTCGATCCCCGCCAGGTCCGGCGGCAGCACGCCGGTGACGTGCAGCACGTTGTACGCGTCGATGAGCAGCACCCGGCGGCTCGCTTACGCCCTTGTCCGCTCGCTGACGCCCTTGCGCCGCCGCTTCAGCTCCGCGTCCACGAACCCCTCGATGTCCCCGCGCAGCACCCGCTCCGGGTCCATGATCTCGAACCCCGTCCGATGGTCCTTCACCCGGTTGTCGTACAGCACGTACGAGCGGATCTGCGTGCCGAACGTCCCCGCGTCCTGGAGCTTCCCGCCGGTCGCGGCGTTGATCTCCTTCTCGCGGTCCGCCTCCGCCATCTGCTCGAGCTTCGCCATCAGGATCGTCATGCACTGCTTGCGGTTCTGCGGCTGGTCGCGGTACGTGCTCGCCACGATCGTGATCCCCGTCGGCTTGTGCACCAGGCGGATCGCCGTCGCCACCTTGTTCACGTTCTGCCCGCCCGGCCCGCTCGCCCGCACGAACGGCGTGATCTCCAGGTCCTTGTCGGGGATCTCGATGTTGATGTCCTCGAACTCCGGCGTCACATCCACGGTCGCGAAGCTCGTCTGCCGCTTGCCCTGCGCGTTGAACGGGCTCACCCGGGCCAGCCGGTGCGTGCCCCGCTCAGCGGACAGGTAGCCGAACGCAAACGGCCCCTTGATGTGGAGCGTCACCGAGTCCAGGCCCACCTCGAGCCCGGGGCTCTTCTCGACCTCCTCGATGTCCCACCCCATCTTCTCGCAGTAGTACAAATACATGCGAAAGAGCATCTCGCACCAGTCGTTCGCCTCGGTGCCGCCCTCGCCCGCCGAGATCGTCAGGAAGCAGTTCCGCGAGTCGTGCTTGCCGGACAAGAGCGACTGCAGCTCGATCTTGTCCATCCGCACCGCCAGGTTGTGCAGCTGCGCGTCGGCCTCCACGAGCAGGTCCTTGTCGCCCGCCGCGCCGCCCGCGGTCGTCTCCTTGTACATCTCGTACGCGAGCTTCGCGTCCTCGAAATCCGCGACCGCCTTGGTCAACGGGTCGAGCACCGCCTTGAGGCCCTTCACCTGCCCGACCGTCTTGCGGGCCCTTTCCGGGGCGTCCCAGAACGACGCCTCGGCCATCTGCGCTTCCAGCCCTTTGAGTTCGCTCAGTTTGGCCGGGTAGTTAAAGCGAGTCGCGGATCGTCAAGATCCGCGCCTCGAGGTCGTTGATCACGGGCTGGTGTGCGTCGTAATGCATGGTGCCCAGTGTAGGACGCACCGCGCGGCCCGAGTGTTCGCCCGTGTCCCTCTCGGCCGCCACTCACCGCGAGGCGCTCGTCCCCGCCGCAGGACGCGTGGTCACCCGCCCCAGCCGCACCGCCCACACCCCCAGCACCGCCACCAGGGCGGCCCCCGCGCCGAACACCCACAACCACGCCCGCGTCATCCACGACTCCGGCCACACCGCCGCCGTCGCCAGAACCGGAACAGCCATCCACAGCACCAGCCGCCCCAGCCCGAACCCCAGCAGCAGGGACGAGATCGCATCGCTTTCCGCAAAGTTCAGCGGCGTCGCCCCGGCCGACCTCGCCCTGCTCATCGCCCCCACGAGCCCCGCCAGCACCGCCGCCAGAGCGATCACCAGCGCCACAGCGAAATACTCCGCCGGCACCTGGACCCCCAGCAGCGACACCGCATTGAATCTCGCCGTCACCGCCCGCGACACCGTCCCCTGCGCCTCGCTCATCGACAGGTCGCCGTACAGCCGCACCAGCCGCGACACCGCACCCTCGTCCGCCGCCAGCGCATCGGCCTCCTCGTCCCGCCCGAACCGCAGGTCCGCCAGCGACGGACCCGCCACGCGCGTGCTCGCCGCCGGAACCCGAAAGCTCACCGGCAGGATCGGCATCTGGTTTGCAAAGCTCTCCCGCGGCCCCTTGGTGAACACGACCTCGACGCCGTCACCCTGCAGCAGCACCGATTCGAGCGTCGCCCCGGCCGTCTCCCCCTCCCGCCAGCGCGCAAACGAATCGTCCAGCGTCACCGCCGTCACCGGCACGAGTGTGGTCGCCCGGTGCACCGCGAGGTAGCCAGCGAGCATCCGCGCCACCGAGTCGTCCTCCGCGTCCTCGGGCACCAGCGCCTCGACGGCCGTTTCCGGGCCCTCCTCGATCCGCAGCAAGGCCCAGCGGGCCGGCGAGCCCGGGTCCTCGATCGGCCGGCTCTTGAGCACGCGGATCTCCGGCTCGGGCACGCCCGTGCTCACAAGCGCATCGGCCAGAGCCTTGCGCGACCCGTCGTGCGCCGCCGCAATCTCGGGGTGCACCCTGCGGAGCCAGTCGCGCGCCGCCTCGAGTTGCACGCCGTCCACAGCGCCCGGCGGGTTGTGCCGCCTGGCCACAAGCTTGAGGGCCGCCCCGTCACGCCGCAGCTTCGCGACGTGGACCTCCTGGATGAACGCCGACGCGGCGATCGCCGCGAGCACGAGGATCATCGCCGTCAGCTTCGTGATGTGACGCACCAGCGTCTGGGCCATGCGCAGTCTCCTGGCAACGGAGAGCCGGTCATGGGCTCAGGATGCAGTCTACCACGGATCGCGCGGACCCAAGACAAACGCCGGCGACCCTCTCCCGCCCCTCCGCGGCGTTACTTCACCCCGACCGTCACCTGCGTCGGCGTCGCTCCGCCCCCCGCCCCGCCCCGCGGCGCCTGCTGGTGCGTCCTTTTCGCCCGGTGCGTCGACCAGTCCGTCACCCGCATGTCCGGCGCATCCCGCTCCGGCGTCGCCGGGTACGCCCGCACCACCTCATACGTGTTGTTCCGCTGCGCCGGCGTGAACCCCGCCTCGCGGATAAGCCGGCACAGGACCGGCTCGTCCAGGCAGTACGTCGTGCCCGCGCTCGACACCACGTTCTCCTCCATCATCACGCTGCCCATGTCGTTCGCGCCGTACGACAACGCCACCTGCCCCACGTGCGGCCCCATCGTCACCCACGACGCCCCGATCGAGTACACGTTGTCCAGCACAAGCCGGCTCACCGCCTGCGTCCGCAGGTAGTCCGTCGCCCCCGACATCCGCACCCGCTTGCCGAACAGGTGCGCCGTCGGGTACCCCCCGCCCACCGAACCGTCAATCGCCTCGAAGTCGTACACGTCCGCCGTCCGCTTGCCCGCCGGCAGCGCCACGCCGCCCCGCGCCGCCTCGCGCGCCGCCCGCGCCACCGCGTCACCGGGGAACTCCGCCCGCAGCTCCGCCGGATCCGCGCCCCAGTCCCGCACCCGCCCCAGCGGCGTGTTCTCACGCTGGAACGGCCACGAGATGAAGCTCACGTAGTGCCCCAGCGGCCTGTCGGCGCACTCCCGCAGCGCCCGCTCCTGCCACCGGCGCACCAGCATCATGTGGTGCACCCGGTCCGCGTACCCCTCCACGTGCCCGAACATCATCGTCGCGCTCGTGAACATCCCCAGCGTGTGCGCCACGTACATCGTCGTCAGCCACGCATCCGCGTCGCACTTGCCCAGCCCGATCTTCCGCCGCACCGGGTCCGCGAAAATCTCCCCGCCCCCGCCCGGCACGCTGTCCAGCCCCGCGTCCCGCAGCCGCACCATCACGTACCGGATCTTCTCCTCCAGCGTCGACCCCGGCGGATCGAAGAACTGCACGAACTCGATGAACTCCGGCGGGCTGAACGCGTGCACGTGCACCTTCGGGAACCGACTCTTGATCCCGCTCAACAGCTTCGTGTACCACTCCAGAGGCAGCGCCGGGTTCATCCCCCCCTGCATCAGGATCTGCGTCCCGCCGATCGCCGCAAGCTCCCCGATCTTCTCGTAGATCTGCTCCGGCTCCAGCGTGTACGCGTCGTGCTCGTCCCCGTCCCGACGGAACGCACAGAACGTGCACTTCGCCGTGCACACGTTCGTGTAGTTGATGTTCCGGTCGATCACGTACGTCCGGATCGCGTCCCCGTGAATCCCGCGGCACCGCGCGTCCGCCCACCGCCCCAGCGTCGTCAGCGGCGCTCTCGTCAGCAGCTCCAACCCCTGCTCAAACGTCAGCCGCGCCTGCCCCGCCCCCACCGCCGCCAGCAGCCCCGGATCCTCCGCGCTCAGGTTCGGGTGCTCCCTCGGCGCTCGGTACATGCCTGCCATCTCGGGCCCTCGCGGGATGTTTCAAGAAAGACTGAAACTTGGAAAGATTAGCCCCCCTTTCCGCACCACTCCACCGCCCACGCCCCGAATCCCGTTTCCGCCCCTCAAGCCGGCCCCCCAACCGGTCGATTCGCCCCCATGGCGGCCAACGCCCCAGAACCGCCGCAAGCCAGAGGTCCCGATGAGTCTCCCCTCGCACGTCAGCGAAGCGCTCGCCTCCCTGCGCGGCTGGGTCACCCTCGCCGCGTCCGTCCTGGCTCTCGCCCTGGTCGCCCACGTGCTCGCCTTCGGCTTCACCGTCGCCACCGACATCCGATCGGAACAGCTCCGGCCCGCCGTCTCCAGCGCACCCCTTGAGATCGTCCGCTCCGGCACGCCCGCCAAGGCCCGCCCCGCCGAGACCTACGCCCGCGGCGTCGACATCAACGCCGCCCGCAGCGCCGCCGACGTCCGCCTCCGCGCCCTGGTCACCCTCTCCGCCCGCGTCGGCAGCGTCGCCGCCATCGCGCTCGCCGCCATGACCCTGCTGGGCGTCGCCATCGCCGGCGGCGGTAACGTCCCGGGCGTGCACCGCGCCGCCCAGGCCGCGTTCTTCGCTACCGCGCTCGCCGTATGCGTGCTGCCCTGGAGCCGCGCCTTTGGCCCCGGCGCCCTGCCGGGCCTGCTGGCCGACGACGACACCATCACCGGCGCCTGCGCCCTGCACAACGCCGGCAACTTCGGCACCGTCGCCCTGCTCGCCCAGTTCGTCGCCGCGCCGCTCCTGGCCGTCGGCGTCTGCCTGCTCATCGTCCTGTGGTTCCGCGATGGCGTCGACCGCGGCATCATCATGCGGTCCGTCAGCCAGTTCGACCGCGCCATCGACGCCGAGCTCCGCGACATCGAACGCCGCGGCGTCGCCTCCGCCACGCCCCGCACCCTGGGCGCCCTCAACCGCGCCCTGGGCGACCCCGGCGACCACCCGCCGCCCGCCTCACCCGTGCCGGGCCGGCCGATCTGATTCCCCGGCTCACACCCGCCGCGCGACGATCACCCGCTCCAGCCCCTCGTGGTCCTTGAGCACCTTCGCCCCGCGCAGCCGCTGATCGCCCTCGACCATCGCCAGGCACGCCGCCGCCGTGCTGGCGGCCGTTTCCACCAGCAGCATCCCGCCCGGGCGCAGCACGTCCGGGCCGCGCTCCAGGATCGGGCGCACGAAGTCCAGACCGTCCGCCCCGCCCCGCAGCGCCCCCTCGGGCTCAAAGCCCCGCACGTTCTCGGGCACGTCTCCCCACTCGTGATCCGGGATGTACGGCGGGTTCGCCGTCAGCACGTGCACGCCGTGCCCGCGCGGATGCTCCAGCACCGGCTCGAACAAGTCGCCCTGCACGAACTCGACGCGATCGCCCACCCCGTGCTTGGCCGCGTTCTCGCGCGCCACCTCCAGCGCCGGGCCCGAGATGTCCGTCCCCAGCGCCGTCGCCCCCTTCAGGTTCTTGAGCAGCGCCACCGGAACGCACCCCGACCCCGTGCACACGTCCACGATCGTCATCCCCTCGCCCGTCGACCCGCCGAACCCCGGCTCCACCCGGCACGACTGCAGCACGTGCTCGACGATCGTCTCGGTCGACGGCCGCGGCACCAGCACCCGCCGGTCAACCTTGAACGCCAGCCCGAAGAACCACGCCTCCCCCACCAGGTACTGCACCGGCTCCTGCTTGAGCGCCCGGCCCACCAGCGCCCGCAGCCCGGCCAGTTCCAGGTCGCTCGCGTGCCGGTCCGTGTCCATGTACAGCCGCAGCCGGTCGCACCCCAGCGTGTGCGACAGCAGCAATTCCGCGCACAGCCGCGGCGAATCCAGCCCGTTCTTCGTGAACGCCTCGGTCATCCACGCCAGCAACCGCCGCGTCGTCCAGGGTTCGGCGTTGGTCGATGTCCGCGTCACGCCCTCAGCGTATCCGCGCCACGGGGTGCCCCCAAACCCCGGCGCCGCGGAAGAACCCGATCCGCAGTCCGCTCCACCCGGCCTCGCCGCGCGGTAATATGCGCTCATGCGATCCATCCTTGCTCTCGCCGCCCTCGTCCTTGCCGCCGCCTCGCTCTCGGGCTGCGGCGGAAGTTCCTCCAGCGTCGACAACCGCACCACCACCGTCGGTCAGGAGCTGCAGGACCTCGAAGCCGCCCGCAACAAGGGCCTGCTCACCGAGGACGATTACCAGCGCCAGCGCGAAGCCATCCTGAACCGCAAGTGACCCCGGCCCCCCCTTGGCCCCCCGGGCCGCGCCCGTCACCCCACTGGAGATTCCCCCGTGCACCGCCCGTTCACCGTCGCCCTGGGCGCATCCCTGCTCGCCCTGAGCGCCTGCTCGTCGCCCCCGCCCGCCGAAGTGTCCAAGAGCGAGCTCGCCGAGGTCCGCTCCGGCTACGCCAAGCTCCATCCCGGCATGCCGCGCGACCAGGCCCTCGCCGCCTTCCCCAAGGGCAACAAGGTCAAGCTCGGCTCCGCCAGCATCGAAGGCGTTTCGATCGAGGAATGGAAGGTCGAGGCCTTCTACGACGACGACAAGCGCAAGGACCTCTTCGTCACCTTCCTCTACTTCCTCGACGGCAAGCTCGTCGACTCCTCCGACTCGCGCATCGAGTTCCGCGAGCACCCCGAGATCGTCAGCAAGTGGAAGGGCGCCAAGTAAGAGCCCCAAGCGCGAGCGCGGGGCCACGACGGTAGCCGTTCATCCGACGATGTCGGACAAACAGTGACCGTCGTGGCCATTCGCCCTCGCCCTCGCGCGGGCGCCGGTTGACTTACTTCTTCTCGCCCTCGGGCTTCTTCTCGCCGTCAGTCTTCTTCTCGCCCTCGGCCGGCTTCGCGGCCTCGCCGCCGCCGCTCTTGGCCCGCTCGGCCTCCTGCTCCAGCACGCGCTTGGTCGCCGCGGCAACGTTCTCCGCTGGCAGCACCACCGCGCCCAGGCGCCGGATGTCCGTCCCCACGCTCTCGTCCGCGTCCTCGTCGGGCATCACGAACGACACCACGCCCAGCAGTTTCCCGTCGCTCGTAAACGCCGCCGGACCCGGGTACGACGACAGCCCGTCGACCATGTACAGCTTCCGCGGCTTGCTCACCGTCCCCGCCGCCGTCCCCACCGAGATCTTCGCCACCCGGTCCACGAGCTTGCCCATCCGGTCGACCGTCACAATCCGGTCGCCCAGCACGGGCTCGGCCTTGCTCGACATGTCCAGGGCCGCGTACCCCGCCGCCGCCGGCGACGTGATCTTGATCCACGCCAAGTCCAATTCCTTGTCCGTCGCGATCAGCCGCGCCTCGACCCCCTCGGTGTCGTCGCCGACGAGGATCTTCAGGTCCGACGGCACCGCCGTGATCTCCGGCGACCCCACCCACGGGTTCAGGACCACGTTCGACGCGAGCACCAGCCCGTCCTTGCTCACCATGAGCCCCGTGAGCTCCCGCGGCCGCTCGGTCTCGCCGCGCGGGCTCGACAGTTTCATCGTGAACTTGATCGTCACCACCGCCGGCGACGTCGACGCCACGATCGCCTCGTACGGGTTGGCCGTCACCACACCCGCCGACTCGCCCAAGGCGCCGGCCATCGGCCTCGACCCGCCGAGTGCAACCGAGCAGCTGAGCACCGTGCCCGCAATCACCGTGAACGTCCTGGTCTTCATGAAAGAGGTTCCTCAAAGTCCGTGCTGGAGCATCGGGCAGCAAGCACTCCGGCCGGCCGGCCGGGGGGGTTCTCCAGTTCTCGCCCACGCACGCGCGCAGGCCCCGCTCCCCCACAACCACCCCGCCTTTCCCCGCGTCCGGTCGCTTACTTCTTCTCCCCCGGCTGCTGCGGCTCGGGCTTGGGCGCCGCCGCCGCGCCCGGCGTCGCCGGCTTCGCCTCGCCCGGCTTTTCGCCGCTCGCGGCCGTCGCCAGCGCACGTTCGGTCGCCTTCGAGATCTCCGACGCCGGCAGGATCATCCCGAACCCGCGCACGTCGTGATCACCCATCCCCGACGCCGCGGCCGCCATCTCGTCGGCGCCCGGCATCTGCACCACCACCATCCCCAGGAGCGAACCGTCCGCCGTGAACACCGGCTTGCCCATCGAGGCCGCCAGCATCCCCATCGGCACGATCAGCGGGCGCGGCTTCTTCGTCGTACCCGCGACCCGCTCCTCGACGACGATCGGGGCCCGGTCGAAGAACTTGCCGAGCTTCTCCACGATGTAGATCTTGTCACCGACCTTCGCCGCCCCCGGCTTGCTCAGGTCCAGCGCATCGAAGGACTTGGCCGCCCCCGCCGCGTCGGTCGTCTCGGTGATCCGCACCCACGCCAGGTCCAGCTCGCGGTCCCGCGCCACGACCTCGGCCTTGACCCCCTCGGTGTCGTCACCGATGAGCACCTTCATGTCCTTGGGCGTCGCCGTGATCCCCATCTCCGCCCCGCCGAACATGTCCGCGAACCCGCCCAGCTGGGCGCTGCTTGTGAGCACGAGCCCCTTGGCGTCGATGAGCACGCCCGAGATTTCCTGCTCGGTCTCCTCCCCTTCCATCCCCATGTCCCCCATCTGCCCCCCCATCTCCATCTTCAGGATGAACTTCACCGTCACCAGCTTGGGCGCGACCGCGTCCATGAGCCTCTGCATATCCGGGCCGTCGGCCCGGACCGCCGGCTGCGCAGGGTTCGCAACGCCCGCCCCGGCCGCCAGCCCCAACCCGCCCGTCACCACCGCCGCACCGAGAAGAAGTCCGCGCACGCTGTTCATGATTCCGCTCCAGGTCGAGTTGATCGTCCGCCGTCGCGCCCAGCACCCCCAACCCCGCCGAGTCCACCCATCCCGCTCACTTCACCGCCGACTGCTTGTCGGTCACGCCCGCCTGCGGGCGCCAGTCCGGCTCGACGAACACGAACGCCGTCGAGTTCCCGCGGAACACGATGAACTGCACCCGCTCCGGCTGACGCTTCTTCACGTCCGCGATCGCCTCGCGGAAGCTCGCCAGGTCCGTCACCGTCCGCTCGTCGATCTGCTGGATGAGGTCCCCGGCCCGCAGCCCGCCCAGCCCGGCCCACCCGGCCGGCTCGATCTGGTCCAGCAGCACGCCCTGCACGCTCTCGGGCCAGCGGTTGTCGTCGCGGTCGAAGAACGTCAGCTCGCGCACCACGAACTCAAAGTCCGTGTCACGCTCCCGCAGCGCCTCCTCCGGCCCGATCCGCGTCCGCTCGAGCGGGATCTCGATGTCCACCTTCTCCGCCGTGCCCGCCTCGTTCACCCGCAGCACCACCAGCTTCGCCGTGCCATCGGGCTCGCGCTTGCGCACCTGCCGCTGCAACAGCCCCGAATCCTGCGTCGTCTTGGGCCGCACCCGCTCACCGTCCAGCGAGATGATGATGTCCCCCACCTTCAGCCCGCTCTGGGCCGCCTTCGTGTTCCCGTAGATCCGCGTCACCCGGAACCCCTGCACGTCGCCGGGCGTCCCGATCGACAGGTTCTCCGCCAGCCGCTGCAGCACCGGCTGCGTCGCCACGCCGATCCACCCCTTCGCCACCTCTCGCGGCGGATCCTGAGCCTTGTCCTCGCGCGTCTTCACCAGCGTGATGTGGTCGCCCCCGTACCGCCCGTCACGCCAGAAACCGATCCGCGTCCACTCCGGCAGCTTGTCGTTCTCGATCTCCTTGCCCGCACTATCGAGCATGATCGCGTCGTACGCCGCCACCATGTCCTTGAGCGTCTTGATCGGGGCATCCCCCACGTGCCGGATCACGTCGCCGCGGTCCACGCTCGGCTCCGCCGTCGCCGCCGGCCCGCCCGCCCGGATCCCCAGCACCAGCACGCCCTCGCTCGAGTCCAGCCGCCGGTCCCGCGCCATCTTCTCGGTGATCTCCGCGACCGTGATCCCCCACTGCTTGAGCACCCGCTCGTCCCCGCGGTCCTTGAGCATCTTCTCGGTCACGACCTTCGCCTGCCCCGGCTTGCCCTCGCGCTCGAAGTCGAACGTCACCGTCGACCCCACCGGCTTCTCCGCCACCAGGCGCATGAAGTCCGGCACCTGCTCGGGGAACTTCACCGTCACCGCCTGCCCGTCCACCGCCGTGATCAGGTCTCCCGCCTTCAGCCCCGCCCGGCCGCCCGGGCTCTCCTCGTTCACGCTCGTCACCAGCACACCCCGCGTAAACGGCGTGTCCTGGATCCGCCGCACCCCGATCCCGATGCTGCTCCGCGACATCTCGCCGTCGCGGATCAGCCCCGCGGCGACCACCTTCGCCAGGTTCGACGGGCTCGCAAACCCGTTGCCCGCGCCGCCCCGCGTGTTCACCCCGATCACCTCGCCCGCCATGTTCACCAAGGGACCGCCCGAGTTGCCCGGGTTGATCAGCGCGTCGTGCTGGATCCAGCGCGTGAAGATCCCCGTCCGCTGCCCCGGCTCAAGCTCGATGTCGTCGTCCCCGCCCCCGTACCCCAGGATCCGCTCCGTGTTCGACACGATCCCCAGCGTCACCGTCCGCGACAGCGCGAATGGCGACCCCATCGCCAGCACGCTGTCCCCCACCTGCACCTTCGTCGAGTCCCCCAGCACCGCCACCGGCGGCGGCGCCTGCCCCGAGTCGCTCACCTTCTTCAGGTCCTCCAGGTCGATCCGCAGCACCGCCAGGTCCGTGAGCGGGTCCTCCCCGACCATCTCGGCCCGAACCTCACGCTTGTCCGCGAGCGTGCACCGGAACTTCTTGCCGTTGTCCGTCACGTGCTGGTTCGTCAGCACGTACAGCCCCGGCTTCGCGCCCGGCACCAGGCTCTGGGCGTCGATGATCGTCCCGCTCCCCACGCCCTCGCCCTTGCGCTCCTTGCCGGACCAGTAGTCCACCGTCACCACCCGGATGTTCACCAGCGCCGGGAACACCCGGTCCCGCGCCTTGGCCAGCGCGTCCCGCGACGGCTCGGTCGCCCCCGCGTCCTGGACCGGGGCGACCCCCGCGCCCCTCGCCCCGACCGCGCCCGCCGCCCCCGCGCTCATCACGATCACGCCGACGATCGCCGCCCCGAGCCGAGTCTTGATGCGCATCGAATGCTCCGCCCGCCCCGCCCCGGGTTGCCACCCGCCCACCACGGCCCCCGCCCTCCCGGCCGGCGCAACCGGACCGTAGGGCTCTACGCCCGCCCCTGCGGGCTGGATCGTCTCATACCGACAGTGGATTCGCAAGCTGCCGCCGTCCCGGACGCACGCGCCCGATTCATCGCGCCCGGATCACGATTGTCCGGCGAGCATCGCCTCGGCCAGCCGCATCGCTTCCTCGTCCGCGTCCGTCGTGCCCTTCGCGGGCGCGTCGCCCCCGCCCGGGCCCAGGGCCCGCACCCGGCTCTCGACGTCCCCGATCGACGCCAGTTGGATGCCGAAGTTCTCCCCCACCTTCACGGCCTGCCCCGAGCCGATCTGCTTGTTGTTCACCAGCAGCGCCAGCTCCGCCTCCGCGTTCTTGGGAAGCTCGATGATCGTGCCCGGCGTGAAGCGCAGCACGTCCGACAGCTTCATCGGCCGCTCGCCAAGGACGACGATCACCGGCACTTCGAGCGCCAGCAGGCTTTTGACATCGGCGGGCATCGGCTCCGGGTCTATCGGCCCGATCAGCCCCCGGCCTTCGCGTCACCCGGCCCCCGCCCCCCGACGCGCAAGCCCCGCCCTTCCCCCGTGCGCCCCACCATCAGCCCTCATATCTCCCCAACAGCAGCGTCACGTTGTGCCCGCCGAACCCGAACGTGTTGTTCATGGCGTACTTCACCGCCCGCTCCCGGGCGTGCCCCGGCACCAGGTCGATGTCGAACCCCTCGTCGGGCGTCTTCAGGTTGATCGTCGGGGCGATGATCCCGTCCCGCACCGCGTGCACGCACGCGATCGTCTCCACCGCACCCGACGCCCCAAGGCAGTGCCCGATCATCGACTTGGTCGAGCTCATCATCAGTTTCCCACCCGCGCTCGCACGGGCATGGTCGCCGAAGACCTTCAGCACCGCCGCCACCTCCGCCTCGTCGCCCCGCGGCGTACTCGTCCCGTGCGCGTTCACATACGCGATGTCCGTCGGGTTCAGCCCCGCGTCCTCAAGGGCCCAGCGCATCGAGCGGCTCGCGCCCCGGCCCTGCTCGTCCGGGGCCGTGATGTGCGCCGCGTCCGAGCTGTTGCCGTAACCCATCAGTTCCGCGTAGATCTTCGCCCCGCGCGCCCTGGCGTGCTGCTCGGTCTCGAGCACGAACATCGCCGCGCCCTCGGCCAGCACGAACCCGTCCCGCGTGCGGTCAAACGGCCGGCTCGCCCCGGTCGGATCGTCGTTGCGCTGCGACAGCGCCCGCATCGTCATGAACGCGCCCACGCACAGCGGGCTCACCGCCGCCTCCGCCCCGCCCGCCACCACCACGTCCGCACGGTTCTTGCGCAGCAGCTGCAGCGCATCGCCGATCGCGTGCCCCGAGCTCGCGCACGCCGTCGCGTGCGCCCCGCTCGGACCCTGCAGGCCGTAGCGGATCGAGATGTTCCCCGCCGCGGCGTTCACCATCAGCCGCGGCACCGTGAACGGGCTCAGCCGGTCCGGGCCCTTGGTGTGCATCACACCCACGCCCTCTTCGATCGTGATGATCCCGCCCACCCCCGACCCCACCACCACGCCGCACCGCTCGACCACGCACCGGCCGAAATCGATGCCGCTGTCGGTCACCGCCTCGCCCGCCGCGCACAGCGCCAGCACCGCGAAGCGGTCCAGCCGGCGCTGCTCACGCGCCTCGACGTACTTGTTCGGATCCCAGATCTTGACCTGCCCGGCGATCTTGGTCGACCAGGCCTCGTCGCCGTAGCGGTTGAACTCCGCGCTCTCGATGCGGCTCACGCCGCTGCGGCCCTCGCGCATGGCCGCCCACGTGCTCGGCGCGTCAGGGCCGAGGTTCGTGATCGCGCCCATGCCGGTGATGACAACGCGGGGACCAGATGCTCGCAGCTGTGCCATGGATTCTCACGCACCCGGGGCTGGCCCGGGGGGCCTCAGGGACGGGCCGGGTCAGCCCGAAACGCCCTGCGCCTGCTTGATGTAGTCGATCGCCTGACCGACCGTCTTGATCTTCTCGGCCTGCTCGTCCGGGATGTTCGTCTCGAACTCGTCCTCGAACTCCATCACCAGCTCGACCGTGTCCAGGCTGTCCGCGTTGAGGTCTTCAACGAAGCTGGTCTGCCGGGTGATCTTGGCCTTGTCCGTCCCCATCTTCTCGGCGACGATCTCGATCACCTTCGCTTCGATTTCCTGTTCCGTCACGGGAGAATCTCCGGATCTGGGGGTCACACACGGTCCTCGAACCCCGCGCCAGGCCTTCAGGCGGCGCGCAGGCCGATCGGTTTCAGTCAGGAATATACCCACCTGCCCCCGCCGAGTCCAAAGACCACCCAGATCCCCTTTTGCTCCACCCCCGAATCACCGCCTTGGCAAAGACCCCCGGGGCTCGTCGCCCCGGGGGTCTTGTGTTCCTCGCCCTTCATGCAGGACGCTCGTTACCGGCGCCGGCGGCCGAGCGCCAAACCGCCCAGCACCAGCATCCCCGCCGTCCCCGGACCCGGAACCAGCACGTACAGCGCCGGCGCTTCGCCGACGATGTAGATCGTCCCGTCCGGACCCACCGTCACGCCCTCGGCGTCGGTCACCCCGGTCAGGTCGAACGAGCTCAGCACCGTGCCCGTCCGCGAAACCTCGAGCAGCCGCTGCGACTCCTGGCTGTAGATCAGCAGGCTCTGCGCCGACGGCGTGCCGACAAGCTCCGGCACGCTCGACAGCAGCGCGATGTCCGACAGGTCCAGCACGCCCAGGTTCGGAGCAAACAGGTCCGGCATCGAGGCCGTCCCCGCGTCAAAGTCGATCGTCCCGGAACGAACCGCCTGCGGGGTCTTCTCCTTCACGGTGAAGAACGTGTTCGTCGACGCCTCGTACGCGATCCCCTCGATCCCCACGTTCCCCACCGTCGGCCCCAGGTCCACCACCGGCAGCGACGCCCGCGACACCGAGCCGCCGGCGCTGTAGGTGAACCGGTACGCGTTCTGCAGACGCTCCTCGGTGATCGCGAACCGACCGCCGCCCAGGTACGCCAGCCCCTCGGTGTCGTCAAACCCCGTGAGCGTCATCGACGTGAGCAGCTGGCCCTGCAGCGACACTTCCGCCAGCGCATCGCCCTCGTCACCGAGCACGAACAGCGTCCCCGTGTCCGGGTTGTACGACACCGCCGACGCCTCCGACGCCGAAGGCAGCGGCAGCGGGTAGGTCGCCTGCAGCGAATACTGCGACAGCGAGAACTGGCCCAGCGCCGTGCCGGCGCACACCAGCAGCGATCCGGCCATGATGGTCTTCTTCATTGGTATTCTCCCTTTGAGTCGTGTGAAGGTTGTTTCGAAACAGGTGACCCGCGCGCCCGCTCAGCGGCGTCGACGGCCCGCCATCAGGCCGCCCAGGCCCAGCAGCGCCGCGGCGCCGGGGGTCGGGATCACGAACGCCTGCCCGCTGAACGGCACGTCGGGGAAGATGCCGTCGTTCGACTGGTCGCCGCCGGCGTCCTGCGTCACCCAGCTCGCGCCCGTGTAGATCTGCGAGCGGTACGCCGCGAACGACGTCTGGTTGTCCCGCAGGCCCGTGTACGCCATGATGTCCTCGTCGCCGGGGATGAAGAACGCCGTCTCGTTCTCGACCAGGCCCGTGTTCGCGAGCGTCGTCGCCGTGCCCGCGAGCAGGTCGTTGCCCATCACCGTCAGGAACGCCGAGGGCGACGCGTACGCACCCAGGAACGCCCAGATCGCCTCGTCGTTGTTGCCGATGCCCGGGTTGCTCCCGGCCGCGACGATCCGCGCGATCGAGCCGAAGTTGCTGGTCGTCGTGCCGGCGATCACGCCCTGCACGTTGTCGATCGTCACGATCGCGCCCGCCGGAACCGCGCTGGTCGCCGTCCACGTCCAGCCGTTCTCGTTCGAGTCCGCCCAGCCGCTCCCGTTCCACTCGTTGTCGGTGAAGCTGATCACCGAGCCCACGGGGATGTTCACCAGGGCCGCGAACGCGATGTTGTCCGTGCCGTCGCAGTTGAGCCCGGTGAACGCGATATCGCCGGGGCCGACGAGCTGCGCGCTCGCGACGCTCGAGAGTCCCGACAGAACGACAACGCTCAGAACGCTCTGGATCTTCATGGTTTACTCCTCGTAATTCGATGTGACGCCGCCGCGTGCCGGCTCGGCAAACCACCGCGACCGCCCCCCGAAGGGGACGTCGCGCAGCCGCTCCGCACGAGGGCCAGACGATACCGGGGCCCGCGCACAGGTCCACACGGCCCGCGCTCTTCAGCGGTCAAGATCGCGCAAAGCTTCGCACCCCCGCCCCACCGCGTCCGAACATACCCTCGACCCGACGCCGCCGTCGATCACCGGACCCACCCCAAGCCATGGCCAAGAAACCCCCAAAGTCACAACCCGCCTCCCGTCCCGCCGGCGCTCCCGCCCCTCGCCCGCGCACCGGCTCCAAGGAACGCGACGAGCGCACCCTCGGCAAGATCACCTCCCTCGCCGGCGCCGTCGCCGCCAAGGCCCTCGCCGGCAAGGAGCCCGTCCTCGAGATCCCCACCCGCTCCAAGAGCAACACCCTCTGGAACACCAGGAAGAAAATCCTTGAGATGGGCGACGCCAGGGCCGAGCGCCCCCTCTTCGACCTCAAGACCGCCAAGCAGTTCATGCAGACCATGCTCCACGCGAGCACCATCAAGGACCTCATCAACGCCGACAAGACCTCCAGCCTTCGCGGCGTCTTCTACAAGGCCAAGCACACCGTCGCCGGCACCAAGGAAAACACCTTCGACACCCAGGACGAGTCCGACCCCATCCTCGAGGACCTCGAGGTCGCCCTCGGCGCCCTGCGCGAAGAACTGCACGTCTTCGCGGAAAACCGCGGCGCCATGGTCGGCAACATCACCCTCGTCGACAAGGGCGACGAGATCGACTGCCGGCGCATGGGCTCGGGCGGCTACGCCCTGCCCAGCATCGTCGAGCCCGACGTCATCCAGTTCAAGAAGTGCGAGGCCAGGTTCGTCCTGCACGTCGAGAAGGGCACCGTCTGGAACCGGTTCAACGAGGACCGCTTCTGGGAGAAGAACAACTGCATCCTCACCCACGGCGCCGGCCAGCCCCCGCGCGGGTGCCGGCGTCTGCTGCAGCGCCTCAACCACGAACTCAAGCTCCCCATCATCTGCGTGCTCGACAACGACCCCTGGGGCCATTACATCTACAGCGTCATCAAGCAGGGCTCCATCAGCCTCGCCTTCGAGTCCACCCGCCTCGCCATCCCCGAGGCCAAGTTCCTGGGCATCCGCGCCAAGGACTTCGACGAGTGCGAGCTCGACGACGCCGTCAAGATCGACCTCACCGAGAACGACATCAAGCGGGCCCGCGAGATCGCCGCCTACCCGTGGTTCGAGGGCCACAAACCCTGGCAACGCGAGATCGACCACCTTCTCCGCAACGGCTTCAAGATGGAAGTCGAGTCGCTCATCACCAAGGACATCTCCTACGTCACCGAGACCTACGTCCCCGAGCGCCTCAAGGCGCGGGACTGGCTCGAGTAAGGACCCAAGCAATCCCCCTCCGCCACCCGCGGAGCAGCACCTGCGCGCTCGGCGTCCAGCCGAGCACGCGCGGGCGAGGCCCGCTCGCCGGGACAGCGAAGGACCATTGCCCGGCCCTTCCGCACCCCGCGTTCCGCCCCCCGCATCGCGCCCGGGCAACCGATCCGTTTTCATCCCGTTCGGGTATGTGAAACCGGGGGATCTTCATGATCCACCGCGCCCGACACGCGAATAATCCATCGGAACGACTCCGCGGGCGGCGGGGGAAAAGGGACGAGGGACCATGCCCGATCAGGCCACCCGCACGGACGGCGCTCGCACCGCCAAGCCCGCCAAGAGCGAGACGGTCAAGACCCAGTTCGGCACCTGCCGCGTGCTCGTCGCCGACGATGAACACCTCGTCGCCACCGGCCTCGCCGCCGTCGTGCGCGACCTGGGCCACACCGTCGTCGGCGTCGCCAGCGACGGCGTCCAGGCCGTCGAGCTCGCCGCCAAGCACACCCCCGACGTGTGCCTGCTCGACATCCGCATGCCCAACCTCGACGGCATCTCCGCCGCGCTGCAGATCTACGAGAAGCTCGGCATCCCCTCGCTCATCATCTCGGCCTACTCCGACGAGGATCACCTCGCCCAGATCCAGCGCAACGGCATCGACTCGGGCGTCTTCGGCTACCTGCTCAAGCCCGTCGCCCAGGAGGAGCTCCGCGTCCAGCTCGGCGTGCTCGTGCACCGCGCCGAGGTCGACCGCTTCCGCTCCGCCCGCGTCAGCCAGCTCGAGACCAACCTCCAGAACCGCCGCACCGTCGAGCAGGCCAAGTGGAAGATGGTCGAGACCGCCCACATCACCGAGGCCGAGGCCCACGAGAAGCTCCAGCGCATGGCCCGCAACAAGCGCACCGCCCTGGTCGACATCGCCAAGGCCGTCATCGCCGGCGAACTCACGCCGGAATGAGTACAGGTGTCGAGGTGACAAGGTGTCGAGATGTCACGGGTCATTGAACCCTCGACACCTCGACACCTCGACACCTTCCCAAACTACCGATCCGCCACGAAGCCCGTCGCGATATCGTCCCACGGGCCGCCCGGCAGCGGGTACGTGAACACGATCGGCTCCACGCCCGCGCCGCCGCGCACCGTCGCGATGAGCCGCTGGCCCGCCGAGCCCGACGCGATCGGGTACGTGACCGGCTTGGGGTTCGGGTCGCCCCCGGGCGTATAGCCCGACTCGAACGTCGGGATGTTCCAGCGCCACACCGGGTCCGCCGGCGTCCAGCGCAGCACGTGCAGGTTCTCGCTGAAGCAGATCATGAAGATGTTGATCCCGCCGTCGGTCGAGACCGTGACGTCCACGTTCGGCCGGAACTTCGCCACCGGCGCCTCGTCGGTCGACGCCACCGCCGAAATGTTGTCCACGCGCCACCGGTTCGGGTCGTTCGGCAGCCCCGGCGCCCACCAGTACGTGTACGTATCGCCCTGCTCGTTCACGCCCGCGACGTTCAACCCGCCCCACGGCGTCACGTACGCGTCCAACTGCCCGTACAGCCGCGGCCCGTCGAACGCCTCGGTCATGTTGATCGTCTGCCAATCCTGCAGCCCCGGCGCCCACCAGTACACGATCAGCTGGTTGTCGCTGTTGATGCCCGCCAGGTTCAGCCCGTCCCAGCCCGTGACATACCCGGTCAGGTTGCCCGACATGAGCGGGCCGTTGAACAGCTCCGTCAGGTCGGAGAACTGCCACGTCGGGGTCGTGCCAGGCACGATCCAGTAGTTGATCGCGTGCCCGCGCGCATCCAGCCCCGCCAGGTGCGTCGCGCCCCACGACGGCTGGTAGCTCGTCAGGTCGCCCGTCAGCCCCGGCGCATCGATCAGCGCCGTCAGGTTCACGCTGCTCCACGTCCCCCGGGCCACGTTCCCCGAGATCAGCCACAGGTTCGAGTTCTCGTCCGTCACCGCCAGGTGCGTCGTCCCGTCGCTCGTGCGCAGCGGCGTCATGTCCACCACCCGACCGCGGAAGTTCGCCGCCTGCGCCACGTCCTGCCGACCAACCTGGTTCCCCACCGAGTCGTACACCATCGCGTACGGCTGGCGGTCAAGCCCCAGCGCGAACGTCACCACGAACGAGTCCACCGGCAGCGACACCATCGACTGCGTGAACCCGCCCGCCGGACGAGCCCTGAACTTGATCGCCACGTCCGTCGCAAAGTCCGGCAGCGCGATCGACAGCGACCCGTCCGCGCTGAACAGCGCCGTCAGCGTCGACAGCGCCGACGTCGTCCCCGCCGCCGTCGACCAGATCTCCACGTCGATGATCTGGTTCCGCTTCAGCCCGTCGAGCGTCAGCGTCCCGCCCGTCACCGTCCCGCTCGAGCGGTTCGTGTCGTGCAGCACGTACGCCACCCCCTGCGAGCCGTCGGTCACGCCCCACGACAGGAGCGTCTTGCCCGCCGCCGCGGCGCTGATCCTGCCCGCCAGCGTCCGCATCGCGAAGTTCGCCCAGTCCAGCGTCAGCGAGTTCGACGAGAAGAAGTTCGCGAACGTCCGCTGGAATGCCCGCATCCCCGGCGTGAGGATGAAGAAATTCTGCCCGCCCGGGTTCTCCGCCGTCGACGCCAGCTCGTCCGCCGCGATCCGCAGCCCCATCCCCGCCTGCCCGTTCGCGATCCCCGACCACATCATCGTGCGGAAGTTCGCCTCGTCCTGGGCCTGCGTGAACGCCGCGCTGTACTGCGGCCGCCCGCCCGGCCAGTTCGCCCGCGTCATGCCCCACTCGCCGTTGATGATCGGCCGGTTGTCGATCCGCTGCGTCAGCCAGTAGTTCGTGAAGTACCCGTTCTCCACCGCCGGCAGGATCGACTTGTTCACCGCCGGGTTGTTGATCGGCTCCTCGTTCGAGTTCGTGTACAGGTGCGGCGTCAGCACGTCCCACGTCCGCGAATAGAACACCTCCCGCGCGATCGGCCCGCGCGGGTCGCGCGTGATCGTCGAGTTCATCACCAGGTGGCTCGGGTCCTGCTCCTTGATGTACTGCGCCAGCTCGTCGATCCACACCGCACGCCGCCGGAACTCCGTCTCACGCCCCGGGTCCGCGTTGCCCTCGGTGTTCAGCGTCCACTCGAAGCTGTCCCACTCGCTCACCGGCTCCCACCCGATCAGCGTCCGCCCGTACGGCGTCGCGTTCACCCACCCGATGATCTCCGCCATCCGGTTCTTGGCGATCTCGAGCGTCCCGCTGTTCTGGAAGAAGTTGTCGATGCCCGTCGCCGACGGCGCGTCCCCGTTCGTGTCCACCCCCGTCAGCGGCCCGCCCCGCCCGCTGCCCCACGGCCCCTCCACGTTGAACGCGTCGTCGTAGCTGAACGAGTCAAACGGGCTGAAGATCAGCTTGATGTTCCGCTCGCTCGCCTCCCGCAGCACGTTCTCCACGAACGTCCGCATCTGCGCGTTGTAGTTCCCCGGCGCGCTCTCCAGCCAGTACGTCCCGTCCGGCAGGCTCGGGTTGCCCTGCGAGTGCGCGTTCTCAAGCTCCAGGTACACGCGCATCGTGTTCACGCCCGTCTGCTGCAGCAGGTCGAAGTAGTCGTCCACGTCCCCCTCCTCCGCGAGGTTCGGGGGATAGAAGTTCTGCATCCGGCTCTGGCTGTTGTCCCACACGTTCCCCGGGAACAGCTGGCGCGTATACCCCCACGACACCCCCAGGTGGTCACCCACCACCACGAACGGCGTCAGGTCCTTCTCGTACACCAGCGTCGACCCGCTCGGCGACGGGATGATCCGCCCCAGGTCCCCCGGGTCCGCCGCCGGCGTCAGCACCTGCACCACGTTCGAGATCGGCCCGTAGTTCCCCGCCCCGTCGATCGCCCGCACCGCCACGTTGTACACCGTGTTCGGGCTCAGACCCCCGATCCGCAGCCGCTCGCTCAGCCCGGCCAGCCGCGGCACGAACGCGTTGTTGACCTTCGTCGCCCCCAGCCACTGCGCGTCCGTCGTGATCGCCCCCGAGCTCACCCGGATCTCGTACCCCGACACGTGCCCCCGCCCGTCGTTCGTCCCCGTCGGCGCCGTGAAGTTCAGCCGCCCGCCGAACGGCGACAGGTTGTCCACCACCAGGTCCCCGATCCGCGTCGGCGCCTGACCCGCCCGCGCATCGATGAACATCACCTCCGCATAATTCACCGGCCCGCGCACCCCCGGCTGCGTCGACAGAAAGCTCGAGTGCGACCCCACCACGAAGTCATCAATGAAATGCGGCAGCGTGAACCGGTTCGACCCGTCCCGGTTGTCCGACAGGTTCCGGTCGCCCCCGTCGTTGTCCTGGATCACCTCGAAGTTCATCCCCATCGTCTGACCGTGCACCGGCGTCCCCGACAGGTTCAGCGCGCCCCACGGCAGGAAGATCTCGATCGTCCACCCGCGGTCCTGGTCCCCCGCGTTGTTCACCGTGCCGTCGATCGACGACGCGTACACGATCCCCTCCAGCAGCGTCCCGCCCGGCAGCACGTCCGGGATGCTCGTCGGGTTCCCCGTCCCCTTCACGAACTTCGCCCGCCGCACCGCCCCCGACCCGTTCACCGCGCCCCCCTGCGGCCCCAGGTTCACGCCGAACCCGCGGTCCGAGTCCTGCAGCACGAAATCCCGCGAGTTGTTCGGATCGAAGTAGAACACCGCCGAGTCGTCCGTCTCGACCTCCCAGCGGTTCCCCGACCCGCCCCCCAGCCCGTCCGCATAGATGTTGTAATCCTGCGACGTCACCCCCAGGAACAACCCCGAGTCGTTCCACATCATCCGCACGCTCACCGCCCGGTCCTCTCGCGTCGCCTGCGTCCGCACCGCCTCGAACGCGTTCGCCCAGTCCGCGTCGTCAAGCTCCCCGTCCACCACCGCCCCGCCCCGCGGCACCGCCCACAACGGATTGTCCGGCGTCACCGGATCCACCGCGAACAGCGCCCGCGGCTCAAGCGACTCCAGCCGGGCCTCGCCCAGCAGACGACTCACCCGAGGATCAACACGGCGGCTCGAAGGGCTGCGACGCATTCAGAACTCCTCTTTGGACTCTGGGATCTCAGACGGCCACCGCTTGTGGGGGGTTCGGACCACCTCAGAATTCGCGGATCGTACGACCAACATCGGCCGACCAGCCATGCGCTGATGAGCCGAGCAAGCGAGCACGGCCCGGGCGCGAAGTCCGCGCCCGGGCCGTCGCTCGCGGCCAACAGGTGTACGCCCGGACCCCCATCCGGGATTCGTGCTCACTCAACCGGCATGTCCAGCGCCCGCACCAGGAACGACCACTGGTCCGCCGCCTGCTCGATCACCTTGTCCGTCGGCTTGCCCGCCCCGTGCCCGGCCCGCACGTCGATCCGGACCAGGATGGGATTGTCCCCTTGCTGCGCGTTCTGCAGCGCCGCCGCGAACTTGAACGAGTGCGCCGGCACCACCCGGTCGTCGTGGTCGCCCGTCAGGATCATCGTCTTGGGATACTTCGCCGGCTTGACGTTGTGGTACGGCGAGTACTTCATCAGCGTCTCGAACGCTTTCGGGTCGTCCGGCGAACCGTAATCGCTCGTCCACGCCCACCCGATCGTGAACTTGTGGAACCGCAGCATGTCCAGCACGCCCACCGCCGGCAACGCCGCGCCGAACAGCTCCGGCCGCTGCACCATGCACGCCCCCACGAGCAGCCCGCCGTTCGACCCGCCGTGGATCGCCAGCTTCGGCGTGCTCGTGTACTTCTGCCGGATCAGGTACTCCGCCGCGCTGATGAAGTCGTCGAACACGTTCTGCTTGTTCGCCAGCCGGCCCGCGTCGTGCCACGCCTTGCCGTACTCACCGCCGCCCCGCAGGTTCGCCACGGCGTACACGCCCCCCATCTCCATCCACGCCAGGTTCGCCGGGCTGAAGCCCGGGGTCAGCGGGATGTTGAACCCGCCGTAGCCGTACAGCAGCGTCGGGGCGTTCCCGTCCCGCTTCATGCCCTTCTTGTAACTGATGAACATCGGCACCCGCGTGCCGTCCTTCGAGGTGTAGAACACCTGCTCGGTCGTGTAGTCCTCGGGGTTGAACTTCACCGTCGGCTTGCGGAACACCTCGCTCTTGCCGCTCGTCACGTCATAGCGGAAGATGCTCGTCGGCGTCGTGAAGCCGCTGAACGCGTAGAAGGTCTCGCTCTGGTTCTGCTTGCCCCCGAACCCGCTCGCCGTGCCGATGCCCGGAAGGTCCACGTCCCGCACGGCCTTCCCCGCGGTCGTGTACACCTTCACCGCGGTCTTGGCGTCCTTGAGATAGCTCGCCAGCAGGTGCCCGCCGACGTACGACACGCCCTGGAGCGTCTCGGCCGCCTCGGGGATGACCGTGGTCCAGTTCGCCCGCTCGGGCCGGGTGATGTCGATCGCGATCACGCGCCGGCGCGACGCCTCCAGGTCGGTGACGAAGTAGAACACCGGCCCGTCGTTGCCGACGAAGTCGTAGCTCGCGTCGTAGTCGTTGAGCAGCTCCACGAACCCGCGCGACATGTTCTTGTTGGCCGCCACCAGCTGGGCCCGCTTGGCCCGCTGCTCCTCGAGCGTCTTGGCGTGCTTGGCCCTGGCCGCGTCGTCGCTCGCCGTGTCAAGCAGTTCCTGCTCGCACCGGGCCGCGAACTCCGTCGCCCAGATCTCCGCGTCCTGGGGCGTCGCCAGCACCGTCGGCGCCGCGGAGATCACCCGCTTCTCGCCCCCCACCGTCCACGAGAACTCGCCGATCTTCACCTTGACGCCCCCGTCCGGCGGCGTCAGCGGCGCGGTCGAGAGATCCCGCACGTAGAACCGGTTCTTCGGATCGGTGCCCTGGCTCAGCGTCATGCACAGGTACCGCCCGTCCTCGGTCACGAACGCCCCCAGGCCCCACTCCTTCTGATCGGCCCGGTCGTACACGAGCACGTCCGCGTCCTGGCTCGTGCCGACCTTGTGGAAGTACACCTTCGGGTAGTAGTTCGACCCCGTGAGCGCCTGGCCCTCCTTCGGGGCGTCGTACCGCGAGTAGAAAAACCCCGAGCCGTCTTTCATCCAGCTCGCCCCGCTGAACTTCACCCACTTGAGTTCGTCCGAGAGGTCCTTGCCCGTCGCGACCTCGCGCACCTTCCACGAGTTCCAGTCGCTCCCCGCCTCGGCGATCCCGTACGCCAGGTACCTGCCGTCCTCGCTCACCGCCGTCCCCGCCAGCGCAACCGTCCCGTCGCTCCGCAGCGTGTTGGGGTCCAGCAGCAGCCGCGGCTCGCTCGTGAGCGTGTCCATCACGTACAGCGGCGACTGGTTCTGCAAGCCGTTGTTCCGCGTCACGAAATACCGCCCGCCCTCCTTGTACGGAATTCCCCACTTCTCGTAGTTCCACAGCTCCGTGATCCGCTGCTTGATCTTCTCCCGCTGCGGCACCGCCGTCAGGTACTCGAACGTCAGCGCGTTCTGCGCCTTGATCCACGTCTGCACCGCGTCGGTCTCCGCCGGCTCCTCCAGCCACCGGTACGGATCGCTCACCGGCACCCCGTGCAGCGTCTCCACGATGTCCTGACGCTCCGCCTTGGGATACTCCGGCGGCTTCGCCCCCGCCAGCACCGGCACCGCGGACAACCCGATCACGGCGGCAACAACAACACCCGGCAGCGATGACATGAGCACACGTCCCTCAAGCCCCGCCCCCGCACCCAGAATGCCCCCCACCTCGCGCGTCACTATACCGACACACCCCCCGACCGGTTGACCCGCAACGAGCCCCGACCGCCAGGGAGTGGGTCCCCCGCGGGTGCCACCACCGTCCCCGGCGCTTCGCCGCGGACGGTGGCGCCGCGAGTCCCCGTGCCCCCACGACGCCGGACCTGAGTCCGCGAAGGTCCGTTTTCCCCGATCCCGCCCTCCCAAGCGCATCTCCGCCTGTGCGCGCACAAACGCGCCGTTGCCGCCTTTGCGCGCGCATCCGTGTACCACATGAAGGCGGCGTCGGAATTTTCCGCACAATTTTTATCTCTCGGCCACTCCGCCACTTAGCCAATCCACCCCCTCGCGCAACGGCGCATTTGCGCGCGCAAACGTGTCCGCGCCCCCCTCTATAGAGGCGCGCACAAACACCCCACGCGCGACACCGCCATGCACGAACACGAACTCCACGTTTCCCGAGCCCTCGCCGGCGCCAAACTCCTCGCGCTCAAGAAGCTCTGCATCCTGCTCGACCGGCTCGACCCCGAAACCCAGTTCGCCGAGATTCGGCGGGTGCCACGACCGTCACCGCCGCTTCGGCGCGGACGGTCGTGCCAAGGGTCCACGGACCTTCGGAAGGGGTGCCACCCAACGCCGTGAACTAGCAGGTGTGGATCGAGCGGTAAGGGGCGGCGGGCGCTTGGGTTAGCGAAAGCGCATGTGCGCGCGGCCTCCGCGCCGATGTTTGATGTGCTGCAGCAAACAC